>OKAA01000124.1_pt1 | contig 27085 bp, 20 predicted proteins | sample 1611051 | NCBI WGS metagenome assembly OKAA01 (sample SAMN04436707, study PRJEB24849) | human gut metagenome | biome: human gut; feature: NICU; material: stool | host: Homo sapiens | place: USA: Saint Louis, MO | collected 2010-09-04
CCGTCTCCGATGAACAAGATGACGTTCTTGGCTTCGCCTTCAGAACCTGAACGCTGCGGGCCGTCTGCACCGTACTGTGAACATTCGCCGGCTGCGGGCACGTGCACTGAACCGTCCTTTTCAACGATTCGGCAGGTGGTGAATGCATCCTGAGCGGGAACAGGCTTTGGCAGCGTTCCTGTGGGCACTGCGGTGCGGGCGCTGGATCCGTTGCCTGCACTGTCCAGGTATGGGTTCATGTTCAGGGCATTGGCGATGGTGAAGAACAGGTCGGTTTGGTCGGTCTGACCCAGAACATTTTCCTCACCCGGACCGAAAGCGGCGACGCGCAACTGAGCGCCCGTGTGCTGCTGCGACCCGCTGGCATTCGTACCATACGCGATGCTCATGGTGGAATTGTCAGCGGTGAGCAGGCGCGTCACCGGGGAGACGTTGTCGGAACCATCAGCAACGATCTGGCTGGTGTGAGAGTGATCAGCAGTGACGATGACCAGCGTCTGACCATCCTGCTTGGCGAATTCGAGGGCAGCCTGGGTTGCCTGGTCAAGGCGCTCGGTCTCACCGATCTGGCCGCATGCGTCTGACGCGTGGTCGCGCTTGTCGATGGAGGCAGACTCGATCTGGAGGAAGAAGCCCTTATCGTTGTCCTTGTTCAGGAGTTCGATAGCCTTGTCGGTCATGGCTTCCAGTTCAGGCTCAGTGCCGATGTCCTGCTTCGTGCACTGGATGGCCTCGCCTTTCGCTCCACCAATTGTGGCCGGTGACGACGCGAAGGTGGTCGTCATGTTGCTTGGTGCGAAGAGGCCCAGAACAGGGGTATCTTGGTTAGCTACGGTCACCTGATCCAGTTCGTCAGCGGTGGTCACCACCTGGTAGCCATTGTTCTTGGCATTGTCGAGGACGCTTGCGCCCTTCATCCAGGTAGTGTTGTACTTCGCGCTACCGGTCAGGAACGGGTTCGTGTTGCCGGAATCAGCCATGACCTCTGTGTCGAAGAATGATGCGCCACCGCCGAGGGTGATGTCGGCGCGGGTATCGATGAGCTGCTCAGAAATGGAACCCAGGCCGCCGTTAACGCGCTGATCTTCGGGGCAATTTGCTTTCTTCTTGCCGGATGGGGCGTAGCACGAGCGTGACGCCACGTGTGCGCCCATGACGGCAGGCGTTGCGTCCTGGATCTCTGACGTCGTGATGTTACCGGTGCGCATGCCCTTGTTCTTCGCCACTTCGATGAGGTTGGCGACGGGCTGACCCTTGATGTCAACGCTGATCGCATTGTTGTAGGTCTTCGTGCCTGTTGCCCATGCGGTACCCGATGCAGCTGAGTCGGTGACGTAGTTGAACGAGCCGTCCTTGTTGACCGAGTGGTGAGTGTACAGTCCCTCACTGGTCAGCTCGTCGATTCCTTCGAAACGGCCGGCAGCGCCGACGAGGTAGTTACGAGCAGCGGTGATTTCCTGCTGGCCCATGCCGTCGCCGATGATGAGAATAACGTTCTTTGCGTGAGCGTCAGTGCGTCCCTGGCCCTCCACACCGTATTGCGCACAATCGCCCGGCTGCAGAGCAACAACGTTGCCATCGGAGTCGAATGCAGTGCATTGTTCTGGTTTGTTGGTCTCATGCGTCGTGGGGGAGTCGGCGACACCTGCCGCCATGCACAGGGGTGTCAGAACCAGAGCCAGAGCACCGGTTCCACACGCCAGACCCACGCGCCGATTACGACGTGAATGCATCTTCCTGCCTTCATCTGGAGGTGTTACTGGATGTTCTTCGCTGCGCACGCAAGGAAAGGCAGAAGCGTAACGACGAACTATCTGTAGCAAAGCAGCCCAACGCAACAGTTCGGTGACACTGTGTAACAGAAAGGTAAACACTTCAAAACTATGCAGGTCACCAAGTGCCGCCTGACGAATCTGATGACGCTATCATTCAAGAAAGAACGCTGGTCACGCGTCCAGAGGCCGTCTGTTCGTGGCGGTCTGGACCCCTCGACCGTCGACGATGATTGATCAATCACATGCGGTGCGCGCGGTCAAGGGTGAGATGACTGAAAGGACATGAGATGCCGGTTCGTCGCAAGCGCGCGTCAATGGCTGATGTCGCCAAACTTGCGGGTGTTTCCCCGCAGACCGTTTCACGCGTCTCGAACGGCGAACCCTACGTTGTCGACGACAAACGCCAACGAGTCTTCAAAGCGATGAAAGAACTGGGATACAGACCCAACAGTGCGGCACGCGCCATGAAACGCGGCTCGTTCGACACCCTGGGAGTGGTGTACTACTCCCTGCACGACGTTGGGAACTACCGTTCCCTTGAAGCCATTTCAGAGGCGGCAGCTGAGCGCGGATACGCCACCACGTTGATACCGCTTCAGGCGTCAACTCGGCGCGCCACTGACGGCGCATTCACCAAACTCGGTGAGATGACTGTGGACGCTGCCATTGCCATTATCCCGTCACAATTCCAGGATGACGCGGCTCTCCACCTGCCGCAGGGCATCCCGCTGGTCGTCCTCGGCCCACGCCTGTGGGACGAGGCAAGCGCCGTTGACTTCGAACAAACGTCAGGCGTGAGCGACGCCATGCATCACCTGATCGATCTGGGACACCGGCACATTGACCATATCAGCGGACCGACGGACTCCTATTCCGCGCAGGCGCGACGCCGCATCTATGAAGCGGTACTGTCCGAATCTAAACTTCCAGCAGGACGCATCTGGCGCGGTGACTGGAGTCCACAATCGGGCTATCTGGCGTGCAGCGCGTTGCTTGACGCGGTGTGTGAGAAGCGCACAGACATGCCGACCGCCATCTTCGTGGCCAACGACCAGATGGCGCTGGGAGCATTTCGCGCCCTGCTCGAACGCGGTCTGCGCGTGCCCGAGGACGTTTCGCTGATCGGTTTTGACAATATTGACGAGGCAGTGGAGTTCCCGACGCCGCTGACCACAGTCATTCAAGACTGGGACAAAGTGGGAGCCAATGCTGTTGACCTTGCTATTGAGATGCTCAACGGTGGTGCACCGACACTGCGTTCAGTCCCAACCCGCCTCATCGTCCGCCAGTCAACGTCAGAGCCAGGTGGACACGGTCGCCCTCGTCAATAGCCTGTGCGCGACGGAGGAGCAAGCGTGCGCGGGCAGGAACGATCCGCGCGACGGCAGACTGTGCGAGGCGCTTCACCGACAGTCCCACGAAAGTCCCTCGCCGAAGCGGGCAATATGACGGACAATAGGAACGACATAGTTTTCCACCCAAGGAGCTTTCATGACTGAATACCGTATCGAGCACGACACGATGGGTGAGGTTCGCGTCCCCGCCGACGCACTCTACCGCGCGCAGACGCAGCGAGCAGTGGAGAACTTCCCGATCTCGGGTGAGCGGCTGAACTCCCACCACATTGCGGCTCTGGGCGAAATCAAGCGCGCAGCGGCGCTGGCCAACCTGGAGCTCGGCGTGATCGACCAGGAAACGTCGGATGCCATCGTTGCCGCCGCCGATGAGGTCATCGCCGGTCAGCACGACGACAACTTCCCGATCGACATCTTCCAGACCGGCTCGGGCACGTCGTCAAACATGAACACCAACGAGGTGATCGCCACGCTGGCAACCCGTGCCTCCGGTAAGGAGATTCACCCGAACGACCACGTCAACGCCTCGCAGTCCTCCAACGACGTGTTCCCCTCTTCGATCCATATCGCCGCATATCAGGCGGTCGTTGAGGTGCTGCAGCCAGGACTGAAGAAACTGCACGCCTCGCTGGACGCCAAGGCGAAAGAGTTTGCCAATATCGTCAAGTCGGGACGCACCCACCTGATGGATGCCACACCGATCATGCTGGGCCAGGAATTCTCCGGATATGCCGCACAGATCTCGCACGGCCTGGATCGCATTGAAGCAGCGCTGCCCCGCCTGGCTGAATTGCCGCTGGGCGGTACGGCCGTAGGCACCGGCATCAACACGCCGGAGGGCTTCTCGGCTCGAGTGATCGAACTGATCGCCGAGCACACCGGCTTGCCATTGCGCGAAGCAGACAACCACTTCGAGGCTCAGGCCGCTCAGGATTCGCTGGTCGAACTGTCGGGTGCGCTGCGCACGGTTGCTGTGTCGCTGGTGAAGATCGCCAACGATCTGCGGTGGATGGGCTCCGGCCCGCGCGCCGGTATTGGTGAGATTCACCTGCCCGACTTGCAGCCAGGCTCCTCAATCATGCCCGGCAAGGTCAATCCGGTTCTGCCTGAAGCAACTGTGCAGGTTGCCGCTCAGGTCATTGGCAACGATGCGGCGATCACGTTTGCCGGTTCGCAGGGCAACTTCGATCTGCTGGTGATGCTGCCCGTGATGGCCGCCAATCTGCTGCAGTCGATCAACATCGTGGGCAACGTGACGGCAGTACTGGCCGAGCGCTGCATTGACGGCATCGTGGCGGACGAAGAGCGCTGCCTGACGCTGGCGCAGTCCTCACCGTCAATCGTGACGCCGCTGAACCGCCTGATCGGATACGAAAACGCTGCCAAGATCGCGAAGCACTCCGTCAAGAAGGGCATCACAGTGCGTGAGGCAGCCCTTGACCTGGGATTCGTGGAGCGTGGTGAGCTGACCGAAGAACAGCTGGACAAGGCTCTGGATGTTCACTCAATGACCGGTTCATTCTGATTCGTTGGTGAATCACACTGACTGAAGTCAGGAACGAGGGCGGCTCTGCTGAGTCGCCCTCGTTTTGTTGTCTGCGCGGCAGCTGAATCGCCGAGTGGTCGCATGCAAGCGACCACTCGGCAACACCCCCGGCACCATCTGGCGTCATCCCGGTACTATCCCGGCAGCATCAGGAGACGGTACTGTGTCCGATGAGCATGACGAAGCGCCATGATTTCTCGCGCCTGCCCTGCGAAAGGACTAGCATGGAACGCGTCCTACCGACAGGTCAATTACCGTGCGGGTCTTGAGGAGAACACGTGCCCCCACCGAATCAGAAAGTGACATTCCAGCAGGCACGAGCAGCCCGCCTGGCTGTCGCCGCGCTGTTCTTCACGAACGGTGCCCTTTTTTCGAACCTGATACCCAGGTACCCTGAAATCAAAGACATCTTCGCGCTGTCTGATTCAATTTACGGTCTGACCATCGCACTGTTCCCACTGGGAGCAATCTGCGCAGGACCACTGGCGGGAGCGTTCATCCGCCGCTTTTCATCCGCTCGCACAGCATGCCTGGGAACTGTGGGGATCGGTGTATTCCTCTCAATCGTCGGACTGATCGCCACGTGGCGCGCTTCCCTTGGCGCGCAGGCAACCGGAACAACACTGGCCACTGCCGTCTACATACTGTACGCCGTCATGTTTTTCTCTGGCGGCGCGTTCGACTCCGTGACCGACGTGGGACAAAATGCCCACGGCCTGCGTGTACAGAAACTCTATGGGCGTTCCATCATTAATTCCTTCCACGCGGCGTGGTCCATCGGTGCAGTGGCTGGCGGCCTCATGGGCTCCCTCGCCACCTCGCTGCACATTCCGCTGGGCTGGCACCTGACCGGCTCATCACTGATCTTCATCATTGTCGGATTCACTGCGTACCGCTTCACCCTTCCCGGCAGCGATGGCGTACCGGAGCGTATCGAACGCATCACCGACGCCGAATCAATGACATTGTCGGGACGCACAACACCGGGAGGCCCCGATATCGCCAGTGACCAAGCGGAATCAACTCAGACGCAGCAGGTACGTCCGGTGGCCGTCAGCACTCTTGTTGCCATCACAACGCTGACATTCCTGTCGATCTCAGGAACGCTGGTTGAAGACGCCGGAAACGCGTGGTCCGCTCTGATTATGCGCGACTATCTGGGGATCCCCGGTGGAGCTGCAGGACTCGCGTTTGTCGTGCTGCTCTTCTCGCAGGCCATCGGCCGAATCGTTGCTGACAAGGTGATCGACGCGATCGGTGCGCGCGGGACGAGTTTCATAGGCGGTGCCATGGTGCTTGTCGGCGGTGTTGTTGCCTTCGTCTACCCGCATGTGGCCACGATGATCCTCGCGATGGTTCTTGCCGGTGCGGGATGCTCGGCAATTGTGCCAATCGCCATGAACGCGGCAGACAACATTCCCGGGATGAAAACAGGTAGTGGCCTGACAATCGTGACGTGGTTGATGCGCTTGGCGTTTCTGCTGTCGCCGCCGATCATGGGCATGATTGTTGAAGCTACTTCGTTGCGGGCAGTCCTGGCCGTGCTTGCCGTCAGTGGCGCATTGACATTGGCGACGGCGTGGATCATTGCCCCTCGCGATCGACGAGGGCGACTGAGCTAAGCCGCCGCACTTCCAGCGAAGCGCCTGTGCCTCTCAGTGGGCAGCAGCGCTGGGCGCGGCTCAGTCAGAGTCAGAACTAGAGTCAGAATCCACGTCAGATTCTGATGCCACAGCTGCGCGTGCCGCAGACTTCGCTCCAGCACGCGCCAACCACTGCACCAGTGCAGCGGTGATCAGACCCATGCAGATCAGGATCAGGACAAAAGAAGAAAAATCGTCGCCCATAAACAACAACGTCATGATGATTGCAATGGAGTGGACGGCACAGATGATACCGGCGGCACCGACCAGTGGCCACGCTGCACGATGAGCGGCACGCCATGCTCCTTCGCTGACGCGCGCTTCTTCAATCGGGAAACCCCACGATGATCCCATGGGGAGGTCAGGGCGTCGAATACGCCGGGCCTGGTTGATAAGGTAGCCGCCGGCAGCCAGCAAAATAGCCGCGCTGACCCACGCGAAGATGGTGAAAACAGCTAGAGCCATGTCTCCGTACTTTCTGTATCAGTGCGCAGGGCAGCGATCACATCTGTGCGCAGCACCATCGGTTCATCGTTCCTCCTCCGAATATCAGAGGAAGGGAATCCGGTCACGCCCCGAGGAGCCAGATCCGAGAGGAATACCTCAGACATGTCTCCTCAGGAGCGCTTCCGGAAACCTGTTCTTTCAGTCGTGCTGAGCCAGGCTCAGAGCCTGACGTGCAATCGCCAGCTCCTCGTTGGTGGGGTAGCACAAAACGGTGACTGACGAATCAGGGTGTGACAGGACGATCGGAGCCTTGACATGCCAGTTTTCCCAGTTCAGATCATGGTTGATCTTCACACCGAACGGTGCGAGGGCATCACATAGCTCTTCACGCACGCCCGGATCGTTTTCGCCAATGCCAGCGGTAAACGTCAAGGCGTCCAGTCCGCCCAGCTCCGTCCAGTACGCGCCCACATACTTTACCAGGCGATGAATGTACACATCCATGCCCGCGCGTGCGCGCTTGGAAATCTCCTCAGGACCGTTTTCAATGAGCTCCCAGTTGGTGCGCATGTCAGCTTCGCCGGTCATGCCCTTCATGCCGGAGCGCTTGTTGAGGAATTCGTCAACCTGATCGACTGTCATGCCAGCTTCGCGCTGCAGGTGGAACACAACAGCTGGATCGATGTCGCCTGAACGAGTGCCCATCACCAGGCCCTCCAGAGGCGTCAATCCCATCGAGGTGTCGATCGCGCGCCCGCTGTCCACGGCCGAGGCCGACGCGCCGTTGCCCAGGTGCAGCACAATCTGCTTGAGGTCATCGCGGCCCAGCATCTTGGAAACCTCTTCGGAGACGAACTGGTGAGACGTGCCATGAGCACCATAGCGGCGAATACCGTACTGGCGGGCAACATCGCGGTCAATCGCATACATTGCCGACGCCTCGGGCAGATGCTGGAAGAACGCGGTGTCAAAGACTGCCACGTGCGGCACGTCGGGCATCAGCTCACGCGCAACATCGATGCCTTTGAGGTGTGCAGGGTTGTGCAACGGTGCCAGTGTGCACAGCTTTTCAATCAACGCGCGCACATGATCGTCCACCAGTGCGGGCCCATCGAAGTAGGATCCGCCCTGCACGATTCGGTGGCCGACGGCCACAATCCCAGCTTCAGCAAGCGTGGGGCCAACCTCGTCAAAAATGGCGAGAACCTTCTGCAGCCCATCACCGTGATCGGGGACCGGCTCTTTACGAACGAGTTCCTCGCCCGCATGCTTGTGCGTGATGATGCCGACCGGCTCACCGATTCGTTCGACGATTCCTTTGGCGAGGACGTCTCCCGACACGGGGTTGATCAGCTGATATTTAATGGAGGACGATCCGGAGTTGATGACCAGAACTGTGGACACGCGGGTGGCCTTTCGTTGGAAGTTTCCGTAAATAGTGACAAATGGGATCTGGTGGTGCGCCTGGAGTGGCGGCGCACCACCTGACTACTGCTCAGCCTTGTGCCTGGACAGCGGTCAGAGCGATGGTGTTGACGATGTCTTCCACCAAAGCTCCTCGAGACAAATCGTTGACGGGCTTGTTCAGGCCCTGCAGCACCGGGCCGACAGCCACGGCGCCAGACGAGCGCTGGACGGCCTTGTAGCCGATATTGCCGGCATTCAGTGACGGGAAGATGAACACGTTCGCCTTGCCGGCAACATCAGAATCGGGCGCCTTCTTGGCGGCAACCGCCGGATCCACCGCAGCATCGAACTGAATCGGGCCTTCGATGGCCAGCTCGGGGGCCTTTTCTCGGGCAAGACGCGTGGCCTCCACAGTTGCGTCGATATCGGGGCCGGAGCCGGACGTGCCCGTCGAGTAGGACAGCATTGCGACGCGCGGGTCCACGCCGAATTGCTCGGCAGTCTTAGCCGATGAAATCGCGATGTCAGCGATCTGTTCTGGCGTGGGATTCGGGTTGACGGCGCAGTCGCCAAAGACCCACACGCGATCCTTCATCAGCATGAGGAACACGGAGGAAACGATCGACACGCCCGGCGCCGTCTTGATGATTTGGAAGGAGGGCACAATCGTGTGAGCCGTGGTGTGAGCTGCACCGGACACCATGCCGTCAGCATCGCCCATGTGCACCATCATCGTGCCGAAGTAGGACACGTCGCGGATCTTCTCGCGGGCCTGCTCAATGGTGACGCCCTTCTTAGCGCGCAGGCGAGCAAATTCTTCGGCGTACTTTTCGACCAGTTCAGCATCGTCGAGTGCCACTACTCGCGCGGCTGCGATATCAAGGTTGAGCTGCTGTGCGCGCTCGCGGATGGCAGCCTCATCGCCCAGCAGAATAATGTCGGCAATGCCCAGTTCGAGCACCTCAGCAGCCGCCTGCAGGACGCGATCGTCATCAGGCTCAGGAAGGACGATGCGCTGGCGATCGGCGCGGGCACGATCAATGAGGTCAGCCTGGAATGACACGGGGGTCACGACACCTGCCAGTTTTGCCGAGGTAATCTGCTCCACGGTGTTCTGGTCGAGGCGGTCCGAAATGACGGGGATCTGCTCGCATGAAACGGATTCGGCGCGCACGCCCGGAACGATCAGCGCCACGACTTGTGCGTGGTGGGCTCTGGCGCGAGCGCATGCCGCCTGGGCCTGCACGCTCACGAGGTCAGCAGGGACGCCCTCGGCATCGAGGACGAGGATGACGCGCGCACCTACGGAGGCTGCGACGTCAAGGCTCCATCCGATTGAATCGAAAGTGGGCACTGCGGAAAAGTCTGCATGTTCGAGCAGGGTTACGTCGGATGAATCGGCGCGAACGGCGTTGATGACGTGAGCGAAAGCTGAAGCGGAGTCCTGCGCAACCTCTGTGATGGAAGTGTCCAGGAGGGTGTCTGCACGGGTCACTGAGTGGTCCTTTTCCAGTGCAGATACGAGGTCATCGCATATCTGTGCAGCGTTGACGGTAGGTTCGGGTTGAATGACGAGGTAGCGGTCGGTCACTGTCTCTCCTAGCTCTACTACGAGGAAGTCCCTCACCGGATTCGCGACGACGGGACACTGGTTTCATGGTATCGCCGCGAGCGTGACCCATGCCGTAATCTTGGGGCAAAACGTTGTGGATGTGCCCACGTTTGGGGCACTTCAGTGGTGTGCGTCTCCTTTTGAGGTCTTTGTGATGGATGTGTGCGCGACGCATGGATTGTTCGTGTGTGCTGCCTTGTTCAGGTGGCGTGCACGGTGCCGACTCTGTCACTTGATGTGGCGCAGTAGGTGTGACGAGGCAGAGCCGATACAGTAAAGGCAATGAATACATCTGAAGCCGGCTCCGAGCACGGTCGGACGCATCCGCTTGATCGTCGCGCGAACGCGATACTGCGAACCGCGACGATTATTTTGACGTGCCTCGGCGTGGTGACGATGGTGGTCTTCACGCTGTTCGACCATCCGCATCGGGCGGTGGTTGTGCTGATTGTGATGTTGTATGCCTTTGCTGTAACGCGGGCGATATGGCCGACTCCTGTGTGGTTCGGCTCGCGTCGCCGCTTCTTCGACGTCGCGTTGTACGCCGGTTTGGCGAGCGCCATCTGGTTCCTCTCGCCCTTTACTGCGACCGTCGCCAGCTAGGTGTGGCGAGCTCCGCCAGTCGGATTCCTTCGCCACTGAAAGCTCGGGTTCTGCAGCCCTGGCCAGCTAGATTTGATGTGCCCCGTCGGCTCACTTCTGCAACTGTCTCCAGCTCAGGCCCAGCATCCCTCGGCAAAATCTTTGCCTGCCCAGGCCCTGCACTCATCGTCACAATCTTCGCTTGTCAAAGCCCTGCATCCCTCGCCAGAAATCACACCAGCCCGGGTGCCACGCGCGAAGCCGGCCATCGAGAGCAAAAATCTGCCAGAGTGCTGAAAGATATCTCGATATCGAGTAATCTTCTTTTTAGGTGAACCACATCACCGCGCGCGCTGCAGATGGCGTGCTGATTGCGAAGATCTGAAGACCGTAAGGAGCAGTCCGACAATGTCAACCATTAAGGTACAAGGACCAATCGTCGAACTTGACGGCGATGAAATGACACGGATCATCTGGCAATTCATCAAAGATCGCCTCATCCACCCGTACTTGGACGTCGACTTGCGCTACTACGACCTGTCGATCCAGAACCGCGATGCCACCGACGACCAGGTGACGATCGATGCAGCGCACGCTATCCAGGAACACGGTGTCGGCGTCAAATGCGCCACCATCACTCCTGACGAGGCGCGTGTCGAAGAATTCGGTTTGAAGAAGATGTGGCGTTCTCCCAACGGCACGATTCGCAACATCCTCGGTGGCGTCATTTTCCGCGAACCCATCATCATCTCGAACGTTCCGCGCCTTGTTCCTGGATGGACCAAGCCAATCGTTGTGGGACGTCACGCATTTGGCGATCAGTACCGCGCAACAGACTTCAAGATCCGCTCGGCCGGCACGGTCACGATTACCTTTACCCCTGAAGACGGATCTGAGCCCATCGAACATGAGGTCGTCAAGGTGCCCGAGGGTGGCGGCGTTGCCATGGGCATGTACAACTTCAACGAATCGATTGCCGACTTTGCGCGCGCCTCATTCGCATACGGACTGCAGCGCGGATACCCCGTCTACCTGTCAACGAAGAACACCATTTTGAAGGCCTACGATGGGGCATTCAAAGACATCTTCCAGGACATTTTCGACCACGAATTCAAGGCCGAGTTTGAAAAAGCAGGACTGACGTACGAGCACCGTCTGATCGACGACATGGTCGCCTCGTCACTGAAATGGGAAGGCGGATACATCTGGGCGTGTAAGAACTATGACGGAGACGTCCAATCCGACACCGTTGCACAGGGATTCGGCTCCCTGGGCCTCATGACGTCAGTTCTGCTCACCCCAGATGGCAAGACGATGGAGGCCGAGGCCGCTCACGGAACAGTCACGCGCCACTACCGTCAGCATCAGGCTGGCAAGCCGACTTCCACCAACCCGATTGCCTCGATTTTCGCGTGGACCCGAGGCCTGGCACACCGCGGCAAGCTGGACTCAACGCCGGAAGTGACCGAGTTTGCGCAGACCCTTGAAGACGTCGTCATCAAGACTGTCGAGGGCGGCCAAATGACGAAGGATCTGGCACGACTGATCGGACCGGATCAGCAGTGGTTGACAACGGAAGAGTTCCTGACAGCTCTGGACGAAAACTTGCAGGCGCGATTGCAGTAGCTCGTAGCTGTTACCTGAAGGAGCGGCGCAGTGTCCACAGCAGATGCTGCGCCGCTCTTTCATGCGGTGTGTCGATGTACGCGGCGGCCTGTCGTGTAGGTGTGCATAGTCGGTGTCCTGTGCTGGTGTGCATAGTCGGTGTCCTGTGCTGGTGTGCATAGTCGGTGCACTCGCGCGCAGTCCTCGTCTACTACGCATTGTTGGCGCCCTCCCATATACTCACCTGTCGATCTGATGCGAGACCACTCCTCCCATCCCCGTCACTTACACAACTGTCGATCTGATGCGAGACCATTCCACCCATCCCCTCCACTTACACAACTGTCGATCTGGGCGGCTGAACTGGTAACTCTTTTTCAGGCGAACCGCTCTGAACTGCATCAATGGTGATGAAAGCTGATCAGGTCACCCTCGTACCTCGTCCTGATCGACAGAAGGGGGCGAAGAGGGCAAAGGGGGCGAAGAGAAGGAGAGGGGGAAAAAGGCAACGACGTGAGGGGGCAGGGGAATGAAGAGGGGCGAGGGGGGAAAGTGAGGGGGAAAGAAACGGGCGAAGGGAGGAACGCGTGTCGCAATGGTGAAGCGAGAATTCACTGGCGCCGCGTTGGCCGTCACTGACACGATGAGCGGGCAATTGCGAGATGCCCCATGGGGCCAATTGACGGTAGTCTAGTTACGGGCATGCTGAACTTCGTGACCTGCGAGGCCAGCAACGCAGATGCACCGGTACGATTTTGGAGGAACTTCATGTCGACTGAGCCAACCAGCACCGAGGCAATGACCCTCGATAATTCGTCGAATACGCATGATCCCAATACGCCGCAGGTCGACACAGATCCTGATGCTCCGCGAATCGGCGTCCTCACGTCTGGTGGTGACGCTCCAGGAATGAACGGAGCCGTGCGCGCCGTTGTTCGCAGCTGCCTGGCCCGCGGGGCGCACCCCTACGCCATTATGGAAGGGTGGGCAGGTGCTGTCAGCGGCGGAGACGCCATCAAGGAAATGGGATGGTCAGACGCGTCAGGCATCCTCGCTGAAGGCGGAACCATCATCGGCACAGCACGGTGCGACGAATTCCGCGAGTACGAGGGGCGCCACCGCGCAGTCCTGAACCTTGTCAGGAACGGAATCGACCGGCTCGTCACCATCGGCGGCGACGGCTCCCTGTCAGGCTCAGAAGAATTTCAGGACGAGTGGCCCCAACACATCCGTGAGCTTCGCGACGAGGGGGAAATCAGCGATGAGGACGCCCGCCGCCATGAGTACCTTCGGGTGGTCGGCCTGGTTGGATCCATCGACAACGACCTGGTCGGCACAGATATGACGATCGGTGCGGACACCGCGCTGCACCGCATCATCGACGCCATCGACCACATATCCTCCACCGCTGCATCGCACCAACGTACCTTCATCATCGAAGTAATGGGCAGGCATTGTGGGTACCTCCCGCTCATGTCGGCAGTGGCAGGCGGCGCGGATTATGTATTCACGCCGGAAAACCCGGCAGGCCCCGGCTGGCAGGAAGACATGTGCTCCAAGCTCCTCGCAGGACGCGCAGCCGGACGACGCGAATCGATGATCCTCGTCGCAGAAGGAGCCACCGACCAAGACGGCGAACCAATCACCACGCAAAACGTGGCCGACGCGTTACGTGAAGGAACAGGCGAAGACCCCCGCATCACAATCCCGGGCCACACTCAGCGAGGCGGATCACCCTCGGCATACGACCGTTGGATGTCGACACTGCTCGGATACGCAGCCGTCCAGGAACTTGTGAAAGCAGGCGACGATTTTTCCCCATGTGTGCTGGGCGTGCGCCACAATCGCGTCACTCGTATTCCGCTTACCAGAGCAATTAAACGCACACGCTCCGTCAAAGCGATGATCGCGGCTGGCGACTACACGGCAGCGCAGCAGGCGCGAGGTTCCTCGTTCTCAACCATGCTGGAAGTCAATGAGATACTGTCAGCGCCTCCGGTTGACATCACGATTGCAGACGACGCGAAACGAGTCGCGATCCTGCATGTCGGCGGACTGGCACCTGGTATGAACACTGCAGCTCGCGCAGCGGTTCGTCTGGGTATCGCACGAGGCTGGCGGATGCTGGGCGTTGACGGATCATGGTCAGGCCTGATGGATGGGAGAGTCCGCGATCTCACGTGGTCAGACGTAGAAGGCTGGGCCTTCCACGGTGGTGCGGAGCTGGGCACTCGCCGCGCGATTCCGACAGTGGAACAGTTCTATGAGATTGGCCGTGCAATCGAACGCAACCGCATCGACGCCCTCGTCATTATCGGAGGACTGAACGCGTACCTGGCAGTCCAAAATATGACTGCTGAGCGGGTACGATACCCAGCGTTCAAGATTCCGATGATCCTGGTGCCGGCCTCAATTGACAACAATCTTCCCGGCGCGGAGCTGTCTATTGGTGCTGACACCGCGCTGAACAATGCTGTGTGGGCGCTGGACCGTATCAAGGAATCGGCTGCCGCATCGAGGCGCTGCTTTGTTGCCGAGACGATGGGCAGACGTTGCGGCTACCTCACCCTCATGGCCGCGATGGCGACCGGCGCCGAATACGCCTACATCCATGAGCGCAATTTCGACCTGGCCGATCTGGACAAGGACGCCAAGCGCATGCGCAGAGCGTTCGAAGAAGGTCGGCGCCTGTTCCTGGTGGTTGTCAATGAAGAAGTGTCCGCGCATTATGACCGAGAATTCCTCGCCTCAGTGTTCGAAGCTGAAGGTCAAGGGCTTTTCGACGTGCGTGACTCCGCCCTCGGCCATCTGCAGCAGGGAGGAGCACCGACTCCCTTTGACCGACTGCTCGCCACAAGGCTCGTGTATTACGCATTGAAGCACCTGGCTGAACAGTTTGATGCTGATGACCACCGCGCGGTCTATATCGGGATGATTGAAAACGACATTGAGGCGCGGCCGGTAGAATCAATGTCAGCTGATTTGGACTCTGAGAACCGCAGGCCAATTGAACAATGGTGGCTCGAACTGCTGCCCGTGCTGTCTGCCGTATCCTTGGAGCATTCAGATACACCACTGACCGACGTGTCGATCTCGCTGGCTGAGCCTGTTCCAGCTGATGGCGAGTGAGCGCTGCGGCACTGTGACCCAGACATACGCTCTATGAAGGAGGACGCAATGGGGATGGAAGCTCCCGTTAATCCGACAACAACCTCAGCTTGGGGACAACTCGACGAGCTGGCAGAAGTCTTTGTTCCTGACTTGCGCGGATGGTTCGAGAGCGAGCCGAACCGTGCCCAGCAGTGGACGCGACGCGTGGGTGACCTGCACGTGGATCTGTCGAAGAACCTCATCACCTCCGACGTTCTGGAGCGCCTCCTTGAGCTGGCGCAGCAGTGCAACGTGGGGGAGCGGCGCGACGCCATGCTGCGCGGCGAGCACATCAACGTCACCGAGGACCGCGCAGTGCTGCACACCGCCCTGCGCCGCGCACCCGATGACGTTTTGGAAGTTGACGGTGTCAACGTGGTCAAGGATGTGCGCGCAGAACTCAAGAAGATCTACGCCTTCGCGGACAAGGTTCGTGCAGGAAAGTGGTTGGGCGCCAGCGGAAAACCGTTGACGACAATTGTCAACGTCGGCATCGGCGGATCCGATCTCGGTCCCGTCATGGCATACGAGGCGCTCAAGCCATACGTCCAGGATGACATCGAATGCCGCTTCATCTCCAACATCGACCCGACCGATGCGGGAGAAACAACGAAGGACCTTGACCCTGAGACCACGCTGATCATCGTGGCCTCGAAGACATTCACAACCCTTGAGACAATCACGAACGCCAAGGTCGTGCGTCAATGGCTGCTGTCCGGCTTGCGCGAACGCGGCATCATTGCCGAGGGTGGCTCTGCCGAATCGGCGGGCGCCGCTGGTGAGCAGAGCGCTGAAACGGTGAGTGAAAAAGAAGCGATCTCGCGCCACTTCGTTGCGGTGTCGACTGCTCTGGACAAGGTCGAAGAATTCGGCATCGATCCTGCCAACGCGTTTGGATTCTGGAACTGGGTCGGCGGGCGCTATTCGGTGGACTCCGCGGTTGGTACGTCCCTTGTGGTGGCAATTGGTCCGGAACGCTTCGAGGAATTCCTCACCGGTATGCGCACGGTTGACCAGCACTTTGCGACCGCCAAGCCTGAAGACAACGTACCCCTGCTGATGGGTCTGCTCAACGCGTGGTACGGCAACTTCCTGGGTGCTGACACTCACGCGGTTTTGCCATATTCACAGTATCTGCACCGTTTCCCTGCTTACCTGCAGCAGCTCACGATGGAGTCCAACGGCAAATCAGTGCGCTATGACGGGGCTCGAGTGGACTACGACACGGGTGAAATCTTCTGGGGTGAGCCTGGCACGAATGGTCAGCATGCTTTCTACCAGTTGATTCATCAGGGGACCCGCATGGTGCCGAGCGACTTCATCGCATTCGCCAACCCGACGTGGAATCTGCGCGACGAAGGTGCCGGTGAGAATGGTGCCGATATGCATGAATTGTTCCTGTCGAACTTCTTCGCTCAAACTCAGGCACTGGCGTTTGGCAAGACCGCTGAGGAGGTGCGCGCGGAAGGCACTCCCGAGGAAATCGTGCCGGCACGCATCTTCGGTGGAAACCGTCCGACCACGTCGATCATGGCACCCAGCCTGACACCGTCAGTTCTGGGGCAGTTGATAGCTCTGTACGAGCACATCACCTTTGTCCAAGGCGCTATCTGGGGGATTGACTCCTTCGATCAGTGGGGCGTGGAGCTTGGTAAAGTGCTCGCCCGCGGCCTGATGCCTGCCATTACCGGCGATGAGGACGTCTTGGCGTCGGTGGACTCTTCCACTCGCGCGCTGATCGAGTACTACCGCGCCTACCGGCGGGACTAAGCAACCGATGGGTAAGCCGACGGGGTGACTCAGCGCCGTATATCTGAATGCTTGCCAGTGGCTGCAGGAACTGAGATAGTTCCTGCAGCCACTTTTGTGTGCGGTGAGCTAACGACGGTGTAGCTCATGGTAGGACTCGGGCGCTTCAGTACGAAGATTCTAAGTGCCGACATTCGGTCGCGGTCGGCATTTATAAGAGAGGTAGAAACTCTGTGGACGACATGGTAAGAAAAACATACACACCGGCACATAAGTCGGTGCAGATAAAATCTCAACAACACGGCAGTAGGCCAAGGATGTTCCCCGAGTTCTGACATCCTAGAGGGGGAATCTCAAGAAAGCCGAAATGGAGGCAGACGTCGAGGGATGGAGTCCGTGATGATTGTCGGGTTTATTGTGGCTGTAGTTCTAATCCTTCTGATCGTTGCCGCAGCGGTGGCTGCGCGGCGAAATATGCCGAGCAACCGAACCGACTACTTCACCGCCAAGTACGGCGGTTCGATCGACCGCATGTTAAGAGAATCTCCCGTTGATAAAGACTCACTGCGCCTCATCCGCGACACAGACAAGCGCGGCGAAATCAGGGCAACGCGGGCACTCATCAAGCAAGATCCTGTCCCGCTGGAAGTCGCAGTGGAGTTTATCCGCCGCCTGTAATCGACGCGACAGATTACTTCTCGCCAGCGCAGGCGTGGCCGCCCCGGAAGGGGCCGGGCCCGTCTCCGATGGCTCAAACCGCGGAGCGCCTGACGGCCCAAGCCCCGCGGCGCGGACACACTATAAGAATCACCGTGAGCACTCCCGTGCACCTACCGCGCTCACCGTGTTCCGGCAGCTACGTGCTCCGACAGTTAGTTGTATCGGAACGCGTCAGTGGACAGGCGAATCTCATCCGCATCATCACCTGAATCAGCGGACTGTGAGTCATCAGAGTCACCCTCGTCGTCGTCCTCGTCCATTACCGCGAGGGCGTCGAGGAACTCTTCATGCGAATCTGAACGCTCGAACGCAAAGCGAGCCAAAGCCTCCGGCGACGTCGTCTTCTCCAAATCAACAAGCGCCTGGTCAACATCGAAGTCGGCCTGAGGCCACGACGGATTGATGTCGATAAGCGTGCGGCGCAGAATCTCCGAAACCGCCAACCGCGCATACCACTTGCGATCAGCGGGGACAACATACCACGGTGCGTCATCAGTGGAGGTCCGCGAAATCACTTCCTGATACGCCTGCTGATATTGCGACCACTCATTGCGCACCACCAGGTCGCCAGTCGAGAACTTCCAGTGCTTGTCACGACGGTCGAGGCGCTCACGCAGCCGCTCACCCTGCTCTTCAAAAGAAATCGCAAGGAAAATCTTGATGATGCGAATGCCTTTTTCCAGGGTGCGCTTCTCGAAACGCCTGATGGCGCGGTAGCGATCTCGAAGGGTCTTATCGTCGACGACCCATGAGCGCCCATGCTCATCATCGTGATCCACCAGTTTTTGCGCCGTCGGCACCAAGACATCCTCATAGTGGGAGCGGTCAAACACGCCAATCATTCCAGGTTCGGGAAGCTCGCGGCGAATGCGCCACAGAAAATGGTGCTTGAGTTCTTCTTTCGTGGGGGCTTTGAACGCCGCCAGAGACACGCCCTGCGGGTCCACCAACCCCATCACATGCCGCACAATGCCGCCCTTACCGGCGGTATCAAGCCCTTGGAGGACGATCAACACTGCTTCAGAACTGCCGTTATCGCTGTGAGCCTGCGCAAAGAGTCGTTCCTGCAGCTCGGCCAGATCAGTTGCCTGATCTTCCATAGCTTTCTGGCCGTCCTTCTTACCCTCGTCCCAGCCGGGAGTCTTGTCACGGTAAATGGTTGCCAAATCCAGCTCTCCGTGAACGGCAAGCAGTTTGCGCGGATCAGTTGTCCAGCCTCGCTGCCGGGAAGAATCCATCGTCGAGGCACGTGTAGGCACGGCATCTGCTCGGTCGGCGCGCTTCTTTTTCTTCTTCGAACCCATGGGTGACATTTTAGTGACGAGGGCAACTCTTTTACACCTTAGAAACGCCTATAAATGCGGAAAAGATCGACCGTTTTGCACAGAGTCGTCGCAAACTTGGGACTGCTTTCCCTAGTAAAGGACAAAATTGCGCCGTAGGCTTGTCATGAGAGCTCGGAGCACGGATCCGGGCCGGAACGCGAACCCTACCGGGAACGCTCGATCATTCAATCAAGGAGTTCCACATCATGGCTCAACCCAAAATCGTCACCGTAACCGGTGCCGCTGGAAACATTGGATACGCGCTGCTTTTCCGCATCGCATCCGGCGCAATTTTCGGACCCGACGTTCCAGTCAAGCTTCATTTGCTGGAGATCCCCCAGGCTGTCAAGGCAGCTGAAGGCACAGCCATGGAGCTCGACGACTGTGCATTCCCGCTGCTGGCCGGCGTCGACATCTTCGATGACGCCACCAAGGCATTCGAGGGAACCAGCGTTGGCCTGCTCGTGGGTGCACGCCCGCGTTCGAAGGGCATGGAGCGCGCTGACCTGCTCGAAGCCAATGCTGGAATCTTCGGACCTCAGGGTGCCGCAATCAACGCTGGTGCAGCCGAAGATGTGCGCGTCCTGGTCGTGGGTAACCCCGCCAACACGAACGCCGTGATCGCAGCCAACGCTGCGCCCGATGTGCCAGCCAACCGCTTCACCTCCATGATGCGTCTGGATCACAACCGCGCCATCAGCCAACTGGCCCACAAGACCGGTGCAGCTGTCAGCGACATCAAGAACATTGTTGTGTGGGGCAACCACTCGGCCGACCAGTACCCGGACGTCTCCTACGCCACCGTTGATGGAAAGCCGGCCACCGACCTGGTTGACGAAAAGTGGCTCGACGAGGAATTCCGCCCTGTCGTTGCCAAACGTGGCGCCGCCATCATCGCCGCACGTGGCGCGTCCTCAGCGGCATCAGCAGCCAACGCCGCAATCGACCACATGCACACCTGGATCCACGGCACGCCCGAAGGTGAATGGGTCACCGCTGGTGTGCATTCAGATGGCTCGCACTACGACGTTCCTGAAGGCTTCTCCTTCGGCTTCCCGGTGCGCGCAGTGAACGGCGAATACCAGATCGTTGAAGGCCTCGAAATCTCCGAAGCCACCCGCGCCGGCATCGACCACAACATCAAGGCTCTGCAGGAAGAATACGACGCAGTGAAAGCCCTCGGCTTCATCAAGTAGTTCTCGCCAGCAGGACAGTCCAGAAGAACGCTGGAACACCCTCCCTGACTTGCTCCACGAGCAATAATCAGGAGGCGCATCCAGCGTTCTTTTTGTGCTGTGACTGGCATACTTGAATATGAATGCGCCATCCCTGTTTTCAGAGATAGAGTTTGTTATCACTTCAACGATGCAGTGTGGAAACAATATCGAAAGGATTCAAATGATTGGGTTCCTCATAGCGACTGCCACGACCGTGGTTGTGGCGTATCTGATTTTTCACCGTTATCATCCGCAGACCGTCCTGATTTTTTCCGGTCTATTTATGCTGCTTTGCGCTATTCCACTGTCAATGAAACCATTGATGGATGAAGACCAGACCACTGGCTCGGCGTTCCTGGATGTCTTCGACCAGATCACTCAGACGTTCGGGAATCTAGGTGCCAAGCTGGGTCTGATCATCATGGCGGTCGGCGGTTTCTCGCTGGTCATGGACCGAGTCGGTGCATCATCAGCACTGGTCGCCATCGCAACCAAACCGCTCCAGAAGATCAACAAGCCCTACGTTGTTCTTGCCTCCACCTACATCCTGGCTCAGACACTGTGCTTGATCATTCCATCGGCAGCTGGCCTGGCGATGCTGCTGATGGTGACCGTCTATCCGCTCCTGCGATCCCTGGGAATCTCGAAACTGTCTGCCACGGGCGTCATCGCGACCGGCAGCTGTCTGGACCTTGGCCCTGCTTCCTCAAACGCCAATATGGCGGCCCAGACGTCCGGCATGACCGTCCAGGAATATTTCATTCAATACCAGCTGCCCGTCGCACTGGTGGTTGTCGCATCGGTGTTCATCCTCCATTACTTCGTCCAGCAGTACTTCGACCGCAAGGCCGGAACTACTCCCGACAAAGCAGACTGGGATGAAATCAAGGCTGAGCTCGCAGGTATTAAAAGGTCCTCGGGCGGAAAGTCGGCCCTGGCACAACGCGCTGCAAAAGGTGGGTCCGACACCGCCGCCAAGACCAAGGCGGACATCAAGGAAGCTGAACGTGTCGACAAGCCGACCCCGAAGGCATACGCGCTCCTTCCATTTACGCCACTGGTCCTGCTCATTGTTTTCTCGCCTTTCGTGATCACCAGCATCAAAATGAACGTGGCAACCGCCATGATTATTTCCGGAATGCTCGCCGTTATTTGCGAAATGATTCGCTACCGTTCATTCCAACGCGGCGCGGACGCTTTCTCCGTTTTCTTCGAGGGCATGGGTCGCCAATTCGTCAACATCGTGACACTCATTGTCGGCGGCCAGATGTTTGCTGCCGGTTTAACCCAGCTCGGGTTTATTTCGTTCATTATTGATGGCGCCGAGCGATTCAACATGGGGGCAATTCCGATCACCATCATCATGACGTTGGTGATCTTCCTGTCAGCAGTCCTGATGGGCTCCGGCAACGCACCGTGGTTCGCGTTCTCAGAACTTATCCCCGACATTGCCAAACCCCTGGGCGTTGACACCGTGTTCCTGGCTCAGCCAATGGAACTGGCATCAGGCATCGGTCGCTCCATGTCGCCTATCGCAGGCGTCGTGATTGCAGTTGCCGGACTTGGTGATGTCAGCCCGGTCGACCTCGTCAAACGAACAATCCCCGTCATGATCCCCGCTTACGTGATCATGGTCACCTCGTCGATCGTGTGGGATTACCTGCTTCGAGCCCTCATTTAAGGAGGAAACATGGCACTTTTACCAATGCAGATCGCTGAAACACTCACATCGAATGTCGACGCCATGACCGATGACCTGGTCCAGTGGCGCCGCGACTTCCACGCACATCCTGAACTCGGATTCCTCGAGTACCGCACCACGTCGATCATCGTCCAGCATCTGCGCGAGTGGGGCTATGAGGTCCTGCAGGGAAAGGACGCGTGCCTGTCTGAGGAGCGAATGGGACTTCCCAGCTCCGAAGAAGATGAGGCCGCAATCGCCCGCGCGATTGACGAGGGTGCCGACGCCGACTTTGTTCACTCGATTGCCGGAGGACACACGGGTACTGTGGCAATTCTCCGCAATGGGGACGGCCCCACTGTCGGCATGCGCTTCGACATTGACGCGCTGCCGCTGCAGGAATCCTCAGAAAAGGGGTACTACCCGGCGGATGAGGGTTTTAACTCCATTCACGCCTCCACCATGCATGCGTGTGGACACGACGCTCACATCACGATGGGGCTGGGTGTTGCCCGCACAATGGCACAGATGAAGGACTCCTGGTCAGGAACGCTGAAGATTTTGTTCCAGCCCGCTGAAGAAGGCGTTCGCGGAGCGAAATCGATGGTGGCCGCCGGCCATGTCGATGACGTCGACGTCATGTTCGCGCAACACGTGTGGCCACACGACTTCGAAGAATCCGACTACGCGCCCGGATCCGGCGGGGCTCTGGCCACCACGAAGTACGACGTGAATCTGAAAGGACTGGCAGCTCACGCTTCAGGCGCGCCGCAAAAAGGCAAGAACACCATTCTCGCCGCGTGCACCGCAGTGTTGAACCTGTATGCGATTTCGCGCCACTCAGAAGGGGCGACCCGCGTGAGTGTCGGCAAGATCGTTGCCGGCGATACCCGCAATATTGTCGCAGATCATACACACTTTGAGATGGAAGTTCGCGGTTCAACGACCGAGATCAACGAGTACATGGAGCACCGAGCCCGCACCGTGATCGAAGCGGCTGCACAGATGTATGAGTGCGACTACGAGATCGTGCGCATGGGAGAGGCCATCTCCCTGGATTCCGATCCGGACCTGATGGACCGAATCGCTGAAGCTGGCGAGTTGGTGGGCGTACGCGCCAATGACCCGAAGTGGGTGGAAATGACCGCTTCCGAAGACTACGCATTCATGATGAAGCGAGTCCAGGACAACGGCGGAAAGGCCTCATTGCTGCTGATCTTCACTCCGTCGAAGGGCGGCCTGCACTCCGTCGAGTTCACGGTGGATGAAGCTGTCCTGCCCAAAGGAGTGCGCGTCATCAGCGCAGCCGCCATCGCGGAAATGCCAGCCGCACACTGACCGAGTTCACATCGTTATGTCGCCGAGTGGTCGCATGCATGCGACCACTCGGCGCACACCACGTATCAGAAGCGGTGGACTGGATTAGGCCGGAGTGCCTGTGAATCATTACCCTTAGGACTATGGAACATGATTCGACAGTGCCCCCCTCGACAATCGACAAGCTTGTCATCACCCTTTCCTGCCCGGACCAGCCAGGAATTGTTCACGCAGCCTCCGGCATCATGAGCGACATCGGCGGCAACATCATTCAGTCGCAGCAATTCGGTGACCCGGATACCGGCCTGTTCTTCATGCGAATGGAAGCTGAATCACCTGTCGGTCGAGGTCCTGTCGAAGAAGGCCTGACACGAATCGCCGACAAGTTCAACGCCTCCTGGCGCGTCGACCAGTTGGGGCGACCGCTCCGCACCGTCATTATGGTTTCGCGCGAAGGGCACTGTCTCACGGACCTGCTCTATCGGCAGCGCTCTCAAGGTCTGCCCATCGAAGTGGTTGCAGTTGTCGGTAACCACCCTGACCTCGCGCCGGTCGCACAGTTCTACGGCGTCCCCTTTCTCAGTATTCCGGTCACCAAGGATTCAAAGGCGCGCGCCGAGGCAGAACTTCTTGACCTCATCAAGTCCGAGCAGGTTGAATTGGTCGTCCTGGCCCGCTATATGCAGATCCTGTCTGATTCGGTATGCCGTGAAATGGCCGGACGCGTCATCAATATTCACCACTCATTCCTGCCTTCGTTCAAAGGCGCGCGCCCATACGCCCAGGCTCACGAACGCGGCGTCAAACTCATCGGCGCAACCGCGCACTACGTTACAGCCGACCTGGACGAAGGGCCGATCATCGAGCAGGACGTCACGCGAGTCACGCACGCCGATTCCACCCGCGACATGGTGGAGCTGGGGCAGGATGTTGAACGCCGAGTCCTCGCGCAGGCAGTGCGTTGGCATGCTGAACGCCGTGTCCTGATGAACGGCAACCGAACCGTCGTATTCTCCCGCTAGTGTCCGCACTGGCGGTTTCCGCAGCGGAAAACAGTTGATAAGATGAATCTGTCGCAACTGGCGAACAGGTGGGATGACCACCGGGGAGCGAAATAGGGTTGTCGCGGTCGCCCGCCTGGGCCACGCAACCGAGCGAGGAACGGCTGGGGCCGCCCTCGCCACTAGTGAAAGCCAGACAAGCGAATTGAAAACTGGAGCAGCAATGAGTGATTCTCTCAACTCCCATACGTTGGCCGAACTCGATCCTGACATCGCAAAAGTGCTGGATGATGAGCTGAACCGTCAACGCGCCACCCTTGAAATGATCGCGTCGGAAAACTTTGTCCCGCGTGCCGTTCTGCAGGCTCAGGGATCAGTTCTGACCAACAAGTACGCCGAAGGATACCCGGGACGCCGCTACTACGGCGGGTGCGAGGCAGTGGACGTTGCTGAAAGTCTCGCAATTGAACGCGCCAAGAAAGTCTTCGGTGCCGATTTCGTCAACGTGCAGCCACACTCAGGCGCGCAGGCCAATGCCGCCGCGCTCATGGCGATGGCAAAACCGGGGGACACGATTTTGGGTCTGTCCTTGGCTCACGGCGGCCACCTGACACACGGAATGCGCATCAACTTTTCCGGCAAGATGTACCACGCCACCGCATACGAAGTTGACCGCACAACAATGCGTATCGAGCCTGATCAGGTGCGTGAGGTGGCGCTGCGTGAGCGTCCCCGTGTGATCATTGCCGGCTGGTCGGCCTACCCTCGTCACCTTGACTTTGCTGCTTTCCGCAGCATTGCCGACGAGGTTGGCGCTGCGCTGTGGGTTGATATGGCGCACTTTGCCGGCCTCGTTGCAGCCGGACTGCACCCAAGCCCACTGCCGCACGCGGACGTGGTGACCACGACGGTCCACAAGACACTGGGGGGTCCCCGCTCCGGCATGATCCTGTCCGCGCGCGGTGGGCAGTGGGGCAAGAAGCTGAATTCTGCTGTGTTCCCAGGTCAGCAGGGTGGCCCGCTGATGCATGTGGTGGCTGCCAAGGCCGTGGCAATGAAAGTGGCTCAGACCCCGGAGTTCAAGGACCGTCAGGTCAGAACTCTTGCCGGCGCGCAGAAACTTGCGGAGCGTCTGGGACGCGACGATGCGAAGAAGGTCGGCATCAAGCTGGTCACCGGCGGCACAGATGTGCACCTGGTGCTCGTTGACCTGGTTGATTCAGCTCTTGACGGCAAGCAGGCTGAGGATCTGCTGCACGAAGTCGGCATCACGGTCAATCGCAATGCTGTGCCGTTTGACCCGCGCCCACCGGCAGTCACATCCGGTCTGCGTATCGGAACGCCGGCGCTGGCTACGCGCGGTTTTGGCGATGAGGAGTTCACCGAAGTTGCCGACATCATCGCGACCGCACTGGTTCAGGCGGCCTCCAAGGAAACAGTGGATATGGAGGGTCTGCAGGCGCGTGTGCGTGCACTGACCGATGCCTTCCCGTTGTACGACGGGCTGCAGCAGTGAGAGCGCCGTGGGAAGGTGCCGCACAGGTACTGGATGGGAAAGCCACCGCTGCTGCAATAAAGGGCGAGCTTGCTGAACGTGTCTCACGGCTGCGCGAAGCCGGTGTTCATGCAGGGCTGGGAACAATCCTAGTGGGTGAAGATCCCGGGTCAGTGACCTATGTTGCCGGCAAACACCGTGACTGTGCGGAGGTTGGTCTCGAGTCGATTCGCATTGACTTGCCCGAGTCGGCCTCTCAGGCTGATATCGAGCAGGCTGTCGACCAGCTCAACGCTGATCCTGCCTGCACGGGTTTCATTGTGCAGCTTCCGCTACCCGCCGGGGTCGATTCCCAGGCCGTGTTGGAGCGCATCGATCCGGATAAGGACGCTGACGGCCTGCATCCGATGAACCTGGGCCGCCTGGTACTGCGCGCGGCGGGTGACATCACCTCGCCCCTTCCGTGTACGCCGCGCGCCGTCATTGAGCTGTTGGAACGCTACGGCGTGGAACTCAACGGCGCGGATGTGTGCGTAGTTGGCAGGGGAGTGACCGTCGGCCGTTCGATCGGATTGCTGCTGACGCGTAAGAACATCAACGCGACCGTGACGCTGTGCCATACGGGCACGCTCAACCTCGCTGAACAGGTACGCAATGCTGACGTGGTTGTGGCTGCGGCTGGCTCGCCGGGACTGATCACCGCTGACATGGTGCGTGAAGGTGCGGCGGTGCTGGATGTGGGCGTTTCTCGCGTGACGGAAGCTGATGGCCGTGCGCGGTTGCATGGCGATGTGGCCGACGGAGTTGATCGTGTTGCGGCATGGCTGTCACCGAATCCCGGTGGCGTCGGGCCGATGACCCGTGCCCTCCTGTTGGCGAACGTGGTCGAAATGGCTGAGCGAAAGGCGGGATTCTCCGCTCAGGTGTAAATGCGCAGGTGTGAGCTTAGTGCCTTAACTGTTCATGTTCGCGGTGCTGGGGGCTTTCCAACTGGAACGTGGAATGCGTGATCGTGACGGGAAAGTGTTCCTGTACGCAGCTGGCGAGTGTGTGCAAAATGTCGGATCGCTCGTGCTCGTTCGACTCGGGTTGGACGGTGACGTGAGCCGTCAGGGCTATCACTCCTGTCGCAATGGTCGAGGCATGCAGGTCATGCACGTCTTCGACTCCTTGAACATGGAGCATATGCTCACGCACCGTTGCCAGTTCCAGGCCGGGTGGTGTTTCCTCCATCAGGATCGCCACTGAGCGGCGCAAGAGCGTGATCGCCCTCGGAGCCATCATGCACGCGATGAGCAGTGAGGCGAGGGCATCCGCTTGGAGCCATCCGCTGAAATGGGCGACGACCGCGCCGATGATGACCGCGACCGACCCTAACGCGTCGGTGGCGACCTCGAGGAATGCTGCGCGCATGTTCAGCGAGGCACTGCGGCCCCCCATCAGCACGAGTAGGGAAGC
>OKAA01000131.1_pt1 | contig 26545 bp, 23 predicted proteins | sample 1611051 | NCBI WGS metagenome assembly OKAA01 (sample SAMN04436707, study PRJEB24849) | human gut metagenome | biome: human gut; feature: NICU; material: stool | host: Homo sapiens | place: USA: Saint Louis, MO | collected 2010-09-04
ACCATGCCGACTTGTGAACGAATTTTCATTTTACGCTCTCCTGTACCTGGTCATTGCCTTCGCCATCCAACCAGTTAATGTTCTTCATCTTACGTACCACCACAAACTCATCGCGGTTGGAACCGACGGTACCGTAGTAGTTAAAGCCGTAGGCTAACTGCGCATAGCCGCCGATCATATGGGTCGGTTTCGGCGTAATACGGGTCACCGAGTTGTGGATCCCACCGCGCTGCTGGGTGATTTCTGAACCCGGCAGGTTAACGATACGTTCCTGCGCGTGGTACATCATGGTCATCCCTGCCGGAACACGTTGGCTGACCACTGCGCGTGCGGTCAATGCGCCGTTGCTGTTGAAGACTTCGATCCAGTCGTTATCTTCAATGCCCAGATCTTTGGCGTCGGTTTCGCTCATCCATACAATCGGGCCGCCACGCGACAAGGTCAGCATCAACAGGTTATCGCTGTAGGTCGAGTGGATACCCCATTTCTGGTGCGGCGTCAGGAGGTTGAGCGCCTTCTCCGGATTACCGTTGGACTTACGCCCCATCACCGCTTTCACCGAGCGGGTGTCGATCGGTGGGCGATACACCAGCAGACTTTCGCCGAAGTCGCGCATCCACTGGTGATCCTGATACAACTGTTGACGACCAGACAGCGTACGCCACGGGATCAGCTCGTGAACGTTGGTATAACCGGCGTTATAAGAAACATGCTCATCTTCCAGACCAGACCAAGTCGGGCTGGAGATAATTTTGCGCGGCTGGGCCTGAATATCGCGGAAGCGGATTTTCTCTTCTTCTTTATTGGTTGCCAGATGCGTATGGTCGCGACCGGTAAACTCGCTCAGCGCCGCCCAGGCTTTCACCGCCACCTGACCGTTGGTTTCCGGCGCTAACGTCAGGATCATCTCTGCCGCGTCAATCGCCGTGTTGAGCATCGGCTGGCCTTTCGCCGGACCGTCCGCTTTGGTGTAATTAAGCTTACGCAGCAAGTCCATTTCGCTCTGTGTGTTCCAGGCAATCCCTTTCCCGCCGTTGCCGATTTTCTCCATCAGCGGGCCGATAGAGGTAAAGCGTTCGTAAGTCGCCGGGTAATCGCGCTCAACGGTCATGATGTGCGGCGCGGTTTTCCCTGGAATCAGATCGCATTCGCCTTTTTTCCAGTCTTTCACGTCCAGCGGCTGCGCCAGTTCAGCGGCAGAATCGTGCTGGATCGGCAGCGTCACGACGTCAGTCTCTTTACCCAGGTGGCCTACACAGACTTCGGAGAATTTCTTCGCAATGCCTTTGTAGATTTCCCAGTCGCTTTTCGATTCCCAGGCCGGATCTACGGCGGCAGACAGCGGATGAATAAACGGATGCATATCCGAGGTATTCATATCGTCTTTTTCATACCAGGTGGCGGTCGGCAGTACGATATCGGAGTACAGGCAGGTGCTCGACAGGCGGAAGTCCAGCGTCACCACCAGATCCAGTTTGCCGTCCAGGCCATTGTCACGCCATTCCACTTCTTCCGGCTTCACACCGCCCTGTTTACCCAGATCCAGCCCCTGAATACCATGCTCAGTACCCAGCAGATATTTCAGCATGTACTCATGGCCCTTACCGGAAGACCCAAGCAGGTTAGAACGCCAGATGAACAGGTTACGCGGGTGGTTTTTACCGTTTTCCGGCTGCTCGGCGGCAAAGCGAATCGAACCCTCTTTCAGGGATTTGACGGTATAATCTACCGGTGTCATACCGGCTTTTTCCGCTTCACGCGCAATATACAGCGGGTTAGTGCCTAACTGCGGCGCCGACGGCAACCAGCCCATACGCTCGGCGCGCACATTGAAGTCAATCAGATGACCGCTATAGCGGGATTTGTCCGCCATCGGCGACAGTAACTCCTCGGCGGTCACCGTCTCGTAGCGCCACTGGCTGGAGTGGTTATAGAAGTAAGAGGTGCTATTCATGTGACGCGCCGGACGCTGCCAGTCAAGGGCAAACGCCAGCGGCTGCCAGCCGGTCTGCGGACGCAGTTTTTCCTGGCCGACGTAGTGCGCCCAACCGCCGCCGCTCTGACCAACGCAACCACAGAACACCAACATATTGATCAGCCCGCGATAGTTCATATCGAGGTGATACCAGTGGTTCAGACCGGCGCCAACGATAATCATTGAACGCCCGTGCGTTTTGTCCGCGTTATCGGCGAACTCCCGTGCGATACGGATGATCTGCGCCCGCGGCACGCCGGTGATCTGCTCGGCCCATGCTGGCGTATACGCTTTGGTATCATCATAACTGGCGGCACAATTTTCATCGTTGAGGCCGCGTTCCAGACCATAGTTCGCCATGGTCAGGTCATACACGGTAGTGACTAACGCTGAAGAACCATCGGCCAGTTGCAGACGTTTAACCGGCAATTTATGCAGCAGGACGTTATCCAGCGCCACATGATTAAAGTACTCTGAACCCTCGCCGCCGAAATACGGGAAGCCCACGTCAGCAATCTCATCCTGGCTGCCCAGCAAGCTGAGCTGCAATTCAGTTTCTGCACCGGTAGTCCCGTCGCGCTGTTCGAGGTTCCATTTGCCTTTTTCGCCCCAGCGGAAACCAATTGAACCGTTTGGCGCCACCATTTCACCGTTGCTGTTAATGGCGACGGTTTTCCATTCCGGGTTATTTTCCTGCCCCAGCGAATCAACGAGATCGGCAGCGCGCAGCATACGACCTGCGGCATAATAACCATCACGCTCTTCAAGCATCACCAGCATTGGCATGTCGGTATAGCGACGGACATAATCGGTGAAGTACTGGCGCGGGTTGTCGAGGTGGAATTCGCGCAGCATGACGTGGCCCATCGCCAGCGCCATCGCCGCATCGGTCCCCTGCTTCGGTGCCAGCCACAGATCGCACAGTTTGGCGATTTCGGCATAGTCCGGCGTCACCGCGACGGTTTTAGTGCCTTTGTAACGTACTTCGGTAAAGAAGTGGGCATCCGGCGTACGGGTTTGCGGCACGTTAGAGCCCCAGGCGATAATATAGCTGGAATTGTACCAGTCAGCGGATTCCGGCACGTCGGTCTGCTCGCCCCAGGTTTGCGGGGAGGCTGGCGGCAGGTCGCAGTACCAGTCGTAGAAGCTCAGGCAGGTACCGCCAATCAGCGAAAGATAACGTGCGCCGGAAGCGTAGGAGACCATCGACATCGCCGGGATGGGTGAGAAGCCCGCGACGCGGTCAGGGCCATAGGTTTTCACGGTGTACACGTTGGAAGCGGCGATCAGCTCGTTCACTTCCTGCCATGAGGAGCGAACAAAGCCGCCACGACCACGCGCCTGTTTGAAGCTTTTGGCTTTATCGGCATCTTCAATGATGGAGGCCCATGCCTCTACCGGATCGCGATGCAGTTTTTTCGCCTCGCGCCACATCTTCATCAGACGTTTGCGCATCAGCGGATATTTCAGTCGGTTAGCGCTGTAGAGATACCAGGAGTAACTTGCCCCGCGCGGGCAGCCGCGAGGTTCATGGTTTGGCATATCAGGACGGGTGCGCGGGTAATCGGTTTGCTGTGTTTCCCAGGTCACCAGACCATTTTTGACATAAATTTTCCAGCTACAAGAACCGGTGCAGTTCACCCCATGGGTTGAGCGCACAATTTTGTCATGCTGCCAACGTTGGCGGTATCCGTCCTCCCAGTCCCGGTTTGTTTCGAGAAGCTGGCCGTGCCCATCGGCAAAGGTTTCGCCCTTCTGCTTGAAGTAGCGAAACCGGTCCAGGAATTTACTCATCGGGTTTCTCCTGTGTGGAACCTTACGGCTCTCTGATAAATCGACATTGCTTAACTAAGGGCGAAGGTAACGCGCTGAATGGGCGTGAGAATTGATAACGATCAAGGCGGACAGGGATGCAAATGGCGCGCAAACCTCCTGCATACTCCTTTTGGAGGAGGAGTTTTATTTATATATATTACTGATTTAATTACATAAAATTAAATTTACGCACGACATGAATGTTAAATTTTCAACAAGTGGGTATTAAGGGGTATCCCCCTGGATGACCGATAAAAATGTGCGTGGTCAGCCCTGTCGCGCCTCTCTTCTTGACTATAAGTATGTTGTAACTAAATGCGGGTAAAAAAAAGCGCGGTCTAACGCCGCGCAAAGGATAATCAAAAGTTACTTTTTATTTTTAGAATGACGTCCATATACCGCCCAGGTAATAACGACGCAGGCGATATAGAAAATAAGAAAGACTTTCATCGCGCCGACTGGCGAACCGGTTAAGGCTAAAGATGAACCAAACGCTTTCGGAATAAAAAAGCCGCCAATCGCGCCAATCGCGGAAATAAAGCCCAGCGCCGCCGCCGTATCGGTCGCCGCTTCACGCATGGCTCTTTCGTCCGACCCGCCTTCCGCTTTTACCCGGTCCATCGTCAGTTTACGGAAGATAACGGAGATCATCTGGAAGGTAGAACCACTCCCCAACCCAGCCGTCAGGAACAGCGCCAGAAATACCCCGTAGAACGCGATAAAGCTACCGCCAACGCCGCCAGTAGGTAATGTCAGGAACAGCAGACCGCTGAAAATCGCCATCAGGACAAAGTTGATAAGCGTGACGCGAGTCCCCCCCAGACGGTCAGAAATTGCGCCGCCTGCCGAACGCGCCAGCGCGCCGATAAACGGACCGAAAAACGCATAATGCAGGATCTGCACATCCGGGAATTGCGTTTTAGACAGCATAGCGAACCCCGCGGAGAAACCGATAAACGATCCGAAGGTCGCCAGATACAGCAGACTCATGATCCACAGATGACCACGTTTGAGCACCGGCAGTTGCTCTTTTAGCGAGGCCTTAGACGTCGCCAGTTCGTTCATGCCGAACCACGCCGCCAGCGTAAAAATGGCCAGGAAAGGCACCCAAATCCAGGCTGCGTTCGCCAGATAGAGCTGAGAACCGTCCGGCTGCTCTACACCGTGGCTGCCAAAGGCGGCAAAGATAGAGAGCGAAACCACCAGCGGCGCAACCAGCTGCATCACGCTCACGCCCATATTGCCCAGACCGCCGTTCAGACCCAGCGCGCCGCCCTGCTTTTGTTTAGGAAAGAAAAAGCTGATGTTCGCCATACTGGAGGCAAAGTTCGCGCCGGCAAAACCACACAGCAAGGAAATAATAATGAAAGTGCTAAAGGGCGTACTGGTATCCTGAACGGCAAAGCCTAACCATACGCAAGGCACGATGAGGATACCGGTACTGAACGCTGTCCAGCGACGTCCGCCAAATAGCGGCACCATAAAGGAGTAAGGCACCCGTAGCAGCGCGCCGGAAACAGATGGCAGCGCAGTCAACATAAAGAGCTGATCGGTCGTAAAATTAAATCCCACTTTCGGCAGGTTCACCGCCACTGCGCTGAATAGCATCCAGACGCAAAACGCCAGCAGTAAACACGGGACAGAAATCCACAAATTACGGCTAGCGACACGATGGCCGCGCTGCTGCCAGAACGCCGGATCTTCCGGACGCCATTCCGTGATAACAGCGCCAGTTGCCCTTTCCGGGGCGGATGAGTGACTCATAGACACCTCTGATTCTTGATTTGATGTCTGCCACATTAGGGTTTACTGCCGAAGGTAAGTTGATATAAATCAAAGGAAAAGTCGTCATCACCGGCGACTAAAAAGCGTTATTACCCTTAATGAGTAGGCTATTTTGGTAAAAAAGCTGTGGTTTTTCACCATGCTGTGTCTGTCTACTCCTTCCCGTCGCAGATACCTCTCTACGGCGGCAATTAAGGAGTAACTCGTTATAGGTATGGGTATACTCCGCTGTATCGTTGAGAATAGCGGCACAGCCGATTGACGCCCCTCTTTTTTGCTACGTTTTTTCGGCGACATTACCCCGAAGAAAGAAGGTAACATGTTTAAACGGTGTTTCTCTCCTCTTACGCTGGTTAACCAACTGGCGCTGATTGTCATGCTCTCTACCGCTATCGGCGTGGCGGGGATGGCGGTTTCCGGCTGGCTGGTTCAGGGCGTGCAGGGTAGCGCTCATGCGATTAATAAAGCGGGCTCATTGCGTATGCAAAGCTATCGACTACTGGCCGCTGTCCCGCTGGATGCTAAAGATCAAAAGCTGCTGGATGAGATGGAGCAAACGGCATTCAGCCCGGAACTGACCCGCGCCGCTGAGCGAGACGGGCAGCAAAAGCAGCTTAAAGCGTTGCAGGATTACTGGCATAACGAACTCTCGCCAGGACTACAGCACGCGCAAAACGCGCACGCGGTCGCAGAAGATGTCACGCGCTTTGTGGCGGGCCTGGATCGCCTGGTGACGTCGTTCGACCATACTACTGAATTGCGTATCGAACGCGTGGTATTAGTTCACCGGGTAATGGCGATCTTTATGGCGCTATTGCTGGTATTTACGATTATCTGGCTACGTGTTCGCCTTTTGCAGCCCTGGAAACAGTTGTTATCAATGGCGCGCGCCGTCAGTCAGCGCGACTTTACCCAACGTGCCAATATCAGTGGACGCAATGAGATGGCCGCGTTGGGTTCTGCGCTCAATAATATGTCTGAAGAACTGGCCGAAAGTTATGCGGTACTGGAACAGCGCGTACAGGAAAAAACAGCCGGTCTGGAACATAAAAACCAGATTCTCTCGTTTTTGTGGCAAGCCAACCGCCGACTGCATTCACAGGCTCCGCTATGTGAACGTCTTTCACCGGTACTGAATGGCCTGCAAAATTTAACCCAGTTGCATGATATTGAGCTGCGAGTCTATGACCTGGAAGATGAAGATAATCATCAGGAATTTACCTGTCAGTCGGACATCAGTTGCGATGATAAAGGCTGCCACCTTTGCCCACGTAGCGCCCTGCCGATGATTAACGGCGGCACCACCTTAAAATGGCGGCTCACCGACTCTCACACCCAATACGGTATTTTGCTGGCGACGCTGCCCTATGGACGCCATCTCAGCCACGATCAGCAACAGTTGGTGGACACGCTGGTTGAACAGCTTACCGCGACTCTGGCGCTCGACAGGCATCAGGAGCGCCAGCAGCAGTTGATTGTCATGGAAGAGCGTGCCACCATTGCCCGCGAACTGCATGATTCTATTGCCCAGTCGCTCTCTTGTATGAAGATGCAGGTGAGCTGCCTGCAAATGCAGGGCGACGTGTTACCGGAAAGCAGCCGTGAGTTACTCAGCCAAATTCGCAATGAGCTGAACTGCTCCTGGGCGCAACTGCGCGAACTGTTAACCACTTTCCGCTTACAGTTGACGGAACCCGGGCTACGTCCGGCGCTGGAGGCAAGCTGCCAGGAGTTCAGCGCCCGGTTTGGCTTTACGGTAAAACTGGATTATCAGCTTCCCCCCCGCCTGGTGCCTTCACACCAGGCGATACACCTGTTGCAAATTGCCAGGGAAGCCCTCAGCAACGCCCTTAAACACTCTCATGCCGACGATGTGGTGGTGACAGTGACGCAATGTGGCAAACAGGTCAAACTAAAAGTGCAGGACAATGGCTGCGGCGTCCCGGAAAACGCCGAACGCAGTAATCACTACGGCATGATCATCATGCGCGATCGGGCGCAAAGTTTGCGCGGCGATTGCCAGGTACGCCGACGCGAGACTGGCGGAACAGAGGTCACTGTTACTTTTATTCCAGAAACAAACTTCACAGAAACCCAGGGAGATACCCATGAATAATCAGGAACCGGCAACCATCCTGTTAATTGACGACCATCCGATGCTACGCACGGGTGTAAAGCAGCTTGTGAGTATGGCGCCCGATATCAGCGTGGTCGGAGAAGCCAGCAACGGTGAGCAGGGTATTGACCTGGCGGAATCGCTCGATCCCGATCTGATCCTCCTTGATTTGAATATGCCGGGAATGAATGGTCTCGAAACGCTGGATAAATTACGCGAAAAAGCGCTGTCAGGACGTATTGTCGTTTTCAGCGTATCCAACCATGAAGAAGATGTCGTCACGGCGCTAAAGCGCGGCGCGGACGGTTATCTGTTGAAAGACATGGAGCCGGAGGACTTGCTCAAAGCGTTACAACAGGCCGCCGCTGGCGAAATGGTATTAAGTGAAGCGTTAACGCCGGTACTGGCGGCCAGCCTGCGGGCCAACCGCGCCACCACCGATCGCGATGTAACGCAACTCACCCCGCGTGAGCGCGATATTCTGAAGCTCATCGCGCAGGGATTGCCAAATAAGATGATTGCCCGGCGTCTGGATATCACCGAAAGTACGGTCAAAGTGCACGTGAAACATATGCTCAAGAAAATGAAGCTGAAATCGCGCGTGGAGGCCGCCGTCTGGGTGCATCAGGAACGCATCTTTTAATTATTGCTCCTGGAACGGTTGCCAATGCGGATTATCGTCCGGCATCGTGATAAACGGTTCAGTCAGCGTGAGCGTGATCTCATTGGAAGAGACACGCTGACCTTTTTCATCCTCAACCACCACCGATAAACGCCAGCGATTTGCCGCGCCTTCGCGGTGATCCCAGGCCGGCATAATGATTGTCCAGCCCTCGGTACTGCGGGTGTCCGTTCCTGCCGTCAAACTTAATGCCTGTGTATCGCCCTGCCAGCTCAAATGACGAATACCGTGCACGCTGCGCACCTGCAATTTTAACGCAACCGTCTCACCAGGCGTAAGATCCCAGGGCGGCGTCGCCAGAAAAACCGTTAACGTTTTACGCTGCCGATACTCCATTGTCGGCAGCGAGTTACGTTGCGGCGTATCATAGCGGCTACCGCGTAATGACTGGCTTTGCGCCACTTCACTGGCGGCAAGCTGCTTTTTGAGCGGCACGCCGAAGCGGTAGTTAAGCGTCAGCCCCAAGTTATTTTGACTGACCCCGCTCTCGCCCTGTTTATGCTGGGCGGTCACGGTAAGCAAAGGTACTGGCGTATAGTTGAGACCCAGTTTTAACGCGACAGGATTGTGATACCCCGTTCCGGAGTCAAACAGATCCACGCTATCGCCAAAGTACTGCTCCAGACTAACGCTGGTATTGATATGCTGGTAAAACGGCAGCCGCACTTGCGCGTTGATATCATATCCGCGCGCCATTCGCTGTTCTAAGGTCGCCGTATGCGTCTGCCAGTCGGCAAAAGGCTGATAATAGTTGGCGGATAAACGCAAATATTCTCCCCACGCCTCCGCGCCAAAGCCGGCGCGCTGCAGATTTTCATCCAGCAGATTATCGTAAAAGGTATTATAGCCAAGAAGCCAGCCATCCTGCGCCCAGCGCTGTCCTATGCCAACGTTGCTTACCAGTCCGTCAGTCTGTTGCGTAAGACCAAGCTGGCTCCAGGTCAGATAGCGCTGTTTATCCTGTAAAGGGATAAACCAGCTTCCGCGACTGCCGTTAAAATGACCTTCGTTATCGACGTTAATATCCACGCTGGCGCTGCCCCAGGCTGATAGCCAGCTTTCAAGCTGCTGGTTAACCTGCTCGCTGACCACATCGCGTACCTGTCCGAAAGCGAATTGCCGCGCCTGTTCACCGGTATCCAGATCGTTATTTTTCATGCTGGCTTCGCCAAACGCTTTGGCCATCTCGGCAAAATGCTTTTCCCCTTCGTGGGATTCCGGCATCATGCCTAAATCCGGCAGACGGTTTTGATCGAAAGGGTCTTGCGCCTGCGCACGGATCGTACCGCTGGCAGCCAGCAAGAGAAGCGAGAGTGAGAATGAACGAAAAACAATACGGCTCAACGTGTCGGCAACTTCTACAACAAAAGATAAGAGGAATGGCATCAGAGTAAACCATAACGTGTCCGGACAGGTTTTGCAGCCTTTTCTCGTGCTTCCAGGAATATCCTTATTTTTTCCGCAGAGCGTCCCGGGATTTTCTCCACGCATTTGGCGGCACCCGGTTCCCGAGGTAACATAACGCCATTGCCGACAAAATTTCTCAAGGAGAAGGGTTATCCATGCAAAATATCGTCATTATCGCTAACGGCGCCGCCTACGGCAGCGAATCATTATTTAATAGCCTGCGTCTGGCCATTGCGCTGCGCGAGCAGGAAAGCCATCTCGATTTACGCCTGTTTTTGATGTCAGATGCCGTAACCGCAGGGTTACGCGGTCAAAAACCAGCCGAAGGCTACAATATTCAGCAAATGCTGGAAATTCTGACCGCGCAAAACGTACCGGTAAAATTATGCAAAACCTGTGCGGACGGACGTGGTATCACTCCCCTGCCACTGATTGACGGTGTGGAAATCGGAACGCTGGTCGAGCTGGCGCAATGGACGCTGGCGGCGGACAAAGTGCTGACATTTTGAATCTGTACGCGGGAAAAGCTCCCGCGTCGGGATAGACTTCCGGCAAGAAAATCAGGCTAACACGTGAGTAATACCGCGTTTATTTTTTCTTATGCCATTTATCATCCTCGCCTTTTTCATAATCGTTTTTAACCGCCGCCCAAGCGACTTTGTGTGCGGTTTCCTCGCGACTGGCGTCATCACGACGATCGGCTTTATCTTTATATTGCTCCCAGGCGCTATTAAACGCTTCTTTGTAAATGTCCTGGGCATGGGCTGGAAGAACATTCCGCACATTATCGGGTAAATCACTTTTAGCTTTATACGGCATCCGCACCTCCGTCTTCAGGGAAAACATTAAGTGTGGTAAACAATGCGTTATTACGCCAGTCGAGGAGAATTTTTGCTTTTTACGGAAATTAACTTTTTGTTATTTAAACACTGTTAAAACAAGATGCTTGTTTTACTGACCTTGAAAGAAAAAAATCGTCTACGCCGTAAAACTACGTAAAAAACCACTAAAAAAATACAAATTTCTGCTATTTTTACCTTCTTTACTCTTTCCAAAATATTAACACCTGCACAAGGGAGACCCTCATGACACATGCCTGTGAGGCGGTGAAAACCCGCCATAAGGAGACTTCGCTTATTTTCCCGGTTCTTGCGCTGGTAGTGCTGTTCCTTTGGGGAAGCAGCCAGTCACTACCAGTGGTTATTGGCATCAATATCCTTGCACTTATTGGTATTTTAAGCAGCGCATTTAGCGTGGTCCGTCATGCCGATGTATTAGCGCATCGACTCGGCGAACCCTATGGATCGCTTATTTTAAGCCTGTCCGTCGTTATTCTTGAGGTGAGTTTAATTTCCGCGCTGATGGCTACCGGCGATGCTGCGCCAACGCTTATGCGCGATACGCTCTACTCTATTATTATGATTGTCACCGGGGGACTGGTCGGTTTCTCGTTGTTGTTGGGCGGGCGTAAATTCGCAACGCAATATATGAATTTATTTGGGATTAAGCAGTATCTTATCGCGCTGTTTCCGCTGGCGATTATTGTGCTGGTTTTTCCCATGGCATTGCCGCAAGCCAATTTTTCTACTGGTCAGGCATTATTGGTCGCGTTAATTTCCGCCGCGATGTACGGCGTATTTTTGTTGATTCAAACCAAAACGCACCAGAGCTTATTTATCTATGAACATGAAGATGAAGGCGATGATGACAATCCACACCACGGTAAACCCTCCGCGCACAGTAGCGGCTGGCATACGGTCTGGTTACTTATTCATTTAATTGCGGTCATTGCCGTTACCAAAATGAATGCCAGCCCGCTGGAGGCGTTGCTGACCAGCATGAACGCCCCGGTCGCCTTTACCGGTTTCCTGGTCGCGTTGTTAATTCTCTCGCCGGAAGGACTGGGCGCGCTGAAGGCGGTACTGAATAATCAGGTTCAGCGGGCAATGAATCTGTTCTTCGGATCGGTGTTGGCGACGATTTCATTAACCGTGCCGGTCGTCACGCTCATCGCCTGGGCGACAGGTAATGATCTGGTGTTTGGTTTAGGCGCGCCGGAAATGGTAGTGATGGTGGCCTCGTTAGTGCTGTGCCATATTTCGTTCTCTACCGGACGCACCAACGTGCTAAACGGCGCGGCGCATCTGGCTTTATTTGCCGCCTATCTGATGACGATTTTTGCCTGATATAAAAAAGCCGGATAGTATCTTATCCGGCCTACACAAGCTAAAAACCGCAATCAGTTCTCGGTATCCAGCTCGTCGAAGCTTTTCACCAAATCATCAATCGCTTTTATCTGGGTCAGGAACTGCTCCAGTTTCGCCAGCGGCAGCGCGGAAGGACCGTCGCACTTCGCGTTAGCCGGGTCCGGATGCGACTCCAGGAACAGGCCCGCCAGACCGACAGCCATACCGGCGCGCGCCAGCTCGGCCACCTGACCACGACGACCACCCGAGGCGGCGCCAAATGGGTCGCGGCATTGCAGCGCATGGGTAACGTCGAAAATCACCGGCGAGTTGCCGGAGACCTTTTTCATCACGCTAAAGCCCAGCATATCCACCACCAGGTTGTCATAACCGAAGTTCGCGCCGCGATCGCACAGAATCACCTTATCGTTACCGCCCTCATGGAACTTATCCACGATATTGCCCATCTGACCCGGGCTTACGAACTGCGGCTTTTTCACGTTAATCACAGCGCCGGTTTTCGCCATCGCTTCCACCAGGTCGGTCTGGCGCGCCAGAAACGCCGGGAGCTGAATCACGTCAACCACATCAGCAACAGGCTGCGCCTGGCTGGCTTCGTGGACGTCAGTGATCACTTTTACGCCAAATGTCTGCTTGAGTTCCTGGAAGATTTTCATCCCTTCTTCCAGACCCGGCCCACGGTAAGAGTGAATAGAGGAACGGTTGGCTTTATCAAAAGAGGCCTTGAACACGTAAGGAATACCCAGCTTCTGGGTAACGGTTACGTAGTGCTCACAAATGCGCATTGCCAGATCGCGTGACTCCAGCACGTTCATACCGCCAAACAGCACAAACGGCAGGTCATTTGCCACCTTAATGTCGCCAATGTTAACCACTTTTTGTTTCATAGGATCGCCTTACACTTATAGGTAAAATGTCGGTTAATTAATGTAGAACAATTTGCTTGTGCGCAATGGTGTTGATCTGCGCACGAATCATTTCGCTGATCGGGTCTTCCGGACACTGTTCAACGAAGTAGCTTAAATCAGTCAGCGCAACGTGTTCACACTCAAGCTGCGCGTAGATCAACCCGCGGTCACGGATTTCGTAAGGATCTTCCGGGTTAAATTGCAACAATGCTTCGCTAACGCGCAGCGCCAGCTCCATTTGCCGTTCCTCCATCAGCGAGGATTTCAGCGTATCCAGTAGCTTACGAATCACTTCGGCGTTATCCGCCTCGTCCAAATCTTCGTTAAACAACTCGGCGACCGGACTAATATTGCCTTTTAACCAGACTTCGAGGGTATGTTCATCAAGCGTTTCACCGTTGAACGGGTTAATCAGCCACATTTCCCCTTCCAGCGATTCAATACGCAAAATCAACTGCGTTGGGAAGATAACGGGCACCAACGGCAAATCAAGACGGTTTGCTATCCATAATAAAATAGCGCCCAACGATACCGCGCTACCCTGGCGTTTTTTCAGGACTTTATCGAGCCATAAAGCATCAGAAAGACGGTAGACGCCACGGGAGTCCGTGAACCCCCACTCGCCGTAAAAAAGTGCCAGCAATTTTTCCAGTTGCTCATCCTGAGACAGGAGCTGGCTAATTTCTTCCTGCGCCAGACTGACCAGACGTTCCAGTTCGTCGTAGACAAACTGCGTGGGAAAATCCAGGCGAATCATCTCTGATGCCAGGATCATGCCATCACACAGCGGCGCATTGTTAAATTCGAAATCAGCTAACGACCTCATGACTTACCCCAGTAACGGTATTTTTGTGGTGGCGAGTTTAATGATGATGTACAGCACCACCAGCGCCAGCGGGAAAGCGATAAAACGCGCCTGCTGGCTGCGCGCCTGACGATAATCAAGCGCAATAAAACCCAAAACGATGTAGATGATAACGCCAAACAGTTTTTCAGTCAGCCATGAGCCCGACTCCGTGAATGGCAGGATGTGCGTTTTAACGATTAACCCAATACCGCTAAGCAGTAACAGGGTATCTATGACGGGAGGCACGATTCGTGTCCAGCGCGCGGCGGCCAACGCATGGCCGCAATAGCGCCACCAGTAACGAGCGACAAACAAACTGACGGAGAGCGCAACACAGATAAGATGAAGCGTGAGCAACATTGCAATTGTCATGGCGTAAAACGTCCGCAGGTCACGCGTTCATTACCGCCATAATCACGACACGTTTCTACATCCGTGTAACCAGACCGCCTGAAAACCGCTCTTACCGCTTCGCCCTGCTGCCAACCGTGTTCCAGCAGCAGGAAGCCGCCGGGCGTTAACATCTGGCGGGCGTTATCGATAATATGCGTAAGATCCGCCATACCGTTTTCGTCCGCCACCAACGCCGAGCGCGGTTCAAAGCGTACATCGCCTTCGCTAAGATGCGGGTCCTGCGCGTCAATGTAGGGCGGATTGCTGACAATCATGTCGAACTGCTGCCCCGATAGCGCGCTGAACCAACAACTTTGCAGTATACGCACATTCCGGATAGCCAAATGTTCCGCGTTGCGTATCGCCAGCGCAACCGCATCAGGCATACGATCGACCGCAGTCACCTCGCAATCCGGTCGCTCGCAGGCCAGCGCCAGCGCAATCGCGCCGGTTCCGGTGCCTAAATCCAGAATACGACAGGTTTTTACCGGCAATCGCGCCAACGCCTGTTCCACCAGACATTCGGTATCCGGGCGCGGGATTAGCGTGGCGGGAGAAACGAAGAGCGGCAGCGACCAAAATTCGCGTAAGCCCGTCAGGTACGCAATAGGTTCGCCCTGTCTACGCCGCTGCAGCAGGTCCGCGAGCTGTTGTTGCTGGACGTCGGTAAGCGGCGTTTCGCCAAAGGCCATGATATACGTCCGCCCCTTGCCCGTAACGTACTCAAGCAGGATCTCGGCGTCGCGCCGGGGGCTGTCGCTGTCCCGGAGCTGGTTTACCGCCTCATGCAGCCAGTGCTGAAAATCCATTATTCCTGCTCGGATAAGGCGGCCAGCAGGTCAGCCTGGTGTTCCTGAACAATCGGCTCAATCAGCATATCCAGCTTACCTTCCATCGTTTCATCAAGGCGATATAACGTCAGATTAATACGATGATCGGTCACGCGCCCCTGCGGGAAATTATAGGTCCGGTTACGATCGCTGCGATCGCCGCTGCCAAGCAGGTTGCGGCGCGTTGACGCCTCGGCCTGCTGGCGTTTTGCCGTTTCGGCGGCGTGAATGCGCGCCCCGAGCACCGAGAGCGCTTTCGCTTTGTTTTTATGCTGCGAACGCTCGTCCTGGCATTCCACCACGATGCCGGTCGGCAAGTGGGTAATACGGATAGCGGAGTCGGTGGTGTTAACGTGCTGACCGCCCGCGCCGGAAGAACGAAACGTATCAATGCGCAGATCCGCCGGGTTAATATCCGGCAGCTCGGCTTCCGGCAGCTCCGGCATCACGGCGACGGTACAGGCGGAGGTATGGATACGCCCCTGCGACTCGGTCGCCGGAACACGCTGTACGCGGTGTCCGCCGGACTCAAACTTCAGTCGGCCATACACCCCGTCGCCGCTGATTTTGGCGATGATCTCTTTATAACCGCCATGCTCGCCTTCGCTCATGCTCATGATCTCCACGCGCCAGCGGCGCGCTTCGGCATAACGGCTGTACATGCGGAACAGATCGCCGGCAAACAGCGCGGCTTCGTCGCCGCCAGTGCCGGCGCGAACCTCAAGGAACGCGTTTCGTTCATCGTCCGGATCTTTCGGCAGCAGCAGTACCTGTAACTGTTGCTCCAGTTGTTCGCTTTTTTCTTTCGCTTCGCGCAGTTCTTCCTGCGCCATTTCTCGCATTTCAGGATCGTCGAGCATCATCTGAGCCGTCTCGATATCGTCCTGAACCTGTTGCCAGTCCGTAAAACAGCGAGAAACGTCGCTTAATTGCGCATATTCGCGCGACAATGCGCGAAAGCGGTCCTGGTCGGCGATAATTCCCGCATCGCCCAGCAACGCCTGAACTTCCTCATGGCGTTCGTGCAGGGCTTCCAGTTTGGCAACGATAGAAGGCTTCATAGGCGTAAATTCACCCTGTAAAAAAGTGTGGTGTGTGCTGCTACTCCAGCCCGAGGCTGTCGCGCAGAATATTCAGGCGTTCGTCATCCCCGTCACGGGCAGCCTGTTGAAGTGATTTCGTTGGCGCATGAATCAGGCGGTTGGTCAGTTTCCATGCCAGATCCTGCAAGATGGCTTGCGCATCACCGCCCTGTTGAAGGGCCGACAGCGCTTTGGTAGTCAGTTCGTCACGAATCTGCTCCGACTGACTACGGTATTCCCGAATGGTCTCGCTGGCCCCCTGGGCGCGTAGCCAGGCCATAAACTCGCTGGTTTCCTGCTCAACAATCGTTTCCGCTTCTACCGCCGCAGCCTGACGCTGCGCCAGATTATGCGAAATGATGCTCTGTAAATCATCGACGCTATAAAGATAAGCGTTCGCCAGTTTGCCGACTTCCGGCTCAACGTCGCGCGGTACGGCGATATCCACCAGCAGCATCGGCTGGTTGCGACGGCTTTTTAATGCGCGCTCCACCATGCCTTTACCGATAATCGGCAGCGGGCTGGCGGTCGAACTGATGATAATATCGGCATCCTGCAAACGGGCGTCGATATCGCTGAGCGAGATAACCTCAGCGCCTACCTCATCCGCCAGGGCTTGCGCGCGCTCGCGGGTTCGGTTGGCGATAATCATCTTTTGTACTTTATGCTCGCGCAGGTGACGCGCCACCAGTTCAATGGTTTCGCCCGCGCCAACTAACAGTACAGTGACCGTCGACAGCGATTCAAAGATTTGGCGGGCGAGCGTACAGGCGGCAAACGCGACGGAGACGGCGCTGGCGCCGATATCGGTTTCAGTCCGCACTCGCTTGGCGACGGAAAAAGACTTCTGAAACATTCGCTCCAGCGCGCTGGCGTTAAGGTGGCCTTTTTGCGAATCCGCAAACGCTTTTTTCACCTGACCGAGGATTTGCGGTTCGCCCAGCACCAGTGAATCCAGACCGCTGGCGACGCGCATCAGGTGGCTGACGGCGTCATTGTCCTGATGCCAGTACAGACTGTTGCGCAGATCGTCCTCGTTCAGGTTATGGTAATCGCATAACCAGCGGATCAGCGTTTCTTGCAGGTTATCCTGCTCTTCCACGCTCAGATACAGCTCTGTACGGTTACAGGTTGACAGCACGACCCCGCCCTGCACCATTGGCTGCGCAAGCAGGCTGTCCAGCGCCTGATCAAGCGTGTCCGGCGAAAACGTTACGCGTTCTCGCAGCGATACAGGTGCCGTTTTATGGTTAATACCGAGCGCTAAAAGGGTCATGTCTGCGGGAGTAGTACCAGCGTTGATATGGTTAGTCTGCTTGCATCATACAGGATGCGCGTGGTCAATAAAAGAGAGAGCCCCCTTTTGGAGTAATTGGCAGCGCTCGCTAATTTGATGATTTAAGACAACTTGAAAGTAGACGATGTCACCAGGCGGCGCTAGCATTAAAGGCTATAACTGTAACCGATAGCAAAAATTTGCCGAATCGCGACGCGAACGTTTTTACAGCCTGCAGGTTCAGTTTTCAGGCCTGATAAGCGTAACGCCATCAGGCAATTATTGCACCGTATCACAAGGATTCGTCATCACTATGACCCTGCCCGATTTTCGCCTGATTCGTCTACTGCCGTTAGCAAGCCTGGTTCTCACCGCCTGTACGCTTCCTGGGCATAAAGGCCCGGGCAAGAGCCCGGATTCCCCTCAGTGGCGCCAGCATCAGCAAGAGGTGCGTCATCTGAATCAATACCAGACGCGCGGCGCCTTTGCTTACATCTCAGATGATCAGAAAGTCTATGCGCGCTTCTTCTGGCAACAGACCGGACAGGATCGCTACCGCCTGCTGCTTACCAACCCGCTGGGCAGCACCGAGCTGGAGCTTAACGCCCAGCCGGGCAACGTCCAGTTGGTGGATAACAAAGGCCAGCGTTATACCGCCGATGACGCCGAAGAGATGATCGGCAAACTCACCGGGATGCCGATTCCGTTAAACAGCCTGCGGCAGTGGATCCTCGGTCTGCCTGGCGATGCCACTGACTACAAACTGGACGACCAGTACCGCCTGAGCGAAGTGAACTATCGCCAGGATGGTAAAAACTGGAAAGTGGTTTACGGTGGCTATGACAGCAAAACGCAGCCTGCCATGCCTGCCAATATGGAGCTTTCCGACGGCAGTCAGCGCATTAAGCTGAAAATGGATAACTGGATTGTGAAATGATGACCCATTGGCCTTCTCCGGCAAAATTAAATCTGTTTTTATATATCACCGGACAGCGTGCAGACGGCTACCACACGCTGCAGACGCTGTTTCAGTTTCTGGATTATGGCGACACACTCCACATCGAACCGCGTCGCGATGGCGAAATCCATTTATTAACGCCGGTTAACGGCGTTGAAAATGAAGACAACCTGATCGTTCGCGCCGCGCGGCTGTTGATGAAAGCCGCCTCGGAGAGTGGGCGCCTGCCCGCCGGAAGCGGCGCGGATATCAGCATTGAGAAGCGCCTTCCCATGGGCGGCGGTCTGGGCGGCGGCTCATCTAACGCCGCGACCGTTCTGGTGGCGCTCAATCATCTTTGGCAATGCGGGCTTTCCATTGATGAACTGGCGACGCTCGGCCTGACGCTCGGCGCGGATGTTCCAGTGTTTGTCCGCGGCCATGCCGCGTTTGCCGAAGGCGTAGGCGAAATATTAACGCCGGTGAATCCGCCGGAAAAATGGTATCTGGTCGCGCACCCTGGCGTAAGCATTCCGACGCCGGTTATCTTTAAAGATCCTCAATTGCCGCGTAATACGCCAAAAAGGTCAATAGATACGTTACTAAAATGTGAATTCAGCAATGATTGCGAGGTTATCGCAAGAAAACGTTTTCGCGAGGTTGATGCGGCGCTTTCCTGGCTGTTAGAATACGCGCCGTCGCGCCTGACTGGGACAGGGGCCTGTGTCTTTGCTGAATTCGATACAGAGTCTTGTGCTCGCCAGGTGCTTGAGCAAGCCCCGGAATGGCTCAATGCTTTTGTGGCGAAGGGTGTCAACCTCTCCCCATTGCATCGAGAGTTACTCTAACGCATTCGGGTTTCAGGAAGATGGCGAAATGACGAATCGCCGGTCATATATGCCGTATTTGACCGGTGTGAGGCATCGATACCAGCGCACATGAAACGTGAATGAAGACGAGTAAGCCGGGCAAGCTGAGCTTCGGTGACAACGTCACCTTGTTCCAGACGTTGCATCGCGCTCTTTAATACACCGCCTGGATAGCGTTTGCTTAGGCCCCGCAGTTTGCGGCGAACGCTATCCACCACTGGACGCATGCCTGAGGTTCTTCTCGTGCCTGATATGAAGCTTTTTGCTGGTAACGCCACCCCGGAACTAGCACAACGTATTGCCAACCGCCTGTACACTTCTCTCGGCGACGCCGCCGTAGGTCGCTTTAGCGACGGCGAAGTCAGCGTACAAATCAACGAAAATGTACGCGGTGGTGATATTTTCATCATCCAGTCCACTTGTGCCCCAACCAACGACAACCTGATGGAATTGGTCGTTATGGTTGATGCCCTGCGTCGTGCTTCCGCAGGTCGTATCACCGCCGTTATCCCCTACTTTGGCTATGCACGTCAGGACCGTCGCGTACGTTCCGCCCGTGTGCCGATTACCGCAAAAGTTGTCGCTGACTTCCTGTCCAGCGTCGGCGTTGACCGCGTTCTCACCGTAGATCTGCATGCTGAACAGATCCAGGGCTTCTTTGACGTTCCGGTTGATAACGTGTTCGGTAGCCCAATCCTGCTCGAAGATATGCTGCAACTGAATCTGGATAACCCGATCGTGGTTTCTCCGGATATTGGCGGCGTGGTTCGTGCCCGCGCTATCGCTAAGCTGCTGAACGATACCGATATGGCTATCATTGATAAACGTCGTCCGCGCGCGAACGTTTCTCAGGTGATGCACATCATCGGTGACGTCGCTGGCCGTGACTGCGTGCTGGTTGATGATATGATCGATACCGGCGGTACTCTGTGCAAAGCAGCAGAAGCATTGAAAGAACGTGGCGCTAAACGCGTGTTTGCCTACGCGACGCACCCGATCTTCTCAGGCAATGCGGCAAACAACCTGCGCAACTCCGTCATTGATGAAGTCGTTGTCTGCGACACCATTCCGCTGACCGACGAAATCAAAGCGCTGCCGAACGTGCGTACTTTGACCCTGTCAGGTATGCTGGCCGAAGCGATTCGCCGTATCAGCAACGAAGAATCGATTTCCGCCATGTTCGAGCATTGATCGAACCCGGATCTGAAACCCGCTGCGGCGGGTTTTTTTGTCTGTAACACCCTTTTGTATGACTTATGCCTCCTTCACCTGCCATTTAGTTGACAGATGATGCGCTCATGGATGAAACATTATTGTGAACAAATTATTTTCCTCACATGTGATGCCTTTCCGCGCTCTCATCGATGCTTGCTGGAAAGAAAAATATACCGCCTCCCGGTTCACCCGTGATGTGATAGCCGGGATCACCGTCGGGATTATTGCTATCCCGCTGGCGATGGCGCTGGCAATTGGCAGTGGCGTTGCGCCGCAGTATGGCCTCTATACCTCCGCTGTCGCCGGGATCGTGATCGCGCTAACCGGCGGCTCGCGCTTTAGCGTTTCCGGCCCTACCGCCGCGTTTGTGGTGATTTTGTATCCGGTATCGCAACAGTTTGGTCTGGCGGGCCTACTGGTCGCCACGCTGATGTCGGGCTTCTTCCTGATCCTTTTCGGCCTGGCGAGACTGGGGCGATTGATTGAATATATCCCGGTGTCGGTCACGTTGGGTTTTACCTCAGGGATTGGTATTACCATCGGTACCATGCAGATTAAAGATTTTCTTGGTCTGCAGATGGCCCATGTGCCAGAGCACTATTTGCAGAAAGTCGGCGCGCTGTTTATGGCGTTGCCCACCGTCAATATTGGCGATGCCGCCATTGGCGTGGTAACGCTGGGAACGTTGATTTTCTGGCCGCGTCTCGGTATTCGTCTGCCAGGACATCTTCCCGCGCTGCTGGCCGGTTGCGCCGTGATGGGGATCGTTAATCTGCTGGGCGGCAATGTGGCGACTATCGGCTCACAGTTCCATTACGTTCTGGCTGACGGCACTCAGGGCAACGGCATCCCGCAGCTCCTGCCGCAACTGATGCTGCCGTGGAGTCTTCCTGGCTCCGATTTCACGCTAAGCTGGGATTCACTGCGCGCGCTGCTGCCAGCGGCCTTCTCGATGGCAATGCTGGGGGCAATCGAATCATTGCTCTGCGCCGTCGTGCTGGACGGCATGACCGGCACCAAACATAAAGCTAACAGCGAACTTATCGGCCAGGGGCTGGGGAATATGGTCGCGCCGTTCTTTGGCGGCATCACCGCCACCGCCGCGATTGCCCGCTCTGCCGCCAACGTCCGCGCTGGCGCGACCTCTCCCATCTCGGCGGTAATTCACGCTATCCTGGTCATTCTGGCGCTACTGGTCTTGGCCCCGCTACTCTCCTGGCTGCCGCTTTCCGCGATGGCGGCGCTACTGCTGATGGTGGCATGGAATATGAGTGAAGCCCATAAAGTGGTGGATCTGTTACGCCATGCGCCGAAAGACGACATTATCGTTATGCTGCTGTGCATGTCATTAACGGTTCTGTTTGATATGGTCATCGCCATCAGCGTGGGGATTGTCCTTGCTTCCCTGCTGTTTATGCGCCGTATTGCGCGAATGACTCGACTTGCGCCGGTCAATGTTGATGTGCCTGAAGATGTGCTGGTGCTGCGTGTTATCGGTCCGCTCTTTTTCGCCGCGGCGGAAGGGCTGTTTACCGACCTTGAGTCACGTATTAAGGGCAAACGTATCGTCGTTCTGAAATGGGACGCAGTACCAGTGCTGGATGCAGGCGGGCTTGATGCTTTTCAGCGTTTTGTGAAGCGTCTGCCGGAGGGTTGCGAATTGCGTATCAGTAATCTGGAGTTCCAACCGCTGCGCACAATGGCGCGTGCCGGTATCAAACCTATTCCTGGGCGTCTGACCTTCTTCCCAAACAGGACGGAGGCGTTAGCGGATTTACTCAGTTAATGGACAATGCCCGGTGGCGATAACGCTTACCGGGCCTGAACCGGTTAGCTATGACGACGATTGTCGTTACGGCGGCAACGTTTGTCATAGTGACGTACCCACCAATATTTGTCGCTCACCTGCTCATGCCCCCCTACACGAGCCCCTGCCAGCCAAAGAACTGCCCCGACAAAAATACTCAGTATTGCGCCATGCGCAAAAAATTGCGGCAAATTAAACTGCGGCAGTTGGTTTAAAATAGAGTAACCCACGCCGACAACCATCACGACCAGCCCCAACCCCATCAGCACGTTACCGAATAACGAAGCGTTTTTGCGTTTCATATGTCACCTCCGGAACTTTTGGGTTGTTTTTAGGAAATCCCCCTAAACTTTATGTGTAAAGTATAGACAACACTTTCGTTTGTAAGTGCGGGTGCGATCACAAATGTAAAGTTTCATTTAACAAAACTTTACAAATAACACTCTGAACAGTTTACATTTTTAATAATCAATGCTGGCAATTATTTAATTTACTTCAGAGTGCCGCTGTGTTTTGTCAAGCGGGCAGACAGACAGTAAACTACGCGCCAGTTATGGATCTACTCAGGACAAAAAACGTGGCAATTAAATTGATTGTTGGTCTGGCGAATCCCGGCGCGGAATATGCCGCGACGCGACACAATGCAGGCGCATGGTACGTCGATTTACTGGCGGAGCGCCTGCGCGCGCCGTTGCGTGAAGAGCCTAAATTCTTTGGCTATACCTCACGCATCACGCTGGAAGGGGAAGATGTTCGCCTGCTGGTACCCACCACGTTCATGAACCTCAGTGGTAAAGCAGTTGGCGCAATGGCCAGTTTTTACCGTATTCAGCCGGACGAAATTCTGGTCGCTCACGACGAGCTGGATCTCCCTCCGGGCGTCGCGAAATTTAAACTTGGCGGCGGCCACGGCGGCCACAATGGTCTGAAAGACATCATCAGCAAGCTGGGTAATAATCCCAACTTTCACCGCTTACGCGTTGGAATTGGTCATCCAGGCGATAAAAATAAAGTTGTTGGTTTCGTGCTGGGTAAACCCCCTGTTTCTGAACAAAAATTAATTGATGAGGCCATTGACGAAGCGGCACGCTGTACGGAATTGTGGTTCAAAGAGGGTCTGGCCAAAGCAACAAGCCGTTTGCATACCTTTAAGGCGCAATAACCAGTGATGTGCGGCATTTTTGCCGCACGCCGTGTATAATAGGCGAAGTTATTTCCATTTCTGCAATCTGTTTTCTATAACAGGTTGATTATTAAGATATTAAGGTGAGTTAAATCATGGGATTCAAATGCGGTATCGTCGGTCTGCCCAACGTCGGGAAATCCACCCTGTTCAACGCGCTGACAAAAGCCGGTATTGAAGCGGCAAACTTTCCGTTCTGCACTATCGAACCGAATACCGGTGTCGTGCCGATGCCCGATCCGCGTCTGGACCAGTTGGCTGAGATTGTTAAACCGCAACGCATTCTACCAACCACGATGGAGTTCGTGGATATCGCCGGTCTGGTAAAAGGCGCATCCAAAGGCGAAGGGTTGGGTAACCAGTTCCTGACCAATATCCGTGAAACCGAAGCTATCGGTCACGTGGTTCGCTGCTTTGAGAACGACAATATCATCCACGTGGCGGGTAAAGTAAATCCGGCAGAAGATATTGATGTTATCAATACCGAACTGGCGCTGGCTGACCTCGATACCTGCGAGCGCGCTATCCATCGCGTACAGAAGAAAGCCAAAGGCGGCGATAAAGACGCCAAAGCGGAACTGGCCGCGCTGGAAAAATGCCTGCCGCACCTGGCCGAAGCGGGGATGCTGCGTTCGCTGGACCTGACGGACGAAGATAAAGCGGCTATCCGTTATTTAAGCTTCCTGACGCTGAAGCCGACAATGTATATCGCTAACGTCAATGAAGACGGTTTTGAAAATAACCCGTATCTGGACCAGGTTCGCGAAATCGCCGCCAAAGAAGGTTCGGTCGTGGTTCCAGTGTGTGCCGCCGTCGAAGCTGATATTGCTGAGCTGGATGATGACGAGCGCGACGAATTTATGGCTGAACTGGGTCTGGAAGAGCCGGGGCTGAACCGCGTTATTCGCGCAGGTTATCGCCTTCTGAACCTCCAGACCTATTTCACCGCCGGGGTGAAAGAAGTTCGCGCATGGACCATTCCGGTTGGCGCAACCGCGCCGCAGGCAGCAGGTAAAATCCATACCGACTTCGAAAAAGGCTTTATCCGCGCCCAAACAATCGCCTTTGACGACTTTATTACCTATAAAGGTGAACAAGGCGCGAAAGAAGCCGGTAAGATGCGAGCGGAAGGCAAAGATTACATCGTTAAAGATGGCGATATAATGAACTTCCTGTTCAACGTCTAAATAACATTTGTTGTCTCATGAGGTTTCATTGAACCTCATGACAGCGGTAAAACTCTATAAAATCCACGCAATGGCGTGGATTTTTCATTTCATAATGCCTCAACTCATCTCGTAACAATGCTGTCAAAAATGAGTACAACATTCTTCCATCCTCATTTTAAGTGAGTACAATAACGGTATAATAAATAAACAAGGCCCCGTTATGCTCACTGATACGCAATGCCGCACTGCCAGGGCCATAGTGTGAATGTTGTTTCGTCTAAGGTTTTGACTCTATACCAACTAAAAGCTTTTTAGAAAGGTATAGATACCGTATAGCCTGTTTGGGTTAACTCATATCACAGTATCGTACATAGCCTCAGATCTTGTTCAGGTGTTCCCCCCTACACTCACCACCGGGGCTCTTAGGGCAACTGCATGAACTACAAAATTATAATCATTTTGCAATTCTGAAACTAATTATAATTTGCGATTGCACTGCCATTAATTTAATACGCATAATGAATGAATAAAAAATCATTAAAATCGTAGACTGTAATACTCCAGAATCGCGTGAAGGAATTCATATTAAAATATTGAGATGTTTTTTTAACAAAGAATCAACCCTGTTTGCTCTGTGACTATAGAGAAATACCGAAAGTTTTATTTTAGATCAAATCCAACCGGCTGGACGCACCATCATCAATTTTAGATTGACATTCATTAATAATAGTAGAATAGTGACCATAGAAATTTCGGTAGATATACAGGATGATGCCGTGGATAGTTTTATTTATAATTTAATCATTTTCTTATTTATTGCCTTTTTGATAACGTTTTTTATATTCACACAAAGAATAAAAGCTAAAGCAATAGATAAAATTGACAATAGTTTGACGCTTTACAGCATTATCTTTAACAAGGGCGTTCAGGACCATGTCACATCTCCTCAGAATATCATATCACATTTAAAAATCGATCGTTTTTACCCGTTGGTCACTTACCTCCCTGCAATCCCACTCTTTTTTCTTGTTTTATATTGCCAGGAAGGCTTGTCATTAGCAATATTAACAATTTTCATCATAGCATTACTTTCATTTGCTGCATTGAGTCTTACAATGTCACTTGATATATATGAAAATGCTATTGTTCATAATACTTTGCTAAGGAAAAGAGTCTTTTTATTTAGCCAACTTGACTCTATTGATGAAAAAATAGACTATGACGGTGTTCCGAACACAAAAGAAGAAGCGCTAATGTATCCAAGATATTATGCCATAGTAAAAAATGGGCGAGTCATCTTTTGCATACCGAAAACACTTAGCAATTACTCCAGTTTCAAAAAAAATTTCAATGAATCGTCTATTTTTATAAAAGAAATAATAGACAACGAATATTAACCAGATAATTAACCCATTATTTATCAGGAAGGTATAAAATGTTTCAGAATTCAGGCGAAGTGATTATGTACTTCGGTTGTTTTTTATTTTCCTTACCATTTATTCTTGTTTTAATTAGAAAAGTGCTTTTTTTTGTTGGGCTACAATATAATTTTCTTCATAGCCACAAAGCAGGTGTCGCTTTTGGATTGCTACTTATATATGGACTTATCATCGCATACATAGGGCAGTCGTATAAAGACAGGATCTGCAATGATGTGATGCTTTCTTATTATGAACAAGGTATAAATTATTCTGAGCTAACGCCATCGCAGAGGATAAATATATTATATGCGAGTATTCATATGCCTATAGATTTCAAAAAAGGTAACGACGTCTCTAAATACTTACCTGCGTTAGAAAAATACACATACCAATCAAAAATATATAAACATAAATCAATAGAAAAGGCCAAAGAAGAGACAAATCAATTTATGAAAACATTCACACAATAATTATACACACTGCATACCAAGCCACAAGTGCGGTAAACACATCGACCTTTGGTGTACATTAACACTAAGAGCCTATCCCACCAGGCGTTATTGGCACAGCCAGTTTGGACACGGACAGCGCGCAAAAACCGGAGCGTACACGTAGTACGTG
>OKAA01000147.1_pt1 | contig 24160 bp, 17 predicted proteins | sample 1611051 | NCBI WGS metagenome assembly OKAA01 (sample SAMN04436707, study PRJEB24849) | human gut metagenome | biome: human gut; feature: NICU; material: stool | host: Homo sapiens | place: USA: Saint Louis, MO | collected 2010-09-04
CGTTGCAGGCGGAACTGAGCGATAACACGCTGGCTTTGTATGCGCCAAACCGTTTTGTGCTCGATTGGGTAAGAGATAAGTACCTCAACAATATCAATGGATTACTCAACACATTCTGCGGCGCGGATGCCCCACAACTGCGTTTTGAAGTGGGAACAAAGCCCGTTACGCAAACGCTAAAAACGCCTGTGCATAACGTTGTCGCGCCTGCGCAGACAACAACGGCGCAGCCGCAGCGCGTAGCGCCTGCGGCCCGTTCGGGCTGGGATAACGTACCAGCGCCGGCGGAGCCGACCTACCGCTCCAACGTCAATGTAAAACATACATTTGATAACTTCGTCGAAGGTAAATCCAACCAACTGGCGCGCGCGGCGGCACGTCAGGTGGCGGATAATCCTGGCGGCGCTTATAACCCGTTATTCCTCTATGGCGGCACCGGTCTGGGTAAAACTCACCTGCTGCACGCGGTGGGTAACGGCATTATGGCGCGCAAACCCAACGCGAAAGTCGTGTATATGCACTCCGAGCGCTTTGTGCAGGACATGGTAAAAGCCCTGCAAAATAACGCCATCGAAGAGTTTAAACGCTACTACCGCTCCGTTGACGCATTGCTGATCGACGATATTCAATTCTTCGCCAATAAAGAACGATCCCAGGAAGAGTTTTTCCACACCTTTAACGCTCTGCTGGAAGGCAATCAGCAGATCATTTTGACGTCGGATCGCTATCCGAAAGAGATCAACGGCGTTGAGGATCGTCTCAAGTCCCGCTTTGGTTGGGGGCTAACAGTGGCGATCGAACCACCAGAGCTGGAAACCCGCGTGGCGATCCTGATGAAAAAAGCGGACGAAAATGATATTCGTCTGCCAGGCGAAGTAGCGTTCTTTATCGCCAAGCGTCTACGCTCTAACGTACGTGAACTGGAAGGCGCGCTGAACCGGGTGATCGCCAATGCCAACTTTACCGGCCGGGCGATTACTATCGACTTTGTGCGCGAAGCGCTGCGCGATTTACTGGCGTTGCAGGAAAAACTGGTCACCATCGACAATATTCAGAAGACGGTGGCCGAGTATTACAAAATCAAAATTGCGGATCTGCTTTCTAAGCGTCGATCTCGCTCGGTAGCACGTCCGCGCCAGATGGCTATGGCGCTGGCAAAAGAGCTCACCAACCACAGTCTGCCGGAAATCGGCGATGCGTTTGGCGGGCGCGACCACACTACCGTACTTCATGCCTGTCGTAAAATTGAGCAACTGCGTGAAGAAAGCCACGATATCAAAGAAGATTTTTCGAATTTAATCAGAACATTGTCGTCGTGATCCTATGAAATTTACCGTTGAACGTGAACATTTATTAAAACCGCTTCAGCAGGTCAGCGGCCCGCTGGGCGGTCGTCCTACGCTGCCGATTCTCGGTAACCTGCTCCTCCAGGTAGCGGACGGTACGCTTTCTCTGACCGGCACCGATCTTGAAATGGAGATGGTCGCGCGCGTTACGCTTTCTCAGCCGCATGAGCCAGGCGCCACTACCGTGCCGGCGCGGAAATTCTTTGATATCTGCCGCGGCCTGCCGGAGGGCGCGGAGATTGCCGTTCAGTTGGAAGGCGATCGGATGCTGGTGCGTTCTGGCCGTAGCCGCTTCTCGCTGTCTACGCTGCCTGCCGCCGATTTCCCGAATCTTGACGACTGGCAAAGCGAAGTTGAATTTACGCTGCCGCAGGCCACGATGAAGCGCCTGATTGAAGCGACCCAGTTTTCGATGGCCCATCAGGATGTGCGCTACTACTTAAACGGTATGCTGTTTGAAACGGAAGGCAGCGAACTGCGCACTGTTGCGACCGACGGCCACCGTCTGGCGGTGTGCTCAATGCCGCTGGAGGCGTCTTTACCTAGCCACTCGGTGATTGTGCCGCGTAAAGGCGTGATTGAACTGATGCGTATGCTCGACGGTGGCGAAAACCCGCTGCGCGTGCAGATCGGCAGTAATAATATCCGCGCGCACGTCGGCGACTTTATCTTTACCTCGAAGCTGGTGGATGGTCGTTTCCCGGATTACCGTCGCGTATTGCCGAAGAATCCGGATAAACATCTGGAAGCGGGCTGCGATATCCTCAAGCAGGCGTTTGCCCGCGCAGCAATCCTCTCGAATGAGAAATTCCGCGGCGTGCGTCTGTACGTCAGTGAGAATCAGCTCAAAATCACCGCCAATAACCCGGAACAGGAAGAAGCGGAAGAGATTCTGGACGTGAGCTACGGCGGGACGGAGATGGAAATCGGCTTTAACGTCAGTTACGTGCTGGACGTGCTCAATGCGCTGAAGTGTGAAACCGTGCGCATTATGCTGACGGATTCCGTATCCAGCGTACAGATTGAAGATGCGGCGTCACAGTCGGCTGCCTATGTTGTTATGCCAATGAGGCTGTAGAATCTGAAAAGGGGCTGGTTTACTTGCCATTTCGCCTCCCGGCAGTGCTCGAAATGCTCACGTACTTCGTGTACGCTCCGCTTTCTGCGCGCTGGCGGTAGACGAACTGGCTGCGACACACACGCCCCTGGACGAATGTACTAATATATGTCACTGACGCGCCTTTTAATCAAAGACTTCCGCAACATAGAAAATGCGGATCTCGCTTTATCCCCCGGCTTTAACTTCCTGGTTGGCGCCAACGGCAGCGGCAAAACCAGCGTGCTGGAAGCTATCTATACGCTTGGCCATGGTCGGGCGTTTCGCAGTTTGCAGCCTGGCCGCGTGATTCGTCATGAGCAGGAAGCGTTTGTTCTTCACGGGCGATTACAGGGCGAAGAGCGTGAGACGTCGATTGGCTTAACCAAAGATAAGCAGGGCGACAGCAAGGTCCGTATCGACGGTACCGACGGTCACAAGATCGCGGAGCTGGCGCATTTAATGCCGATGCAGTTGATTACGCCGGAGGGGTTTACTTTACTCAACGGCGGCCCCAAATACAGAAGAGCGTTCCTTGACTGGGGATGCTTTCACAACGAAGCCGGATTCTTCACCGCCTGGAGCAACCTGAAACGATTGCTGAAACAGCGTAATGCCGCGCTGCGCCAGGTGAGTCGTTATGAGCAATTGCGCCCGTGGGATAAAGAGCTGATTCCGCTGGCGGAACAAATTAGTACCTGGCGGGCGGAGTACAGTAGCGCTATCGCACAGGACATGGCGGATACCTGTCAGCAGTTTTTACCTGAATTTTCCCTGACGTTCTCTTTCCAGCGCGGCTGGGAGAAAGAGACAGACTATGCGGACGTGCTGGAGCGAAGCTTTGAGCGTGACCGTATGTTGACCTACACCGCGCACGGGCCGCATAAAGCGGACTTTCGCATTCGCGCTGACGGCGCGCCGGTGGAAGATACCCTGTCGCGCGGGCAGCTAAAGTTATTGATGTGCGCCTTACGTCTGGCGCAGGGCGAGTTCCTCACCCGCGAAAGCGGGCGGCGCTGCCTGTACCTGATAGATGATTTTGCCTCTGAACTTGACGATGCGCGTCGCGGACTGCTGGCCAGCCGCTTAAAAGCCACGCAATCGCAGGTCTTTGTCAGCGCAATTAGCGCTGAACACGTTATAGACATGTCGGATGAAAATTCGAAGATGTTTACCGTGGAAAAGGGTAAAATAACGGATTAACCCAAGTTGAAATGAGCGAGAAACGTTGATGTCGAATTCTTATGACTCCTCCAGTATCAAAGTCCTGAAAGGGCTGGATGCGGTGCGTAAGCGCCCGGGTATGTATATCGGCGACACGGATGACGGCACCGGTCTGCACCACATGGTATTCGAGGTGGTAGATAACGCTATCGACGAAGCGCTCGCGGGTCACTGTAAAGATATCGTCGTGACTATTCACGCCGATAATTCCGTGTCCGTAACGGATGATGGCCGTGGCATTCCGACCGGTATTCACCCGGAAGAAGGCGTCTCGGCGGCGGAAGTGATCATGACCGTTCTGCACGCGGGCGGTAAATTTGACGATAACTCCTATAAAGTCTCTGGTGGTCTGCACGGCGTGGGTGTCTCGGTAGTCAACGCTCTGTCGCAAAAACTGGAACTGGTTATCCAGCGAGATGGCAAAATTCACCGTCAGATCTACGAGCACGGCGTGCCGCAGGCACCCCTTGCCGTCACTGGCGATACCGATAAAACCGGCACGATGGTACGTTTCTGGCCGAGCCACGAAACCTTCACTAACGTCACTGAATTTGAATATGAGATCCTGGCGAAACGCCTGCGTGAACTGTCATTCCTGAACTCAGGCGTCTCCATCCGCCTGCGCGACAAGCGCGATGGCAAAGAAGATCATTTCCACTACGAAGGCGGCATCAAGGCGTTTGTTGAATATCTCAACAAGAATAAAACGCCGATTCACCCGAATATCTTCTACTTCTCCACCGAAAAAGACGGTATCGGCGTGGAAGTAGCGCTGCAGTGGAACGATGGTTTCCAGGAAAACATCTACTGCTTTACCAACAACATTCCGCAGCGTGACGGCGGTACTCACCTTGCAGGCTTCCGTGCGGCGATGACCCGTACGCTGAACGCCTACATGGACAAAGAAGGCTACAGCAAAAAAGCCAAAGTCAGCGCCACCGGTGATGATGCCCGTGAAGGCCTGATTGCGGTGGTTTCCGTGAAGGTGCCGGACCCGAAATTCTCCTCACAGACCAAAGATAAGCTGGTCTCTTCCGAGGTGAAATCGGCGGTAGAACAGCAGATGAACGAACTGCTGAGCGAATACCTGCTGGAAAACCCATCTGACGCGAAAATTGTCGTCGGCAAAATTATCGACGCCGCGCGTGCGCGTGAAGCGGCGCGTCGCGCCCGTGAAATGACCCGTCGTAAAGGCGCGCTGGATTTAGCCGGTCTGCCGGGCAAACTGGCGGACTGTCAGGAACGCGACCCGGCGCTGTCCGAACTGTACCTGGTGGAAGGGGACTCCGCGGGCGGCTCTGCGAAGCAGGGGCGTAACCGTAAAAACCAGGCGATTCTGCCGCTGAAAGGTAAAATCCTCAACGTCGAGAAAGCGCGCTTCGACAAGATGCTCTCCTCTCAGGAAGTGGCCACGCTGATCACCGCGCTGGGCTGCGGTATCGGTCGCGACGAGTACAACCCGGACAAACTGCGTTACCACAGCATCATCATCATGACCGATGCGGACGTCGACGGCTCGCACATCCGTACGCTGCTGTTGACCTTCTTCTATCGTCAGATGCCGGAAATTGTCGAGCGCGGCCACGTCTACATTGCGCAGCCGCCGCTGTACAAAGTGAAGAAAGGCAAGCAGGAACAGTACATTAAAGACGACGAAGCGATGGATCAGTACCAGATTTCCATCGCGCTTGACGGTGCGACTCTGCACGCGAACGCTCATGCGCCGGCGCTATCCGGCGAAGCGTTAGAAAAATTGGTCTCTGAATATAACGCCACGCAGAAAATGATTGGTCGTATGGAGCGTCGCTTCCCGAAAGCGCTGCTCAAAGAGCTGGTGTATCAGCCAACTCTGACCGAAGCCGATCTTTCTGATGAGCAGACTGTAACGCGCTGGGTGAATGCGCTGATTACCGAGCTGAACGAGAAAGAGCAGCACGGCAGTCAGTGGAAGTTCGATGTTCATACTAATACGGAACAGAATCTGTTCGAGCCGATCGTTCGCGTGCGTACGCATGGCGTGGATACCGATTATCCGTTGGATCACGAGTTTGTGACCGGCGCGGAATATCGTCGTATCTGCACGCTGGGCGAGAAGCTGCGCGGTCTGATTGAAGAGGACGCGTTTATCGAACGCGGCGAGCGTCGCCAGCCGGTAACCAGCTTCGAGCAGGCGCTGGAGTGGCTGGTGAAAGAATCACGTCGCGGTCTGGCTATCCAGCGTTATAAAGGTCTGGGTGAAATGAACCCGGATCAGCTGTGGGAAACCACCATGGACCCGGAAAGCCGCCGTATGCTGCGCGTGACCGTCAAAGATGCGATTGCTGCCGACCAGCTGTTCACTACGCTGATGGGTGATGCCGTTGAGCCGCGTCGTGCCTTTATCGAAGAGAACGCCCTGAAAGCGGCGAATATCGATATTTAATATTCCCGCGTAACCTCTCCCTTATATAAGGGGGAGGTTTAGTCTGTAGGTTAGGGGGAGCGAAACCCAACATTTAACAGCGCCTGGGAGGTTTGTCAGCAGTCTGAGATTTAGTAACGCATCGGGGGTAGTGAGTGCAATACAATGACATATCCAATATAAAGAATTATAGCCACTACAAGTATCGTTAAAATTAATATTTCTAATAATTTGTTCATAATATATCCTTGATGTATTTTCCATTGTTTAGCATTAAAGATACTTTGCTGGTTGGATAGAGTATTTACTCCGCCATCCGACAAGGTAAGGCTGTCATAGAATGCCTGAATACATTCAGGCATTCTTTATTATTAGTAGCGCATCGCCGGTAAAGAATTCATGATAATAATATAGCCAATTGCCTGGAAGGGCGCAGTGACAACATCGCCAATAATAGAGAATGGCATTAATAAAACCTTAGCCGAGAAATGCTTCTTATCACGTGTGAAATTTATTTTATGGGAAGATTTTAGTAATATTTCATTTTCATTATCGGCATCTTTGGGTTGGATTTTTCCTGCTAACGTAAAATAAAAAGGACTGCCAGGATCGTTTTCATGTACATAAAATGCCTCTCTGACTTTTGATTTTTCTTCTTCCGTCAAAGACTTATAACTATATCCAATATCTGAAGGGCGGACGCAATGAAACTCATTTTGTTTGTTCCCTTTTTTACTATCGGTAGAACAGTAAAGCTGTTTGGAAAATTCGATAATTCTTTTATCGATATGAGGATTATTCAGTAAAGTGACGAAATTTCTGGTTGTTGTGTTGATATTATCATCTTTTATATCAAGTTGATAATTATTGTCTTCACCAACAAATGTCCACGTTTCCTCTCCGTTTGTGGTCGTTGATGGTTTGATACTTTTTATTTCATCTGTTTTCCAGACTTCTGTCGTGGGTGCGCTTTCCGTTTTTATAGTATCGAGTAAAGATGACGTCATACAACCGCTTAAAAAATAACTCATGGCAATGGCTGATATTATTTTAATCATTTTCATGAATGTATTCCTTACATGTCATATTCGTTATTATTACCACGCCGCTAATTTTATTGCTATTTTTTCTATCTGCGCTTTCTTACCGGTGTGCCGTTTAATCGAAAGCTGTGTTATTTTTATTTTTTTTAGAGAGTACTAACGGTAATTGTCATCAAATTATTCATTCCTCAAATGGTTTAACGGGACACCCAGTCTCTTTTTCTTCTATAGACGGTGAGTTTCCCAATAACCTCCTTTATTTTTCTGTATGTTATTGCCTGATAAATCGGTCAATGCACAATAGAAGCAACCATTGTAAAGACCGTTAAACTCCTCATCATGTCGGACAAAAGAGGAATCCTTTTTCCAGAGTTTATCCCCCTTTCTCTCGGATTCTTTACTGTTTTTTGAGAGGAATCGCGTTAGCATGAGTCAGGACTCATTTAATGCGGGGATTTCATGGCTATTAAACTCATTGCTATCGACATGGATGGCACCCTTCTGCTGCCCGATCACACCATTTCTCCGGCGGTTAAAAACGCGATTGCCGCTGCGCGTGAAAAAGGGGTAAATGTGGTGCTGACCACAGGCCGTCCGTATGCGGGTGTGCACAGTTACCTGAAAGAACTTCACATGGAACAGCCCGGCGATTATTGCATCACCTATAACGGGGCGCTGGTGCAGAAAGCAGGGGACGGCAGTACGGTTGCGCAAACGGCGCTCAGCTATGATGACTACCGTTACCTGGAAAAACTGTCCCGTGAGGTGGGTTCTCACTTCCACGCATTAGACCGAAATACGCTTTATACCGCTAACCGCGATATCAGCTACTACACGGTGCATGAGTCGTATGTGGCGACCATTCCGCTGGTATTTTGTGAAGCGGAGAAGATGGACCCGAACACCCAGTTCCTGAAAGTTATGATGATCGATGAGCCTGCCGTTCTCGACCGGGCGATTGCGCGTATACCGGCAGAGGTGAAGGAAAAGTACACCGTGCTGAAAAGTGCGCCGTACTTCCTTGAAATCCTCGATAAACGGGTTAATAAAGGCACTGGCGTAAAATCACTGGCCGAGGCGCTGGGTATTAAGCCAGAGGAGGTGATGGCGATTGGCGATCAGGAAAACGACATTGCGATGATCGAATACGCCGGCATGGGCGTGGCAATGGACAACGCCATTCCGTCGGTCAAAGAGGTGGCTAACTTTGTGACTAAATCGAACCTTGAAGATGGTGTTGCCTGGGCGATTGAAAAATTTGTGCTGAACCCCGATCACTCATCCGGCCATTTCCCCGCCCGATAAGGCATAGTCGCCATCGGGCAAATACGCGCTTAACGACCCGCACTTGCTGCGGGTTTTTTTATGTCTTTCGTTTACGTCTTATAACGTTCCCATAACCAATTGTCGTTTTTGTGATCTAAATTGTAGTACAACATAATTGTGTTGTACTACATTAATGACATGATAACGACGGTTGATATCACGCTAGTACTACAAAATTGCGGCGTAATTCAGCTATCGCGGTAAAGTAAGAGAGTTCACATCGAGCACAAGGACTCTCTATGACTCTCAATAAAACCGATCGCATCGTTATCACGCTGGGCAAACAGATTGTCAGCGGTAAATACGTACCCGGTTCGGCGCTGCCAGCGGAAGCGGATCTGTGCGAGGAGTTTGAAACGTCTCGCAACATCATTCGCGAAGTGTTTCGTTCGCTTATGGCGAAGCGGCTAATTGAAATGAAGCGCTATCGCGGCGCGTTTATCGCACCGCGTAACCAGTGGAATTATCTCGATACCGACGTGCTGCAATGGGTGCTGGAAAACGACTACGACCCGAGGCTTATCAGCGCGATGAGCGAAATACGAAACCTGGTGGAGCCAGCAATAGCACGCTGGGCGGCGGAACGGGCAACATCAAGCGATCTGGCTGAAATTGAGTCGGCGCTAAACGACATGATTGCCAACAACCAGGACCGGGAAGCGTTTAACGAGGCGGATATTCGCTATCACGAGGCAGTGTTGCAGTCGGTGCATAACCCGGTGCTGCAACAGTTAAATGTAGCGATCAGCTCGCTACAGCGAGCGGTATTTGAACGGACCTGGATGGGCGATGCGGCCAACATGCCGAAAACGCTCCAGGAACATAAGGCGCTATTCGATGCGATACGGCATCAGGATGGTGATGCGGCAGAGCAGGCGGCATTAACCATGATCGCCAGCTCGACACGAAGGTTAAAGGAAATCACATGACAGCTCGCTACATCGCAATTGACTGGGGATCGACCAATCTGCGCGCCTGGCTTTACCAGGGCGACAAATGCCTGGAGAGCAGGCAATCAGAAGCAGGCGTTACACGCCTGAACGGTAAATCTCCTGACGCGGTGTTAGCAGAAGTCACAACACACTGGCGCGACAGCGCCACCCCCGTGGTAATGGCGGGCATGATCGGCAGTAACGTAGGCTGGCAAAATGCGCCTTATCTGCCGGTTCCCGCCCTGTTCTCCGCTATTGGCGAACAGTTAACCGCCGTTGGCGACAACATCTGGATCATCCCCGGATTGTGTGTCTCACGCGAGGATAACCACAACGTGATGCGCGGCGAAGAGACGCAACTGCTTGGCGCCCGCGAACTTTCTCCTTCTTCTGTCTATGTCATGCCCGGCACGCATTGCAAATGGGTACAGACTGATACGCAACAAATTCATGATTTTCGTACTGTGATGACAGGCGAACTCCATCACTTGTTGCTGCGTCACTCGCTGGTCGGGGCTGGTTTGCCGGAACAGGAAGCTTCTGGCGACGCCTATGCCGCGGGGCTGGAGCGCGGTCTTAATTCTCCTGCCGTCCTGCCTTCTCTTTTTGAGGTTCGCGCCTCGCACGTGTTGGGACACCTTGCGCGTGAGCAGGTCAGCGACTTCCTCTCCGGCCTGTTGATTGGCGCGGAAGTCGCCAGCATGAGCGAATCCTTCGCGGCGCAACAGGCTATCACTCTCGTCGCTGGACCCGCGCTGATCTCACGTTACCAACAGGCGTTTAGTGCTATTGGGCGTGATGTTTCAACCGTGGATGGCGATATGGCATTTCAGGCTGGAATAAGGAGCATCGCTCATGCAGTGGCAAACTAATCTCCCTCTCATCGCTATCTTACGCGGTATTACGCCCGATGATGCCCTGGCGCACGTTGGCGCGGTGGTGGATGCGGGATTTGACGCTATAGAAATTCCGCTTAACTCCCCACAGTGGGAAAAAAGCATTTCTTCCGTGGTGAAGGCGTATGGCGGCAGGGCGCTTATTGGCGCTGGTACCGTACTGAAACCGGAACAGGTAGACCAGCTTGCCGGGATGGGCTGCAAGCTGATCGTCACGCCGAATATCCAACCGGAGGTGATCCGCCGGGCGGTGAGCTATGGCATGACCGTGTGTCCGGGCTGCGCCACGGCAACGGAAGCCTTTTCTGCGCTGGATGCAGGCGCACAGGCGTTAAAAATTTTCCCGTCGTCGGCGTTTGGTCCGGGCTACATCAGCGCGCTGAAAGCGGTACTTCCGCCGGATGTTCCGCTATTTGCCGTCGGCGGCGTGACGCCGGAAAACCTGGCGCAATGGATTAAAGCCGGCTGTGTGGGCGCGGGATTGGGTAGCGATCTCTATCGCGCCGGGCAATCCGTTGAACGCACCGCGCAGCAGGCTGCGGCATTTGTTAATGCGTATCGAGAGGCAGTGAAATGAAAATAACTCACATCACCACGTACCGTTTACCTCCACGTTGGATGTTCCTGAAAATCGAAACGGATGAAGGCGTGGTTGGCTGGGGAGAGCCGGTCATTGAAGGTCGGGCACGTACTGTAGAGGCGGCAGTACATGAGTTTGCCGACTACCTGATAGGGAAAGATCCGGCGCGTATCAACGACCTATGGCAGGTAATGTACCGGGCCGGTTTTTATCGCGGCGGCCCGATTATGATGAGCGCCATCGCCGGTATTGACCAGGCATTGTGGGATATCAAAGGCAAGGTGTTGAATGCGCCGGTCTGGCAGCTCATGGGCGGCCTGGTGCGCGACAAAATCAAGGCCTATAGCTGGGTGGGTGGCGATCGTCCGGCAGACGTCATTGACGGTATTGAAAAATTGCGCGGTATTGGTTTTGACACCTTCAAGCTGAACGGCTGTGAAGAGATGGGCGTGATTGATAACTCCCGTGCGGTGGATGCGGCGGTCAATACCGTGGCGCAAATCCGCGAAGCTTTCGGCAGTGAAATTGAGTTTGGGCTCGACTTCCACGGTCGCGTTAGCGCGCCGATGGCGAAGGTGCTGATTAAAGAACTGGAACCCTATCGCCCGCTGTTTATTGAAGAGCCGGTGCTGGCGGAACAGGCGGAATATTATCCGCGCCTGGCAGCGCAAACGCATATTCCGATTGCCGCAGGCGAACGTATGTTCTCGCGTTTTGAATTTAAACGCGTGCTGGACGCGGGCGGGTTGGCGATTCTACAGCCGGATTTATCCCACGCGGGCGGCATTACCGAATGCTATAAAATCGCCGGAATGGCGGAAGCATATGATGTGGCGCTGGCGCCGCATTGCCCGCTGGGTCCAATCGCCCTGGCTGCCTGCCTGCATATCGATTTTGTTTCGCGCAACGCGGTATTCCAGGAGCAGAGCATGGGCATTCACTATAACAAGGGCGCGGAGCTGCTCGACTTTGTGAAAAACAAAGAAGACTTCAGCATGGACGGCGGCTTCTTTAAACCCTTAACCAAACCGGGTCTTGGCGTAGACATTGACGAGGCCAGGGTGATTGAACTTAGCAAAAGCGCGCCGGACTGGCGTAATCCGTTGTGGCGGCACGCTGACGGATCGGTAGCCGAGTGGTGATCGCCACGCTGTAGGCTCAACAAACGTCGCCCTCCGGGCAACCCAATTTAAATATAAAAACACACCCTCTGTAATTTACAGGGCATGGTGAGCGGCCTCGCTATGCCCAGAATCTGGAGACAGATGACGATGGATATTTCAGTTACAGCAGCACAGCCGGGGCGTCGCCGCTATCTGACGCTGGTGATGATCTTTATTACCGTGGTGATTTGCTACGTCGATCGCGCCAACCTTGCCGTGGCTTCCATGCATATTCAAAAAGAATTCGGCATTACCAAAGCGGAAATGGGCTATGTCTTCTCCGCTTTTGCCTGGCTCTATACGTTATGCCAGATCCCTGGCGGCTGGTTTCTCGACCGTATTGGGTCCCGGCTGACCTATTTTATCGCTATCTTCGGCTGGTCAGTCGCGACGCTATTGCAGGGGTTTGCGACGGGACTATTGTCGCTTATCGGCCTGCGCGCTATTACCGGGATTTTCGAGGCACCAGCCTTTCCGGCAAATAACCGGATGGTCACTAGCTGGTTTCCGGAGCATGAGCGCGCATCCGCAGTCGGGTTCTACACCTCCGGACAGTTCGTCGGACTGGCATTCCTTACGCCGCTGCTGATCTGGATTCAGGAAATGCTGAGCTGGCACTGGGTCTTTATCGTCACCGGCGGTATCGGGATTATCTGGTCATTGGTCTGGTTTAAGGTTTATCAACCGCCGCGTTTGACGAAAAGCCTTAGCCAGGCGGAGCTGGAGTATATTCGCGATGGCGGCGGTCTGGTGGATGGCGATGCGCCAGCGAAAAAAGAGGCCCGCCAGCCGTTGACGAAAGCCGACTGGAAACTGGTGTTCCATCGTAAGCTGGTGGGCGTCTACCTCGGTCAGTTCGCCGTAAACTCTACGCTATGGTTCTTTCTGACCTGGTTCCCTAATTATCTGACCCAGGAAAAAGGCATTACCGCGCTAAAAGCGGGCTTTATGACGACCGTACCGTTCCTGGCTGCCTTTTTTGGCGTACTGCTCTCCGGCTGGCTGGCGGATAAACTGGTGAAAAAAGGCTTCTCGCTGGGCGTGGCGCGCAAAACGCCGATTATTTGCGGTTTGCTCATCTCCACGTGCATTATGGGCGCTAACTACACTAACGATCCGTTGTGGATTATGGCATTGATGGCGATAGCTTTCTTCGGCAATGGATTTGCGTCCATTACCTGGTCGTTAATCTCTTCCCTTGCGCCGATGCGGTTGATTGGCCTTACCGGCGGTATGTTTAACTTTATCGGTGGGTTGGGCGGGATTAGCGTACCGTTAGTGATTGGTTATCTGGCGCAAAGCTACGGTTTTGCTCCGGCGCTGGTCTATATCTCCGTTGTGGCCCTGCTGGGTGCGCTGTCTTACATCCTGTTAGTGGGCGATGTGAAACGCGTCGGATAAGTTGGCCGTGGCGAGCCGGAAGCTATTATGGCGAAGGATGACCGGCTATCCATGCGTCGAGCGCCGTCACTCCCTGCGTCACGATAGTTTTAATATCTATATCGCTAAGCGGTTGCAATTCCAGCTCCCGACAGGCTTCGGTTGCCTGCGTCATCCCCAGGCTGGCGCAGCCGCTTTTTAATTTATGCGCCAGCCGCTTAATGTTAACGTCGTCATTCATGGCGCGCGCCGCCTCGATCTCCTCGACTAAAGGCAGCGCGCTGTCTTTGAATAACGCGACCCATTGCCGGAGTTTTTCCGGGCCGACAGACGCCATATCGCTGGCAAGCTGATGTTCATTCAGCATCGCCCGCGCGTTGTGAGATTTGCCCTGTAAATAGTGCGCTATCATACGGTAAAGCTCCTCGCGGGGAACGGGCTTTTGAATAATCCCGCAGAAAAGACCGGCGGTACGCTGACGAAGATTATCGTCTATCACATGCGCGCTAAAACCAATGCGTTTCATGGCGGGATACTGACTCATCAACTGCTGCGCCAGGGTTAAGCCGTCATAATCCGGTAAATCAAAATCCACCAGCGCCACATCAAAGGACTCGCCTTCGGCTAAACAGCGTAGCGCGTCATTCGCGCTTTCAGCTACTGAGACCTTCACCCCTTTGCCCGTGAGCATTTCAGCGGTAATACGCTGCGTCAGCATATTATCTTCAATCAGCAACAGGCGTAATCCGTTAAGATTTACCGGTTCCCTGAACGCATTTTTGCTTGCGGGTTTGGGGTGGCGAACCGGCAGTTGTAAACGAAAACAACTGCCAACATGAAGCGTACTGGTGACGGTTAGCGTCCCGCCCATCGCCTCTGCCAGGCTGGCGCTGATAGCCAGCCCCAGGCCCGTCCCGCCCCGGCGTCCTGTCGCCTGCACAAACGGTTTGAAAATAGCCGTCAGCTTCGCTTCAGGGATACCGCACCCGGTATCTTCAACCTCAATAAACCAGCTCTGATCGTCGCAAAACGTGCGCAGCACTATGCTGCCGCGATCGGTAAATTTCGCCGCATTACTTAAAAGATTAATCACAATTTGACGTATCCGGCGCGGATCGCCTTGTAGCGTGGAGGGGAGTTGCTCGCTAAAGTCGGCGATGAGCGCCACCTGCACGCGGCTGTGCATTAAATGCAGCGCGCTATTCAACAATTGTCGCGGTTCAAACGGTTCCTCGCTAATAGAAACGTTGGTGCCGCCTACTTCAATCGCCGAGTAATCAAGAATATCGTTAAGAATCGCCAGTAGCGATTCGCCTGAATCATTAATGGCCTGTAAGTCGTCGCGGTAGTTTGCCATGAGCGGTTTATCGGCCAGCAATTGTACCGTACCGAGAATGCCGTAAAGCGGCGTGCGAATTTCATGGCTCATGGCGGCAAGGAACGTCGATTTCGCCTCGTTGGCCTTTTCCGCTTCGGCGCGCGCCTGCCGGTGTTCCAGCACCAGCGCATGAAGCTCCGCCGTTTGCGAACGCACCTGTTCCGCCAAATCCTCACGATGGCGGTTTAATTTGCGCACGTTGGCGCGAAACGCTTCCATCAGACGGCTGATGGTATCCAGTTCGCTGACGCCAGCCGCCTCCGGAAACGGTGAGTCAATATCGCCCTCCAGTAACCGCTGTAAGGCCTGCGTTTGTTGCGCCAGCGGGCGGGATACGGAACGGTAAACCACTCGCCAAAGAATAAAACTTAATGAGCACAGCGCCAGGATACCTAAGATCACTAACCCTATTTGCCCACGCTGACTGGCGTGTGTAAGACGCGCTAACCCAGCCTCGTTTCGTTTTTCGATGGCGTTCACCAACTGCGACACTTCCGTACTGAAGCGGGTAAACTGAAAGAGGTTATTGGCCATAAGCGTTTGAAGCTGGTCGCGGATGGCGTTTTCCTTACGAAACAGGGTAACCAGTGTGGTGTACTGGTTTATTGTCTCCAGCGCGTCGGCGATTTGGGCGCGAACGGTAGGATCTTCTATACGCTGCTGGCGGCGGGATAAAATTTTAACCAACTGATTAAGTTTTTCATCGGTGTCTTCGGCATCGCTCAGCCCTTGCGCGTCTTTTAAGGTCACAATGAGCTGCTTAAACCGCAGGGCATTGACCCGCAACTCATTCATCTGATTCACATACTCAAGGTCGATATCAATCAGTCGGTCAAGCGCGCGTTCAGCCTGATCCCCTTTACCGCTTTCGATAAGATCGTAAATACCGGCCTGGGTGGCGCCCGCAGATGTCGCGGCATTATTGGCCTGACCGTGAGCCTGGGCGGCAATGCTTTCCGCCGCCTCCGCAATCTGGCGGCTTAACTGCTGTTGCTGTGCGCGCAGCGTGAGAATTTCACCGACCAGCGTTCCCTGCTGCCCAAGCGTTTGCGCAATCTCTTTTTCTTGCCGGGCGATGGCCGAGGTATTAAATCCCTGCTCGCTTAATGCCTGCAAAAGATGGTTAATTTTAAGGCTTTGCGCTTTCAGCATCTTCCCCTGCGCCAGCCAAACGCCCTCGCTGTCGGCATTGGTCAGATTTTGCGCGGAAAAGAGCTCGTAAGCGCTGGCTTCGCTTAACTGCCTGGCCATATTCATCGTGGGGAGCAGCGCTTGCGTATTGGTTTGCTCCACCTGACTAATGACGCGCAGGCTTATCCAGCCGATCACGGTGCTGAGCAGGGTGAGTGCCGCCATCAGGGCGAAGGCCAGCCATAATCTGCGGGTCAGTGAAGGCGTTGACATTTATGCGCCGCGGGTGAAATGGGTTGAGTTGCCGCCGGAAAAACCATTAGGATAAAACCTTGTTGCTGGTGGGGCTATCATGCGCGCGCTTATTTCGTTCTTTTTTTTGATAATCATCGTCTCGAATGTAGAAACGGCGTCAGCCGAAACTGGGTTGCTACACTGGACGCGCGCCGATCGGGCGATTCCCTGGCGGCAAACGTCAGTCAATGCGAGTAAACCCTGGAAACTGTGCGCATTATACCCCAGCCTGAAAGATTCTTACTGGTTGTCCGTCAACTACGGGATGCAAAAAGCGGCCAAATTGTATGGCGTTGATTTAAAAGTGCTGGAAGCGAATGGCTATCGGCAACTGGCGACGCAACAACAGCAAATGACGCAGTGCCGGGAGTGGGGCGCCGACGCTATTCTGCTTGGCAGCAGTACCGATCGTTTCCCGGAGCTGGAACGATATGCCGGTAATGTGCCGGTTATTGAACTGGTGAACATGATTCACGATGCCAGCGTCGCAACCCGCATTGGCCTGCCGTGGTTTCAGATGGGGTATCTGCCGGGACGTTTCCTGGTGCAGTGGAGCAAAGGAAAAGCGCTTAACGTTTTACTCTTCCCGGGGCCGGAAGAAGCCGGCGGCAGTCAGGAAATGGTGGCGGGTTTTCGTCAGGCAATTAAAGGCAGCGCCATCAACATTGTGGATATCGCCTGGGGCGATAACGACATTGAAGTGCAGCGAAACTTACTCCAGGAAATGCTGGAACGCCATCCGGACGCCAATGTGGTCGCCGGGTCGGCGATAGCGGCGGAGGCGGCGATGGGCGAAGGGCGAAATTTGACGACTCCGCTCACGATCGTCTCATTTTATCTGACGCATCAGGTTTATCGCGGTTTAAAACGCGGCCATATCCTGATGGCGCTCAGCGATCAGATGGCCTGGCAGGGAGAATTAGCGATAACGCAGTCGATTAAGGTCTTACAGGGGCAGCCTGTGCCTGAAAATATCAGCCCGCCGGTGCTTATTTTGACGCATAACAACGCCGACAGCGCGCGCGTTCGCCGTTCGCTATCGCCTCCGGGATTTCGGCCTGTCTATTTGTATCAATACACCTCCGAGGCTAAGAAGTAGCCTTCGCCATGCTGTGTGACCAGCAGCTCCGGCATAATTTTATGGCGTAAGCGGCGAACCAGGACATCAATCGTGCGGAGATCCGGAGTCTCTACGCGGCGGGCGGAAAGCATTCGCAGCAGACGTTCGCGATGCAGCACTTTGCCTGGGTTGGTCACAAAGGCCAGCAGTAGCTCGTACTCCGCGCGCGTAAGCTTAATGGCTTCACCGTTGTGCTCCAGCGTGTGATTCATCACGTTCAGGCAGTAACCGGAAAACATATAGCAGTTTTCACTGGCATTTTGCGGCGTGGGGCGGGCCAGATCGATGCGCCACAAAAGATTTTTTACCCGCACTACCAGCTCGCGCAGTTCCAGCGGCTTGGTGACGTAGTCGTCCGCGCCCATCTCCAGCCCGACGATGCGGTCGATTTGGTCGCAACGCCCCGTCACCAGAATAATGCCCACCGTGGAGCGTTCGCGTAGCGCCCTGGTCAGCATCAACCCGTTTTCATCGGGGAGGTTGATATCCAGCAGGATCAGCGAAACGTGCTCATGCTCCATGATGTCACGCAGGCCCGCGCCGCTGTCGGTCACCGAAACGCGATACCCCTCCTGCTCAAAATAGGCCTGTAACCTGGCCTGAGTAACAGGTTCATCCTCAACAATAACAATGTGATGTGACATCCTGCGCGCGGTCTCTTTCTGTTCATATCTGTTCATATATTGCCGTATCCCGTTCATCCTGACCAGTGACGCTGTTCATATTTGCGGAATAAGATCTGCGCATTAAACCATATAATTACAGGGGCTATTATGCGAAAACTCTGGAGAGCGCTACTCAGGCCAAGCGCCCGTTGGTCGATACTGGCGCTGGTCATTGTCGGGATTGTGATCGGCGTTGCGCTGATCGTGTTACCTCACGTCGGTATCAAACTGACCAGTACGACAGAGTTTTGCGTCAGCTGCCATAGTATGCAGCCGGTGTATCAGGAATATAAACAGTCCGTACATTTCCAGAATGCTTCCGGCGTACGCGCGGAATGCCACGATTGCCATATCCCCCCTGATATTCCAGGCATGGTGAAACGTAAGCTGGAAGCCAGCAACGATCTTTACCAGACACTTATCGCCCACTCGATTGATACCCCGGAAAAATTTGAAGCCAAACGCGCCGAGCTTGCCGAGCGTGAATGGGCGCGCATGAAAGAGAATAACTCCGCGACCTGTCGTTCCTGCCATAACTACGATGCGATGGATCACGCGAAACAGAACCCGGAAGCGGCGCGGCAAATGAAAATCGCCGCGAAAGAAAATCAGTCCTGCATCGACTGCCATAAAGGGATTGCCCACCAGCTACCGGATATGAGCAGCGGTTTCCGCAAACAGTTTGATGAACTGCGCGCCAGCGCCAGTACGCATAATGACGGCGATACGCTCTATTCGCTGGATATCAAGCCGATTTACGCCGCTAAAGGCGATAAAGAACCGGCAGGTTCGCTGTTACCTGCTTCTGAAGTGAAAGTCCTTAAACGGGACGGTGACTGGCTGCAAGTGCAAATCGAAGGCTGGACGGAGACGGACGGTCGCCAGCGCGTGCTGACGCAGCTGCCCGGTAAACGTATTTTTGTCGCCTCGATTCGCGGCGATGTGCAACAGCATGTGAAAACGCTGGAAGAGACCACCGTCGCGGCGACCAATACTCAGTGGAGCAAATTACAGGCAACCGCGTGGATGCAAAAAGGCGACATGGTAAATGACATTAAACCGATTTGGGCCTATGCCGACTCCCTCTATAACGGCACCTGTAATCAGTGTCACGGCGCGCCGGACAAAGCGCACTTTGACGCTAACGGCTGGATCGGCACGCTCAACGGCATGATCGGTTTCACCAGTCTGGATAAGCGTGAAGAACGTACCTTGTTGAAATATCTCCAGATGAATGCGTCTGATACCACCAACACGCCGCACAGCGATAAGGGAGAACACAATGAAAAATAAGGACGCGCTACACGTCTCTCGTCGACGTTTTCTGGCGCAGCTTGGCGGTTTGACGGTGGCAGGAATGCTGGGGCCGTCACTGCTGACGCCCCGTAGCGCCCGCGCAGCGGATGCCGTTGCGCCAGGTGCCGCGACGAAAGAGGGTATCCTGACCGGTTCTCACTGGGGGGCGATTCGCGCCACGGTGGTTGACGGTCGATTTGTGGCGGCAAAACCGTTTGAACAGGATAAATACCCGTCCAAAATGATCGCCGGTCTGCCCGATCACGTCCACAACGCGGCGCGTATCCGTTATCCGATGGTGCGTGTCGACTGGATGCGCAAAGGTCATCAAAGCGACACCTCTCAGCGCGGCGATAATCGTTTTGTGCGCGTCTCCTGGGATGAAGCGCTGGATCTGTTCTATCAGGAACTGGAGCGGGTGCAAAAAACCTACGGGCCGAGCGCGTTACTGACGGCGAGCGGCTGGCAATCTACCGGCATGTTCCATAACGCCTCCGGGATGCTGGCGCGCGCGATTGCGCTACATGGCAATAGCGTTAGCACGGGAGGGGACTATTCGACCGGCGCGGCGCAGGTGATTCTGCCGCGCGTGGTGGGTTCAATGGAAGTGTACGAGCAGCAAACGTCATGGCCTCTGGTTTTACAGAACAGTAAAACGATTGTGCTATGGGGTTCTGATATGGTGAAAAACCAGCAGGCAAACTGGTGGTGCCCGGATCACGATGTCTATCAGTACTATGAACAATTAAAAGAGAAGGTTGCCAGCGGCGCTATCTCGGTCATCAGCATCGACCCGGTCGTCACCTCCACGCACGATTATCTGGGGCGCGATAAGGTCAAACATATCGCCATTAACCCGCAGACGGATGTCCCGTTACAACTGGCGCTGGCGCATACCCTGTACAGCGAGAAACTGTACGATAAAAATTTCCTCGATAACTACTGCGTCGGTTTTGACCAGTTCCTCCCCTATTTGCTGGGCGAGAAAGATGGACAGCCCAAAGATGCCGCCTGGGCGGAAAAACTGTGCGGTATTGACGCCGACACCATCCGCGCGTTGGCGCGGCAGATGGCGGGCGACAGAACGCAAATCATCGCTGGCTGGTGCGTACAACGTATGCAGCATGGCGAACAGTGGTCATGGATGGTCGTCGTGCTGGCGGCAATGCTGGGACAGATTGGTTTACCGGGCGGCGGCTTTGGTTTTGGCTGGCACTATAACGGCGCCGGGACGCCTGGTCGTAAAGGGATCATTTTAAGCGGCTTTTCCGGTTCGACGACCGTTCCGCCAGTGCACGACAGCACGGATTACAAAGGCTACAGCAGCACCATTCCTATTGCGCGTTTTATGGATGCCATTCTTGAACCGGGCAAGATCATTAACTGGAACGGGAAATCGGTTAAATTACCGCCGCTGAAGATGTGCGTGTTCGCCGGGACCAACCCGTTCCACCGACACCAACAAATTAACCGCATAATTGAAGGCTGGCGCAAGCTGGAAACGGTCATCGCTATTGATAACCAGTGGACGTCGACCTGCCGCTTTGCGGATATCGTTTTGCCGGCTACCACCCAATTTGAGCGTAACGACCTCGATCAGTTCGGCAACCACTCTAACCGCGGCATTATCGCCATGAAACAGGTGGTGTCGCCGCAGTTTGAAGCGCGTAACGACTTTGATATTTTCCGCGATCTCTGCCGACGCTTTAACCGTGAAGCGGCATTCACGGAAGGTCTTGATGAAATGGGCTGGCTGAAACGCATCTGGCAGGAAGGGAGCCAGCAGGGAAAAGGTCGCGGTATCCACTTACCGACTTTCGAGGTGTTCTGGAATCAACAGGAGTACATCGAGTTTGATCATCCGCAGATGTTTGTGCGCCATCAGGCTTTCCGTGAAGATCCGGACCTGGAGCCGTTGGGCACGCCAAGCGGTTTGATCGAGATTTACTCCAAAACGATCGCCGACATGCAATACGACGATTGTCAGGGCCATCCCATGTGGTTCGAAAAAATCGAACGCTCGCATGGCGGGCCGGGATCGCAGCGCTGGCCGCTGCACTTACAGTCCGTCCACCCTGATTTCCGTCTGCATTCCCAACTGTGCGAGTCGGAAACGCTGCGTCAGCAATATGCCGTTGGCGGCAAGGAGCCGGTCTTTATTAACCCACAGGATGCCAGCGCGCGCGGGATCCGCAACGGTGACATCGTGCGGGTATTCAATGCACGCGGGCAGGTACTGGCGGGAGCGGTAGTTTCCGATCGCTATGCGCCGGGCGTGGCGCGAATTCATGAAGGCGCCTGGTACGATCCTGATAAAGGCGGCGATCTCAACGCGTTATGTAAGTACGGCAACCCTAACGTATTAACGCTGGATATCGGTACATCACAGCTCGCGCAGGCGACCAGCGCGCATACGACGCTGGTGGAAATTGAAAAATATACCGGCCCTATGGATAACGTCACGGCGTTTAACGGTCCGGTCGAGATGGTCGCGCAGTGTGAATATGTACCCGCATCGCAGGGGAATCCGCATGATTAAGCAGCCAGCGCTTGCTCAGGAACAGTACGCCTGCGTATATGCATGGCTGGCGTTACTCTTTTTCCGGGAAGTGGATGATGAAGGGTTAATACAATTACAGTCCGCGGAAATCGCGGACTGGCTGGCGCTGTTAAAGCGTCAGCCAGCGCTGGCGGCGTCGGTGGCGTTACTCGAACAAAAAATTGCCGCGCTTAGCCTGCGTCAGGATGCGCAGCTGGAGCTGGCCGCGGATTTTTGCGGATTGTTCCTGATGACGGATAAAAAATCGGCCTTGCCCTACGCCTCGCAATACCCGCAGCAGGAACCCGGCATGATTAAACATTTATTGCTTGAAGCCGGGATGGAAGTCAACGACGATTTTAAAGAGCCGGCCGACCACCTGGCGATTTATCTGGAATTACTCAGCCATTTACATTTTTCATTGGGTGAATCGTTCCAACAACGGAGAATGAATAAATTACGCCAGAAAACATTGTCGTCATTACTGGAGTGGCTTCCGGAATTTACAAATAATTGCCTTAAGCATGATCCCTATGGTTTTTATGCTGCGTTAAGTCAATTATTGTTGGCTATCGTTCGTTTTGATGACGGAAAAGAGGATTTATCCATTGTTGCTGCTGAATAAACCCTGTGATGGACATCGCAAAATAAATCTTACGATAGTCGGGGGTTATCATATCTATAGGTTTAGCCAATTGTAATTATTGATACCAATCAATATCCACTATGGGTTTGTATTTAGTATTGACGGGCCTCATGAGTAAAAAAATAAAATTTAATTAATCATGCCGCAATACCCCATAAGGATAGTGATATGAAAAAAATTACCCTCTATGCGACAACGGTTATCACCGTTGGGCTGTTATGTTATTTAGGTTTGTCCGGGTATGTATGGTATTACGACAAACAGCGCAGTAAAAAAAGCGATGTGCAGGCCTCGGCTGTGGGTGAAAATAATAAAATACTGGGTTATTTCAGGGAGAAAGGATGTGATTATTGTCATACGCCTTCCGCTGAATTGCCTTTTTATTCCTCTTTTCCGGTGGCAAAGCAGCTAATGGATTACGATATCCAGCTCGGTTACAAGTCGTTTAACCTGGAGGCGGTACGGGCCGCCCTGATTGCGGATACGCCGGTGCCGCAAAGCGAACTGAATAAAATTGAATGGGTTATGCAACATCAGACTATGCCGCCAACCCGCTATGTCGCGCTGCACTGGGCGGGGGGCGTCAGCGATAAAGAGCGTACTGACATCCTGAACTGGATAGCCGATCAGCGTGAGCGCAACTATGCCAGCGCCGATACCGACCCCGCGCACCGGAATGAACCCGTTCAGCCTATTCCGCGCAATATTCCCGTCGATGCGAAAAAAGTCGACTTAGGTTTCCGTCTTTATCATGATGAACGTTTATCCGGCGACAGCACAATATCCTGTGCGCATTGCCACGCGATAAATGCGGGCGGTGTCGATGGCAGAAAAACCTCAATTGGCGTTGGCGGTGCGGTAGGACCAATAAATGCGCCGACGGTATTCAACTCCGTATTTAATATCGAACAATTTTGGGATGGTCGTGCTGCAACCCTGCAGGAGCAAGCAGGCGGACCGCCGTTAAATCCTATTGAAATGGCCTCTAAATCCTGGGATGAAATTATTAGCAAGCTTGATAAAGATCCTGTCCTGAAAAAAGATTTCCAGGCGGTTTATCCGCAAGGATTTACCGGGGAAAATATTACTGATGCGATCGCCGAATTTGAAAAAACGTTGATAACGCCGGACTCCGCCTTTGATAAATGGCTCCGTGGAGATGAAAATGCGCTGACCGCGCAACAGAAACACGGTTATCAATTATTTAAAGAGAATAAATGTGCAACCTGTCACGGCGGTATCATTTTAGGCGGACGCTCTTTTGAACCATTGGGATTAAAGCGAGACTTTAATTTTGGCGAAATTACCGCAGCGGATATTGGTCGTATGAACGTCACCAAAGAGGTTCGCGATAAATTACGGCAAAAAGTCCCGGGCTTACGCAACGTCGCGTTAACGGCGCCTTATTTCCATCGGGGCGACGTACCGACGCTGGATGGCGCGGTAAAACTGATGCTGCGTTATCAGGTTGGCACCGATCTGCCGCAAAACGATATTGACGATATCGTCGCCTTCCTGGAAAGCCTGACCGGTGTTTATACGCCATATCAACCTGAATATGCGCAATGACAATGATGCTTGAAGCCAGAGATCTGTACTGCGAGCGGGACGAGAGGACGCTGTTTCGCGGGCTGTCGTTCACCGTGGACGCCGGGGAGTGGGTGCAGGTCACCGGCGGCAACGGCGCCGGAAAAACCACCCTGC
>OKAA01000155.1_pt1 | contig 23114 bp, 18 predicted proteins | sample 1611051 | NCBI WGS metagenome assembly OKAA01 (sample SAMN04436707, study PRJEB24849) | human gut metagenome | biome: human gut; feature: NICU; material: stool | host: Homo sapiens | place: USA: Saint Louis, MO | collected 2010-09-04
GCGGGGGACTCAGACGGCTGCGAGAATCCCAGCAGCTCGTCCAGGCATTCGCTCCACACTTCGGGCTTCATCACCATGCCGGCCCCGCCGCCGACTGGCGTATCATCCACCGAATGATGCACATCGTGGGTCCAGTCGCGCAGGTTGTGCGCCTTGATCTCCAACAATCCCTTGGCCTGGGCTTTGCCCATCAGGCTGAGGTTCATCACCTCAAAGTATTCGGGGAACACGCTCACGATATCGATCTTCATGTCATCCAGCCTAACGGTAGCCCCTCCCGCATTACACGGCCACCACTACACTATTGCGGTGATGAATACGACGATGAACCTCCCCACCCGCAAAAAGCCCGAAGTGTTGTCCCCGGTCGGCAACCTGAGGGGCCTGAAAACCGCGGTCGATTATGGTGCCGACGCCGTCTACTGCGGCGGCAAAGCCTTCGGCATGCGATCGGCTCCCAAAAACCTTAGCCTTGAGGATTTCGAGGAAGGATCGCGCTACGCCCATGAACGCGGCGCTCGCGTGTACGTGACCTGCAACGTGCTGCCGCGCAACAACGAGATCGAAGCCATGCGCGAGTACGTCGGCCAGCTCAAAGACACCGGCGTGGACGCGCTGATCGTCTCCGATATTGGCGTGATGATGATGGCCCGTCAAGTGGCTCCGAATCTGGAACTGCACGTCTCCACCCAGGCCGGCGTGACTAATTATCAGGCTGCGAACGCCTTCTACGAGCTTGGTGCTCGCCGTGTGGTGTTGGCCCGCGAGATGGACTTGCAGGCCGTGCGTGATATTCGCGCCAACATTCCCGATGACCTCGACATCGAATGCTTCGTCCACGGTGCTATGTGCATGGCCTTCTCCGGCCGCTGCCTGTTCTCCAACTATCTGACCGGCCGCGATGGCAATCACGGCGAATGCGCCCAGCCATGCCGCTGGAAGTATTCGATCGTGGAAGAGAAGCGCCCCGGCCAGTACTTCCCGATCGAACAGACCGAGAACGGCGCCTATCTGTTCAATTCGCAGGACATGAATATGCTGGGGCACTTGGATGATTTGATTGACTCCGGTGCCACCAGCCTCAAAATCGAAGGCCGCGCGAAAAGCGCCTACTATATCGCCGCCATGACCAACGCCTACAAAACCGCGGTTAATGAATACATGATTCAACGCGGTTTTGAAGACGCTGATGGCAATGTTTTGAAGCCTTTCCACGACCGTGTGATTCGCCCGGGCGACCCCGATTTTGGCCAAGGAACCGAAGATCAAGTGATGCGCAATGCCGATGCCGCGTTCGCCGGTGTGGCCGATGAGGGATATGACCGTGGCTCTGATACTGCGGTTGCCGATTCGGTCATCGGCTCGGTTGCCGCAGAACGTGACCGCGTGACGGTTGCTGATGCCGCCGACTCAACTGCCTCTGGTACGCCGGCCGGCACCGCCGTCGAACCCGACGGCATGAGCTCTCACGCCCGTTCCACGCGCCGCAAGTCCAACACCGCGGTCGAACAGATTGAGACCGATTGGAAGCATGCGGCCGTTCGCCCGGCCCCACACGTCGAACTGCCCGAATGGCTGCTCGAGGAAACCGACAAGGTGGCCCACCGCGACTACTCCACCGGCTTCTATTACCCGGAGCACAAGGTCACACAGAACACCGACCGCTCCGCCTACTTCCGCTCATGGCTGGTAGTGGGCGAAGTGCTGAGCTGGAGCGCGGACGAAGACGGACGTGTCACGCTGATGAGCCGTAACAAGATCGAGCCCGGTCAACAGGTCGAATTCCTGCTGCCTGGCGAGAGACCATTGGTCTTTACCGTGCCGGAAACCGGCCTGCGCGATGCCGATGGCGCGCCGGTACCCGCCATCAATAATCCGGCGCACGTGTTCTCGATGCCCTGCCCGCACCAGGTGCCCATCAACGTCGCCATCCGCTCGCGCACCAAAAAGCCCACCCTCAAAGCCGAATAACCTACCACTTCGCCCCCGCTGACTGGGGGGTGGTCATGAAAATCATGAACACCGCCCGCACCCAAGAAAGAATGCCTTATGCCTGAATACAGCGAAGAAATCCTCGATTCCAACAGCATCAGCTCTACCGATAAAGCCGGTCGCCCTATTCCGGTGACCATCCCCATCGCACTGGCCCCCGGCATCAAGGTGGTGTACACCACGCGACTGGGCGGCCTGAGCACCGGCGATTACGGCAACCTGAACCTCGGCGGCAAGTCCGGCGACGAACCTGAGGCCGTACTGTCGAACCGCATCGCACTTGCCGAAGCGGTGCAAGCCCGCCTATCGCTGGTCTCCCAAGTACATTCCGGAGTGGCTGTGGACGTGGACGACTCGTTCGTCATCAACACCCCCTTCGGCTTCGATGTGTCCGGCACACATGGTGAGACTGACACTCCGCACGTCATCGAGGCGGACGGCCAGGTCACCGCACAATCCGGCATCGCCCTAGGCATGTTCGCGGCCGACTGCCTGCCGGTGCTGCTGGGCGACCCAGTCACCGGTATCATTGGTGCGGCCCACTGCGGCCGTCGTGGTCTGGAGCGTGGTGTGATCGGCGCCACGGTAGACCTGATGAAGAGCAAGGGTGCCGACCCGGCGAACATCGTCGCCACACTCGGCCCGCGCATCTGCGGCGACTGCTATGAAGTGGGCGACGAGATCGCTGACCAGTTCATCAAGCGCTTCCCGCTGACCAAGACGAAGACCCGCTTCGGTGGTGCCGGCATTGACATCGCCGAGGCGGCAATGATCGACCTCGCTTTCGCCGGCGTACATCAGGTGGTCGATTCGATGCCGCGCATGCACGCCGCCACCCAGTACCTTGAGGAAGATCCGGAACTCGCCGAACTGTGCCGCACGGACGGCGAAGGACCGGCCGAGCTCGCGGAGCGCATCGACAACATCAGCCACAGCATGTGCACGCTCGAAAACCCACTGTGGTACTCGCACCGCCGCGCCGCGCTCGCCAACAAAACACACGAAGGCCGCCTCCTCGCCCTCATCGTGCGTGACTAAGCGGAGAATGCGAGCACATTCCGTGGAGAAGATGTGATGCAGTTCACGGACGGCCAGCCCTCACCCTACGGTGGTGCCTATGACTGAGAGAGATTTCGATACCCCCGTCGAGACGCCTACCGTCCAGCCGGCCCCCGCTCAGGGCGCCAAACCGGCGCAAACCGTGCCGGTGGTGGCCGTAGTGCTGGCCGCCGGCTTCGGCACGCGCTTCGGCCCCGATAATCCCAAGCAGCTTGTCTCCGTGGGCGGCAAGCCCATCGTGTGTTGGAGCATTGATGCCTTTGAACATTGCGATCGCGTCAGCGACATCGTGGTGGTGGTCAATCCCAAGGTGCGCGGTGAAGTGGAAACGTTGGTTGGCGAGATGGGTTACACCAAGGTCCGCGTCATCATTGACGGCGGTGACGAGCGTGTGGACAGTACCGCCGCCGCGCTCGACATGCTGGCTACGGCTGGCATTCCGGACGATGCCAAGATTCTGATCCATGACGCCGTCCGTCCGTTCGTGGAACAGTCCGCCATCGACGGTTCGATTGATGCGCTCGACCAGTTCACGGCCGCGACCGTGGCCTACGCCTCAACCGACACCGTGCTGTTGACCGAGGATCTGGGCGATTTGAAAGTGGTCAAGTCGGTGCCGGACCGCCCGAACACCTTCCGCGCGCAGACCCCGCAATCCTTCCGCTTCGCGACGATTCGTCACGCTTACGAGTTGGCTGCCGCCGACCCGGACTTCCATCCCACCGACGACACGCGCGTAGTGGTCGATTATCTGCCTGATGAACCCGTCGCCATTGTCTCCGGTGCGGAAACCAACCTGAAGATCACCACGCTGGAGGATATTCCCACAACTGAGCGTATCGCCGAGGAGATTCTCGGTCGTGATCCCAAGGAAGAGGCCCGCGCCCGCATGCACGCCCTGCTGGCCCAAGCGGCCGGCCAGATGCATCGCTAGACTGGCATTATGCGTGAACTCAATGTTGTGATCTCCGGCTTCGACCACTATGACGGCGTGGAGGTCAATCCCGCCGTCGAAGTGCCCAAGGCCATCGCCGAGCAGGGGCTGGGCGTCTCCTCTGCTCCGGACGATCCGTTGGAGCAGGTCGCCGTCACCGTCCATGCCGTCAGCATCCCGGTGAGCTTCGCCAAAGCCTGGCCCACGCTGAAAGAGACGATTGAGGCCACCAAGCCCAATATCGTCATCGCCACCGGGCTCAAGCACGCAGCCCGAGGCGTGATGCTTGAACGATGCGCCACCAACCTGATGGACGCGATCAAGCCGGACGCGGACAACGTGACCCCACGCCGCGAACCCATCGACCCCAATGGCCCGGCCGCCTATTGGACCCGCCTACCGTTGCGCTCGATCCTGAATGATTTCACGGACGATTCGATCCCGGCCACCCTGAGTTCGGACGCAGGCACGTTCGTATGTAATTCACTGTTCTACAACTTGCTCAACTGGACCGCCACCCAGGAGCGGGTGCTGGGCGGATTCGTCAGCTTCCCGCCGGTCGTACCGGCGGATTCCAGCCAGCGTGGTCTGCCACTCGACCAGCAGATCGCCGCTGGCCGTGATGTGGTGTGCGAAGCCGTGCGCTACTATCTCAAGCCCTCCAGCTCCGACATCCTCATCGCCTAGCACGCTGCGCGCCACGCCGGAATAGAACATGGTTCGCACGCATTGTAACGATTGCGCGTCGCTCAACGCCCAGCGTTAGTGCGATGCGCTACAGTGCTTCAAGGATGTGCCAAGAGCTTTATGCGTGTGCGAAAGGAATAAACAGCGATGGTGGATCGTTTCCCGGTGGTGCTGCGAGGATATGACAAGGAGAAGGTTGATGCTGCCTTCGACGCTACTCAGGAGAGTGTGAAGCGTGCGCAGCAGACGTTGGCCAGCATGCGTGAGCAGATTGCGGCGGATGACGACCGTATTCTGCAACTGCAGGCCCAACTTCAGGAAGAGAAGAACAAGAAGCCGGAAGGCAACAGCTTCGCTTCCCTGGGAGCGAACGCCCAGCAGATGCTCGCCTCCGCCGAGCAGACGAGTACCGAACTGCTGGAACGCGCCAAGCAGGACGCGTCCTCCATCCGTACCACGGCTCAGGCTCAGGCCGAAACACTGATCAACAACGCCAAGCTGGATGCCCAGCATATCGTTGACGACGCCAATGCCAAGGCCGCCTCGATTCTGACGAACGCCAACAATCAGGCCGAATCAGTGACCACCTCCGCCAACGAGGACGCCGCACAACTGCGCTCCGAAACCGCCAAGACCATCACCGAACAGCGTCAGACCGTCGAGCTTGAGCTCAGCAACGCGCGCGAAGAGCACACCAAGAAGATGGCTTCCGAACGCTCCACTCAAGAGCGCGAAATCGCCGACATGAAGGCGGAAGCGACCCAGCAGGTTGCCGCAATGCGCAAAAGCGCCAATGAGGAGATCACCAAGTTTAAGTCTGATTCCAACGATCAGATTGAGGCGGCGCTCGCCGAGGCCAACAAGAAGCTCGCCGACGTGCGCGAGCAAGTGTCCAAGATGATGACCGAAGCCCAGCGCAAGGCCAGCGAAATCATTGATGCGGCCAAAACCAAGGGTCAGGAAATCACTGATGAGGCCGAGGTCAAGCGCACCAGCACGATGAGCCAGGTCAACGCCGAGGTCGAGCAGATCCGTCACGACATCGCCGCTCAGCAGGATGAGGCCACGAAGAAGGTCAACGAACTGCTGCAGCACCTCGAAGAGCGTCGTGTGGCGGCCAAGCGGGAAGCCGATGAGTTGGTCGGCCAGGCCAAGAACACTCGCGACCAAGCCGATTCGTATGCCGCGTCCAAGCGCGAGGAGGCGGACATCCAGGCCGCCGCAATCGTACATAAGGCGGGCGAGGAAGCCGATGCGCAGATCGAGGAGCGTCGCGCCGCCGCCCAAAGCGAGCTTGACGGTCTGTCCAAGCGCATCGCCGATCTGCAGGAACGCGAGTCCGTCATCACCCAGCGTGTTTCGGAACTGCGTTCTATGTTCTCGCAGGCGTTCTCCGGATTCGCTTTCGGCGGTAATGCGGCGGCCTCTGGTCAGGATCAGGAAGCCGCTGCCGTGGCGTCATTGCCGGTGGTTGCGCCCGTCCCGGAAGTCAAGCCTGTACACAACGAGGCCGATGATCAGCCGGGTGAGTTGAGCGGAAACGAGTCGGCTGCCGACGATCACAATGAGACAGATGCGGCACCGGCTGATTCGGCTGATTCGGCTGCACAGAATGAGCAGTCCGAATCGTCTGAGCCGTCCGAGCACCAGACACAGGGCGAACCGGAGGCCCCGACTCAGGAGAATCCAGCCGTATCTGAGCAGAACGGCGAATGACAGGCCTTCGATTAGACTACTAGCGGTAAGAATTACGGCACCTGCGCTTTCGAGCCAGGTGCCGTATTCGTTTGAATCTGCGCCACAAGCGCACCATCACAGAAGGAGTATGACATGAGTGAATTGACGCCTCTGACCGACGAAGCGTTGAATACCCTGCGCGGCGATTTCGCACAGAGCGGCACCAACCGTCTGGCCATGAACGCGGTGACCGCCGCCGGCATCGACAAGGTGGCTCGCAATTATGACCGCGCTCGTCTGATGCAGCGTCGTTTCTCCACCATCGTTGACAATGGCGAAGCCACCCATCAGGATCGCTCCGGCCGCTGCTGGCTGTTCAGCTCCCTGAACGTGGCCCGTTTCGTGGCCAAGAAGAACATGAACTTGAAGGAGTTCGAGTTCTCCCAGAACTACGCGATGTACTACGACAAGCTGGAGCGCGTCAACTACTTCCTTAAGGATGTGGCCGCTCTGGTGGCTGCCGGAGAGCCTTCCGACTCCCGCCTGATGCAGCACCTGCTCGCCGACGTGATGGGCGATGGCGGCCAGTGGACCATGGCCATGAACGTGTACAAGAAGTACGGCGCTGTGCCCAAGGACCTGTTCCCGGAGACCGAATCCTCCAAGAACACCGGTGAAATGAACACCCAGCTGCGCCACATGCTGCGCACCGCCGTGGCGCACATGTACGCCGCTGACGGCGATGCCTCCAAGGTCGAGTCGATTATTGCCGACGCCACTGCTGCCGGCCACCGTATTCTGACCATCCACCTGGGCGAGCCGCCGGTTTCCTTCGACTGGGAATGGACCGACAAGGATGGCGAATTCCACCGCGACGGCGAGATTACACCGGTTGAGTTCTGGAAGAAGTACGTGGGTCCGGCTGATCTTGAGGACTACGTGTGCCTGGTGGACGATCCGCGCACTGAACACGCCAAGGGCAAGAAGATCGGCATCGAGCACCTCGGCAATGTGGCTGGCGGCGACGCCACCGAGTACCTCAACGTGCCAAACCAGTTCATGAAGGACTGCGTCAAGCAGATTCTCGTTGAGCAGGGCATTCCGGTATGGTTCGGTGCCGACTGCCACCCGTTCATGGACCGTGAGAACGGCGCTTGGGCCACCGACCTGTTCGAGTACGGCCGCGTGTACGACGTGGACTTCGATTTGGACAAGGAAGCCCGCGTGCGCTTCGGCGACTCCGCCATGAACCACGCCATGGCTTTCGCCGGCGTTGACGTGGCCGACGACGACACCACCCGCCGCTGGCGCGTGGAGAACTCTTGGGGCACCAAGATCGCCGACAAGGGCTACTTCACCATGTCCGACGACTGGTTCACCGAATACGTCTACGAGGTAGCCGTCCCGAAGGCCCTGTTGCCGGAGGAATACCAGAAAGCCCTCGAAGAGCCAGCCACCATGCTCCCCGCATGGGACCCGATGGGTGCTTTGGCCAAGTAGCACGCGAAGCGTGCGTCGGCCAAAGCGCTTGAGGCGACAGGCCGTGAAACGAACAGCCCAGTGGGCTGTTCGTAGGCCTGGCTCACGGTCGTAAGACCGTGAGGGACGCCGAAGGTAGCATTGAGCCTCGCCGTAGGCGAGTCCATAATCGCAAGGGCTCGGAGAGCATTGGCCTGATAGCTGCTATAGTTGGGCCTTCGTGCAACGTGCATGCAAGGCCCAACTTTATAGTCGTATACAAGGAAAGGAGTCGAGCAATGGCAGCACTACGTGGTCCGGATAGTTCCGAGGATGAACGTCGTTTGGGGGAGCAGGCCGTCTTTCCCGAGACCGTCGATGTCAACATTCGTCAGCTTGACCCCATTCCCGCGCCGCGTGCCTTCCTGAGGGAGCAGCCGCTCACCGATGAGATGAGCGAGCTCGTGCTCCACTCGCGGCAGGAAATCCGCGATGTGCTCAACGGCCGCGATGACCGACTGCTCGTCATCGTGGGCCCCTGCTCAATCCACGACACGAAGGCCGCGCACGAGTACGCAGAAAAGCTGGCTGCCGTCAAGCGCGAGTTGGAAGACCGACTCGTGATCGTGATGCGCGTGTACTTCGAGAAGCCGCGCACCACCATCGGCTGGAAAGGCCTCATCAACGACCCCGATCTGGACGGTCGCTTCAATATTCGTAAGGGCATGTGGCTGGCCCGTAAGGTGCTCACCGACGTGCTGAGCCTCGGCTTGCCCGCCGCCACCGAATGGCTTGACCCCATCACCCCGCAGTACATCTGCGACGCGATCAGCTGGGGTGCCATCGGCGCGCGTAACACCGAATCCCAAGTCCACCGCGAACTGGCCAGTGGCCTGTCCATGCCGGTGGGCTTCAAGAACTCCACCGACGGTTCCATTAAGGCCGCCGCCGATTCCTGTTTCGCGGCCGGCTTCGAGCATCACTTCCTGTCCATTAACTTGGACGGTCGCGTGATTTCCGCTGAAACCAAAGGCAACCCGGACTGCCATCTGGTTCTGCGCGGTTCCAGCCACGGCCCGAACTACGATGCCGAATCCGTGCGTCAAGCTCTGGAAGACCTCGAGGTTTCCAAAGCGTCCGGCCCGAGCCAGCATGGCCTCGTCATCGATGCCGCCCACGGCAACTGCGGCAAAGACGAAAACCGCGAAGCCGAAGTCATCGAAGAGATCGCTGAGCGCCTGGCGCACGGCGAACAAGGCATCACCGGCGTAATGATGGAAAGCTTCTTGGTCGGCGGTCACCAAAAGCCGGCCCCGCTCGACCAGTTGGTCTACGGTCAGTCCGTCACCGACTCTTGCGTGCCGTGGGAACGCACCAACGAGCTGCTGCACACCCTAGCTGACGCCGTCACCGCTCGCCGCTCGGCTAAGTAGTTTTGTCTTTGTAGAAGTGCTCACTGAGACCCACTCAGTGAGCATTTTTGCCAATAACGGTGGTCATGTCAGTTTGTTCCCGTGACATCTTATCCTTGGGAAAGATACTGACCCAAGGAGAGATGTTATGCAGCAGCAGGAGGAAGCAGCACATTCGCTGCATCCGTTGCAAGTCGGTCCGCAGCCGTTGAACACCCCAGAAGAGCTTCGCGCCATTCGTCAGGCGATGGGGGAGGGGAAGAACCCGCTCGTTGCCACTGATGTGCCGCGCTGGGAAGATCAGGTGGGTGTCAGTCGCATCATCAACCGCCGCGTATTGGAGTTGGAGCCGCTGCCCACGCCTGCGCAAGTGCTCGCTGAGCTCCCGCTGACCGATCAGGCTCAGGAAATCGTCGCCTACTCGCGTGATGAGATTCGCGCGTGCCTGTACGGCCAAGATGACAGGTTGTTGGTCATCGTCGGCCCCTGTTCGGTTCATGACCCGAAGGCCGCGCTGGACTACGCGCATCGATTGGCCAGGCTGAAGGACGAGCTCGGCGAGCAGCTGCTCATCGTCATGCGCGTGTACTTCGAGAAGCCGCGCACCACCATCGGCTGGAAGGGTCTGATCAACGACCCGGATATTGATGGCAGCCACAATATTCGCAAGGGCCTGTTGCTTGCTCGCAAAACCTTGCTTGGTGTGCTGAAGGAAGGATTGGCGGCCGCCACGGAATTTCTGGAGCCCACCAGCCCGCAGTTCATCTCGGACGCGGTGAGTTGGGGCGCCATTGGTGCGCGCAACACGGAAAGCCAGATCCACCGCCAATTGGCCAGCGGGCTTTCCATGCCGGTCGGCTTCAAGAACGCCACTGACGGCTCGGTGAAGGCAGCGGTCAACGGTTGCTTCGCCGCTGCTCAGCAGCACACGTTCTTCGGCATTGACCATCTGGGGCGTGCCTGCGCAGTCGAGACCCTTGGCAACCCGGACTGCCATGTGGTGTTGCGCGGCTCGATTCACGGCCCGAACTACGATGCCGAGTCCGTGGCCAAAGCCATGGAAGACGTACGCGCCGAAATGCCCGCCGAATCCGCAGCCTCGCACGGTCTGATTGTTGATTGCTCGCACGGTAACTCCGGCAAGGACGAGCATCGTCAGGCCGAAGTCGTGCGCAATATTGCCAGCAGAATTGCAGCTGGCGAACAGGGTATTACCGGCATCATGATGGAAAGCTTTATTGAAGGAGGCAATCAGAAGGCCGCGCCGCTTGATCAGCTGGTCTATGGCAAGTCGATTACCGACAAGTGCATCAGCTGGGAAGAAACCGAGGCCTTGCTGCGCGAGCTTGCGGAAGCCGTGGCCACGCGGCGTTGGCACTGAGTTGCGTCATCGGCTCTCTCACGGGAGCAATGTAACGAAACGTCTGACTACCCTTCAGCCCGCCATTCGGTGGCCAGCTCCCCTGACAAGGGGAGCCGAAAGTGTTGTGAAAGGAACTTACGTATGGGGATGAAAACTGTAGCTATTATTGGCGCATTGGATGAGGAAGTGGCGCTGATTGCCAAATCGCTCACGCATGTGACGCACACCGCCAAGGGCAACCTTGACATCGTGTCCGGCACGGTCGACTCCTTCGGTTCTGACGTCATCAAGGTTGCCGCAACGGTAGGCGGCATGGGACTGGTCAATGCGGCCGCCACCACGCAACTGCTGATTGACGAGTTCGCCCCGGACGCCGTGATTTTCAGCGGCATCGCCGGCAACCTCAACACCCACCTGCACATCAACGACGTGGTGCTCGGCGGCACCCTGCGCTACCTCGACACTGACATGCGGCTCGTAGGCCAGTGGAAGCCCGGAACTGCGGACGCTCCGGTGGAGGAATTCCACTCTGATGACCGTCTGCTGGAAGTTGCCGACGAAGCGCTTGCCAATGCGGGCATTATCCACATCACCGGCATCATCGCCTCCGGCAACTACTTCGTGGACACGCCCCAAAAGGTCGAGGAGGTCATCCGACTCACCGGGGCTGACGCCGTGGAGATGGAAGGCGCCGCCGTGGCACAGGTCGCCGCCCGCAATGACGTGCCGGCACTGGTGATTCGTGCCCTTTCCGACAACGCCGACACCGATTACGAGGTATTCAAGGAGTTCGACATCTCCGAGTACGCCGATACCGCCGCCCGTCTGGCTGTCGACATCGTCAAGCGCCTGTAGTCGGCGGGCTGGCCCGTCTCACCATCCACGTTTTGGGTATGATGACCACTATATGAGCGCTTTCAAACTATTGCTTATAACCTGAGCCATACTCGGTGTGCGGCACAGCGATGTGCGGGGTTCATCGCTGGGGCCACAAGCTGTACCAGTTCTTCTCCCGCATGCCGGTCGCTGTGCTCAATTCGTTAAGCGACGACAACACCGTCGCGAAGCATTGAATACACAATGCGCACGCTGCACTGGGGTTTATCTGCAGCATGAGGAGAGAAAAAATGACTGCAAGTGCAACCGCGGCTGTGACCAAACCGGTGAAGAAGGATTCGGTTCCTGAGATCATCGCCGCTTCCATGGTCGGTACGGCCATCGAATTCTACGATAACTACTGCTATTCCATTGCCGCTGCTAGCTACTTCGGCATGATCTTCTTCACGGACGTCGCCAAGTCCAACCAGACCCTCGCCACGCTGATGGCCTTCGTGACCTTCGCCGTTTCGTTCCTCGCCCGTCCGTTCGGCTCCATGCTGTTCGGCCACTTCGGTGACAAGCTCGGCCGTAAGAAGACGCTGGTTATCGCCCTGATGACCATGGGCATCGCCACCTTCCTGGTCGGCTGCCTGCCCGGTTATGAGCAGATTGGCGCATGGTCCGTCGTGATTCTGTGCATCTGCCGTGCCTGCCAGGGCGTGGGCCTCGCCGGCGAATGGTCCGGTGCCGCGCTGGTCGCCACCGAAAACGCTCCGGCCGACAAGCGCGCCCTGTACGGTTCCTTCCCGAACCTTGGCGCCCCGATTGGCTTCTTCTGCGCTTACGGCCTGAACCTGCTGCTCGAATCCAACCTGAGCAAGGAACAGATGATTGCCTTCGGCTGGCGTATCCCGTTCCTGTGTTCCGCCGTGCTGGTGATCATCGGCCTGTACGTGCGTGCCCGCATGTCTGAGACCCCGGTGTTCCAGAAGGCCACTGAAGAGAAGCGCACCTCCAAGCACCCGCTGCGCGACCTGCTGCCGTACTGGAAGGAAGTCGTGCTCGGCACCGTAGCCATGGGTATCACCTACACCCTGTTCTACGTACTCGGCACTTGGTCGCTGGCCTACGGCGTCAAGGGCTTGGGCTTCCAGCAGGGCGAGTACCTGCTCATGCAGATGTGCTCCGTGGTGTTCTTCGCCATCTTCATCGTGGTCTCCTGCGTGTACGCCGACAAGGTGGGTCGCAAGAAGGTCATGATTGCCGTGACCGCCGCCGCCTTGGTGTTCAGCTTCTTCGTGCCGATGCTGCTCGTGCACTCCGCCGCCCACATCATGATCTTCCTGTGCGTCGGCTTCGTGATCATGGGTGGTTTGTTCGGCCCCTGCGGCGCCTACCTGCCTGAGCTGTTCCCGGTGCACGTGCGCTACTCCGGCGCCGGCCTGAGCTACAACCTCGCCGCCATCTTCGGTGGCGCATTCGCTCCGACCATCGCCCAGGCCCTGGTTGCTTCCAAGTTCGGCGTTGCCGGTGTGGGCTGGTACATGGCCATCATGGCCGCCCTCGCCCTGCTCGCTCTGTTCCTGATCAAGGAAAGCAAGGACAAGGACTACGAGCTGTAAATAAAGCTCCCCATATTATGCTCCCGCCAGCGGGAGCATTTTGTTATGTCATCCCGCCAAAAATGAACAATAGACGAACTTACGTAGTTTGGGCATCTCACTACGCCTTGCACGTTTTACTCTGGAAATCATGGATATCTGGCAGATCGTCGTGATTGTGGTGCTCGCCGCGCTGATACTGGCGTGGGTTGCCGTCATCGCCTACAACAAAGGCCGCGTTTCAGGCCGGCTCGCCGCCGAGCAGGACCTTTCCCGCGACGAGGATACGCGTTCTCTATTCGGTGATGATGCGCCCGTGCGCCCCACCGAGCGTCGCCTGATTGAAGTCCTGCCTGAAGTCCTGATTGTTACCAACCGCAACGGCCTGGTCCAATATTCAAGCTCCGGCTCAGTGCCATTCGGCCTAGTCTCCGGCGACCGACTCAACTCGCGCGAAGTCGAGGACATCCTCACTCAGGCCGCCGCCGACGGTGGCGTGCGTGAGCGTGAGGTTCAGCTGCCGGTCAATCGCAATTCCTATCCGTCCTCTAATGGCCGAGGACTGGAGGCCGGCCAGTCACGCCCGTCCAACACGCTGTATTTGCGTGTGCGCATTGGCGATATCGGCGATGACCTGTACGCCATCTTCATCAACGACATGTCCGAGCAGCGCCGTTTCGAGGCCGTTCGCCGTGACTTTGTGACCAACGTTTCGCACGAACTCAAGACTCCGGCCGGTGCCATCTCGCTACTGGCCGAAACCGTGACCGCCGCCGCCGATGATCCGGACGCCGTACGGTATTTTTCCGGCCGTATCTCCAAGGAATCCGCGCGCCTGACCGAACTGGTGCATCATCTTATCGACTTGCAGAAAGCCCAAAGCCCGCAAAGTGTGATTGATGCGCGGCGCATTTCCGCGCTGGATGTGGCACGCGCCGCCATCGCCGCCAATCAGACCCAAGCCGACTCCCGCCATGTGGATATCCGGCTGAGCGTCAACGGACAGTCAGTGCCCACGAAGGTCGAGGAGTTGACCGATGGCGGAGGTTCCTTGGAAGAATCAGGCAGCCCAGCCACGAGCGGTCCGATGATCAAGGCCGACAAAGAGGCCATGCAAACCGCCGTCAAGAACCTCGTGGAGAACGCCATCCATTACTCGCCCGAACACACCACTGTGGCGGTCGGCGTGGGGGAGCGCGATGGCAAAGTCACCATTCGCGTGGTCGATCAGGGCATCGGCATCCCCGCCAAATCACTGGACCGCATTTTCGAGCGGTTCTACCGGGTCGACCCGGCCCGCTCGCGCGAGACCGGCGGTTCGGGACTCGGCTTGGCCATCACCAAGCACTGCGTGCAGGAGAACGGCGGTCGGATTTCGGTCTGGTCGCGTATGGGGGAGGGGTCGACGTTCACCATCGAGCTGCCGGCCGCCCCGGATGAGGATGACGACGAGGCCCGGCCGGACGAGTCGACACAAGCGTAGGGCCTTGGTTGGTGACCGATATGGTGCCATTCCATTGCCACACAATCACACAGTGGGCGAGGTGCGCACACCGCGTGTAGCCCAATTACGCAATTACGTACTTTCAGGAAACAGCAGGCTAACGGAGAACAAATGGTTACGATAGTGTCGGAAAACTTTGCGCCTATGCGCACGGGGACATACCCAAGAAAGGCTACTATGACACGCATTCTTATCGTCGAAGACGAGGAATCCTATCGCGAGCCGCTGGTATACCAGCTCACACGCGAGGGATACGACGTGTCCGCCGCCGCCACTGGCGAGGAAGGTCTGGAACTGTTCACCAAGGGCGGCATCGATTTGGTGCTGCTTGATTTGATGCTGCCGGGCATTGACGGCACTGCACTGTGCCGTCGCATTCGTGAGCAGAGCCGTGTGCCGGTTATTATGCTCACCGCCAAGAGCGCCGAAATCGATAAGGTCGTTGGCCTTGAGATTGGTGCGGACGATTATGTGACCAAGCCGTACTCTTTCCGTGAGCTGCTGGCCCGCATCCGTGCCGTGATGCGTCGCAATCAGGCCACGGCCCAGGCTTCCGGCACTGTGGATGACGATATTCCGCTGGTGTGCGGCGATATCGCCATGCAGGTAGGCCAGCATCAGGTCACCGTACGCGGCGAAACCGTGTTCTTCCCGCTCAAGGAATTCGAACTGCTCGAATACCTCATGCAGAACAAGGGCCGTGTGATGACGCGTCACCAGCTGATCGACCGCATCTGGGGTTCGGATTATGTGGGCGACACCAAGACGCTCGACGTGCATGTCAAGCGCGTGCGCTCCAAGATCGAGGAAGATCCGGCGCACCCCAAGTATCTGACTACCGTGCGTGGTCTCGGATACAAGATCGATACTCCCGCGGAGTAAATGGAAGGCGGCCTTCGGGTCGCCTTTTTTGTCGTGGATTGTGGGCTCGCCGCAGGCGAGTCCGCTCCAAAAAACTACGTAGCCTCAACGTAGCCCACAAACATCCAAGTGTTCATCTTCTGTTTACTGATTTCGGTTTTGGGCCCTTGAAACCACCAATACGCTTGTAGTTGTCATGAATTGACCGGGCAGCGCTGAGCCGCCCGCGAATAGTTGATAGAGGGATTAAGTAATAATCATGCAGAAGAACATCCTCGTTCGCTCCATTGCCGCTCTGTCCGGCATTGTGATGCTCGCTTCCGTGGCCGCCTGCGGCGATAACACCGCCACCACGACCGACAACAGCTCCTCCTCCGATTCCGCTTCCAAGTCCACCCCGATCTCCGGCAACTTCTCGGGCGCCGGCGCCTCCTCTCAGCAGGCCGCCGTTGAAGCCTGGATCGCCGGCTTCCAGGGCACCAACCCTGAGGCCAAGATCGCCTACAACCCGTCCGGTTCGGGCGCTGGCGTGCAGACCTTCCTGACCGGTGCCACCGCTTGGGCCGGCTCCGACAAGGCCCTTGCCGATGACGAAGTTGAGCAGTCCAAGTCCGTGTGCACTGAAGGTACCGCCTTCGATGTCCCGGTCTATATCTCCCCGATCGCCGTGGTCTTCAACCTCAAGGGCGTTTCCGATGCCGGCAAGCACATCAACATGGACGCTGCCACCATCGCCAAGATCTTCGACGGCAAGATCACCAAGTGGAACGATCCGGCCATCGCCGATCAGAACAAGGACCTGAAGCTGCCCGACACCGCCATCACCGTGGTGCACCGCTCCGATAAGTCCGGCACCACCCAGAACTTCGTCTCCTACTTCAAGGACGTCACCCCTGACAACTGGACCTACGACCTCTCCGAGAACTGGCCGAACGAGGTTGGCCAGGGTGCCAAGGGCACTTCCGGCGTGATCTCCACCGTCAAGCAGGCTGACGGCACCATCGGCTACGCTGACTTCTCCCAGGTCGACGACCTGGGCACCGTGGCCGTCAAGGTCGGCGACAAGTACAACGAGATTTCCGTCGAGGCCGGCTCCAAGGTCATTGGGGATTCCAAGCAGGACGACACCGTTAAGGGTGACAACCGCATTGTCATCAAGATCAACCACGCCACCGAGGCCGAGGGCGCTTACCCGATCGTCCTGGTCTCCTACGACATCGTCTGCCCGGCCTACAAGGACACCAAGCAGGCTGAGTTCGCCAAGGCTTGGCTGACCTACGTGACCTCCGTCGAGGGCCAGAAGGCCGCTCAGGATGCCGCCGGCACCGCTCCGCTGCCCTCCTCCCTGAAGTCCGAGATCACCAAGTCCATCGAGGCCATCAAGACCAAGTGATGACGTCGGCCCGCAAGGGTCGTGTGGACTGGATCTGACAACTGAACGATAGACTGTAGTAGTAAGAGCAGTCGCCGCCAACTTTAAGCCGCAGTCGTAAGCCATACGGCTGCGGCTTAAGGCGGGTCAGGACCCGAACGGTTTGGCAACGTTACAGACGAAAACCGCACCACTTGAATACTTGATAACCACCCTATATAAGGAGAATCCGTGAGTTCGCAAGACAAAACGGCTGTGCAGCCAGTTGGTGGCAAGACCGCCGACAAGGTGTTTCGCGGTGTGGCATCCGCCTGCGGCATCCTGATCCTGGTTGTACTTGCCGCTGTGTTCCTGTTCCTGTTCTCCCGCGCCTGGCCACTCATCGGTGGCGATCAGGCCGCCAACAGCCAGACCGTGTCCAGCTTTACCGGCGGCAAGGCCAGCAGCTTCTGGGGCTACGTGCTCCCGCTGTTGTTCGGTACTGTGCTCGTGTCTTTGCTGGCACTGCTGATTGCCTTCTTCGTGTCCATCGGCATTGCGCTGTTCATTTCGCATTATGCACCTAAGAAGCTCGCCACCGCGCTGAGCTATGTGGTCGATCTGCTGGCTGCCATCCCGTCCGTTATCTACGGTTTGTGGGGCGGCCTGATTCTGGTGCCGGCCATCTACCCGTTCTGGAACTGGGTTGCCAACCACCTGGGCTTCATTCCACTGTTCGAGGGTCCGGCCGCCAACCCGTCGCGCACCGTCGCCACCGTGGCTGTGGTGCTCGCCGTTATGATTTTGCCGATTATCACCTCCATGTCCCGCGATATCTTCATGCAGACCCCGCGCCTGCACGAAGAGGCCGCGCTGGCGCTCGGCGCCACCAAGTGGGAGATGATTCGTCTGGCCGTGCTGCCCTTCGGCAAGTCCGGTATCGTGTCCGCCTCCATGCTGGCTCTCGGCCGCGCGCTTGGTGAGACGATGGCCGTGTTGATGATCCTGTCCCCGGGCCTCAACTACTCCATCAAGTTGCTGCAGGCCTCGCAGAACCAGACCATCGCCGCGAATATTGCCGCACAGTACCCTGAAGCCAACGATCTGGGCGTCTCCACGCTGATCGGAACCGGTCTGATTCTGTTCCTGATCACGTTCGTGGTCAACTTCATCGCCCGTAGGCTTACCGAGAAAGCGACTGCGTGATGACTGCTGCTGAGAACACTGAAAAGACTCCGATGGACGGCGCGCCCGAAATCGACTTCGATCGTTTCCGCCCGACCCGTTCCGCCATCCAGCGCCGTAATATCATGGACCACTTCATGTGGGTCCTGATCGCGGTGGCGTTTGTGATCGCCTGCATCCCGCTGATCTCCCTGCTGTGGACCACTATCGTCAACGGCATCAAGCGCCTGAACCTGAACTTCCTGAGCTACAACATGACCGGTGTGGTCGGTGGTAACCAGACCGCGTCCGGTGGTTACGGCGGCGTGCTGCACGCCATCATCGGTACTCTCGAAATCACCGCTGGCGCTATGGTTATCTCCATTCCGATCGGTTTGATGTGCGCCGTGTACCTGGTCGAATACTCGAACCGCGGCAAGCTTGCCACCACGATTTCCCTGCTCGTCGACGTGATGAGCGGCATCCCGTCCATCGTGGCCGGCCTGTTCGCCTTCTCGATGTTCATGATTCTGCTGGGCCCCGGTACCATCAACGGTTTCGAAGGCTCCGTGGCTCTCTCCCTGCTGATGCTGCCCACCGTGGTCAAGTCCAGCGAGGAAATGCTCAAGATCGTGCCGAACGATTTGCGTGAGGCTTCCTTGGCTCTGGGCGTTACCAAGCAGCGCACGATTACCAAGATCGTGCTGCGCACCGCTCTGCCGGGCATCGTCTCCGGTGCCATTCTGGCCATCGCCCGCGTGATTGGTGAGACCGCACCGTTGCTGATGACCGCCGGCTACATCTCCAGCACCAACATGAACCTGTTCTCCGGCCAGATGACCACCCTGCCGGTGTTCGTCTACCAGGAGTACTCGAAGCTCAGCGCGAACTGCCCGCCCAACGCCGACGCCACCTGCGTGACCACGATTCCGATGGAACGTGCGTGGGCTGCGGCTCTCGTGCTGATCGTCATCGTGCTGCTGCTGAACCTCATTGGCCGAATCGTGGCGAAGGTCTTCGCCGTCAAGACCGAGCGCTAAGCCAATCGCTAAGCCTAAGCCTTAAGAACACAAGGAAATATAAGGAAACATCATGGGACAACGTATTGACGTCAACCACGAGAACATCTACTACGGCGACTTTCTGGCCGTGGAAGATGTGAACATCAACATCGAGCCGAACAAGGTCACCTCCTTCATCGGCCCGTCCGGCTGCGGCAAGTCCACCGTGCTGCGCACCTTGGACCGTATGCATGAGATCATCCCTGGCGCTCACGTCGAGGGCGAGGTGCTGCTCGAAGGCAAGAACCTGTACGACAAGGACGTGGATCCGGTGGCCGTGCGCCGCGACGTCGGCATGGTCTTCCAGCGCCCGAACCCGTTCCCGACCATGTCCATCCGCGAGAACGTGCTGGCCGGTGTGCGCCTGAACAACCACCACCTGGCCAAGTCCGACGCCGACGATCTGGTCGAGTGGGCTCTGCGCGGTGCCAACCTCTGGGAAGAGGTCAAGGACCGTCTTGACAACCCTGGCATCGGCCTGTCCGGTGGCCAGCAGCAGCGTCTGTGCATCGCCCGCGCCGTGGCCGTCCACCCGCAGGTGCTGCTCATGGATGAGCCCTGCTCCGCTTTGGACCCGATTTCGACCCTGGCTGTCGAGGATCTGGTCAACGAGCTCAAGAGCGACTACACCATCGTGATCGTGACCCACAACATGCAGCAGGCCGCCCGTATCGCCGACTACACCGCCTTCTTCAACCTGAAGGCCGTGGGCCAGCCCGGTCACCTCGAGTACTTCGCGGACACCATCACGATGTTCAACAACCCGCAAAACGAAGAAGCCGAGCGCTACATCTCTGGAAGGTTCGGCTGATCGTTTCCTGCGCGCAGCGTAATGATTTGTGCGTAGGAGAAACGACAAAGCCCGCCGCAAGGCGGGCTTTCGCATATTTAGCGCGAGTATTGCCGAGTATTACCGTTCTCGCAACGGAGCGAGCTGGAATACTTCGTCAGACTGGGCGGCGACTTCGGGGCTGTGGGTCACGATGATCACGCATTCGTTCTCGTTATGGGCCAGATGCTTGAAAATCGCCATAATGTCGTCCTGCGTGGCCAGATCGAGATTGCCGGTCGGTTCGTCGGCGACTTCCCGCTTCGGTCGATCGACGGGAGAACGGCGGTAAAGCGGTACAAGACAAGTCCGCACGATGAACACTCTGTGATAAATTTTCTGTTTACGTGCGAGTGTGGAAGAATGGTCACAGCAAGGTCCAGCAAAGGAGCATAGGTGAGTACTGGTCTGATCGTCAGCATCGTCGTTGTCGTTATTATCGTTGTCTTGATTGGTTGGGGCGTCAGCGCCTATAACAACCTGGTGACGCTGAAGAACCGTGTGAAAAACGGTTGGGCGCAAATCGACGTGCAGTTGAAGCAGCGCGCCGACCTCATCCCGAACCTGGTGAATACCGTCAAGGGGTACGCATCCCATGAGTCTGAAGTCTTCACTCAGGTGACCGCCGCCCGCGCCGGCGTAGTGGCTGCGGCCAGCAACCCGAGCACGACCACTGCTCAGCGCGCCGCCGCTGAAAACCAGCTGTCCCGCGCCCTGTTCAACCTGCAAGCCACGGCTGAGGCATATCCGCAGCTGCAAGCCAACCAGAACTTCATGGATCTGCAGAACCAGCTCAAGGAACTGGAGAACAAGATCGCCTACGCCCGTCAGTTCTACAACGACGTGGTCCTGAAGCTCAACACCGCCATCGAAACCGTGCCGACGAACATCATCGCCGGTCTGTTCCACTTTGAACAGGCGCAATACTTCGAGGCCGATGATGCCTCCCGTCAGGTGCCACAGGTCCAGTTCTGACCCGTTCCAGGCCCGTCCGGTAAGCCGCCGGCCGGGCCCGTATTGTCTTAAGAGAGGGAAGATATGCGGATACGATTCATTCGCGCCGGAATCATCAGCATTGTTGCCACGGTGGTGTTGGCAGTTATCACCTTGGCGATAATCGGGACTTCCGCGTTCGGCGATTCGGCCGACCTCAGCTACCGCACGCTGGACTATGACGTGACCGCCACCGCGAACGGTGATTTGAAGGTCACGCAGCATATCGACGTCAAGATGCGTGAGCGTACCGACAGTGACGACAACACCAAGCCGTGGAAGCAACTGTTTCAGCAATACACGCTGAACTCCGGCACCCTGACTGATATCAGTGATATCAGCGTGCGCAACGTCACCGACGGCATCGACTACGCACAACAGAGCGAGCCCAAGCTGCCCAGTGATGTCTCTTCCGACAAGGAATGGAACAGCGACTACGCCAACCATTGGTATGTCGCCGATGTGAGCGATGGCAGCGACCATCCAAAGGCATACACGCCCGGTACCGATGGCCTCAAGCCCAGCGCCTCCGCCACCGAAGATAACACAACCGTGGAGATCGGCTGGAATATTCCGGTCACCACCGAGGCCGACAGCATGAAGTTCGATGTAAGCTTCACCATGCACGATGTGGCCACCAAATGGAAAGACGTGGCCTCCTTCCAATGGGAGCCGTTCGGCAAGAAGAACCAAGTGCCTATCGGCACGGTCACCGGCACCGTCCACTTCCCCAACGGCATCACCGGCAAAACCTCATGGGCATGGCTGCACACCGAGCGCACCTCGGAAACCAAGCGCAACAGCGACGGCAGCTACACGTTCACGGCCTACAACATCCACAATGGCGACTACCTCGATGTGGTCGCGGCGTTCGATGCCGCCAAAGCCAAGGGCATCGCCCGCAAGGGAACCGGCAATCATCTCAAGGACCTGAAACAGGACGAATATAAGCAACAGCAGCGCTGGCTCGACAAGCAACGATTCGCTGCCAGAGCTCGTCTCGTGTTCTGGATTGTCAGCATCGTGCTCGGCATCGCGTTGTGCGCGTGGGGTATCTGGGCTGTGATCTCCAGCAACCGGCATGCGCAATACAGTGGCAGCGTCGAATACTGGCGCGACCAGCCCGGCATCAGTCCGGCTTCCGCAGCCCGTCTGATTCGCGTGGTCGATCCGTCGACGCGCCAATCCGATGAAGACCGCCAGCTGACCGCCACCATGCTGTCGCTCGCCGTCAAGAAGGCCATTGCCGTCTATCCGGGGCCGTCGGACATGTATCGCGGCATCGACATGAGCCGGGCCACGCCGGTGGGCTTGAGCCAAATGATTGCCGCCGACCAAGGCAAGCGGTATGCGGCAGGCATCACCAGCACCATCGTGATTCTGCCGCTCGCCATTGATGAGGCACCCAACGCGCAACAGTTGGGATTGAGTGAATCGGAAGATGCGCTGCTGAACCTGCTCATCGTCATTTCGCAGCGCGTGGGCAGCCCGGTATTCGACCTGAACCAGATGAAGGCGACCTGCCAGAACTGGCAAGACGGCTATATTGAGCTCGGCAAATTCACCGGTGCATGCAGCATGGAATACCAGCGGCTGGGTGCCGCGCGCTCTGTGGGCTGGCAATGGATCCTACCCGGCGTATTGGCCGCCGTGCTGGGATTTGGTTCGCTGCTGGCCAACAGCTTTATCGGATACCCGGTGGCTGGTCTTATCGGGCTGCCGGTATCCCTGGTCGGACTGTTCTGCTCGATGGCCGGCGCGATGACCGTGCTCACTGATCAAGGGCAGGATATCGCCGGCCGGACTCTGGGCCTTAAGCGTTATATGGAAGACTTCTCCAACTTCACCGACCGGGGTGCCGCCGATTTGGCCTTGTGGGATTGGTATATGGTCTACGCCGCCGCGTTTGGCATTTCCGATCGCGTGATGCGTGAACTGGCCAGAGCATATCCTCAGGTCAACGACCCGGCTTGGCTGGATGCCAACGCCTCCAACTCGTTGTTCTACTGGAACTACCGCCCGTATGGCTGGTACAGCCACCGTCATAATGGTCCATTCGACCACGATGCTGCCGGGCAGATGTACCTAGGCGTTGGCGGCCCAGCTCCGGCTTACGGAGGCACATCGTTTGCCGGCGGATTCTCCGACCTCGGCTCGCAGCTGAACTCCGGACTTGCTGACATCAGCTCGACCATCAGCGCGGCAGCACCATCCGCCGATTCCGGTGGCGATTTCTCCAGCTTCGGCTCGGGCGGCGGCTCCGGTTTCGGCGGCTCGTTCGGCGGTTCCGGCGGTGGTTCGTTCGGCGGTCGTTAAATACGCATTACCCCTTCTTTAGCTCCTTTTTGT
>OKAA01000157.1_pt1 | contig 22941 bp, 15 predicted proteins | sample 1611051 | NCBI WGS metagenome assembly OKAA01 (sample SAMN04436707, study PRJEB24849) | human gut metagenome | biome: human gut; feature: NICU; material: stool | host: Homo sapiens | place: USA: Saint Louis, MO | collected 2010-09-04
TGCCCTGCTGGCTGCTGCAACCGCAAACGCAGCAGAAATTTATAATAAAGATGGTAATAAGCTGGATCTGTACGGTAAAGCCGTGGGTCGTCACGTATGGACAACGACCGGCGATAGTAAAAATGCCGACCAGACTTATGCCCAGATTGGTTTTAAAGGGGAAACGCAGATTAACACCGATCTGACCGGTTTCGGTCAGTGGGAATACCGTACTAAAGCAGACCGCGCTGAAGGCGAACAGCAGAACTCGAATCTGGTCCGTCTGGCTTTCGCGGGTTTGAAATACGCGGAAGTGGGTTCAATCGATTATGGTCGTAACTACGGTATCGTTTACGATGTTGAATCCTATACCGATATGGCCCCCTACTTCTCCGGCGAAACCTGGGGCGGCGCCTATACTGATAACTACATGACCAGCCGTGCTGGCGGTTTGTTGACCTACCGTAACTCTGACTTCTTTGGTCTGGTGGACGGTCTCTCTTTCGGTATCCAGTATCAGGGTAAAAATCAGGACAACCACAGCATTAACTCTCAGAATGGCGATGGCGTAGGTTACACCATGGCATATGAGTTCGACGGCTTTGGCGTCACCGCAGCGTACAGCAACAGCAAGCGTACTAACGATCAGCAGGATCGCGATGGTAATGGCGATCGCGCAGAATCGTGGGCCGTTGGCGCGAAATATGATGCAAACAACGTCTACCTGGCTGCCGTATATGCTGAAACCCGCAATATGAGCATTGTTGAAAATACGGTTACCGATACCGTGGAAATGGCAAACAAAACGCAGAACCTGGAAGTGGTCGCTCAGTACCAGTTTGACTTCGGCCTGCGTCCGGCAATCTCGTATGTGCAGAGTAAAGGTAAGCAGTTGAACGGCGCCGACGGCTCGGCCGATCTGGCGAAATATATTCAGGCGGGCGCGACTTACTACTTCAACAAAAACATGAACGTATGGGTTGACTACCGTTTCAACCTGCTGGACGAAAACGACTACAGCTCCAGCTACGTTGGCACCGACGATCAGGCGGCTGTCGGTATTACTTACCAGTTCTGATCAGCAGACCCCTTTGTTTTATGCCTCAAAAACAGGACTTCGGTCCTGTTTTTTTATCTCTCTTAGAGAAAATGTGCGTCTTTCAAAAACAGGCGGGCTTTTTAGCGCTAACGGTTGGCATTTTGTAAATCTGCCGTTAACCTGATAGCGGATTTCCCTTCTGTAACTATAATGGAACCTCGTCATGTTTGAGAACATAACCGCCGCTCCTGCCGACCCGATTTTGGGCCTGGCCGATCTGTTTCGCGCCGATGACCGTCCAGGGAAAATTAACCTTGGCATTGGCGTATATAAAGATGAAACCGGCAAAACACCGGTGCTCACCAGCGTTAAAAAAGCCGAGCAGTATTTACTGGAAAATGAAACGACGAAAAACTATCTCGGCATTGACGGGATTCCGGAATTTGCTCGCTGCACTCAGGAACTGCTGTTCGGCAAAGGCAGCGCGCTGATTAACGATAAGCGCGCACGCACGGCGCAAACGCCGGGCGGTACCGGCGCGTTACGCATTGCCGCCGACTTTTTAGCAAAAAATACTCTGGTAAAACGGGTGTGGGTGAGCAACCCCAGCTGGCCGAACCACAAAAGCGTGTTTAACGCTGCCGGCCTGGAAGTTCGGGAGTACGCTTACTACGATGCGGAAAATCACACGCTGGATTTTGAAGCGCTACAAGCCAGCCTGAGCGAAGCACAGGCCGGCGATGTGGTTCTGTTCCACGGTTGCTGTCATAACCCAACCGGCATTGACCCTACTCTGGAACAGTGGCAGGTTCTGGCTGAGCTTTCCGTTGAAAAAGGGTGGCTGCCGCTATTCGATTTCGCTTACCAGGGCTTTGCCCGCGGCCTGGAAGAAGATGCGGAAGGTCTGCGCGCCTTTGCCGCGCTGCATAAAGAGCTCATTGTCGCCAGCTCCTACTCCAAAAACTTCGGCTTATATAATGAGCGCGTCGGCGCCTGCACCCTCGTGGCTGCCGATGCGGAAACCGTGGATCGCGCTTTTAGCCAGATGAAATCCGCCATTCGCGCTAACTACTCCAACCCACCAGCGCACGGCGCGTCCATCGTCGCGACTATCCTGAGTAATGACGCCCTGCGCGCTATCTGGGAACAGGAACTGACGGACATGCGGCAGCGTATTCAGCGTATGCGTCAACTGTTCGTGAATACCTTGCAGGAAAAAGGCGCGAACCGTGACTTCAGCTTTATTATCAAGCAGAACGGGATGTTCTCATTCAGCGGTCTGACCAAAGATCAGGTGCTGCGTCTGCGTGAAGAGTTTGGCGTTTATGCCGTGGCTTCTGGTCGCGTAAACGTGGCGGGCATGACCCCGGATAATATGGCGCCGCTGTGCGAAGCCATTGTCGCGGTACTGTAAAAAGCTGCCGACTGGCGTGACCGATAAAAAAGCCTGCACATTGCAGGCTTTTTCATTCTGCTTACCAGACCGGCATCTCATCTTGCAGGAAGGGATTATGCAGACGCTCGTATCCGAGCGTAGAGAGCGGGCCGTGGCCAGGAATAAAGGTCACATCATCGCCAAGCGGCAATAATTTACGCTTAATGGCGTCAATCAACTGGGTGTGATCGCCGCGAGGAAAATCGCTGCGCCCGACGCCACCTTTGAAAATCACATCGCCGGAGATCAGCAGTTGCGACTGTTCATCAAAGAAAACCACGTGTCCCGGCGTGTGTCCCGGACAATGTAACACCTGTAACGTCACATTCCCTACGCTGACGCGATCGCCGTCGTTCAGCCAGCGATCAGGCGTCAGCGGCTGACACTCATCCAGACCAAACATGCGACTTTGCGCCGGCAGTCCTTGCAGCCAGAACTCATCTTCTTTTTCCGGACCGATAACAGGAACGCCGTAATGCTGCGCCAGTTCACTCGCCGCGCCGACATGATCGAGATGCCCATGCGTGAGTAAAATTTGCATCAACGTCACGCCGCTGGCGTCCACTTCCTGTTTAATTTTTTCCGCGTCGCCGCCCGGATCGACCAGCGCCGCCAGCTGGGTTTGTTCGCACCAGATTAATGAACAGTTCTGGGAGAACGCGGTGACCGGAATAATACGATAGTTCATACTGCTCCTTTGATTAAGCCTCGCTGATTACCAGTGCCGCGCCGGCCCGGTATCAATATGCACAAAGTTACTACGTGGGTAATATCCTACACCACCTGCGCGCATAGATAACGCCGCTTTGCGAATATTGCTCAGCGCCACGCCTTCAATATGAAAATCCATCGCCTGCCCTTTTGTATGGTAGCTTTTTTTCGCTACGCCGCTGCTACGGGCGCGTAATTCATTATTGGTATCAAGAGAACGGTAGCCTGAGATGAGCTGCACAGGTTTACGCGTCCCTAACAGCCCCTGAAGTCGGTAAAGTTGGTCAAACAGGCGGGGATCGATTGATCGGACTTTATTCGCGCGATAGTCACGGAAAAAATGGTTTAACTTTGCTAATTCATCCTGAATGTAGGCTCTTCCATCGAAAAACTCCGCCTTGATTGACTCTCCGGTATGGAGATTGTTTAACGTCAAAATGCGCGGGCGTGGGGTCGAGAGTGTGGCAAACGCTGGCGCGGGCAGGATGGCGGCGCCGAGAGCGACACCACCAAGCGCCAGCAGCTTGCGGCGATTAGCGTCAAATTTGTCCATGATAATCAGGTCTACAGGTCAATGTTATCGTTAATACACTTCTACCTTTAAGCAGACATGATACCGGCTGGCACAGACTTCTGAACGGCCCGGTCGACTTAAAGGTTATTGTATATGCACTTCTGGCGCACGAAAGGCACCTTAACTGCCGATAAAGCCCGCGTCAAGATGGCCCTCCCCCAGCCACAACGGGGGTCTACAGCGAAACGCCCCGTTGAAGCCAAACATTAGGACAACATATTTACCAGAACTTCTTCATTTACCTGATTAATTGTTCAACCTTTGGCACAATTTGTGCGCTGGATCGCGCTGTGAGATCGTAATTGTAAATATCTGTACGATATTGCATACGTCCATCTGCGCCGACAAACGCGGTCAGATAGTAAAGATTTACTGGAATGTTCTGCCGGATATTGACATACCGCGTGTCGCCTTGCTTCAGGGCGCCTGAGATCCGCGCATCGTTCCAGCCAGCATCCTGCAAGAGCATATTCGCCAGTTCAGAGGCCTTATTGACCCGCACGCAGCCGGAACTTAACGCCCTGGCGTCACGCTGAAAGAGAGTATGGTTAGGCGTATCGTGCAGATAGATCGCATCTGAGCTCGGCATATTAAATTTATAACGCCCCAGCGAATTGTGCGCGCCTGGCGCCTGCTGGAAACGGAACGGAAGATTCGATGGCGTAATGGTGGCCCAGTCAACCTGCCACGGATCGATCGCTTCTTTGCTGTTCCAGCCGCGCATCACGGTGTAGCCATGGCGCTCCAGATAGCCTGGGTCATTCCACACCTTCGGTAAAATGTCTTTACGCGCAAGCGTGGGCGGAACGTTCCACGGCGGGTTCACCACCACATTATTCAGCGCGCTGCTCATCATCGGCGTTTTACGATCGGGACGCCCGACGATCACCCTCGAAGCCAGCACCTGGTTGCCATTCTGATAGTAGACCAGCGAATAAGCGGGAATGTTTACCATAATACCGGTAGAGAGTTCCGCCGGCAGCAGGCGTAAACGTTGGATATTCAGTGCCAGTACGCCTGCGCGTTGCGCGGGGGTCATATTAAGCCAGTTACGCGTCGCCGGGCCAATAACGCCATCCGCCCCCAGCCCTTGCCATGCCTGAAAACGCTTTACCGCCTCGACCAGTTCATTATCGTAGGCGGCGCGTACCGCCGGAGCCGGCTTACTACGGCGGGCCGTTTGTTCGTCGACCGGCTGCGCCACCGATGTTTCGTCGACCACGGCGGAGGGGCTGACGACGGCGCTATCAGCAGTGTTATCGCCGGGTAAGGCTATCTTTGGACCGCCATCCAGCATCCCCGTACGCTGTAATATTTCGCGCAGCGCAGGCACATCGTTACTCCATTGCCCCGGGCGCAGCGTTGCGGTATTGGCCAACTGCGGCCACGGGCGAGAGTCCGCCACCAGCTTCAGCAGCGCGTCATGCATGGGCGCATACTGTGGATGCTGCGGCGCCAGGCTGGCGACAAACATCGGCAACTGCCCCTCTTCCAGCGCGATTTGCCACTGGTTAATCACCGAGACTGGCGGCGTCGCCAATGCGTAAGGTTTGTTGCTATATAACCAGCGCTGGCCTTTGACGGGGATATTCGCAATGAAATGGAGATAGCCCATCATGGCGTCTGACAACACAACATCGCGCGCCATACCGTTTACGGCGGGATCGGTCAACAATGCCACCCAGGCGGTAAACTGCGGCTGGAATCCGGCAATCGCCACCTCCGCCAACTGTTGCTGGAAGACTTTCACCGCATCGCGATTATCCCACATGGGCTTCATGTCGCGCGCGGCATACAGCAATGTCAGCTGGCTCATATAGACCGGCGTATAGCCGGAAGGAAGCTGCGACTGTAAATCAGCCCGGACTTTCTCGGCTGAAACGCCCTCCGGCAGCGGCTGAATCCCGGCCATAATCGCCGTCGCGGCTGATTGCTTCTGCGGCCCAGCCAGATCCGGCGCGGCAACGGCGCTATCGCCAGGTATCATTTCAGGCTCATCGGCCTGCGCATTGAACAGTGGAGCGAATGTTACGGCCAGGCATAAACTGATTGCCGACAGACAACGACCACACATCTTGTTAAGCAACATCCCTTGCCCCCTGTTTTCGTTATCATACTCCGCATGACTGTGCTGCCCGCAGCGCGGGTCAACCGCAACCAATGCTTTTGTTTAGTATGACGAGTCAGCCTGCTCACTCGTCAGGCTTAACTCCAGTATATAAAGTTCGTTACGTTTTTGCCTAACCTAATGTAAAGAAGTTTAAAGAAAATGCACTACCCGGAGAGATTTTTCAGATAAAGAAAAAGGCGGCTTTCGCCGCCCCAGGCTAATGATAAAGCAGAACTTGTTGTGCCGGATGGCGGCGTAACCGACTTATCCGGCCTTGCCTGATAAACGAGGCGCCATCAGGCACGTCATCGTTTCTGCCGTATTTAACTCGCTTCTGAAGGCGTATCTTCCGTTTGCGTACCGGGAAGCGTTTCCGGAAGCTGCGGCGCAAAGCCACGCAGCCCGACAACATGAACATGCTCAGTATTCTGAAACACTTTACGCACCAGTTTATAGGTCGTGCCCTTCTCCGGACTGATGTTTTCCGGCGCGGCGATGATGAGCTGCATCTGCAAACGTTCGCATAGTTCAAACAGCGTGGCGATAGAGCGCGCATCCAGACGCGCCGCTTCATCGAGGAACAGCAGGCGACATGGCGAAATATCTTTCCCGCGCAGTCTGCGCGCTTCGTCTTCCCAGCTTTGCACAACCATCACCAGAATTGACATCCCGGTCCCGATAGCTTCCCCCGTTGATAGCGCGCCGGATTCCGCACGCAGCCAGCCGTCGGACCCACGGTTAACTTCAACTTCCATTTCCAGATAGTTACGGTAGTCCAGCAGCTCCTCACCGATGGTCTGCGGCGTGCGTTGCCCCATATCGATCTGCGGATTCAGGCGCTGGTACAGTTTCGCCAGCGCTTCGGAGAAGGTCAGACGATTGCTGTTAAACAGATCCTGATGCTGCTCCTGCTGTTCTGAAAGCACATCCAGCAAGGTGGCATGCGTTTCACGCACGTTGACGTTTAACCGCACGCTATTCACCTGGCCAAACGAGACGCTTTGCAACCCCTGGTTCAGCATGCGAATACGGTTCTGCTCACGCTGGATAGTCTTGCGGATAATGTTTGCCACGCTGCGGGAACTGATCGCCAGCTTTTGCTCACGCGATGTCAGCTCTTCCGTCAGACGACTCAGCTCAATCTCCATTTGTTCAATGGCTTCAACCGGATCGTCGGTACGAATAATATCCTGACGAATACGTTCGCGCAGATGCTGGTAAACGGCCACAAAGAACTGGATTTTACGTTCCGGGCGTTTCGGATCTTCCGACAGACGCAATACGTCGCGCAGATGTTCGTTATCCGCGATGGCCAGGCGCAGCGCGCCCAACGCCTTATCCGACATGGAGCGCAGTTCATCCGCCGACAGATAAGCCAGCTCACGACGGTGCAGACGGCGTTCCACGCCATTGTCTTTCACCATCCGCATGACTGCGCACCAGCCGGCTTTCGCGGTCACGACCTGCTCGCGCATTTCATGATAATCACGCTCCAGCTTGCGCAGCTTACGGGTCAGGTTCTCCATCTCCGCTTCGCAGAAGGTGAGCGCTTTCTCAAGCTGATTGCGACGCGAACGGTTATTGCTCAACTGAGCGTGCAGTTCATCGCGACGCTGGCGGGCGCGCTCTTCCGCCCCGCTGTCGGCGCGAACGCCAATATCCTGTAATTCGCGCTGCAAATCGTTAAGCAGCTCTTTTTTCGTGTCGTAAGAGCTTTTTAGCGAGGCCAGGACCTGGCTGTACTGACTTAACTGCGCGGCATGGCTGCGCAGCGCTTCGCGGGCGCGGGTACGCTCGGCTTCCGCCTGCTCCAGCCGCTGGCGCAGCTTTTCATTGAGATCGCTGTTGCCGCTCAGCATTTCCGCCGAGTCGGAATAGCTGAAATGCGCCCGACGTTCGACGACTTCAGCCAGCGCAAAAGCCTGCTGGCGCGCGTCACGCTGCATTTGCTGCGACCAGGCATAGTCTTCTTTTAACTGCTCAAACTGTTCCGGATCGCTTTGCAGAACGGAAACCACCGGCTCCAGTTTGGCTAACTGGTTGCCATATTGCTGCACAAATCGCGCCGCTTCCTGCGCCTCATCCAACCGTTCCTGAATTTCATCGACCCGATCGGCCAGCGTTTCATCGGCCAATAAATTCAGCCGCGGCAGCAAACGGTTCAGCGCGGAAACGCCCTCTTTCGCCTGCTCAAACTGAAGGCGCTGTTGCTGGTTGTCGCTTTCATGCGTCGCCAGCGCGCGCTCCAGCTCGACGCGACGCCCGTTCAGTCGGCGAATTTCCGCTTCCGGATCGTCCTCAAAGGCAACGGAAAGGTGGCTGCCGATAAAACGACTGAACGCCTGGTGCAAACGCTGGGTTTTCTGCACGTCAAACGAGAGCGTGGCAAAGCGCTCGGAAAGCACTTCCCGTTCCGCATGGAGACTTTCAATACGGTTCTCGCGCGCCGCACGGCCAAAAATAGGCAGCGACGGGAAACGCGAATAACGCCACTGACGGTCGGCAATTTTCACGACCACCGCCTTTTCCAGCTCGTCAACGCTGAATACGCTGTCATCAAAAGACTGCGGATCGCCTTCGATCAGGTACAGATCTTCCGGGCAGTCGGTCAGACCTTCAAGCTGTTCGGCTATTTGCGATAAATCCGGTACGACGATCGCATGGCGCGACGGGCCATACAGTGCGGAAAAGTACGGCGCATCTTCAAGGCTGACATCATCGTAGATTTCCGACAGCAGTACCCCGCCAAAACGCTCCGCCAGCGCATTCAAACGCTGATCTTCCGCACCGCCCGGCTGGCTTAAACGTTCGATCTCTTCATCAACCGCATTTTTACGCGCGCCCACTTCGTCGCGTTCGACAATGGCTTCGCGCTCACGCTCCAGCAGCTGTTGCAGGTATTCGGTCACTTCCTGGCTGGACGTAAACTCCTCGCCGCACTGTTCGCTAAGCTGGTTCAGGCTGTTTTGCGCCGCCAGCCAGACGGGCGCACGCCGCATCAGATGTTGAATACGCGACTGAAGCTGTTCCTGTTCCTGACGCAAGGCCATACGCTGTTCGCTGGCTGACGACACGCTATCAGACAAGGACGCGATGCGGGCTTCCAGCTCCTGATGCAGCGCTTCCAGTTCGTCAATATCAAAATTTTTGCCCTGTCGCTTACAGAACTCCGCCAGCAGACGTTCCGCCTCTTGCTGCTCGCGCAGCCGCTGTTCCAGTTCGCTCAGGCGCATCCGCAGCGGCTGTACCTGTTCCGCCAGATGACGCTGGTTCACGCCGTCCCGTAACAGCTCGCGCGCCACGTCCCAGGCTTCGCTACGCGCCAGCGGGCCGTTGATCGCCGCTACCAGCTGATAAGCCTGCTCAAACTGACTGTGCGCGGTTTGCGCCACGCTCATTTTTTGTTCCAACGACAGCAGTTTTTCCGTAGCTTCCTGTTCTTTTGCCTGGAAAGTATCCAGCCATTCGGCGGCGCTTTCCGGCGTTAGATCCGGTAGATGGCAAAGTTCTTTAGCGCGGGAAAGCGCTGATATCGCCTGGTTATACTGAATCGCGCGCGTTTGCTGTACATCCAGCGCCTGCTGGTAATCCGCAAGCTGGCTTTTGAGTTCATCGACTTCCAGCTCGGCGGCTTCGGCACGCGCTTCATTTTCGTCCTGCATTTCGGCGGCTTCCGCCACCACTTCGTTTTGTTCTTCGAGTCGAATCTGCAGCTCTTCAAGATCCGCTTCGTAGCGTTCAATTTTTTCCTGCTGGCGCAGCGCGGTTTGTACCAGATTCAGGTGATCGCTCGCCGCCTGGTAATCCGCTTCAAGAGAACCTTCGGCGCCGTTATGTTCGCCCAACTCACGGGCCATATCGACGTGCTTGTACTGCTCCGCCGCCAGTTGTTTGCGCGATGTGTACAGTTCGCGTCGAAACGCCAACGCCTGATCAAGGTGAACCCGACGCTCATTAGCGTGGCGCATATAATCCGCCGCCACATAATCGGTGGCTTCGCTGATCAAATGCTTAAACAGATCGCGATCGGATTGGGTAACACGAATCGCTTCCAGCGTGAGTCGGTTCTCGCGCAGTGCCGCTTCCATATCCTGGAATGCCTTGCGCACGCCGCTGTTTTCCGGCAATAAATAATCGCGTAGCGACCGGGTAATGGCGCTGGAGATCCCGCCGTACAGCGAGGCCTCTATCAAACGATAGAATTTACTGCGATCGGAAGCGGAGCGCAGACGACGGGCGATAATCCCTAAGTCAAACATCAGCGAATGATAATCGGTGATGGAGTTAAACTGCTTAAACTGCACGCCTTCCATCTCGTCAAGCTTGTCTTTCAGCTCAGCAAGCGACAGTACGCGCGCCTGACGTTCGTTTAATGTCTCCGTCACCAGTTGTGTCGGCTGTACTGACATCGGCAGCCCCTGGATAGCGAACGGTTTGATGTCCACTTTGCGATCGCGCCCAGCGACCTGCTGCAGACGCACGCCGACCACCACCCGCTGATGGCGGGAATTAATGGTGTCGAGCATGGAGTAACAGACGCCCGCCTTCAGCTTACCGTGCAGACCTTTATCGCGCGAACCGCTGGTGGCGCCGGCTTCCGTGGTGTTACGAAAGTGCAGTAATGTGAGATCCGGGATCAGCGCCGTGACGAACGCCGCCATCGTCGTGGATTTCCCGGCGCCGTTGCCCCCGGATAACGTCGTGACCAGTTCATCCAGGTCAAAAGTGCGGGCAAAAAAACCGTTCCAGTTAATCAGCGTTAGCGAGCGAAATTTACCGCGTTCAATCATTATTCTTCCTCTCCACTGTCCGGCTGACTCTCTTCGGTCTCATCATTAAGTTGCAGATGGTTTTCAATGGGCATCGCTTCCCCGTCGCGGATGAGACGACGCTGCGCCTCGCGAGGATCGTCGCCGGCGCGGACATCCGCGCCAAAGCGGAAGACCGATTCGGTAATGCGGAATTTGCTGCTGTCGTGGCCCATAAACCATACCATGCCCAAACGACGCAGGCGGTTTAAAGAAGAACGCACCTTTTCCTGCAGTTTCTGACGATCAACGTCAGATCCCGTCGAGCGGTTATTCACCAGCTTTAGCAGTTTGGCTTCGTCCGCAAGGGTAAGCAGCTCGTCGTACAATTCTTGCTGAGTAAAGATCCCTTCGTTGGCCAGACGCTCCGGGCTAAGATAGAGGTAGCAGAGAATTTTACCGACCATCATATCCAGTTCGGATAACACCGAGCGCGGGATAAGCGTGGTAGAACGCGGACGCAGGTAGAAGAACCCCTCCGGCGCGCGAATCAGTTCCACGTTATAACGCGCGTAAAACTCTTCCAGGTATTCCTGAAAATCCATCAGAAAGGCATGATTATCCAGTTCGTCCAGCCCGATGTGGCGGCCCGAACGTAATGCGCTATCCAGCGCCGGAAATAACGGATTCGCCAGCGCCTGCGCCAGCTTAACCGGCATCACTTGTTCAATATTTGTCAATGACATGCGCCTGTACCTTGGCTCCGTAATCATTAATCGGCTGCCATTTGGCTGGCAGTCCGGTGAAATCTGCTTGCGCTACGCCAAGACGTACCGCTTGATCGATAACAATACGCGCCACGTCGAAATGACGCGCGCGCGGGTATTGCGCCAGATACTCGCGCACCACCAGCCCAAGATCCAGTGGCGTTTGTCTGGTTTTGTAGATAGCCAGCTGTTCTTCAATGATGGCCGCTAACTGCTCGCGGATCTCGTTAAACTCTTCATATTCCAGATCCGGCGGCAACTCCCCGGTGACTTCATCGTCACGCAACGCCATCTCTTCATCGCGCATATCCAGCAGACGATCGGCATTCGCGTAGGTTAGCGCCCAGGGATCGTCAAAATAAGTCTGCACGGACTGGCGCAACCGCTGGGCGAAGACACGGTTTTTATCCATATCGATCGCGGTACGGATAAATTTATGCACGTGACGATCGTAGCCGATCCATAAATCAATAGACTGCTGACCCCAACTGATAATGCGGTCGAGTTTACTTTGTAAGTCAAACACCAGCCTGTCGACAAAATGCAGATCGTCGTGCGTCATCGTGGCATCCTGAATGCACAGCAGGTTAGCCTGCAGCTTATCGCCCGCCGCCTCCAGCGTATCCTGCAACTCGCGCAGCGTACCGGACGTTTCAGAAAGCAGCAGTTCACAGCTGGAAATCGCCGCCCGCCAGTCTTTATTCAGCAGTTGTGCGATATCGTCTTTCACCTGCTGCTGCTGTTCATCCATGATGCGCTGGGTGAGATCGATACTGTCGAAAATCTCCGCCACCGAATATTTCAATGGCGCGTAAACGTTGCGATGCCAGTGGAACTCATCGCCACCCTCCGCTGCCGCATCCGCCGCGCGCTTCAATTCACCGGCCACAATCGACAACTGCATAGAAAGACGCAGCGTAGAGAATTCGCGTTGACGAATGTAGTAATCGGTGATGCCAATCCCGAGCGGGGTTAATCGGTAAATCGCATTGCCTTCAGCCTGCTCGCTGGTAAAGCGGTTCAGCAGACGTTGACGCACCATATCGTTAATCGCGTTGTTCGCGCGCACGCCGATGGTTTCGCTGGTTTGCTCAAACGCATCACTCACATGGCGGAATGCATCCACCAGCTCGCCTTCACTCATCTCGCCGTCAAGGCGTTCGCCGTTCAACGTGGCGACCGCCAGCAGAAAGGAAAGTCTGTCTACCGGCAGCGAGATGGAAAAGTCGTTTTTTCTGGCCCAGGCAACCAGTTCGGGGACTGTCTGGGAAAATTCACTCATAGGTTATCCTTGCATCTGCGGCTAGCGCCGGGCTTTTAATCGCGGTGACATGAATGTAGCGCCCAAGGCTAATATACGGCTCCTGGCGGCAATAACGCGTTTCCAGTTCGACCAGGGTCTCATAACAGTCACGCTGCTGGTGTTTTTCACGCAGATAATCATGAAACACACGCACGCCGGTTTTACCGGTAATCTGCCAGCCAATCGCCTCCAGCCACTGGTACACCTGCGCGGGGTCGCGCGGGTAGTCAGGCGACAGCGTGCGCTTCTTGCGTTTAGGCATCCCCGCCTGCACGTAGTCAAAATTACCCGCCACCATATTGTGCATCAGCAAACCGTTAGCGTTATAGAACATCAACGACAGCACGCCGCCAGGGCGCAATACTGACCAGAGCGTTTCTAATACGCCGACAGGATCGGCTACCCACTCCAGCACAGCATGAAACAATATCAGATCAACCGGGCTTTCCAAATGCGAAGCGACGTCCTGAGCCGGGCATTGTATAAAATGCATGTCTTTGCTCACACCTTTTGCCTCGGCCGCCTGCCGCGCGCGGGCGATCATTTCGCCAGACAGATCGCATAACGTCACCTGATGACCGCGTTCCGCCATCTTAATCGCCGTTTGCCCTTCGCCGCCGCCGGCATCCAGTACCCGCAGTTTTCGCCCGCCAATCTCCTCCAGCACGCGATCCAGGTCTTGCCACAGAATGGCTTGCCGCAGTTGTCCTTTGGTCGTGCCGTAAATGTTACGGGAAAACTTTTCAGCAATGTCATCAAAATTGCGATCCTGCATCGGACTCTCCACAGGCTGGCTCAGGCGTTATCTGATAAAACCGCTATTTTGTCACAGCCGCGGCCAGAATGAACCTGTCTGGTGTAATATCACCGTTAATCCTCCGCTATATGGTTAAAAAAGGAACCAAAAAGGATGCTTTTTACGCTAAAGAAAGTGATTGGCGGTATGTTATTGCCGCTTCCGCTGATGTTGCTGATCATTGGCGTCGGCCTGGCGCTGCTCTGGTTTAGCCGCTTTCAGAAGACCGGAAAAGTATTTATCAGCGTAGGTTGGCTGGCGCTATTGCTATTAAGCCTGCAACCCGTCTCTGACCATTTGCTGCGTCCGATAGAAAACCGCTACCCTACCTGGCAGGGTCCGCAAAAGGTGGAATATATTGTGGTTCTCGGCGGCGGCTATACCTGGAACCCGCAGTGGGCGCCGAGCTCTAATTTAATTAACAACAGCTTGCCGCGGCTGGCGGAAGGCATCCGGCTGTGGCGCGCGAATCCGGGAGCAAAGCTGATTTTTACCGGCGGCGTAGCAAAAACCAATACGGTAAGCACGGCGGAAGTCAGTGCGCGGGTGGCGCAGTCGCTGGGCGTACCGCGTAGCGATATTATTACGCTGGATAAACCAAAAGATACGGAAGAAGAAGCCGCCGCCGTTAAGCAGGCCATCGGCGACGCCCCTTTCCTGTTGGTAACCTCCGCCTCGCATTTGCCGCGTGCGATGATTTTCTTTCAGCATGCCGGGCTGAATCCGCTTCCCGCGCCGGCGAATCAGTTGGCGATCGATTCGCCGCTCAATCCCTGGGAGCGGGCAATTCCGTCCCCGGTCTGGCTGATGCACAGCGATCGCGCTGGGTATGAAACATTAGGGCGACTTTGGCAATGGCTGAAAGGCATATCAGGCAAGCCAGGGGAGTAATGATTTCGCCGCCAGATCAAAATTGGTACGGTTAAAACGTCCGGTATTGACCAATTGCGCAACCTCGTCCCACAGCACATAGAGCCAACGCCGCCAGATGAAGGACTCCGCCACTGGCGCGCGTTGCAGATAATGCCAAAGCAATCCCTCCGCCAATGGATTATCCATCAGGCGAAACAGTTCGAACTCTCTCGGCGCCCACAGCATCAGCCCGGGGCCGACCATCGCCAGAAGCTGATCGCTACGGGCGTCTTTAAGCATACTGCGCAGGCAGAAGTTGCCATGCACCAGTACGCAGTTATCGTTAAACCCTTCAAATAACGAAGGAAGACATTCTCTGGTACGAAACAGAATGCGTCTGTCCTGCATCGTCAGGCCGGTATTGCTGAACTGATTTAGCGTCGTCCACAGCACCTCCACCCGCTGACGATACCAGGAAGGCCAGATATTCTCCTGAGTATGGTCTACGGCGCCAACGCAACCGCGGCTATCCTGCCGATGCCAGGCTAACAATCCTTCGACAATCTGATCTTTTAGCTGTTCCCAGCGTTCCGGAGTGCGCGCCGGCGCCTCGACCGGCACACCGCGCAGCCGTTCCAGCAACAGCACATCCGGACCAGGATGCTCTTCATGCGTCAATACGCCATAGATTACCGGCATCCTCACCGTACCGCTACGCGCCAGCATTGAGGTTTTCCATGCCAGTTGCTGCGCAACGCCGGGAGTGGTAAAACTTCGCGCCATCAGCGGCATCGGAATTCCCTGGCTGTCATATAATGACCACAATGCGGAATCCGCTTTCTCATTCACGCACTCTATACGGCTAAGTTTTTCACCCAACAAATGACTGAGTTCGGCCCGCAACTGTTCCATTCCAGATTACCCCCATTAGTGCTACTGCTTTAATAATGAGCGTCGTATGGACAGATGTCACCCGTATCAGATCAAGGGAAGAAAAGAAAAATGAGGAAAATCGTAACGGTACGAGAAAGCTGCCACTAGTGAGCAGACGTGAGTATTCATCTTTGCGCTACCATACCGCGCTGTTCATGACCGTCTAAGACGATCATGAACAGGATCATGTTAACGCATTTCAGCGCGTACGCGCTCCAGGTCGTCGGCGGTGTCTACGCCCGTACCGGGCACCGCTTTGGCGACGGCGACATGAATTTTTTCGCCGTACCACAGCACACGGAGTTGCTCCAGCATTTCAATATGTTCAAGCGGGCTGGGTTGCCAGCTCACGTAACGGCGGATAAACCCCGCGCGATAGCCATAAATGCCCAGGTGACGAAGGCAAGTATCCCCTACCGTTTCCAGACTTTTTGCAAAGCGATCGCGATCCCAGGGAATCGTCGCCCGGGAAAAGTAAAGCGCATAGCCTTCAGCATCCAGCACGACTTTTACCGCATTCGGGTTAAACGCTTCTTCGGCGCTGTGAATCGGCACCGCCAGCGTCGCCATGCCAACCTGGCGCTGTGCCAGATTTTCCGCGACCTGGCGAATAATAACCGCCGGGATCATCGGCTCATCGCCCTGAACGTTCACAATAACGGTATCGTCGCTGAATCCGCACTTCTCTACCACTTCCGCCAACCGTTCGGTGCCGGACTGGTGATCGGCGCGCGTCATGCACACTTCGCCGCCAGCCGCTTCTACCGCACGAGCCACGTCTTCATGATCGGTGGCGACAATAATGCGTTCCGCGCCAGATTCGCGCGCCCGCTCCAGGACATGAACAATCATGGGCTTACCATTAATATCCACTAATGGTTTGCCTGGCAGTCGGGTAGATGAAAAACGGGCCGGAATGATGACGACGAAACTCATGATTTACTCTCATCAGATGTCAGGGCGCGAGCTTCATTTTCCAGCAATACAGGAATGCCGTCGCGTAACGGGAAAGCGAGATTGTCCAGTTTGCAAATTAATTCTTGCTGTTCCTGGTTATACCAGAGTTTGCCGTTACATACCGGGCAGGCGATGATTTCAAGCAGACGATGATCCATAGTTCCTCCAGATGGACCGGATTGTGAATCCTTCAATATTAACATAATCGGTTATGGTGCAGGGTCTATTTCCCAGCCATGACGCATGGCGCTAAACAGGCCTGGCGGACATTGTCCCAGCGTCACGCGCGATGCCCGTTGCCAGGCAGCAAACGCGCTAATAGCCTGCCAGATTCCTTTTTGCAGACTAACGCCAGGGCGGATATCGTCCTCCAGATACAGCGAGATAACCTCAAGCACCCCTGTTTTACGATGCATTTTGGCATCCATTCGCCCGACTAAACGGCCCTGGTATAATAGCGGCAGCACAAAATAACCGTACTGGCGCTTCGCCGCGGGCGTATAACATTCCAGCCGATAGCTAAATCCGAAGAGCTGCGCTGCCCGCTTGCGATCCCATACCACAGGATCGAAAGGCGACAGTACTGCGCTATGGGTCGCCTTTAAGGCGTTATTCAGCGCCGGTTCCAGCTGCGAAAGAAGATCGGCATGAAGCCACATCCGCCCCAACGTTTCCACCTCGACCGGAATAATCTGCTGCTGTTCCGCCCGGCTCTCCCGCCATCCCTTCAGGTCAGGACGTTTCAGGCGGTAGTAATCCGCCAGCCACTGTTCACGGAAAATCCCCAGACTGCGCGCGCTATTATCCAGCATCAGGCTTTCCGCCTGCGGCTGTGACAGTCCATCGCGTTCATCATCCCAGTGCGGCATCACACGGGGCGTTAAATCATATACGCGTTGAAAATTACGCCGCTCAACAACCATGACTTTTCCGGCGGTAAATAAACCCTCAAGGTGGCGTTTATGTGGTTTCCATTCCCACCAGCCGCTGACGCCTTTCTGCGCATGTTCAAAATCGGCAGAACGCACCGGACCGTGCTCCTGAATATGCCGCACCAGCTGTTCTATTTCTTCCGCGTGCTCATGCATCCATGCCGCGCGATATTTCCAGCCCATTTTTTCCGGCGACAGCATACGATGGCGGATAAGTTTAAAGTCGCGGCGTGGTAAGAAACAGGCCTCATGCGCCCAGTATTCCATTAACTCACCGCGTCGCAGCGCCTCATCCATCCAGGCCTGCGGGTACGAACCGAGACGGCTAAACAGCACCAGATAGGGGCTACGTGCGACAACATTGATGGTATCAATTTGCAGCAACGCCATGCGTGAGATGGCGGCAAGAACATCGCCAGGCATCGCGTTACGGCGCGGCTTTTTCAATAGCCCCTGCGCAGCAAGGTGAAGACAACGGGCCTGGGAAAGAGAAAGGTACGGCAATGACATTCATGACTCCATAAATTCATCACTGCCGCTGCATTGGGGTACGCTAGCGAACCAGCGAGGTGATATGTTCAAGCAACTTATCAGGCTGCTCACCGGACAAACGCGCATCAACCGGTAAGAACCACCAATTATCTTCGGCAAAAGCACGGCATTTCACCGCGTCTTTTTCCGTCATTACCAGGGTCTGCCCTTCACCGACCAACGCCTGAACGTCAGCAGGGGCGAGCGTTTGATGATCCGCCAGCGGGACGCACTTTTGCGGATGCGCGCCACAGGCTTCCAGCGTGGCGAAAAAGCGCGGCGGATGACCGATGCCCGCCATCGCCACAATATTGCTCAGTTGCGCCACATCGCAACGCGCTCCCGTACGTAAGTTCACCGCCAGTCCAGGCGCTAGCTGCATGGGGATTTCGCCCGCCCGGGCGACGCCGCCATTGACGATAGCGGCGTCCACGGTTTTCAGGCGACTGGCGCGTTCGCGCATAGGACCGGCAGGAAGCCACCAGCCGTTGCCAAAACGGCGCACGCCGTCAATCACCACAATTTCAATATCTCTCGCTAGCCGATAATGCTGCAACCCATCGTCGGTGATAATAATCTGAACATTATGCGCCGCCAGAGTCGCTTTCACCGCCGCGGCGCGTTCAGGCGCCACCGCGACAGGCGCGCCGGTCCGCTGATAAATCAATACCGGTTCATCTCCCGCTTCTGCGGTTGTCGTCTCAGGCGTCAGGAGCAGCGGATAAGCGGCAGCTTTCCCGCCGTAGCCGCGGGAAACGACCCCCACGCGCACGCCACGCTGTTGCAGCTTTTCCACCAGCCAAATGACTACGGGGGTTTTACCGTTACCGCCAGCCGTAAGATTCCCTACCACAACCACCGGTACCGGCGCTCGCCAGGCGCGTTTAAAACCAAGCTTATAGCTCAGACGAATCGCCCCGCTCACCAGGCCATACAGCCAGGAGAGCGGCAGCAGTAACCGCCATAGCGGGGATTCACCCGACCAGATACGCGCAATCATTGGCCAAATTGCATCTTATGTAGCTGGGCGTAAACGCCGTGTTGCGCCAGCAGCTCGCTATGAGTGCCGCGCTCAACGATAATACCGTCTTCGACTACAACGATCTCATCCGCCTGTTCGATGGTGGAGAGACGGTGCGCAATCACCAGAGAGGTACGGTTTTTCTGCAGCTCATCCAACGCTGCCTGAATCGCACGTTCAGATTCGGTATCCAGCGCGGACGTAGCTTCATCAAGGATCAGAATCGGGCTGTCGCGCAGTAAGGCGCGGGCAATCGCGATACGCTGGCGTTGACCGCCGGAAAGCAGTACGCCGTTTTCGCCGATAATGGTATCCAGGCCATTATCCATCTTGTTGATAAAGTCCATGGCATAGGCCATGCGCGCCGCCTCTTCAATCTGCTCGCGGCTGTATTCTTCCGTCCGGGCATAAGCAATGTTATTAGCGACCGTGTCGTTAAACAGATGCACGTTTTGCGAAACCAGCGCCACCTGATTACGTAGAGAGGCCAGAGTGTATTCGCGTAGATCGTGACCATCCATCAGGATGTGTCCTTCATCAATATCGTAGAAACGGGTGATCAGACTGGCGATAGTTGATTTACCCGATCCGGAACGCCCCACCAGCGCCACGGTTTTCCCGGCAGGAATTTTCAAATTGATGTTACGCAATGCCGGCACTTCACGGCCCGGGTAAGTAAACGTCACATTGCGGAATTCGAGATCGCCGGTCGCGCGGTCAATGACACGTTTACCTTCATCTTTCTCCTGTTCGCTGTCCAGAATCGCAAACAACGTCTGACAAGCCGCCATCCCACGCTGGAACTGCGCGTTAACGTTTGTCAGCGATTTTAATGGACGCATCAGCGCGATCATGGAGGAGAACACCACGGTGATGGTCCCTGCCGTCAGGCTATCCATTACGCTTGGGAAGCTCGCAGCATAGAGGACAAACGCCAGCGCCAGCGAGGCAATGAGCTGAATGATAGGATCGGAAATTGACGAGGCAGAGACCATTTTCATGCCTTGCAGTCGCATCTTATTGCTGACTTTATCAAAGCGTTTAGTTTCGACTTCCTGACCGCCAAAAATCAGTACCTCTTTGTGTCCTTTCAGCATTTGTTCAGCGCTGGTAGTCACTTGTCCCATCGTGTTCTGCATATTTTTACTGATGCTGCGGAACCGCTTTGAGACAACGCGAATCGCAATCGACACAATCGGCGCTAAAACAACCAGGATGATCGACAGCTGCCAGCTGTAATAGAACATCATGATAAACAATCCGATGATCGATGCCCCTTCACGCACCACGGTAATCAGCGCGCCAGATGAAGAAGAGGCAACCTGTTCTGAATCGTAAGTAATACGCGATAGCAGCGTACCGGTAGACTGTTTATCAAAGAAGGCGACGGGCATTCCCATCATATGGCCAAACAGGCGACGGCGCATGGTCATTACCACCTTGCCTGACACCCATGAAATACAGTAGCTGGAGATATAGCTAGTGATGCCTCGTAATATCATCAGCCCAATAACCACCAGCGGCATCCACAGCAACACTGAGCGATCCGTTTTACCGAAACCATCATCCAGTAATGGCTTGAGGAGCGATAGCATGAAGGTATCGCTGGCTGCGTTGAGAATTAACGCTATGCCCGCCACGATCAGACCTGCTTTAAAAGGCGCTATGGTTGGCCACAGTCGGCGGAAGGTCTGCCACGTAGAGAGATCTTTATCGTTATGCATTCAAAAAACCAGCATTTGTTGAAATAGCCGCATATTCTACCCGTTATCCTCGGACACGCCAAACCACTGATGATACCAGCGAGGTAAAATTTGATCCCGTAAGCCTTGTATGCGCCAGCCCTGCGGAGAAAACAGCAGCGAAATTTGCCCCTGGTGGGGTGTATCAAACCACTGATACGCCTGCTGTCGGTAGCGCTGTTTTACCTTGCGGGACGGCAGCCGCCATGCGTTATAGCGCGATGCGGACGCCAGCGCCGCTTCACCATGTACGCGCTGAATAAATGGTAGCGACGACGACGTATTACTACCATGATGCGGCACCTGGATAAACGTCGCCGCAAGATGTCGCCAGTAACGACTTAGCATTTTTTGTTCAGCGCCCGCTTCGATATCGCCCGTGAGCAGGATGCTATGTACACCGTCATCCACTTTGACCACACAAGAACGGTTATTTCCTCGATCGGCACTTTCGCGTAACGGCCAGTGTGCCTGAAACGTTAGCCCCTGCCATTGCCACTGCTCGCCGCGAAAACAGGGCAAATGTCCCTGCCAGCCTAACGGGCTGCGAATCCACATTGGCGGCCAGACCTGCTGTAGCGAACGCAGCCCGCCCCGATGATCCAGATGCTCATGACTCAAAATAACGCCCTCCGGCGTCAGATTATGCCAGCGCAACCAGGGAATAATAACCTGTTGCCCGCTGTCGCCCTCCGGCCATGCCCGACCGGTATCGTAGAGTATTACTTTATCGCCCCTGACGATCGCTATCGCCAGCCCCTGACCGACATCCAGCATATGCACCTGCCATCCGCTGGCGTTTATCGGCCGCCAGAGTGGCCAGCTCATCAACAATAACCCGCATAAACAGACCGCCGGCCAGGTACGCCAGACGTTTAATCGCCACGCGATAAGCATTAGCCAGGGCAAAAACGTCAGCCACTGCCAACGGTTATCAATATTCACCCAGCCCTGCGGTAAAGCATTCAACAGGTAAAATAGCGCGGCTAACGCGCGATCGGTCAGGTACCATACCCACTCTTCAAGAAAAAACGGCCCGGTTAAATGCAGAATCATTCCCGCCAGGATGAGTGGAACCGTCACAAATGTGACCCAGGGTACGGCAAAAAGATTCGCCAGCATTGCGGTAACGCTTATGCCATGAAAAAGCGCCACCTGGAGAGGCAAAAGCAGAAGTGTAATGCCTGCCTGTAGGTGAAGCAGGTTAAGCAACCAACGTAAGCCCCGTGGAAAATTTCCGTTTGGCGCAGGAAACCACTGATACCAGAATAACAGGCCGGCAACCGCAAATGCTGACAGACAAAGACTTTGTGATATAACCGCCACAGGATCGGCGAAAATAATCGCGGCCAGACAGCAGCACCAGACTTGCCAGCCGCTCCACTGTCGTCCGCTTAATTTTAATCCTCCCCAGACGCTCAGTGCCGCCACCGTGCGCAGCGCAGGCGGTTGTAAGCCGGTAAGCCAGGCATAACATATCGCGCAAAGAATGCCGCCCAGCAATGGCGTCTGCCAACGAATCCATCTGACCGGCAAAAAGAATTGTCCGCCACGGATTAATCCGGCAGCCAATAACGCGGCAAAAGCGATATGCAGGCCGGAAATCGCCATCAAATGGGCAGTCCCCGTATCGCGCATAACGGCCTTCACCTCCTGCGACACCGCTCCCCGCTCCCCCATTCCCAACGCCAGAATAACCTGCTGCCACGGATAAGGCGCAAGCGTAGCGCGAAGCGAAGCAAGATAGCGCCCACGCAAGCTACACTCAGGGTTAATCGCTTTAGCCTGTAGAAAACGCCCGGTCAACGGTTGGTGCTGCGCCAGCGCGTAACGTTGGCTATCAAAACCGCCTTCGTTAAGCTGCCCGTGTACCGCTCTGACCTTCAGCGTCATCGCCCACTGTTGCCCGGCACACACTTCCGTGGGTAAGTACTGGCCATGCAGGACAATCCCTACAGCAGGAAAGAGCGGCTTTCCGCGCAAATGGGTGATTCGCCCATAATGAGTGGTCATATGATCGGTGGCAGTAATGACGACTGTCGCCTCCTGCGTCGCGGCGGGCAGGACGTTTCCCGCCCAGATGGCCTGCCTGGCGGCAAATATCCCCCACATGAAAAAGAGCAAAGTTAATGCCGCGTAGCGCGCATAGTGATGGGGTATGAGGCAAAGCAAACATGCCAGACAAAACAGCACCGCGAGAATCCACGTATCAGGTAATACTGGCAATATCATGAGCGGAAGTATGCCGCATACTACGCATACGCTGACCGTCGTTATCTTCATAGACACCTCCCTGTGCGGGAAAGTGTGCAGGTTCAGGACGCCATTGTCTGGAGGGGATTTTGTGCTATACGGCGCGGATTCCAGGTTTTTTACCTGATAAATGTAAGACGCAGCAAAAAATGCGAAACGTTTTCCAGTTTTCGGTCGAATAGCGTTTGCGCCTGACGGTGTATTGACTAGTCCTGATATAGGTTGACAGTTTTTTGTCTGTAAAACGCCTGATGAACA
>OKAA01000178.1_pt1 | contig 21191 bp, 18 predicted proteins | sample 1611051 | NCBI WGS metagenome assembly OKAA01 (sample SAMN04436707, study PRJEB24849) | human gut metagenome | biome: human gut; feature: NICU; material: stool | host: Homo sapiens | place: USA: Saint Louis, MO | collected 2010-09-04
TGAAAACCAGTATTATCAACGGCTAGGAAGTGTCTAGATTATCCGTGGCGATTCAACACTGACCGTTTCTATATCAATACCAGGAGCCCAGGACGATTGCGAAAGGTAATCATGAATGGCTTCCAGCTCAAAAAAGCGGGATCGGTTGTGACCGTAAACAGGTCTTTAGTAAAACTGAGATGCGGGTTATCCACTGATTAACTCCTTGTAAACGAATATGTGACGAGACAGGACCGAACGGTATGTTGGGTAACTCTCAGGATGATTTCTCATGTACCGTCATGATGAACACCAATGGGCTCGCTCCTCGGTTTTCATAGCAATGCGCAACGTCTGTTCTCGCGGTTGCCGAACAGTTGGTGTTCACTTGATACAGGTGATCTTGTACACCCAGTGTGAGTGTGCCTTCCTGGACGTAAAACAATTCAAGCGTTCCATCTGTGTGGCCGGGGGAAGCAAACTTTTCCCCCGGTTGCATTTCCCACATCCACATCTCGGTCATATCAGGGCCACCTGATCCTGCAAGCAGTCTGGCTCGTCCGCCTTTTTCGCCTTGCCATAATTCGGGGATTTCCTCTTCAGCGATGAGATGCACCGTTGGTTTCGAACTGACATCCACAAAGTCTGCCACCGAAACCCCCATCGCGACGGCCAGGCGGCACAACAGAGCAATACTGGGATTTGCCCGGCACCCCTCAATTTCAACCAGTGCACCCTTGCTGACGCCCGCCCGGCGGGAGAGTTCATCAAGGGAGATTTTTTTTTGTTTGCGATACAGCTTAATCCGCTGAGATACAGCTTCATTTACTGTGCTGGCAATCGAACCAGCATCGGTCATTAAATTGACTTTTTTAGTCATTGGTCATTATCATGATTTAAATTGGTCATTACAGGATTATTCCGTGTTAACAGTATCTCCGTCAATTGCCCCTGAAATTTATCGTATTGCACCCGGTTTCCGGGCACTCAGTATCTATGTAAACGCTGCGCCGGTGCTGAACCCTGATATTGGTGAAACAGCGCTGAGAGAAGCTTGTGAAGCGGTTCTTGTCGGTGAGCCTGAGTGGGCAGAATCGCATTTAGCTGCATGGGCTGAGATTTTTCAGACGTTTGGCGCTAAGCCTAAACGCACCCCTTGTTCAGCTGATGCGTTACGTAAGCGTGTATTACGTGACGGCGCGATGCCAGCACTTGACCCCATCGTTGATCTCTATAATGCCGTTAGCCTTCGCTACGCCGTGCCGGTGGGGGGCGAGAACATTGCTGCCTATCAGGGGCTACCACGCCTCGTTGTGGCAACAGGCACTGAGCCGTTTGATACGGTAAAAGAGGGTGAAATCGCCGTTGAATATCCTTCGCAAGGTGAAGTTATCTGGCGTGATGATGCCGGTGTGACCTGCCGTCGCTGGAACTGGCGACAAGGAGTCAGAACCCGCTTAGATGTGGAAGCACAGCACATGTGGTTTATTCTGGAGAGTCTGCCGCAAATGCCACTGGAAAAACTTCACGAAGCCGGGAAGATGCTGACCGATGGCCTCGAAGCAATGACGCCAGGTCTGCGGGTTGACGTAACTCTCATTGAAGAGCAACAACCGTAATACCATTGAGGAGAAACACCATGTTCACCGGCTTGTCTGCTTTCCCAATGACCCCTGTTACCGCCAACGGCGTCGATGAAAAGGGATTCAATAATATTTTGGCCCGCCTTACGACGGCACGGGTGGATTCAATGGGTATTCTGGGGTCTACCGGTAGCTACGCCTATCTAACCCCGGAGCAGCGCAAACGTGTCGCGACTCTGGCAAAACAGGTTGCTGGGGATATCCCTGTTATGGTGTGTGTGGGGGCAGTCAGGGAAGGTGCGAATAAGCAGGTCATTTCTTCCCAAGCTGACTCGCTGATTAAAATTTCGCGGATCTGGGCCGATTTTTTTCCCGCAAACACATCGAATCAGCCTATTTAGGCTATTTTTTCCACCATTTCTGGCGTTATTTCCGGTTTTTACTGAGATCTCTCCCACTGACGTATCATTTTGTCCACCCGAAACAGGTTGGCCAGGGTGAATAACATCGCCAGTTGGTTATCGTTTTTCAGCAGCCCCTTGTATCTGGCTTTCACGAAGCCGAACTGCCGCTTGATGATGCGAAACGGGTGCTCCACCCTGGCACGGATGCTGGCTTTCATGTATTCGATGTTGATGGCCGTTTTGTTCTTGCGCGGATGCTGCTTCAAGGTTTTTACCTTGCCGGGACGCTCGGCGATCAGCCAGTCCACATCCACCTCGGCCAGCTCCTCGCGCTGTGGCGCTCCTTGGTAGCCGGCATCGGCTGAGACAAATTGCTCCTCTCCATGAAGCAGATTACCCAGCTGATTGAGGTCATGCTCGTTGGCCGCGGTGGTGACTAGGCTGTGGGTCAGGCCACTCTTGGCATCGACACCAATGTGGACCTTCATGCCAAAGTGCCACTGATTGCCTTTCTTGGTCTGATGCATCTCCGGATCGCGTTGCTGCTCTTTGTTCTTGGTAGAGCTGGGTGCCTCAATGATGGTGGCATCCACCAAAGTGCCTTAGGTCATCATGACGCCTGCTTCGGCCAGCCAGCGATTGATGGTCTTGAACAATTGACGGGCCAGTTGATGCTGCTCGAGCAGGTGGCGGAAATTCATGATGGTGGTGCGATCCGGCAGGGTGCTATCCAGGGATAATCGGGCAAACAGGCGCATGGAGGCGATTTCGTACAGGGCATCTTCCATGGCACCGTCGCTCAGGTTGTACCAATGCTGCATGCAGTGAATACGCAGCATGGTCTCCAGCGGATAGGGCCGTCGGCCATTGCCCGCCTTGGGATAAAACGGCTCGATGACAGCGGTCATATTCTGCCATGGCAGAATCTGCTCCATGCGGGACAAGAAAATCTCTTTTCTGGTCTGACGGCGCTTAGTGCTGAATTCACTATCGGCGAAGGTGAGTTGATGGCTCATGATGTCCCTCTGGGATGCGCTCCGGATGAATATGATGATCTCATATCAGGAACTTGTTCGCACCTTCCCTAAAGCACTCGTATTGACCGTGGCGGCTACCACATTCTGTCTGATGACCAGCCCGGCGTTCGCGGTTGAGGAAACCACGCCGCAGAATATGACCTGTCAGGAATTTATGGATATGAACCCAAAAAGCATGACCCCGGTGGCCTTCTGGGTAGTGAATCGCAACACCGACTTTAGCGGCGGCGACTATGTTGACTGGCATGAAGTCGAGACCGTTTCGGTACCGAAAATGCTGCAGGAGTGCCACAAGAACCCCGCCGCTAAACTTGGCGATCTCAGCGCGGTCATCAAAAAATAACCCCCCCGGCATCAGGCCGGGGAAACCCGCCGCGCTGCGGCGGGTCCCGCTTTACTCATCGATACCGCATTCGCACGGCAGAAGGCGGCCGATAAGCTTGCGATACAAAAACGCCCCGATAATCGCCCCCACCACCGGCGCCAGCAGCGGCACCAGAAAGTAAGGGATCGCCAGCCCACCGGTAAAGGCGATCGAGCCCCACCCGGCCAGACTGGTAAACAGTTTTGGGCCGAAGTCGCGCGCCGGATTCAGCGCAAAGCCGGTTAGCGGCCCCATCGACGCGCCGATCACGGCGATCAGCAAGCCAATCAGCAACGGCGCCAGCGGCCCGCGCGGAATTCCGTTGCCGTCGTCGGTCAGGGCCATGATCATCGCCATCAGGATTGCCGTGATGGTGGTCTCAACGGCAAACGCTTGTATAAAAGTGATATGTGGATGCGGGTACGTGGAAAAGACCCCGGCCAGGTTAAGGCTGGCGGCAGTGCCGCGCACGATATGCTGACTCTGTTCAAGATCGAGAAACAGCTGGCGATAGAGCCCATACACCAGCGCGGCGGCGCAGAAGGCCCCGGCCGTCTGGGCAACAATAAACGGCAGCACCTTGCGGCGTTCAAAACAGGCGAACAGCCACAGGGCAATGGTCACCGCCGGATTAAGGTGCGCGCCGGAGACACCGGCCGTCAGGTAGATGGCCATGGCGACGCCAAGGCCCCAGATAATACTGATCTCCCACTGACCAAAGCTGGCCCCGGCGACCCGCAGCGCAGCGACGCAGCCCGCGCCGAAGAAAATGAGCAATCCGGTGCCAAGAAACTCGGCCACGCACTGCCCGGTTAAGGTAGAAGTCTGGTTCATTATCGGCATCCTGAAATAGCACGTTAAAGAGAGAGGCTGGCGCGAGCGCCCGTTTAATTCGCCTGACCGGCCAGTAGCAGCCCGGTGGCGACCGCATTGCGCGGCCCTTCTGTTCCCCGAATATTGCCCTGCCCGGCGACTACGCCATAGTGCGACAAGGCTTCCGTGATAAGCTGCGGGATCTCAAAGTCCAGCGATGAGCCGCCCACCAGCACCACAAAGGCGATATCGCGAATGGAACCGCCGGGTGAGACCTGGCGCAGCGCGCGCAGGCAGTTGGTGACAAACACTTTCTCTTTCGCCTGCCGGCGCACGAGACGAATTTTTTCCAGCGGGCTGGCGTTATCGATCGGCACCAGTTCGCCCTCCTTGATGTACACCACTTTGGCGAACACCGCCGGGCTGAGGGCTTCCCGAAAGAACTCCACCGCGCCATTCTCGTGACGAATACTGAACAGGCTTTCCACTTTGGCCAGCGGGTATTTTTTTATCGCTTCCGCCAGCGAAAGATCCTCGAGGCCCAGCTCGGTTTTAATCAACAGGCTGACCATATTCCCCGCCCCGGCGAGATGGACCGCCGTTATCTGCCCCTCCGCGTTGACGATCGCCGCATCCGTCGAGCCGGCGCCGAGATCGAGGATCGCCAGCGGCGCCGCACAGCCGGGAGTGGTTAACGCCCCGGCGATGGCCATGTTGGCCTCCACGCCGCCCACCACCACCTCGGTCTGCAGTCGGGCGCTCAGTTCGCGGGCGATAACCTGCATTTGCAGACGGTCCGCTTTCACCATCGCCGCCATCCCGACGGCATTTTCCATGGCGCACTCGCCGGCCATCCCGCCCTGCACCTTGCGCGGAATAAACGTATCCACCGCCAGCAGATCCTGGATGTATATCGCGCTCATCTCATGGCCGGTCAGGGACGCCATTACCTTGCGCACCCGCTCAAGCATGCCGCCGGCGTGAGTGCCCGGTTCGCCGCGGATGTCGCGTACCGGAGCACAGGCGCTCATCGCCTGCATGATGGCTTCCGCGCCCTCGGCGACATCGGCCTCTCCGCGGCGCTTTTCGCCGCTAATGTAGAGGTTGCCCGCCGGGATCACCCGCGACTGCACGTCCCCCTGCGGGGTCTTGAGCACCACCGCTGAACGGTTGCCAATCAGGGCGCGGGCGATGGGGACGATGGCCTGGGTCTCTTCCGGGCTTAGCCCGAAGAAGGTGGCGATCCCGTAGGGATTCGACAGGATCCGCACCACCTGGCCCGGCGCGGCCACTTCCACCGCCGCCATCACCCCCTCGGGGACCTGCTCCAGGAGCGTCACTTCATCTACCACCGGCAGGGTTTTACGCAGGCGGTTGTTCACCAGCACGCCGTCGTCCTTTTTGAGGATCGCCGCCACCACGTTGATCCCCCGGTCGAGCGCCTCATTGAGCCACCACACGGCGTCAAGGAAATCGACGGCGTCGTCAATCAGTACGATCCACCCCTCGGCATACTGCGCCGCCGGCAGCGTCGCCAGCCGCCCGAGGGCGATAGTCGTCCCCACGCCAACGCCCACCCCGCCCGGCGTCTGCGGGTTATGACCGATCATGGTCGATTCGGTGATAATGGTCTCGGTGATGGTCTCCATCGCCACATCGCCAATCACCGGCGCGGCTTCGTTAAGATAGATGCGAGAGACATCGCTCATCGACCACGGTGTTTTCGCCAGGGCCTGCTCCAGCGCGGCGAGGGTCCCGGCGATATTGTCCCGCGTCCCTTTCATGCCCGTCGTCGCGACGATCCCGCTGGCAACAAACGCCCTCGCCTGCGGGTCGTCGGACGCCAGCGCCACCTCGGTGGTGGCGTTGCCGATATCAATCCCGGCTATTAACGGCATGCTGACCTCCGCTTAGCTTCCTTTACGCAGCTTATGCCGCTGCTGATACACTTCCGCCGACTCCCGGACAAAGGCGGCATTCACTGTCGCATGCCAGGTGTGCTCCAGCTCGTCGGCGATCGCCAGCAGCTCCGCCTGCGAGGAGCGGAACGGGCGCAGCGCGTTATAGATAGCCAGAATGCGCTCGTCAGGAATGGCGATAAGCTCCGCCGCGCGGCGGAAATTGCGCGCCACCGCATGGCGCTGCATCTGCTCAGCAATCTGCGCCTGGTACTCAAGGGTCTGGCGGGAGATCCGCACATCCTGCGGGCCCACCTCGCCAGAGAGCACCTTCTCGAGGGTAATATCGGTCAATGGTTTGCCGGTAGGCGTCAGGATATGCTCCGGGCAGCGGGTGGCTAACGGATAATCCTGCACGCGCATGGTTTTCTCGCTCATGGTCACTCCCTTACTAAGTCGACGTGCAGGGTGACGGGCTCGGCGTCCTGCACCACATGTTTGGTCTCTTTGATATGAAATAGCGCGGCTTTGGCCATAAATTTCGGCCGCACCATCTGATCGTTCACCACCGGCACCGGCGAAGGTGACTCTTTGCGCGCATAGCGCGCGGCGTTTTTGCCAATCTGCCGGTAGGTTTCCAGCGTCAGCAGCGGCGCCTGGGAGAACAGCTCCAGGTTGCTGAGCGGCAGCAGATCGCGCTGATGGATGACCGTGGTCCCCTTCGACTGGATACCGATGCCGATCCCCGAGCCGCTCAGGTTGGCAGCATCCCAGGCCATAAAGGAGACGTCGGACGTGCGCAGAATGCGCACCACCCGGGCGTGAAGCCCCTCTTCTTCCACCCCGGCAATCAGCTCTTTGAGGATCGCGCCATGGGGCATATCGATCAGAGTGTGATGCTGGTGTTTATCGAAGGCAGGGCCGACGCCGATCACCACTTCATCGGCGCGTTCATCGGCAGAAGCTACCCCGCCCTCGCGGGTTTTCAGGGTAAAAGAGGGCTGAATTTGGGTTGTCTGTTGCACAGGAATACCGCCTTATTCAATGGTGTCGGGCTGAACCACGCCCGGAATATTTTTGATCTCCGCCCAGCGTTCGGCAGAGATGCGATAGCCGGTGCCCGGCCCCTGATAGTCATTGATGTCGTTGACCGCACTCACCACCTCGAACTGCCGATCGAGAATGGCCGAGGTCTGCAGGTAATCGCCGGTGACCCGCTGGCGCAGCATATTGAGAATATTGCTGGCGATATCCTCAAAGCCGCTGCGGCTCAGCGCGCCGACAATATCGAGGCCGGTGATGTTGCGCTTCATCATCTCTTCCACCGCACTCAGATCCTCCACCACGTTACGCGGCGGCATCTCGTTGCTACCGTGCGCGTAGGTGGCGGCCTCCACCTCCTCGTCGGCGATTGGCGGCAGCCCCAGCTCGCGGAAAACCGCCTGGATCGCCCGCGCCGCTTTCTGGCGAATGGCAATGGTTTCCGCCTCGGTCACCGGACGCAGGCCGCCGTCAACCATCAGGTCACGCTGCAGGATGTTGTAATCATCAAAATCTTCCGCATCGAAGTTCGAGCCGGCGAACATGTTGTCGTAGTTCGGCACCGCGCTGTAGCCGGAGAAAATAAAGTCGGTGCCCGGCAGCATCTGCATCAGGGTGCGCGCGGTGCGGCGAATATCCGAGTGGGAGAAAGTCTGGTCGTTAGCGGACGCCACTTCGAGGTCGAGCATAGAGGCGATCAGGTTTTCCGCCAGCACCGCCCGAATGCCCGACGGCACAGCGCCGGTCATGCCGATACAGCTCACCGCGCCGTTTTGCAGCCCCTGAACCCCGGCGCCTTTGGTAATGAAGATGCAGCGCGATTCGAGGTAGAGCATCGACTTGCTCTCCGAATAGCCCATCAGCGCTTCGGATCCGGTGCCGGAGGTGTAGCGCATTTTCAACCCGCGGGAGGCGTAGGCCGAGGCGAGGAACGCCTTTGACCACGGAGTATCATCGCCGTCGGTAAATACCGCTTCAGTGCCGTAGACCGACACCGTCTCGGCGTAGCTGGTTAAGCCACGCATGCCCAGCTCCAGCTCGGTGGCCTCTTCCACCGAGCACTGCGTCAACACGCCGGGACGGCCGCACTGCGAACCGACCAACAGCGCCAGGGCGTTAAACGGCGCATAGCGCGCGATACCGACCGTGGTCTCCTGTTCTGAGAAGCCGCGGATCCCGGCCTCGGCGGCGTCAGCGGCAATCTGCACCGGATTATCTTTGAGATTGGTGACGTGGCACTGGTTGGAGGGGGTCCGGCGGGCACGCATCTTCTGCAGCGCCATCATCATCTCCACCACGTTCATCTGCGCCATCACCTCGACCGCTTTGGCCGGCGTGATGGCGGTAGTGATGGCAATGATCTCCTCCCGGCTGACGTGAATATCCACCAGCATGCGGGCTATTTCCACCGCCTCCAGGCGCATTGCCTGCTCTGTGCGCTCAACGTTGATCGCGTAATCGGCGATAAATCGGTCGATCATGTCAAACTGGTCCCGGCGTTTGCCGTCCAGTTCGACGATCAGACCGTTGTCCACTTTTACTGAAGAGACCGGGTCAAAGGGGCTGTCCATGGCGATCAGCCCCTCTTCAGGCCACTCGCCAATCAGCCCGTCCTGATTGACGGGGCGCTGGGCCAGTACTGCAAATCGTTTTGATCTTTTCATTGTTCATCGGCTCAAAAGGTGAAATCCGCAGACGGTAGCGAATACGCCGGGCCAGCGTCGTTGCCGCCCGGCCATTACTGGCAATAGCGGAACTTTAAATGAGCCAGTGGTGAAAAAAATAAATTTAATTTCGTTTCAATTTGGCACACGAAATCTACCGACAGTTTCACTATGAAACTTTACTCCGGCGGCAAAAATAAAAAATGTGATCGCCCGCAATGATATAAATCAATTAATAAAAAACGCCCTTAATTACGTTTTGCCGACGCTATTTTAACCCTATTGACTAAATCATGGCGGGCGACAAAATAACGCTGACAAAAATAAAGCAAGCCAACCGAATGGTAATAGTTTTTTACTATCGCCCCCTACTGACTATTCGCGCCAGCGTTATCCTGGTGCGGGAGAGAATGATGAACAAGAGCCAACAAGTTCAGACAATCACCCTGGCCGCCGCCCAGCAAATGGCGGCGGCGGTGGAAAAAAAAGCCACTGAGATCAACGTGGCGGTGGTGTTTTCCGTGGTTGACCGCGGAGGCAACACGCTGCTTATCCAGCGGATGGACGAGGCCTTCGTCTCCAGCTGCGATATTTCCCTGAATAAAGCCTGGAGCGCCTGCAGCCTGAAGCAAGGTACCCATGAAATTACGCCAGCGGTCCAGCCAGGACAATCTCTGTACGGTCTGCAGCTTACCAACCAACAGCGAATTATTATTTTTGGCGGCGGCCTGCCAGTTATTTTTAATGAGCAGGTAATTGGCGCCGTCGGCGTTAGCGGCGGTACGGTCGAGCAGGATCAATTATTAGCACAGTGCGCCCTGGATTGTTTTTCCGCATTATAACCTGAAGCGAGAAGGTATATTATGAGCTATCGTATGTTTGATTATCTGGTGCCAAACGTTAACTTTTTTGGCCCCAACGCCATTTCCGTAGTCGGCGAACGCTGCCAGCTGCTGGGGGGGAAAAAAGCCCTGCTGGTCACCGACAAAGGCCTGCGGGCAATTAAAGATGGCGCGGTGGACAAAACCCTGCATTATCTGCGGGAGGCCGGGATCGAGGTGGCGATCTTTGACGGCGTCGAGCCGAACCCGAAAGACACCAACGTGCGCGACGGCCTCGCCGTGTTTCGCCGCGAACAGTGCGACATCATCGTCACCGTGGGCGGCGGCAGCCCGCACGATTGCGGCAAAGGCATCGGCATCGCCGCCACCCATGAGGGCGATCTGTACCAGTATGCCGGAATCGAGACCCTGACCAACCCGCTGCCGCCTATCGTCGCGGTCAATACCACCGCCGGCACCGCCAGCGAGGTCACCCGCCACTGCGTCCTGACCAACACCGAAACCAAAGTGAAGTTTGTGATCGTCAGCTGGCGCAACCTGCCGTCGGTCTCTATCAACGATCCGCTGCTGATGATCGGTAAACCGGCCGCCCTGACCGCGGCGACCGGGATGGATGCCCTGACCCACGCCGTAGAGGCCTATATCTCCAAAGACGCTAACCCGGTGACGGACGCCGCCGCCATGCAGGCGATCCGCCTCATCGCCCGCAACCTGCGCCAGGCCGTGGCCCTCGGCAGCAATCTGCAGGCGCGGGAAAACATGGCCTATGCCTCTCTGCTGGCCGGGATGGCTTTCAATAACGCCAACCTCGGCTACGTGCACGCCATGGCGCACCAGCTGGGCGGCCTGTACGACATGCCGCACGGCGTGGCCAACGCTGTCCTGCTGCCGCATGTGGCCCGCTACAACCTGATCGCCAACCCGGAGAAATTCGCCGAGATTGCTGAACTGATGGGCGAAAATATCACCGGACTGTCCACTCTCGACGCGGCGGAAAAAGCCATCGCCGCTATCACGCGTCTGTCGATGGATATCGGTATTCCGCAGCATCTGCGCGATCTGGGAGTAAAAGAGGCCGACTTCCCCTACATGGCTGAGATGGCTCTGAAAGACGGCAATGCGTTCTCGAACCCGCGTAAAGGCAACGAGCAGGAGATTGCCGCGATTTTCCGCCAGGCATTCTGAGTGTTAACGAGGGGACCGTCATGTCGCTTTCACCGCCAGGCGTACGCCTGTTTTACGATCCGCGCGGGCACCATGCCGGCGCCATCAATGAGCTGTGCTGGGGGCTGGAGGAGCAGGGGGTCCCCTGCCAGACCATAACCTATGACGGAGGCGGTGACGCCGCTGCGCTGGGCGCCCTGGCGGCCAGAAGCTCGCCCCTGCGGGTGGGTATAGGGCTCAGCGCGTCCGGCGAGATAGCCCTCACTCATGCCCAGCTGCCGGCGGACGCGCCGCTGGCTACCGGACACGTCACCGATAGCGACGATCATCTGCGTACGCTCGGCGCCAACGCCGGGCAGCTGGTTAAAGTCCTGCCGTTAAGTGAGAGAAACTGAATGTATCGTATCTATACCCGCACCGGGGATAAAGGCACCACCGCCCTGTACGGCGGCAGCCGCATCGAGAAAGACCATATTCGCGTCGAGGCCTACGGCACCGTCGATGAACTGATATCCCAACTGGGCGTCTGCTACGCCACGACCCGCGACGCCGGGCTCCGGGAAAGCCTGCACCATATTCAGCAGACGCTGTTCGTGCTGGGGGCTGAACTGGCCAGCGATGCGCGGGGCCTGACCCGCCTGAGCCAGACGGTCGGCGAAGAGGAGATCACCGCCCTGGAGCGGCTTATCGACCGCAATATGGCCGAGAGCGGCCCGTTAAAACAGTTCGTGATCCCGGGGAGGAATCTCGCCTCTGCCCAGCTGCACGTGGCGCGCACCCAGTCCCGTCGGCTCGAACGCCTGCTGACGGCCATGGACCGCGCGCATCCGCTGCGCGACGCGCTCAAACGCTACAGCAATCGCCTGTCGGATGCCCTGTTCTCCATGGCGCGTATCGAGGAGACTAGGCCTGATGCTTGCGCTTGAATTGGCTGGCGTCAATATCGTACTGCTTCATTTTGCGCCACAGGGTGGTGCGGCCGATATTGAGCAGCTGCGACATCTCCTGCACCCGCCCGCTGGTCACCCGGGCGGCGTGAATAATAGCTTCCTTTTCGATGGCGCTAAAGGTCAGGCTGGCCGGCAGCAGCGATGACGCGCTATCCCCGCCCGGCCGCTCGGAAAAGAGATATTCCGGCAGATTACTCAGGCGAATGTGGCCGTTGTCGCTGCTGATGGCGATATTCTCAATGACGCTGTTGAGCTCAAAATCATTCCCCGGCCATGAGTAGGCCACCAGCTGCGCCAGCGCGTCATCGTCCACTTTCAGTCGCGAAGAGAAACGCTTCTCCAGGCTCTTCAACCGGTTATGCACCAGCGACGGAATACTGTTGCGTCGGGCGCGCAGCGGCGGGATGACGATCTCAAAGGAGTGCAGCGCATAGTACAGCTGGCGGCTAAAGCGGTTCTGTTCCACCAGATTGGCCAGATCGACGGTGGTGGTGGCAATCACCTTCACATCCACCGGGATCAGGCGCCGGGCGTCGAGGCGGGTGAGCACGCCCTGCTTAATCACCTGCAGCAGGGCCGACTGCAGCTCCGGCGCCAGATACTCGATCTTTTCCAGAAACAGGGTGCCGCCGTTGGCGAGCTCAAGGCGGCTCAGGCGACCATTTTCATCGTCGGTAGGGGCGCTGCCCATAAAGTCCTGGCCCAGCACGCTGTCGGCATATAGCTGGCAGTTGACGGCGATGTAGGGGCCGCCCGCCCGTTCGCTTTCATTGTGGATAGCCTGGCTCAGCAGCTCTTTCCCAACCCCCTCTTCGCCGCACAGCAGCACCGGGAAGCCACCGCGCGCCGCCTGGCGGCCAAAGTGGATCAGGCGTCGGGTTTCCGGATCGTCGGCAGACATCTGCTCAAAGGTGTGGCTCACTTTACCGAGCTGGCTGGTCATCAGCTGCCGCATCTGCTCCACCGGGTGCAGCAGCAGAATAAAACTGTTGCCTTGCGCCTCGACAATCGGTTTTAAGGTGATCACCGCATCGACAAACTGATGCTGACTTTCAAAGGTGACTTCGACGTGATTCAGGCCACGGGCGTGTTTGATGGCGCGGCGCAGCAGCGCCGGGAGGGTCACCAGATCGGCGATATTTTTCCCCTGGCTGGCCTGAGCATCAAGATGCAGCAGTCTCGCCGCCTGAACATTGAGAAACTGCAGCACGCCCTGTTCGTTCCACGCCATCACCCCATCGTCCATGCTCTCCAGCAGGCCGTACATCTGATTGAGGTGACGGTTGGATTCCGCCAGCAGGCTGTCGGTAAGCAGGGAGTTACCCACCTCGCGGGCGATGGCCAGCGTCAGGGAGAGGTCGGCGCTGGACTGGTGCTCGACCAGACAGCAAAGCGAGATAGAGCCGAACAGCCGCCCGTGGTTATCAAACACCGGCGTCGAGCAAAAACTCCATGGCTGTAGCGCCTGCTTAAAATGCCGATCGCCGGCGGTGTTGATCGGCTGGCCCTGCATCGCGGCCAGCGACAGCGCGCAGGTGCCGATAATGCTCTCCGCACAATAGCTGCCGTCGCGAAATCCCAGGGCAGCCAGCTGGGCCAGGGTTTGCGGCTCGCCGCAACGGCTCAGGATGCAGGCAGACTCATCAAGAATAAACAGCGCGCAGGGGCGGCCGTCCATAAACTCCCAGGCGTCTTCCAGAGCCGCCTGGCCGATGGTCAGCAGCGCGGTTTTACGCCGACAGATGGAGTCGAAGGTCAGGCCCTGGGCCTGGTGCGGCGTTTGCCAGGTTTCGCGCTGCATAAACTTGCTGCAGCGGTGCCATGACTGGGCGATGACGGAAGAGACCACCTTCCCGGTTTCCTGAGTCTGAACAGTCATATCCTTTTCCGCGTTGTACCATAGAGAACCCCTCCGGCAGCGACTGCCGGAGGGGAGAAAGAAAAACCGCTGACCTGGGCCAGCGGTTTAGCCACCGCGAATTAACGCGCCAGCCACTGCTGGCCTAACAGATCGGCGGTGAGGATAGCGGCATGGACGCTCTCCGGGGTCACCGCAAACGGCATATTATGGATGGTTTCCCCTTCCGCGCAGGTGGCTTTCGCCACCGCGGCGATTTTCTCGTCGATCCCCTCTTTGACGCCCATCTGCGCGAGCGTCACCGGCAGGCCGACGCGCTGGCAGAAGCCCAGCACCGTTTCAATCTCGTCCATCGGGCTGTTCTGTAGCACCAGCTGCGCCAGGGTACCGAAGGCCACTTTCTCACCGTGATACAGATGGTGGCACTCTTCAAGGATGGTGAAACCGTTGTGAATCGCGTGCGCGCCGGCCAGGCCGCTGCTCTCAAAACCGATACCGCTCAGATAGGTGTTGGCTTCGACAATACGCTCCAGCGCATCGGTCACCACTCCAGCCTGAGCCGCCAGGCGTGCTTTTTCGCCTTCAGCCAGCAGCGTATCATAGCACAGGCGCGCCAGGCTCAAGGCCGCCGCCGTGGACTGCCCGCCCGCCATGCTGGTGGCTCGCGCATCGAAGCAGGCCTTGGCTTCAAACCAGGTGGAGAGCGCATCGCCCATCCCGGCCACCAGCAAGCGTACCGGCGCTTTGGCGATAATCGCCGTGTCCATCACCACCATATCCGGGTTTTTCGGGTAGATCAGATACTCTTCAAACTCGCCCGCCTCGGTGTAGATAACCGACAGCGCGCTGGTCGGCGCATCGGTTGAGGCAATTGTCGGGATCACCACCACCGGCAGCTTCTGATAATAGCCGATCGCCTTCGCGGTATCGAGGGTTTTCCCGCCGCCGATACCCACCACGCCGCGGCAGCCGTGCTGCTTAAGAATGGCGATCAGGCGGTTGATTTCCGCATGGCTGCACTCGCCGTTAAACCGTTCCGCATGGCAGCTAATATTGTGGCTATGCAGGCCGTTCAATACTTTGTCGCCCGCCAACTTCATCACGAAGTCATCGGCGATAACAAAAAAGCTGTCGGCCAGGTTTTTAGCGTATTCGCCAAACAGCATGGCGGCATCAGGTCCCTGGAGATATTTGGCTGGAGATTGAATAACTTTTAGCATTTCTTTCACCCTCAAATAAGTGCGTATGTTGACACGTGAGCCCAGGCCGTCATGCCGCGGCGCCTGATATCAATGGCGCTTACAGCCACGCTGCCGGAGCGATGCATCCACTGTAGGGCGAGCCGCGGCGAAAAAAATTTTTCCCTTTTTGTTCTGTTCTGAAACAGATAAAAAAATAATGCGTTTCACATTGAAACAATGTGACTGAGAAAGCGATGGGATTGCGATCGCGATCGGATCATTTTGGCAAAAAAGCCGCTATCGTCTCCCCTCTTTAACGCAGAAAATTGCCTCAATGCGGCACAATGGCGAAAAAAATCATCCTTGCCCCATTTCTGATAGCAGAAAAAAACGGACAAATTATTAGCGCTGGCTCGCATTTCTCCTGTTTATCGGCAATTAATGTTCCATAAAGGAACAAAAATTCTTTTCTACGTTCCGTTATGGAATCAATTTTGACGGCATTTTATTTTGCGCCCGCTCAGCCAGAATCACTACATCGCCGGGCTACCCTTATAGACAGGCGACCTCCCCCTACCCTACGGAGCATAAACAATGAAAAAACTGATTAACCGTGTGGAAGATGTACTGAGTGAACAGCTTATCGGCCTGGCGAAGGCGCATCCTGAACTGACGCTGCACCAGGACCCGGTCTATGTCACCCGCGCTGATGCACCGGTCGCCGGCAAAGTGGCGCTGCTCTCCGGCGGCGGCAGCGGACACGAACCGATGCACTGCGGCTACATCGGCCAGGGCATGCTCTCCGGCGCCTGTCCGGGGGAAATTTTCACCTCGCCGACGCCGGACAAAATGTTCGAATGCGCGATGCAGATTGACGGCGGCGAAGGCGTCCTGCTGATTATCAAAAACTATACCGGCGACATCCTGAATTTTGAGACCGCCACCGAGCTGCTGCACGAAAGTGGCGTTAAGGTTACCACCGTCGTGGTGGATGACGACGTGGCGGTAAAAGACAGCCTCTATACCGCCGGACGCCGCGGCGTCGCCAATACCGTGCTGATTGAAAAACTGGTCGGCGCCGCCGCCGAACGCGGCGACTCGCTGGAAGCCTGCGCTGAACTGGGCCGCCGTTTAAATAACCTTGGTCACTCGATTGGCATCGCGCTGGGCGCCTGCACCGTACCGGCCGCCGGACAGCCCTCCTTTACCCTGAAAGATGATGAGATGGAGTTCGGCGTCGGCATCCATGGCGAGCCGGGTATCGACCGCCGCCGCTTCAGCTCGCTCGACCAAACCGTCGATGAGATGTTCGATACCCTGCTGGAAAACGGCGCATACAGCCGCACGCTGCGCCAGTGGGATAACGTCAAGGGAGCGTGGCAGGAAGTGAAACAGAGCAAAACCGCGCTGCAAAACGGCGATCGGGTTATCGCGCTGGTCAATAACCTCGGCGCCACCCCGCTTTCCGAACTGTACGGCGTTTACAACCGCCTTGCCCAGCGCTGCGAAGCGTCCGGCATTGTGATTGAACGCAACCTCATCGGCAGCTACTGCACCTCGCTGGATATGGCGGGTTTCTCCATCACCCTGCTGAAAGCGGATGATGACACGCTGGCGTTATGGGACGCCCCGGTCCATACCCCAGCGCTGAACTGGGGAAAATAAGGAGCACGACATGTCACTGAACAGAACGCAAATCGTCGACTGGCTGTACCGCTGTGGCGACATTTTCACCAAACAGAGCGATTTTCTCACCGGCCTTGATAAAGAGATCGGCGACGCCGACCACGGCCTCAATATGCATCGCGGCTTCAGCAAAGTGGTCGAAAAGCTGCCGTCGATCGCCGATAAAGACATCGGTTTTATTCTCAAGAATACCGGGATGGCGCTGCTTTCCAACGTCGGCGGCGCCAGCGGCCCGCTGTTCGGCACCTTCTTTATCCGCGCCGCCCAGGTCACCCAGGCGCATCAGAGCCTGACCCTCGACGAGCTTTATCAGATGATCCGCGAAGGCGCGGACGGCGTCGTCAACCGTGGTAAAGCGGAGCCGGGCGATAAGACGATGTGCGACGTCTGGCTGCCGGTGGTGGAATCCCTGCGTCATTCCAGCGAGCAACATCTGTCTATCCCTGCCGCGCTGGATGCCGCCTGCGAAGTGGCCGAGCGCGCCGCCCACGCCACCATCACCATGCAGGCGCGTAAAGGCCGCGCCAGCTATCTCGGCGAGCGCAGCATCGGGCATCAGGATCCCGGCGCGACCTCGGTGCTGTTTATGGTTCAGATGCTGGCTGCCGCCGCCAAAGAGTAAGGAAATCGCGATGGTAAACCTGGTTATTGTTTCTCATAGCGCCCGGCTGGGCGAAGGTGTCGGAGAACTGGCCCGGCAGATGTTAATGAACGATGGCTGTAAGCTGGCGATCGCCGCCGGGATCGACGATCCCGACAGCCCGATCGGCACCGATCCGATTAAAGTCATGGAGGCGATCGAATCCGTCGCCGATACCGACCATGTTCTGGTGATGATGGATATCGGCAGCGCCCTGCTCAGCGCCGAAACCGCCCTCGATCTGCTCGATCCGGCGATGGCGGCAAAGGTGCGGCTGTGCGCCGCGCCGCTGGTCGAAGGGACGCTGGCGGCCACCGTCAGCGCCGCCTCCGGCGCCGGGATCGACAAAGTTATCGCCGATGCCATGAACGCCCTGGAAGCCAAGCGGGTTCAGCTGGGTTTACCTTCGCACACGCCTGACGCCGCCGCCCCAACGCTTGCTGACGACGGCGATGCTAAATCGGTTTCAGTCATTATTAACAATCACAACGGCCTGCACGTGCGTCCGGCATCAAAGCTGGTCGCCGCGCTGGCGGGTTTTAACGCCGACCTGGTGCTGGAGAAAAACGGCAAATGCGTCACCCCGGACAGTCTGAATCAAATCGCTCTGCTACAGGTGCGCCGCCACGATAAGCTGCGCCTGCTGGCCCGCGGTCCGGACGCCGATGCGGCGCTGGCGGCGTTTCAGGCGCTGGCCGCCGATAACTTCGGCGAGTCGCCGGAGGCGCAGCCGACAGCGGAACCCGCCATACCTGCGCGTGTTGAAGGCGCCGCGATGCTTTATCCGCAGGCGCCGATCCAACCGGCGCTCCCCGCCGCCGCCGACATCGCCCGCGAGCAGCAGCGCCTGCGCCAGGCGATCGACCAGACGCTGGCCGATCTCAATGCGCTCACCGAGCTGGCGGAACACAAATTTAACGCCGATATCGCGGCGATCTTCGCCGGTCATCACACCTTGCTCGACGATGAAGATCTGTTTGATGCCGCCAACGATCGCCTGCTCACCGAACAGTGCTCGGCGGAATGGGCGTGGCATCAAGTGCTGATGGAGCTCAGCCAGCAGTATCGTCAGCTGGATGACGCCTATCTGCAGGCCCGTTATATCGATGTCGACGATATTCTGCAGCGCACGCTGCGCCATCTGCAGGGTATTAAGGAGACGCTGCCATTCGCCAGTGAGCCGACGATTATTATCGCCGACAATATTTATCCCTCGACTGTACTCCAACTGGATGCCAGCAAGGTCACCGGCCTGTGCCTGCGCGACGGCAGCGAACAGGCCCACGGCGCGATTATCGCCCGCGCGGCGGGGATCGCCTGGCTATGCCAGCAGGGCGAAGCGCTGAATGATATTCAGCCTGGCGAAGCCATCACGCTCGATATGCGTCTGCAACGTCTTATTCGTCGCTAAATCCACTTTGACCGTTACCACTCCGGGGGCCCGCCTCCGGAGGGTGAGTTTTCGCTTACTGATCAGGAACCACTATGTCTCAATTCTTTTTTAACCAGCGCGCCAGCCTCGTTAACGACGTGATCGAGGGAACCATTATTGCCAGCCCGTGGAACAACCTCGCCCGCCTGGAGAGCGACCCGGCGATCCGTGTAGTGGTACGCCGCGATCTGAATAAAAACAACGTGGCGGTGATTTCCGGCGGCGGTTCAGGACACGAACCGGCGCACGTCGGCTTTATTGGTAAAGGCATGCTGACCGCCGCGGTCTGCGGCGATCTGTTCGCCTCGCCGAGCGTCGATGCGGTACTCACCGCGATTCAGGCGGTGACCGGCGAGGCGGGCTGTCTGCTGATCGTTAAAAACTACACCGGCGATCGGCTTAACTTCGGCCTCGCGGCGGAGAAAGCGCGCCGTCTTGGCTATAACGTAGAGATGCTGATCGTCGGCGACGATATTTCGCTGCCGGATAACAAACAGCCGCGCGGTATCGCCGGGACTATTCTTGTGCATAAGGTGGCGGGCTATTTCGCCGAGCGCGGCTTCAACCTCGCCACCGTCCTGCGTGAAGCGCAATACGCCGCCAACCATACCGCCAGCATCGGGGTGGCGCTGGCCAGCTGTCACCTGCCGCAGGAAGCGGAAAGCGCGCCGCGCCATCAGCCCGGCCACGCCGAGCTGGGGATGGGCATCCACGGCGAACCGGGAGCCTCGACGATCGCGACCCATAACAGCGCGGAAATCATGCAGATTATGGTAGAGAAGCTGACCGCCGCCCTACCTGAAACCGGCCGCCTAGCGGTGATGCTCAATAATCTCGGCGGCGTGTCGGTGGCCGAGATGGCGATTCTGACCCGCGAGCTGGCCAACACCCCACTCCATGCGCGCGTTGACTGGTTGATTGGCCCGGCTTCGCTGGTAACGGCGCTGGATATGAAAGGCTTCTCGCTGACCACTATCGTGCTGGAAGAGAGCATTGAAAAGGCGCTGCTGTCGGATGTCGAAACCGCCAGTTGGCAGAAGCCGGTGCAGCCGCGGGCTGTTAATATCATGCCGTCCGCGCTCGCCAGCGCACGCGTCGCCTTTACGCCATCGGCCAACCCGCAGGTGGGCGATTACGTGGCGCAGGTGACCAGCACCCTCTCCGGCCTCGAAACCCATCTCAACGCGCTTGACGCCAAAGTGGGCGACGGCGATACCGGCTCCACTTTCGCCGCTGGCGCGCGTGAGATTGCCGCTCTATTGCAACGCCAGCAACTGCCGCTCAATGATTTACCCACGCTGTTCGCGCTAATTGGCGAACGCCTGACGGTGGTGATGGGCGGCTCCAGCGGCGTATTGATGTCGATTTTCTTCACCGCCGCCGGGCAGAAGCTGGAGCAAGGCGCCAGCATGGCGGAAGCGCTGAACGCCGGTCTGGGGCAGATGAAATTTTACGGCGGCGCCGATGAGGGCGACCGGACGATGATTGACGCTCTACAGCCGGCGCTGGCGGCGCTGCTGGCCGAACCGGATAATCTGCAGGCCGCTTTCGCCGCGGCGCAGGCCGGCGCGGATCGCACCTGCCAGTCGAGCAAAGCCGGCGCCGGACGCGCCTCCTATCTCAATAGCGAGAGCCTGCTCGGCAATATGGACCCCGGCGCCCACGCGGTGGCGATGGTGTTTAAGGCGCTGGCGGAACGCTAAGCCTCACCCGGTGGCGCTGCGCTTACCGGGGCGACATAACACCATTGAAAGGTAGCCCGGAGAAGGCGCAACGCGCCGCCATCCGGGTTTACCACACTGCCGATTATTTGCTATGCCAGTACGCCTGCGAACGCACCAGTTGCTGATCGATACTCGGCTCCTCAAAGCGCGCCAGCAGCGATTTCACCACGCCGCCTTCTCCGGTCAGCCAGATAAAATAATCTTCTGACGGCACCTTGACCTGAGCCAGCCGCTCGGCGACGAACGCCGGGTTGTGGCCTACCACCCATTCGATATTAAAGCCGTCGAGATCCGCCAGATAATCTTTATACGAAGCATCCGCGACGGTGACGATGGCCGTCACCTGCGGCGTCACCGGCAGCTGACGTAATCCCAGCAGGCGACGGCGCAGCGCCGGCATGCCCGACTCGTCACAGACATAAAGCTGCCAGGCGTAATCTTCCGGCACCACCAGCGAACCGCGCGGCCCGCCGATCACCAGCTTATCGCCGATGTTGGCTTCCAGCGCCCAGCGGCTGGCAATACCGCCATCGTGGATATAAAAATCGTAAGCCAGCTCGTGGCGTTCGGCATCGTACAGCGGCGTGTAGTCGCGGGTCGCCGGGCGCACGCCCTCGCCCCAGTTAATGCCTTCGTCGGTCACTTCCGGCGGCGTAAATACGCTGCCCGCCTGCGGGAAAAACAGTTTGGTGTGGTCGTCAAAACCTTGTGAAACAAAGCCATCCAGCGCCTCGCCCCCCAGCACGATCCGCTGGAACGCCTGGCCGATACGCTCAACGCGCAGCACGGTTAATTCGCGAAAACGTAGTTCGTTACGCACGCGCTGTGGGTAGCGTGAGGTGTTTTTTGTCATTTTTTCGCCTTCGTGAAGATAATACGATATATCTAAATTTATTTTTAAATGATAATGATTGCTAATCCTATCGATAGC
>OKAA01000185.1_pt1 | contig 20895 bp, 20 predicted proteins | sample 1611051 | NCBI WGS metagenome assembly OKAA01 (sample SAMN04436707, study PRJEB24849) | human gut metagenome | biome: human gut; feature: NICU; material: stool | host: Homo sapiens | place: USA: Saint Louis, MO | collected 2010-09-04
GAAAACGCGACACGCCGGTAATGGTGCCGGTCGTGCCCATGCTGGAGACAAAATGCGTTACCCGCCCCTGCGTTTGCCGCCAGATTTCCGGGCCGGTGGTGGTGTAGTGAGCGTAGGGATTATCAGGATTATTAAACTGATCGAGCAGTTTGCCCTCGCCTCGCTCAGACATAGCGAGCGCTAAATCGCGCGCCCCTTCCATTCCCTGCTCTTTAGTGACCAGAATCAGTTCCGCGCCATAGGCCCGCATTGCCGCCCGACGCTCCTGGCTCATGTTGTCTGGCATCAACAGCTTCATGCGATAACCTTTCAGCGCGGCGATCATCGCCAGCGCAATGCCGGTGTTGCCGCTGGTCGCTTCAATCAGGACATCGCCCGGTTTAATTTCTCCGCGCTTTTCCGCTTCGACAATCATGGATAGCGCCGCGCGATCTTTCACCGACCCTGCCGGATTATTGCCTTCCAGCTTGACCCAGATTTCACTGCCGTTATCCGGCGCCAGACGTTGTAATTTGACCAGCGGCGTATTGCCGATGGTTTGTTCTAATGTATTCACGTTTTCAGCTCAATAAAAATGCCGGGTGGCGCTGTGCTTACCCGGCCTACAAAATCACGATATACGCTGTAGGCCCGGTAAGCACAGCGCCACCGGGCGATAAACCTGCAAATTAACCTATCAGGCAGACTCCGCAAGAGCAAGCGCCTCATGGGGCTCAATACGCTGGTCGCCATGATAGAGACGTGCGTTCTGTAAGCCGACAAACAAACGCTCGCCGCGCTGCGGGACGTCGTCACCCGCCATCACCACCGTCAGCGGATCGTGATACCACCCCAGCGGCTGTACCACTAACTGTGTATAGTGACCTTTTGGGCTGGCCTCAATGACCTGTACTGGTAGCGGAGAATCCAGGCTGGTGCGGCGGCTAATATCCACCTCCCACGGACGCAGGAACAGATCGACCGGTCCCTGGTACGCGGGTGTATAACCCAGCGGCCAGCGATGCGCGCCAACGTGAAACTGCCCGCCGCGGACGGTGCCTGTCAGGCGGTTCACCTCGCCCATAAACTCCAGTACGAAGCGGGTTGCCGGTTCACGCCACACCCGATCCGGCGCATCAGCCTGTTCGATATTGCCCTGACTCATCACCACTACCCGATCCGCCACTTCCGTCGCTTCTTCCTGATCGTGGGTGACAAAGACGCTGGTGAATTTCAGTTCTTCATGTAGCTGGCGTAACCAGCGACGTAACTCTTTACGTACCTGGGCATCCAGCGCGCCAAACGGTTCATCCAGCAGTAGAATTTGCGGTTCCACGGCAAGCGCGCGCGCCAGCGCCACGCGCTGTTTTTGTCCGCCGGAAAGCTGGGCGGGGAAGCGATCCGCGAGGTGCGCCAGTTGCACCATCTCCAGCAATTGCGTCACTTTCGTTTTAATCGCCGCCGCAGTTGGGCGGTCACGTCGCGGCAGCACCGTCAGGCCAAAAGCGATGTTGTCAAACACCGTCATATGGCGAAACAGCGCATAGTGCTGAAACACAAAACCGACTTTACGCTCACGCGCGTGCAGGCGGCTAACGTCCGTACCGTGGAAACGAATATGACCGCTGGACTGATGTTCCAGCCCGGCAATAATGCGCAGCAGCGTCGTTTTGCCGGAACCAGACGGCCCCAACAAGGCAACCATCTGGCCGGAAGGAATATCCAGCGAGATATCATTCAGTACCTGAGTGCGACCAAACGATTTCTTAATTCTGGCGATCTCAATGCTCATGATTTTCCTCCTGTTGCGCGCGTTTTTCCTGATTCTCCAGACGCCATTGCAACATGCTCTTCAAAAACAGGGTAATAATCGCCATTAGCGTCAACAATGCGGCGGCGGTAAAGGAGCCGACGGTGTTGTAGTCCTGCTCCAGCAATTCAATCTGTAACGGTAGCGATAACGTTTCGCCGCGAATCGAGCCGGACACCACCGACACCGCGCCAAACTCGCCAATCGCGCGGGCGTTGGTTAATACCACGCCGTAGAGTAGCGCCCAGCGAATATTCGGCAACGTCACACGGCGAAACATTTGCCAGCCGGATGCGCCCAGTAAAATCGCCGCCTCATCTTCCTGACTGCCCTGGCTGAGCATCACTGGCACCAGTTCGCGCACCACAAACGGACAGGTGACAAAAATAGTGACCAGTACCATCCCCGGCCAGGAGAACATCATTTGCAAATTATGCTCATCCAGCCAGCCGCCCAACGGGCCGTTGGAACCATAAAACAGCAGATAAACCAGACCGGCCACCACCGGCGAGACGGCAAAGGGAATATCCAGCAGGGTCAGCAGTAGCTGACGTCCGGGAAAGTTAAAGCGCGTCACCAGCCACGCCAGCAGAATGCCGAACACCAGATTCACCGGCACTGCGATCAAGGCAATCAACACCGTCAGCCAGATAGCGTGCAGCATGTCCGGATCGGCCAGATTTTGCAGTACCGGCATTAACCCTTTGCTGAACGCTTGCACGAAGATGTAAATCATCGGCACCAGCAGGATAAACGCCGAGACCAGCATCCCGACGCCAATCAAAAACCACTTTCCCCAGTTAATGCGGGGGACGTCGTATCGCTTCAATTGAGTCACTTCCGTCATTAATGACCTACCACACGTCGACCAAAGCGACTTTGCAAGGTATTGATAGAGAACAGCAGCAGCAAGGATGCCGTAAGGATCACCGAGGCAATGGCGCTAGCGGCCGGGTAATCAAACTCCTGCAAGCGCACAAAAATCATCAGCGAGGTCACTTCTGTTTTCCAGGCGATATTTCCGGCGATAAAAATCACCGCGCCAAACTCGCCCAGGCTACGGGTAAAAGAGAGCGCCACGCCGGCAATCAGCGCAGGCGACAGCTCAGGCAGCACGACTTTGCGAAAACTTTGCAGCCGGGTGGCCCCCAGCGTTTGTGCCGCTTCTTCATATTCCGGCCCCAGCTCTTCCAGTACCGGCTGGACGGTGCGCACCACAAATGGAATACTGGTAAAGGCCATCGCCACCGCAATACCGAGCCAGGTATAGGTCACTTTGATATCAAACTGCGCGAGAAACTGACCGTAGAAACCGTTCACTGAGAACAGCGAAGCCAGCGTCAGACCCGCCACCGCTGTCGGCAGCGCAAACGGCAGATCCATCAGCGCATCCAGCAACGTGCGCCCTGGAAAACGGTAGCGGGTTAAAATCCACGCCATCAACAGGCCAAACACGCCGTTAAAAATCGACGCTACAAATGCCGCCAGTAGCGTCACTTTATAGGCAGCCACCACCTGAGGGTTGGTCACGACATCCCAGTATTGCGCCCAGCTCATCTGTGAGAGCTGCATCACCAGCGCGCTCAACGGCAACAGTAGGATCAGGCAGACAAACAGCAAACTGGTGCCGAGGCTTAACGTAAAGCCGGGCAGCACGCGTCGGGAAGAAACGGCAAGCATTACTTACGCCCCGCCGCCAACAGTTTGTCCAGCTCGCCGCCGCTGGCAAAGTGCGTTTTCATCACCTCAGGCCACGTGCCAAACTTGTCTTCCACGCGGAACAGTTCGGTCTGCGGGAATTTATCTGCTTGCTTGCCCATGATTTCCGGGTTACTCACGCGGTAGTAGTAATGGGTAATGATGGTCTGCGCCTGCGGGCTATACAGCCAGTTCAGGTAAGCTTTGGCGGCTTTTTCTGTGCCGTTGGCCTGCACGTTTTTATCCACCCAGGCGACCGGGAATTCAGCAAGAATGTTCGTTTTCGGGATCACCACTTCAAATCCCTGGGCTTCATATTGTTTGCGGATGTTGTTCACTTCCGATTCAAAACTAATCAGCACATCGCCCAGACCACGCTCGGCAAAGGTAGTCGTAGCGCCGCGACCGCCGGTATCAAACACTTCGACGTTTTTCAGGAACTGGGTCATAAACTGTTCGGTTTTGGCTTTATCGCCGCCGTCCGCGTTATCCGCCGCGCCCCATGCCGCCAGATACGTATAGCGGGCGTTGCCGGAGGTTTTCGGGTTAGGGAAAATCAGCTTCACGTCGGAACGTACAAGATCGCTCCAGTCGTGAATATTTTTCGGGTTCCCCTTGCGCACCAGGAAGCCCATCGTGGAATAGAATGGCGAACTGTTGTTCGGCAGACGGCTTTGCCAGTCGGCAGGGATCAGTTTGCCTTTATCATGGAGAATCTGTACGTCGGTCACCTGATTGTAGGTCACGACGTCTGCCTTCAGCCCCTGCAAAATCGCCAGCGCCTGTTTTGATGACCCGGCATGAGACTGCTTAATCGTCAGCTTATCGCCGCCGTTATCCTTCGCCCATTGTTGCTCAAACGGCGGGTTAAGGGCGGCAAACAGCTCGCGGGAGACATCGTATGAGCTGTTCAGCAGCTCCGTTGCCTGCGCCTGCCCTGCCAGTAACAGCATTGCTGCCAGCGTCAGGGGTCTCTTTTTCAGTAAGTTAACGGCCATTGCGCACCCTTATAAATTTAATGACTTTCTTATGGTCATCATATTTATAACCAGCGCTAAAGGAGTAACGGTTTTATATACCGTTTGATGATTTGAAAGTTGAAAAGGGAATAAGAGAATCCCTCCCCACGCGGCGCGGGGAGGAGACCGGCATCAATCAGACGCCTACGCTCACGCTTTCAGGCAGGGTACTGCCGCCATCAATGACGTTTTGCGTTCCGGTAAGATAGCTGGACTCATCGGAAGCCAGAAATGCCGCCAGTTCCCCTACTTCCAGCGGATCGGCAAGGCGGCGTAGCGGAATGGCTTTTGCCATTTCCGTTAATACCGATTCCGGATCGTCAGGGTTAGACTGACGGGCAATGCTTTCCGCCATCGGCGTTCTTACATAACCGGGGCAAATGGCATTCACGCGAATACCGGACTGCGCATATTCTACCGCCAGCGATTTGGTTAAACCGACAATGGCGGCTTTTGACAGCGCATAGGCCGTTTCACCCGGGTCCGCCACCATATCTCCCGTGACGGAAGACATCATCACAATGCGGCCATCTTTACGTTTAATCATCTCCGGCAGGACGGCTTTGGTGACGTTCCAGACACCTTTAATATTAATATCAATGTGGAAATCGCGATCTTCTTCACTCATATCGAGGAAGTTGCCCAGACGGCACACGCCAGCGTTATTCACCAAAATATCAATTCTACCTTCAGTCTCTTTGGCGCGCGCAACCGCCGCCTGCACCGAAGCAAAATCTCTGACGTCAGCCTTAACGGCAGTACAGCGATGTCCGCGCCCGCCCAGCTCATCCGCCAGCTTTTCAATCTCATCGGAGATATCCAGCAAGATTAAGTTCGCGCCGTGGCGTGCGAATACGCGAGCGATCCCTTCGCCAATGCCCTGCGATGCGCCCGTAATCAATGCTGTCTTGCCCGTGAGTTTACCCATTTTCAATGTCTCCTTTTGAATATGGAGTCTTACACTCCATTAACACTGAAAATACAGTAATAACAAATAAGTGCTGAGGAATAGCTCACTAATTCAGGTAAATATTAGGTAAAAAAATCCCCGCGGAGGCGGGGATGGGCATTTTTATGCTGTTCTGCCTGATGACGCTGCGCTTATCAGGCCTACCAATCGTAGGTCGAATAAAGCGTTTGCGCTGCCATCCGACAGGGTTTTACCTTATAGCGCTAACAGGCGATCCAGCGACGGCGCAAAATAGTAGCCGCCAGTCACCGGTTTGGTGAAGCGCAGCATCGCGTCGCGTTTACCGTCGGTATCGCCGAACATACTCAAAAGCTGCTGTTCGATATTGTGCAGACGTGCGCAGTAAGCGCAGAAATAGAGACCATGAGTACCGCTGGCGGTGCCGTATGGCAGGCTCTGGCGTACAATCTTCAGCCCTTTGCCATCTTCTTTGAGATCGACGCGGCTCAGGTGAGACGTTGCCGGACGCGCATCGCCGTCAATCTCTTCATTGGCTTCTTTGGTACGCCCGATCATCATCTCCTGATCGTGAATATTCATCCGGTTAAGTTGCTTGAGATTGTGTTCCCAACGCTGCACGAACACATAACTGCCGCCGGCATCCACGCCATCTTTGATCACCGCCACTTCACGGCGCGTCTCTTCGCCCGCCGGGTTCTCTGTCCCGTCGACAAAGCCGCTCAGATCGCGTTCTTCCACCCAACGGAAACCGTGAACTTCTTCTTTCACGTCGATACAGTCGCCGAAGGCTTCCATCGCCGCCTGGGCAACAGAAAAATTCACATCGTGGCGCAGGGAAAGGATATGGATCAGCACGTCATACTGCGTGGCCGGCGCCAGCCCTTTACCATAAGGAATAAAATCTTTCAGTTCTTCCGCCCCGACGCCGCCGCTCAGGGCGCGCCAGGTGTTGTTGCCAAACGCCACAACGGCCCCAAGATGGGCGTCCGGAAATTTGACTTCGAAGGTCGCCAGTTTATCGGCAAATGTTCTGCTGGCCGCGCGCAGGGCGTCCAGGTCGCCTTTTACATTGGCTTCAATCCAAATTGCCGCACGGCAATGTTCCGGCAAAATGCCACTTTGAACCTGAGACATGATTCCTCCTGAAAATGAGAATGCCACGCAGTCGTGGCATTAATGGAGGCTATTTTACCTTGTTTTTAAGCGAAGCGGTTTGTTCAGGCGCAAATTAACGACGCCAGATAATTTTGCGCACGTCCCAGTTTTTTAAGACGTCATCAGGAGGCATTAAGCCTTCCGGTCCGCTCCACTCGCCGGAGAAAACATAGCTAATATGCTGACTTCCCTCGGCTTTACACTCGACGCTGGTATGGCTATCGCTGGAAACCGGCTCGCAGTGACCAAACGCTTTGCTGTAAAGGTCGCTAAACGGCGTACCGATTTTGCCCCCCGCGGCGGTTGGGATATCGCTGTCCAGCACATCAATACGGCTCACGGTTCCCTGCTCGCCGTTGATCACCATCGCGACGCTGTCGCCCTTCATCGCTTCGAAAAAGCGCACCACGTTGCCGTTATCGGTTTTCATACCGCTACGCAGGCGATAATCGCCATCTAATGCCTCTGCAATAGCCGGCTCCTCCAGCGGCGTGGCGGCGGTCAGCGCTCCCACGCCTTGCTCAGTGACTTCTGTCGAGGAACCAAACCAGTTCCATGGATTTGCGGCAGACCAGTTGACCGAGGAGAGCGTCGAGCAGCCGGTCAGCGCCAGCGGCAGTGCGAGTAAAGTCAAACGCAGCGATTTCATCTCACTTCCTTTCTTTTATTAATTAACGTTGGTTGGAGTGCGGGTTCGCCAAAAAGTGCCGTTATTCTTTCTCAAAGGAAAAACAGGCACGCAAACGTTGATTGGTTAACAGCCAGATCAGCGCGACGATGTCCGCCAGCAGCAGCGCCAGCCCGACGCCGTTGACCGGGTCGCCACCCAGCCACATCACCGGCAACCAGCACAACGACACCAGTTGAGCAAGGATCAGGAGTCCGCGCAGCCAGCGCCACACACCAGGAACCGCTTCACGCCGCCCGCTGAGTAAAAATGCCACTACCGCCGGAACGCCGGGCAACAGCCCCAGCCAAAAATTGTCATGGTCGGGATAAAAAAGTTTAACAAAGTATTACCCTGTCCACGGGATGAACCGGCAATGACAAAGAGTACCCAGGCGCGCGCCTGAAGTAACAGTACGCACCAGAACAGAAACGGCAGGCGTAAACGTCCGTGTACATCATAATCGGCTGGATGAAACTCAGTACTCTTCATCTTCAATCAGGCGTTTACCCAAACTTAGGGCGTCAGAATGCTCATACCCCAGACGTTCATACATGCCCAGCACAACGTCGTTATCATCGCGCACCATAATTTGGATTTTCGGACACCCGCGGGCGATGAGTTTTTTTTCCAGCCGGTTAAGCAACGCATTCGCAATGCCGCGCCCGCGGAACTCCGGGTGAACGCCCAGGTAATACGCCGAGCCGCGATGCCCGTCATAACCGCCCATTACCGTACCGACGACTTCGCCGCTAACTTCCGCAACGAGGAACAAGCTGACATCGTGATTCACCTTGCGTTCAATATCCATTTCAGGATCGTTCCATGGACGCAGCAGGTCGCAACGCTCCCAGAGGGTGATCACCTCTTCGAAATCTTCCTGGCGAAAAACGCGTATTTCCATGGTATTCGTTGCCTTTTCGGGTGGAAAAACCAAGATTATGGCGCAAACATCTGATTCAGCCAATATCTGACGCGATGTAGCGGAAAAAATGGCATAATGGCGATGTGTCACGTATTGAAATGAAAAGTAAAACAATTCTCATCACCAACCGTCGTAACGGATTACGCGATACGATATAACATCTTGAACTTAATTTTCACAACTCAGGCCGTATGAGCACTTTTAAACTCCTAAAAACTCTCACTTCGCGCCGCCAGGTACTCAAAACAGGTCTGGCGGCCCTGACGCTGTCAGGTATGTCGCACGCAATAGCCAAAGAAGAAACGCTAAAAACCAGTAATGGTCACAGCAAACCCAAAACCAAAAAAACCGGCAGTAAACGGCTGGTGATGCTCGACCCCGGACACGGCGGCATCGATACCGGCGCGATTGGCCGCAACGGTTCTCAGGAAAAACACGTCGTGCTGGCAATTGCCAAAAACGTACGCGCTATTTTGCGAAATCACGGAATCGATGCGCGTTTAACCCGGACAGGGGATACCTTTATTCCGCTGTACGATCGGGTGGAAATCGCCCATAAGCACGGCGCGGATCTGTTTATGTCCATTCATGCCGATGGTTTTACCAACCCGAAAGCGGCGGGCGCTTCCGTTTTTGCGCTTTCCAACCGCGGGGCCAGTAGCGCCATGGCGAAGTATCTCTCCGAGCGTGAAAACCGCGCGGACGAAGTGGCGGGTAAAAAAGCCACTGACCGGGATCATCTATTACAACAAGTTTTGTTTGATCTGGTGCAAACCGATACGATTAAAAACAGTCTGACGCTGGGTTCGCATATTCTCAAGAAAATCAAACCTATACATAAATTACACAGCCGCACTACCGAACAAGCGGCTTTCGTGGTGCTAAAATCACCGTCAATTCCGTCGGTATTGGTCGAAACCTCGTTTATTACCAATCCGGAAGAAGAACGCCTGCTGGGCACGACGGCGTTTCGCCAGAAAATCGCTACGGCGATCGCCAACGGCATCATCAGTTATTTTCACTGGTTCGATAATCAGAAAGCACACACGAAGAAACGGTAATCATGAAACCCGATGCACATCACGTAAAACAGTTTCTGCTACGCCTGCAGGATGATATTTGCCAAACGTTATCCGCTGTGGATGGCGCAAACTTTGTCGAAGATAGCTGGCGACGCGAAGCGGGCGGCGGCGGACGCAGCCGGGTATTACGCAACGGCGGGATTTTCGAACAGGCGGGCGTTAATTTCTCTCACGTTCACGGCGATGCAATGCCCGCGTCCGCCACCGCGCATCGGCCAGAACTCGCCGGGCGTAGCTTTGAAGCGATGGGCGTATCGCTGGTGGTGCATCCGCACAATCCGTATATTCCCACCAGCCATGCTAACGTGCGCTTTTTTATTGCCGAAAAACCGGGCGCCGATCCGGTGTGGTGGTTTGGCGGCGGGTTCGATTTAACGCCCTACTACGGCTTTGAAGAGGATGCCGTTCACTGGCACCGCACCGCCCGCGACCTGTGTCAGCCGTTTGGCGACGATGTGTATCCGCGCTATAAAAAGTGGTGCGACGACTACTTTTTCCTCAAGCATCGTAACGAGCAGCGCGGTATCGGCGGCCTGTTTTTTGACGATTTGAATACGCCGGATTTCGACCACTGTTTTGCTTTTATGCAGGCGGTCGGTAACGGCTACACCGAGGCGTATTTACCGATTGTCGAACGACGCAAAGCGATGGTCTGGGGAGAGCGGGAGCGTAATTTTCAACTTTATCGCCGCGGTCGCTACGTGGAGTTCAATCTGGTATGGGACAGAGGCACCCTGTTTGGTCTGCAAACCGGCGGGCGCACTGAATCTATCCTGATGTCGATGCCGCCGCTGGTGCGCTGGGAGTACGACTGGCAGCCAGAAGCGGGTAGCCCGGAAGCGGCGCTGAGCGAGTTTATTCAGGTACGCGACTGGATTTAACTTATTTATAAAGTAAAACAATGCAAACAAATACACGGAAAGTAGTAACCAGTGACGCCAAATGGCATCCCCATCTGGGTATAAGTTTTATTGGCTGCCTGCTTGCCATTACGCTAGAAATATATTTTGAAGAAAGAATATTCATCCCTCATAGCGGAGGGGTGAGCTTCGGTCTGATCGTGCTTCTGGTTATCAATATGGTGACCATCCCTGTGGTCATGGCCCTGATAGCATTACTCTGCTTTATTATTCATATTCCGCGTAAAAGCGTTAACTGTATCTTGCTATGCATACTGGCATGTATTCTGACGATAGCCGGTTTGTTTATCGCCTATCCGGTTGGTCGTTGAGTAAAAGCAGGCTCGTAGAAATAAACGAGTTCATTGTAGATAAAGAATTCGGATAACCGCCCGCTGCCGTTATCATTAGTAAAACAGTACAGTAAGCACTCGTAGAATTTGCAGTGGAGCACTACCGCATGGACGAGCGTATTCCTTGTAAAAACCCGCAATGCTCACACTTCATCCTGCCAGCAACGGCTGCCCGCACGGAGGGCTATTGCATGCCCTGCGTCCAGGCGCGCTATCGGCAAGAGCAGGAAGAATATATCCGGAAAAACAGAAAAACGATCGACGCGTTCAGTGGTATTACCAACCCTGTTGAAATGCTTAAACTCATTCATGAACCCCGGAAACACGACCCGTTAATCGAGTGGATTCCCTGCCCCATTCCGACCGATGAGCTTTACAAAAAGCTCTCCGATGATGAAAGCCGCGATATGGTCGATTATGCAGAAAAATTATTTGATTCCGGATGGCAGGAGGAAGCTCAGGAAATTGCGCTGTGCCTGACGGCATTTACCCGGGCCAATCTGGATAATTTCCTGCGCCAGGTAATAAATGAAGAAGAACTGGAGCTCTCTTCACCCCTACCTTTTCACCGTGCGCCGCCTGACGTACGCGACGCGCTTTTGCAGAAGGTGGAAACCGATGACGAAAACCGTGACGGCATTCTTTGTGCCCTGGCCTGGATTGGCGATGAGGTTGTCGTTGAGCATTTTAACCGCTGGCGCCAGGAACCACCTGCGTGGAGTGCTTCACTTCATATCCTCCCTCATCGCTATGCTCACCAGGCGGGATGGGAGCTCACTGAAAATGGCCGCAGGCGCGATCTTTACTTTACGCAATGTACCCATCTGGTAAAACAGGCACCTGAACAGCCGGCCGTTTTTCGCGCCGTCGCAGAATATGGTGAAAACTGCCCACACTGTTCCCTGCCGCTAATCAATCTGTTTGAGGTTGCGCCGAGCGCCGTCGGCCTAAGCACGCAGGGTTGGCCCGGTCAAATTCGTATTCTGACCTGTCAGTGTTGTACGGCATATAACACCGTTTTCGCCACCGTCGATCCGCAAGGCCAGCCGCGATGGTACGAAAAAAATGCGCTCTCGACGCTGGCGGTGGAGAATTCCTCTGACTGGATAACGCTACCGCTTGATGTTCTGCACCCCGGGGAATCCCGTTTGCCGCTATTCGCTGCTGAAATATTTTTACCCACCACCTTCTCACAGCTCGGCGGCCATCCCGCATGGGTTCAGGATACAGACTATCCCACGTGCCCAACGTGCGCGCAAACGATGATGTTTCTTGCGCAGCTAAGCTATGAAGATATCGAGGAAGAGGAATATGCGGAAGGAATGCTTTACGGTTTTATCTGCCCCTCCTGCCAAACAACGGCAACGTCTTATCAGCAAACATAAACGCTCATCCTCATGACCTGATGACAAAACTATTTTGCACGTTGTGCGCGCGCTTCCCCGGAGGCGGCGCTGGCGTGCCTTGTCCGGGCTACCAACCACAGACAGCAGCGAATCCGTAGGCCCGGTAAGGCACCAGCTGCCACCGGGCAATTCCCGACACGCGCACGTTATCAGCAACCGGAGAGCCTCCCCATCAATATCAAGCCCATTGCCGCATCCGTTGATGCAGCGTCAACGACGGTTTTTCGGCAAATAATTGCTGATAATCGGTGGCAAATTGCCCCAGATGCCAGAATCCCCACTGCATCGCGGCATCTTTGACCGTGGCGCTCTGCGACCACGGGCTAATCAGTTCCCGGCGTACTGCGTTTAAGCGAATACGTTTCAGCCACGCATTGGGGCCAATGCCCAAAATGGCGTGAAACGCATTTTGCAGCGTGCGACGGCTTACGTGTAGCTGGTTACATAAGTCGAGCACCGTCAGCGGCTCCGACATATTTTCCAGCACATATTCCCGCGCCCGCGACAGTAGCCTACGATATCCCTGATGGCTGATGCTCTCGGCGCTATGAATCGGCTTCGCCTCTTCCAGCATCGTGCCCATCGCCAGCAACAAATTATCACTCAAGACCTTACGCACCGCAGGTTGATGCAGGGTTTCAGGACTCTCGCTGAAGGTGGCCAGCGCCTGCTGCACAAAGCCCCACAGCGCCGCTTTATGCTGCTCTTTTACCTCCAGCGCTAACTGGTTACGTAGCATATGCAGCACCCTTTCCGGGTTATGCAAAAACGTGGCCTGACGGGAAATAACATCTTCCGAGATAACGACGCCCAGAATGGTGTAATCATCCGGCGTGCTCAGTTCAAACTCGGTGCCTCCCGGTCGGGTGGCAATCTCGGCGCTGCCGAGCCCCTGCGCGCCGATAAATCCCTGTTCGCCGCGCGTCGCCGGAATACCAAACCAGAAAGAGTTTGGCCAAACCAGACACGACTGACGCAGCGCCAGGCCGGTGTATTCACGGAACACCTGAATCTCATCAAGCAGGATTTCCGTGAACTCGCCATGAAATTTACCCGGGTGTAACTGATCGTAGATCTGCTGCCAGGCGGTGATAGTCAGAGCATGTTCATAGACATCCGTCGTCCGTCGCTGATGAACATTGTCCACCTCGACTCTGGGCGTAAGTTTAACGTCTTCGGGTAACGCTTCATGATAAAGATGGTGCAAATTCGCTGTACGGGTCTTTTTCATGATCTTCTATGCCGGACGCCCGCCAGGACGCCCGGCCCTCCGACAGATTAATTTTTGATGCGATAGCGACTACTGCGTTTACGCAACGCTCCGTCAGAAAAGAGTTGTTCCAGCACGTTTCTGGCCTGCTCCAGCGGCCAGCCAAAATGCGCGGCAACCTCTCCCGCCGTCATTCCCTGGCGTACTGATGCCAGCAGCGCCAGTAACGCTTCAGCGAACTCAGGCGTTGCGGGTACCTGGGGCGCTTTCTCAGTCGGCGTTGTCGCACGCGCAAACCCGCCAACCAGCCACTGGGTGTCCTCTTCCGGACGACCAATTTCTTTGCGGCTAATCACACGGCCTGTGCGCTGCGCGGCGGCGCTTCCGGCATCCAGCGCCGCACGACACGCCGCCAGATCGCCCTCCACCACCAGCGTTAACCTGCCAGGGTCGAGCACTTGATGACTGAGCAAACGCACGTTGGCCGCTTTCAGCATGGCATCCGCCGCATCGACGGCGGCGACCATTCCGTCCACTTCCAGTAATCCCAGGGCATTGATCATTGGCAGCCTCCGTTACGCACGCTGGACAGGGTTACGGGCGATATCCAGCACGGCGTCGGTAAAGGCGTTGCAGGCGGCTTTACACGCGGCCTGGCTTCCCGTTAAGAACGCGGCCGAATAGTTGGTTTCCGACGGCGGCGGCACGTAAGTCACCAGCTGAACGTCAGCGGATTTCATCGCCGCGTCAATGCCGAATGTCGCTTCCAGCGGCGGCGCCACCAGGTAGGCCATTGGATCGCCCAGCGCAATACCTGCGGTAGACGAGAGGTACGAGCCGGTACGCGAAACCACATGCGCCAGGAACGCGGTATTTTCCGCATCGTTCGCCCACTGGAACGCCGCGCCGTTTTCAATGCTGGCGACCATTGCATCCAGACCGGCGCGCACTTCCGCCGGGTTCGGTCCGCCCAGCATAATCAACACCTCACCGGCGGTAGGCGACGGCCCGTGAGCCGCCCCGGCATAGAGGGAGCGGCCATAGACTACTTCCACCATCGCCTGTTTTGTCGCTTCGTCAGCGGCAATATAGGTCACATCATCAGAATCTGCCGTGATGAGTCCGAGACTACGTATATGTGGCGGTAATTTAAGTTCCCGCGCAAAGCCGTCATTCACGGAGGCAATCACGCGCATGGCAGTCACTGAAGGTCGAATCAAATCTAATGCAGGCATGATGTCTCCTTAACGGGTCATGTTGATGCCGGACGCTTTCTGCTCCAGCATCCGTTTGGCCAAATCCACAATCACGGCGGCGGCTTCTACTGGCGGCGTCCCCCCCTGATGAATGTTTGAAATACAGGTTCTGTCGGCCTCGACGGTGGTCGCCACGCGCGGGGAATAGACGGCGTAGCAGGAGAGGCTTTCCGACTGCCCCAGCCCCGGACGTTCGCCCACCAGCAGGATGACGACCTTCGCGCCGAGAATTTCGCCAATCTGATCTTCAATCTTCACACGGCCATAGCGCACAAAGAACGGCGTGCCGACGTTCAGCCCGGCCTGCTTCAGACCAGCAAGCAGCGGCGGCAGGATCTCTTCATAGTTGGCGGTGATCGCATCCGTAGAGAGGCCATCGGAGACCACTACCTGCACATCCGGGTTCATCACGCACTGCGACTTCAGCGCGTCAATGGCTTCCGGGCTCAGGCGACGCCCCATATCCGGGCGCGTCAGGTACAGGTTTTTGTCGCTGATCTCCGAACGCACTTCCAGCAGCCCTTGCGCTTTTACCCACTCTTCCGGCACTTCTTTGAGCACGGTATCTTTCGAACGGGAGTGATCCGCCAGGAAGCGCAACAGCGCCTGGGTGCGCGGACGCGGCCCGGCACGCCCCGTACAGACGCGTGCCGCAGTACTGCGACGCAGTTCGGTCAGCACGTCCGCACGATGCGGATTCTCGACGCCAATCCAGGCTTTTGCCTCTGCGGAACCTAAATCCAGCGCGCAGCTTTCGGTCACCGTCGGCGCGGCGCACTGCGGCTTTGCGCCTTCCTGCGTTGACGGCGCGACGGGCTGCGGTACGTCCTGTCCCATTGACGCCATCACGCTACGTACAATTTCTTCAATCTGTTTTTGATCCATGGTGTTATCCCCGCGTCATCAGAAGAACAGTGACGGATCGCCCGCCCGTTTGGTCAGACGACCGTTTGCCATAATGCCCATCGTTTCCAGCCAGCGTTCAAACTCCGGCGACGGCCGTAAATTCAGCAACTGACGGACGGTGGCGGTATCGTGGAAAGCGGTGGTCTGGTAGTTGAGCATGATGTCGTCGCCGAGCGGCATCCCCATGATGTAGTTACAGCCGGCAGTGGCGAGCAGAATCATCAGGTTTTCGTTAAGGTTCTGGTCGGCGTCGGCATGGTTGGTATAGCAGCAGTCGCAGCCCATCGAGATGCCGCTCAGCTTGCCCATAAAGTGATCTTCGAGACCGGCGCGGATAATCTGCCTGTCGTTGTAGAGATATTCCGGCCCGATAAAGCCCACCACGGTGTTCACCAGGAACGGATCGTAGTGGCGCGCCAGCCCGTAGTTACGCGCTTCCATTGTCACCTGGTCGGCACCAAAGTTCGCGCCAGCCGACAGCGCCGAGCCCTGTCCGGTTTCAAAGTACAGGCAGTTTTCCCCGGCGATGCGGTTGAACTCCGCCCCCACGGCCCGCGCTTCATCGAGCATAGCCAGCTCGACGCCGAACTCTTTTAAGCCCTTCTCGCTGCCGCAAATGCTCTGGAAAATCAGTCCGCCCGGCGCGCCGCGACGAATCGCTTCAATCTGGGTGGTGACGTGCGCCAGCACGCAGCCCTGGGTCGGAATATTGAATTTATCGATAACGCCGTAAACGGTGTCGAGCACGCGGGTCAGGTTCTCCACGTCATCGGTCACCGGGTTAACGCCGATCACCGCATCGCCTGCGCCGAAAGAAAGCCCTTCGTAGATTTGCGCGGCGATACTCTGTACATCGTCACGGGTATCGTTCGGCTGCAAACGGCAGCTAAAGGTGCCCGGAATACCGATGGTGGTATTGGCTTTTTTGATCACCGGCATTTTCTTGCCGCCGTAGATCAGGTCAGCGTTGGAGCAGATTTTCGCTACTGCCGCCACCACTTCGGAGGTCAGGCCTTTGCGGGTAAACGCGATGTCGTCCACGGAGGTTTCATCGCTCAGCACGTATTCGCGCAGTTCGCTGATGCTCCAGTTTTTAATCCGGTTATAGGCCGTTTCGTTGACGTCGTCCTGAATCAGGCGCGTCACGCAGTCCTCTTCATAGGCAATCACCGGATTGTTGCGGATATCCGCCACCGTCATTTCCGACAGTACCTGTTTTGCCGCTACGCGCTCCTGCGAACTTGCCGCGGCAACCCCGGCCAGCACATCCCCCGAACGCAGTTCGTTGGCTTTGGCCAGTACCTCTTTTACATCCTTAAACTGATAAACATTGCCGAACAATGTGGTCTTTAGTTTCATAAGTCGTTCCCTCAGGAAGGAAATGCGAGTGATTTCACCGTCACCGGCACAACCGATCCGCCAAAAAGAGGCGTACCAATGTCGATATAGTCTCCCGCCCGCACGACCACCTCATCGATGACCGCCAGCGGAAGTTGCGGTAACTGTGGGCGCAATAACATGCCCAGCGCTTTACCAAAATCCTGCTCGGCCACCACCAGCAGGGGATGTGGATTGGGATAACGCGCGACAAAAGCCGTCAGCGCGTTGATGACCGTGAGTAATGCGGCGTAACGCACCGGGAGCGTGGCGGGAAGCGCCAGCACGTAAGCGTCGGTTTGCGGGTCGAGATCAAGCTGGAGAAGCGCCTGCCGCCAGGCGTTCACCAGATCGGCGTCATCCTGCGGGATCGCCACCGGCAGGTTGCGCAGCGGCAGTTGGACGTCTTCCAGCCAGATAGTACTGCCGGAAAGCGAGAGCGTATGGGCCCCCGCGCCAATCACCGTGGCGCGTACGGTTTGCGCCGGAAACTGCACGTTCATCTCGCGCAGACGCGGGTGCTCATGCAGCGCGGTCGCCAGCAGCGGTCCAATGTCAGAAAAGCAGAACGGATCGGCAGGCTGATGGCGATAGCACTCGCCCACCCCGCCGGAAAGAGTGATCACCTCCGGCGTAATATCGGCGGGCAGCAGCCCGGTTTGCATCAGCGATTGCGCCAGCGGCGAAAGCGCGCCGGTGATAACCTCGACGATGAGATCCGCCATCCGCCGCGCCACCTGCCCCAACTGTGCGGCAGCTAAGGCGCGAGCATCAGTACCCGAACCGAACACCTCATCGATAATCATCTGCCCCGGCTGGTGGGCATAAACCACGCGCCCCTGAGCGTCGGTTTCCAGCAGGCGACCACCGACGTTAAGGCAGGCGGTGCCGCTGACTTTTCCCGCGTCAAACAGCGCGTAGTTAGACGTGCCGCCGCCGATATCAATATTCAGCACCCGACACATCCGCTGCTCAGACAAGCTTTGCGCTCCGGCGCCGTGACCGGCAATGACTGATTCCAGATGCGGCCCGGCGCTGGCGACCACAAAGTCGCCCAGCGACTGCGAGAGCGTCATGACCGCCGGACGGGCGTTGCGGGTTTTGGCGCTTTCGCCGGTGATAATGATAGCCCCGGAGTCCACCGATTCAGGCGCGATGCCTGCGGCCTGATACTGGGCCAGAATCAGCGCTTTAAGTTCTACCTCTTTCAGACCGCCCTGTTTATCCACGGGCGTAAAGAAGACCGGGCTTTGCCAGCTAATGTCGCGTTTGATGAATTCGTAGCGCGGCACCTGCGACACCGCCGCACGGTTAACCAACTCCAGGCGCGAGAAGATCACCTGCGTGGTGGTGGTGCCGATATCGATACCGACGCTCAGTAGCTGGCGAGTGTTCACGATTGCGCCTCCGCTTCGATTTTCACCTGGGCGGCGTCGTCTTTCGGCACCAGCATCATCGCCACGCCAATCGCCGTCACGCCGCCGATCAGCTTGCCGACAATCATCGGGAAGATCATGGCGTTCATGTTGGCAGCGGCGAAGCCTAAATGGTCGCCCAGCGCGAACGCCGCAGAGACGGCAAATGCGCAGTTAATCACTTTGCCGCGGGTATCCATCTGCTTCATCATGCCGAACATGGGGATATTGTTCGCCAGGGTCGCTACCATGCCTGCCGCCGCAATATTATTTACGTTCAGCAGCTTACCGACATTCATCAACGGTTTTTCAAACCAGCGGGTCAGTAACAGCACCATCGGATACGCGCCGAGCAGCACGCAGGAGATAGAGCCGATCACTTCAATGGCGCGCATCACTTCGCCGGGTTTGTCGCCTGGCGCCATAAAGATCGGGTCGAGTCCCGGAATCAACTCCCAACCCAACAGGAATTTAACCACCGCAGCCGCCAGACCGATGGTGATCAGCGCCACCAGAAATTTGGCGAAGATCTGGAAACCGTTGATCATTTTTTCCGGGATGAACTTCAGCCCCAGCGCTACCAGCACCGCGACGATCAATACCGGGATCATGTTCATCAGGATCAGCGCGAAGGTAAACTCCACTGGCTGACCATTGATCTGCACGCCTGAGTACATGGCGATCAATCCCCCCGCAATGCAGCCAATGGGAATGGTGACGATACCCGCCAGTACGCCAAGCGCCAGGTAGCGGCGGTCAGACGGTTCGATAATGCCGAGCGCCACCGGAATGGAGAACACAATGGTCGGCCCCATCATCGACCCAAGTATTAATCCTGAGTATAGCCACGCCGCGACATCACCGCCGGCCAGCTCTTTGGCGAGGAAGAACCCGCCCATATCACAGGCCAGCAGCGTACCCGCGAACATGGATGGGTTCGCGCCCAGCATTTCGTATACCGGGATAATAACCGGCCCCAGTACATGCGCCAGCACCGGCGCCAGCGCGGTCATACCGACCATCGCCAGTCCCAACGCGCCCATCGCCATAAAGCCCTCTTCAAACTGGCCGCCAGCCCCCTCAATACTCTTACCGAATTTACCGAGGAAGCGCGCCGACCCGCCGAACTGCGACAGGATTCTGTCCACGGCGGCAATCAGCATAAAGAACATCATGATGTACATGATGATTTCGTTAATTCCCATAGCCCTTACTCCCTGCCATTTATGATTTGTAGGCCGGATAAGACGTTTACGTCGCCTCCGGCATTAACGCCGTGTTATTGCCGGATGGCGGTGCGAGCACCTTATCCGGCCTACAGGCATTACCCGGCAGCCGCGTACAGGTCGATAATCTGTGCCTGTGTGGCGGTGCGTGGGTTACTGCGCAGACAAATATCCTCCAGCGCGGCTTGCGCCCATGCGCTGTAGTGTTCGGGTTTGGCGCCAGCGTCAGCCAACCGTTTGCTCTGCCCTACTTCGGCAATCAGCTCGCTCACCGCCGCAATCGCATCGCGATCGTCCGATTTCTTATTGGTTAGCGCCCGACCGATTTGACTGAAGCGTTCGCGGCATACCATCCGGTTAAAGCCCATGACCGTTGGCAGCAGCATGGCGTTGGCCTGGCCGTGCGGAATATGCAGCGCCGCCCCTGGCTGGTGCGCCATCGCATGACACAGCCCCAGACCGGCGCTGGAAAAGGCCATTCCCGCCATACAGGAGGCCAGTAACATATTTTCACGCGCCGCCAGATCGTGGCCGTAACCCACGGCTTTCGGCAGCGATTTGCCAATCATCGCTATCGCGCCAATCGCCAGGCTGTCGGTAAACGGCGTGGCGTTGAGCGCGCTGTAGGCCTCAATCGCATGCGTCAACGCATCGATACCGGTCATCGCCGTCACGTTTGGCGGAACACCTTCGGTCACGGCAGCATCAAGAATCGCCACATCCGGCATTAGTGACGCGTGTGCCAGTACCTGCTTGCGCCCGCTGACCGCGTCGATAATCACCGTCACGTTGGTGGTTTCAGAACCGGTTCCGGCGGTGGTCGGCACCGCAATCAGCGGCAGACGCGGGCGTAATGTACTGTGCTCGGTCATGGCGCTCAGCGTCTGGTCAGGGTTAGTCACCAGCAGGGCGACCGCTTTCGCCGCGTCCAGCACCGAACCGCCGCCAAAGGCCACTACGCCGTCGCACGCCGCCTCACGCAGTTGCGCCACCGCCGCGCAGACATCGGTGATGCACGGCTCGCCTGGCGGACACGGCCAGACCGTCATCGCCACGCCTTTCATCGCCAGGCTGCGTACCAGCGGCGCGGTCATTCCCGCCTGATGCAGAAAGCTGTCGACCATCACAAACAAATGGCTTACGCCCCGCGCTTGCGCCTCCTGTCCACAGGCGCCGAGCGCCCCAAGTCCGCACAGCGTGACCGGCGGTACGCTGAACGTTTTCACCCGTTGCAGATTCAGGGTGTCGAATGCCTGAAACAGCGCCGTCTGTAGTTCAGCTTGCATAGAGTCCCTCCGCTTTCGCTCTCCCGCTGTTGGCTATCGCCAGCGGGGTCATAAACAGGCTGTGCTGCGGCAAATGCACCTGTAACTCCGGGAAACGCTGGCGAAATAACGCCTCCACGCCCGGCTGCATACAGGAGCCGCCCGCCAGCCATAAATCAGCAATTCCTTGCCCTTCAATGTGGCGAGCAACGATTTCCGCCATTTTTTCGTACACCGGCTTCACTACCGGCCAAATCTCCTGGGCATTGCTGCGCTTGTACTGTTCCGCCTCTTCCAGGGGAATACGGCGGTTGCC
>OKAA01000187.1_pt1 | contig 20853 bp, 18 predicted proteins | sample 1611051 | NCBI WGS metagenome assembly OKAA01 (sample SAMN04436707, study PRJEB24849) | human gut metagenome | biome: human gut; feature: NICU; material: stool | host: Homo sapiens | place: USA: Saint Louis, MO | collected 2010-09-04
CCGCTTTTGCAGCTTCTGCTGCTTTTTTCAAATTAGGTACAGACGTTGGACATGTAGCAGGTGTACATGCACCATTAGGACCTAAATCTTCAGAGCGGTTTACAAATGTAGTATGCAACATATGATGTGCTTTGTGGCTCATAGGTTTGCCATCAAAGAATTCAGCATATAATTTTTGGATATCTGGATTATCACAAGCCGCTTTCACTTGTACCTCTGCATCACGAGTATACAAGGACGCAATACGAGCTTCACGAGCCTTATCAGCCATTGGTAATTTAACGCGTGGTTGACCACCACCACCGATACAGCCGCCGCGGCAAGCCATAACTTCGATGAAATCGTAATGGATGTTTTCTGCGCGCATGCGTTCAATGAATTTACGCAAGTTGCCAGTACCATGAACAGCCGCTACATGTAATGTTTTATCACCAATCACAACATCTGCTTCACGAGCACCGTCCATACCGCGAATTGCTTCGAATGGGATCAATGTTTGAGGTGCATCTTCACCAGTTGCTAGTTTGTAAGCCGCACGCATAGCCGCTTCCATAACGCCACCAGTATTACCGAAGATGATACCACCACCAGATGCTTCACCCATCAATGGATCAAATGCAGAATCTTCTAATTCATCAAAGTTGATTTCTTCTGCACGTAACCATTTTGCAAGTTCACGTGTAGTAATACAGTAGTCTGTATCGCGCATTTCTGGTACATCCCAGTATTCAGCAGAGGAATTCATTTCGTCACGACGAATTTCGAATTTCTTAGCTGTACAAGGTGTTACTGCAACAGCAACGATTTGTTTTGCATCAAGGCCCATTTTTCCAGCAAAATATGTTTTTTGTGTAGGCGCTTGCATTGCAATTGGACTCTTAGCAGTAGACAAGTTTGGAAAGAATTCTGGATAGAATGTTTCAGCAAACTTAACCCAAGCAGGGCAACAAGATGTGAATTGAGGCAATACGGAATCACCATTGATAACGCGTTCCAACAACTCAGATGCTTCCTCCATGATAGTCATGTCAGCACCAAAGTTTGTATCTAAAATATAGTCGCCACCCAATTTACGAAGAGCAGCTACCATTTTACCTTCTACGAATGTACCTGCATCAAGGCCAAACTCTTCACCTAAGCCAACACGTACAGCAGGTGCAGTTTGGAAAACGACAATTTTATTAGGGTCAGCAATAGCTGCTTTTACTTCATCAATTTCAGAACGTTCATTAATGGAATCGAATGGACAAATAGATGCACATTGACCGCAATGGATACAAATTGGATGATCTCCATTAGTTGTCAAATCGTAATAGTCGAATACGCCCATATCAACAGCGCATGCTTTACGACATAAAGAACAGTTTTTACATTTAGATAAATCTTGCACAATGGCAATATTGCCGTCTTCAATAGGCACACGACGATCTAAAAATTGGTACTTACTCATGTTTCCTCCTACTTAGGTAACGTTGTTATCGTTAATCGATGAAATTATACTACAAAATGTGATTTTTATCAATGATTCTGAAAGTAATTCCTATGCATATCAGGTATTAAAAAATCGCATAAAACAAAGATTTATAGACGTTCTTCTAATTCCATCCATCGTTCAGTCAATGTATCGATTTGAGATTGTGTCTCTTCTCGTTCAGCCATGAGGGTTTGCATTTTTTCATAGTCTGTACCGGCTTGGCCAATCATGACATCCAACCCTTTAACAAGATGTTCTAGTTTTGGCAGTTCCTCCATAATCGATGCATATTCTGCCTCTTCAGCCTTATTGAGGCCTTTCTTTACAGGACTTTCTGTATGACTAGATTCAGTACTAGAGGATGCCCCAATTGTATCCATAGAATCAGATTCTGCCTCAGTTCTATGAGTACTAGCACTCTGTTGTTCAGGTACATAGAATGGTGAATTGTTACTTTCACCAATGTTAGCCTTATAATCAGAATAAGATCCGTGAACGATATCGATACGACCATTGCCTGTAAATACAAATAATTTATCTACCACGCGGTCTAGGAAATAACGATCATGGCACACGGTTATAATAACGCCACTGAAGGAATCAAGAAAATCCTCTAATACCTCTAGTGTAGGAATATCTAAGTCATTAGTCGGTTCATCCAAGAGAAGTACATTAGGCGCACTCATAAGCAATTTTAAAAGGTACAATCTACGACGCTCACCACCAGATAATTTACGAATAGGCACACCATGTAATTCAGGGGTGAATAAAAAGCGTTCTAAAATTTGACCTGCACTTAACGTTGTACCATCACCAAGCGACATATAGGAATGGTCCTCTTTTATATAATCAAGGACACGCATATTTTCATCAAATTCAGGCAATTCCTGTTTAAAGTGTGCAATACGAACAGTCTCGCCTTTGCCAATAGTTCCTGATACTGGCTCATAGGTGCCATCGATGATTTTCATAAATGTCGATTTACCAACCCCATTGGGACCTACGATACCAATGCGGTCATGACGCACCACGTGATATGTAAAATCATCAACCATAGGGCGTCCATCAAAATCAAAGGATAAATGTTCAATATCAAAAATAGTCTTGCCCAATCGAGTCTTTAAGGCAATCGGATCCATTTGATCAGGACGTCTAGTTTTCTCCATATTTTTAAGCGTTTCATACCGTTGCAAACGGGCCTTTTGCTTGGTACTACGGGCTTGAGCACCACGGCGTACCCATTCGATTTCCCGCTTTAAAAATTGACGACGTTTCTCCTCGGTTGCAGCTTGGCGTGCCTCACGGTCTGCTTTCAATTCAATAAATTTTTCATAATTCCCTTCGTACTCATACATGTGACGATTGGATAATTCCAAAATACCATTACATACGGAGTCTAAAAAATATCGGTCATGAGTACTGATTAAAAGACCACCTTGACGATTGCCTAAATATGTTTCGAGCCACTCGATACTATCTTCATCCAAATGATTAGTAGGTTCATCTAAGAGGAGTAAATCACAAGGGTATAATAAAGCTTGTCCTAACGCCAATCGACGTTTTTGACCACCCGATAATAAGCTAACTGACATATTGACATCGTGAAAGCCCAATTTACTCAAAATGATACGCGCCTCTTGTTCTACTTGCCATCCATCTTGGGTATCCATTTCTTCTAAGCACTGCATATACTGGCGCTCAATACGTTCATCAGATACGCCCTGCTCTTGTATATAATGGTAATCGCGACTGGCCTTGTCAAATCGTTTTACCATTTGTAATCGCGGATGGTCACCATCTAAAATGGCTTCCAATAAGGTATTACCTTCATCAAAACTTGGCGTTTGTGCTAAATAATGGATGGTAGCCTTGCCATTGCGCTCAATAGTACCCTTATCACACTCCATCTGGCCTGTTAAAATCTTTAAAAAGGTTGATTTACCAGTTCCATTGATTCCCACAAGTCCCAATCGTTTTTGATTTGTAAATGTTATAGACACATCGGTAAATAACAATCGTGTGCCATACGATTTCTCTATATTCTGTAAACAAATTACATTCATACCTGTACTCCTCTATTATCATTATTTTATTTATTATACTACAGATTTTCATTGACAGGCATAAACCGCATCAGTAGAATACAGATAGATAACTAGACAGTAATCCAACATGATAAGTACATACTATTAGGAGGTTCTCATGGCAACAGATGCAATATTAGATTTTTATGATGCTCTAGATTTTGAAATTATCGACTTTGATGGTTATGATACACTTTTTGTTGAACTACTAGACGATTGTACTTATGCAACTGTATCCGACGACGATGGTCATATGCCAGATACACTCGATACCCCAATCGTATTCAATGTATATGACGATACCGATTCATTCCAATGGAGTGTAAGCCTTAATGATTCTCATCAATTACAAGCACTACTGGAAGAACATACTTCAACAGAAGATTTCTTAAACGCATTACAAATGATACGTACAGAAAACATTAAAAACTATCAATAATTTCGCACGCGAATAATAAAAAGGTCATCCCCAAACTAATGGTTACCTAATCCATACATATGGTAGGTAAATTAGTTTCGGGGATGACCTTTTTATTTATAGTATTTCTAACTCGCACTTAGTAGAAAGTGCATCTGTTTTTGTATCTAGAATATGAATGAGTTCGTTTACGATATTAGCAGCACCATCTACATGCCAAGCACGTGCTTGTTCAGACATTTGTTGTAACCGTGGCGGATTGATTAACAATGCAGCCACTACGTCCTCTAAATTATGTATATCTCTAGCCCAACGCGCACAACCTCGCTCTTCTAATAGCTCCGCATTAGCCTCTTCTTGACCGGGAATAGCATTAAAGAAAACCATAGGAAGCCCAATGGTAACAGCCTCCATACAGGTCAATGCACCAGGCTTTGTAACGAGCATAGTCGCTGAGTGCATTAGCTCAGAAATATTAGATGTATAACCGTATACAGTGGTTTTCGTTTTCATCCGTACACTAAGATTTACTAGAGACTCATAGAGCGATGTATTCTGTCCCGCTACGACAGTAATCTCATCAATACCATTGACCGCATCTAAATGTTGAAGTGCAATCTCTAATGAACCTAAGCCTAATCCTCCCCCCATAACGAGAACCTTAACAGGTGATTTCATTTCATAGTGATCGATGGCATCCTTAAAGAATGATCTACGCACCGGAATACCGGATACATGGATTTTATTCTGCTCAATACCGACGGCCGTCATTTCTCCTACCATGTCCTCTGTAGCGACAAAATAGGTATCTACTTGAGGGTAAATCCAGAATTGGTGACTACTGAAATCCGTTAGAATGGCCACTAACGGGACATCAATATGGCCTTGGCGTTTCAAAATACAGGCGGCCCCACACGGAAATGGATGCGTGAATACAATCACATCAGGCTTCTCTTGTTGAATGAGCTTCAACATACGACTTTTAAGAATATAGGACAAAACGGTTTGTAAAATAGTCCCTTTTTTCTCCCCCTTTGATACACGATAAATCATATCGTATAACATAGGAAATACGTCAATCATCTTAATGTATGTACCCTTGATAAGATGTTCTACTGACATAGTTTCCGTATCAAGAAAATCCACATGGCTAATCTCTGCATGTGGTTCTTTTAATTTCCAATATTCTTCTATCGCCCTTGCGGCCTGCATATGACCTGTCCCAATAGAGGCAGATACAATGAGGACCTTCCGTGATTGTTCTGTAGTCATAATCTATCCTTTCCTTGTGATTATACCACATAAACAAGAAAAAATAACATAGACGAAAAAAGAGACCCTATCGGGTCTCTTTTACATCTTATTCAGATTATTTTTTGCGTTTTTTTGCAGGAGCTGCGTTAACTTGTTCTTTCAAACCTTTACCAGCTTTGAATGCAGGAGATTTGGAAGCTTTAATAGTGATAGTTTTACCGTTTTGTGGGTTGCGGCCTTCACGAGCAGCGCGTTCACGAACTTCGAAAGTACCGAAGCCGATAACTTGAACTTTACCACCAGCAGCTAATTCTTCAGCAACTGTGTCGAATACAGCTTTTACCGCTTTTTCAGCGTCTTTTTTAGTCAATTCAGTTTTTTGTGCAACACTTGCGATTAATTCTGTTTTATTCATGACAGAACCTCCTTAAAAATACAATACCCGAGATTACTAACATACCTCTAGGTTACTTTTCCTGCACTTTAGCCTCCTCCCAAAAAGCATCCAGCTCAGCTAATGAAAAGTCTTCCCATGAGCGATCGCTTTGGTTAACACAAGCTTCTACATGTGAAAAACGCTGTCGGAACTTAGTGTTTGTGCGATTCAGTGCATTTTCACCGCTTATTTTATACCATCTAAAGAGATTAATCAAGGAAAAAAGCACATCTCCAGCCTCTTTTTCCATATTTTCTCTATCTTTTAAGGCCACAGCCTCCTTAAATTCACCAATTTCTTCACTTACTTTTGCCCAAATTGGCTCCAGCTCATCCCAGTCAAAACCTACCTTTCCGGCCTTATCTTGTAGCTTTTGAGCAGCCACCAATGCAGGTAAACCCTTGGATACTCCATCTAATACACTTTTTCGTATATTTCCCTTTTCTTGTGCTTTTAATTCATCCCAAGTGTATGTTTTTCCTTTATTGTCAGGATTTTCTTCTGGAAATACATTAGGATGACGATGAATCATCTTCTCAGTTACGTCATTTATTACATCTTGTAATGTAAAAGCTCCTGATTTTTCAGCAAGACTACTATGAAACACGATTTGTAATAATACATCACCTAGCTCTTCACGCAGATTATCCATATCTTTATTATCAATGGCATCCACTACTTCGTAGGTTTCTTCAATAAAATAACGGCGCAATGATTCATGAGTTTGCACCTTATCCCAAGGGCATCCATTAGGAGAGCATAATTTTTGTACCACCTCTACAAGAGGTTGTATATCAATATTGGTCTTCATAGATTTGATTCTCCTCTGCTTGGCGTTTACGTAATCGTTTTCCAATAACAGGCATATGATACATATCATCCATTACGATAGCCTTAGTAATCCAAAGAGATAGTATATATACAATGAAAGCAATAAGGATGGATATAGCTACGGCAGCACCATTACCAACCATATCGACAAGGAACATAAAGCTAACTTGTGTAGCACCACCCATAGCCATAGCGGAAATGATGATTTTCAATAGGTTCATACATTGAATAATACTACCTACATACCGTTTTACGAATACTAGATTAATTAAGGCAGCGATGGCGAAGTTTAAGTTCGTAGCCCATGCAGCACCATTAATACCGAGTTCAATGGACCCGGTCAATTGATAGTCTAAGATAGCTTTCACCATAAGCCCTATAAAAATAGACAGCATAGGAATAATGGTGCGCCCTAATCCTTGTAATATACCAGCCGTAATCTGTTGCCATCCTAAAAAGATAATACTAAGGCTGATCACGGCAATAACGGGACCTGCATTGGGCGTTGCATATATTAACTGAGAAATAGGCGTTGCCAATACGCATAAGCCTATACAAGCTGGTATAGCAAATAAATTGGCAATCTTCATCGCTGTGCTAGCACGCTCGATTATACGACCCTTATTCTCCGTTGCATGCGCTTCGGATACAGCCGGTACAAGGCTCGCTGCGAGAGCCGTCGTTAAAATAATAGGTAATCCAATTAATGACGTGGCCATCCCTGTCAAATATCCAAACTGTGTAGTCGCCTCATGTAAATAGTAACCAATATCCATCAATCGTTTTGGAACGATAAAAGTATCAATTAAAGATACCATAGGCAACATAATATTAGCCATGGAAACGGGAATGGCTAGGGCAAATAAACGTTTAATAACAGCACTGGTACGTTCTATAGGGGCCTCTTCATTTTGCTCACTTAGCATCTGCTGACGCAAACTACGTTGAGACCTATAAAAATACACAAGTACGATTAAACCCGCTAATACGCCCGGAAATGTGGCGAAGGTAGCGCCACCTGCGGCCAGATGTAATCCGGAGTCGATAAAATAGTACGCAAGCCCCACCATGGACCCTACGCGAAATATTTGTTCAAAAACCTGACTTGTCCCGGTAGGAACCATATATTGGAAACCTTGGAAATAACCTCTAAAACAGCTTAAAATAGTGACAACAATAATAGCCGGCGATAATAATTGAATCGGTATTAAAGCCCTTGAATCCGTTATAATGTTCCATTTTATAAGCCATTCTGCACTAGCATAAAGTCCCACACTAAATATAATACCTACTAGTGTAAGCACCCGTAAGGATACATTAAAAACTTGTTGTACCCCACGCATATCTCTATTCGCCAATTTTTCAGCAATCATAATGGAGATTGCCACAGGAATCCCTGCAGCCGAAATACTAACTATAATCTGGTATATCGGATAGGCCATCATATAGAGACCTATCCCCTCGCCTCCAAGAATACGAGCGACGAGTACCTTACTGAAAGCACCAATAATTTTAACGATAACACCAGCTATTGTTAAAATCATGGCTCCCTTTAAAAATCGGTTCATAGGCCCCCCTTAGATTTCTTTGACAACTCCTTCATCACCGCTTCTGTAATCGTTAAAATAGATCCCTTTAATCCATTCAAACTAATATATAATGACGCCGGTTTTGTATCCATGAACTTCATTTTCTTCCATAAATCTTCGCGAACAGCACCCATATCCCAATCGGCCATTTTTGAATCATCTTGCCAATGGATGATGAGCTGACCATCGCGACGAACGATGCTCTTAATCCCCAACAAACGAGCCTGTTCCTTAATTTGAGCGACTCGTAGTAAACGATCTACCGGATCCGTTGGTGTACCAAAACGGTCGATAAGTTCATCCGTCAAATCATCAAGCTGCGCTTTATTCTTGATTTGTAACATCCGTTGATATACGGAAATCTTGCGCGCACTATCCTTGATATAGGCATCATCTATGAAAGCATCGATTTCAAGGTCAATGGCAGGATCTGGTACTACCTCTTTGATAACCTCTTTATTTTGTGCTTTCGCAATGGCTTCCTCTAACATAGATACATACATGCCAAAGCCGACTGATGCGATATTACCATGTTGTTGTGAACCTAATAGATTACCAGCCCCACGAATTTCCAAATCGCGCATAGCCAGTTTAAATCCTGCCCCTAATTCAGTGAACTCTTCGATGGCTTTCAAACGTTTTTCTGCCGCTTCTGAAAGCATCTTATCAGGTCGATACATGAAATATGCATAGGCGCGTCGTCTAGACCGACCTACACGGCCACGCATTTGATAGAGTTGAGATAAGCCTAAACGATCCGCATCGTATATGATAATCGTATTAGCATTTGGTATATCAAGGCCTGTTTCAATGATGCTTGTACTGAGCAATACATCATAATGACCTTCATAGAAATCGGTCATAATTTCTTCGATTTGACGGCCTGTCATCTGTCCATGTGCAACAGCATAACGCAAATCTGGCAACGCCTGTTCTAATAGTTCACCCATATGATTAATCGATGCTACCCGATTATACACGAAGTAAACCTGTCCCCCTCGAGCAAGTTCTCGTTTAATTGCATCAGCTATGAGATTCATATCGTATTCTACTACATAGGTCTGTACTGGTAGTCGATCCTCTGGAGGTGTACTAATGACCGACATTTCACGAACACCTACAAGAGACATATGAAGTGTCCGTGGAATAGGTGTCGCACTTAAGGTAAGGACGTCAATATTACTAGCCCATTCCTTCCATTTTTCCTTTTGTGCTACGCCAAAGCGTTGCTCTTCATCGACGACGAGGAACCCTAAATCTTTGAATTTTACCTTTTTATTTAACAAGGAATGCGTGCCGATTAAGATATCGATAGAACCATTTTCGATACCCTTTAGCACCTCTTTCTTCTCCGCTGTAGAACGGAATCGATTGAGTACATCTACCTTTACACCAAATGGATTAAATCGATTTAAAAACGTTTGGTAATGTTGCTGAGCTAATACAGTAGTTGGTACCAATACGGCCACTTGCTTACCGCTCACAACGGCCTTAAAGATGGCACGCATAGCGACCTCTGTTTTACCAAAGCCCACATCCCCCGCTAACAAGCGATCCATCGGTGTTGGTCGTTCCATGGATTCTTTAATTTCTCGCGTAGCTTGTAATTGGTCCTCTGTTTCCTCATAAGGAAAGGCATCTTCAAATTCTTGTTGCCACGGTTGATCCGGCAAGAACGCAAATCCTTCTGTAATTTCTCGTTTCGCATACAGTTCAACTAGCTTATCCGCCAAATCATCAATGGATTTCTGTGTCTTTGTAACCGCTTTACGCCAATCGCTACCACCCATCTTATGAATGCGAGGTACATCGCCTTCATTGCCGATGTACTTTTGCAATTGATCTAAATTACTAGCAGGCAAATACAGTCTATCTGTTCCAGCATAAGCAATTTCAATGTAGTCTCGATGGATACCTTCTGTTTCAATCGTTTTTAAGCCCACATATTTACCGATACCATGCATGCTGTGAACAACGTAATCGCCGACCGATAAATCCGTAAAATAATTAATTTCTTGGCCTTTTTTAGGCTTATTGCGAAGTTTGCGTTTTTGCTGCCCGTAAATATTGCCTTCTACAACGACGACTAAATGGCTATGCGGTAATTCAAAGCCATCAGTTAATAAGCCTTGCATAACGTGAACCGTATTAGGCTCAAAATCCCAGCTTTCACAAAGCTTATACGGAATGGCATCACCATGCAAAGCCTTTTCTATGCCTTCACGGCGCTGCAAATTATTAATCACAAGCACAACTTGATTGCCCAGCTTTTGCCACTGCTTGATTTCATCCATCAACAATGGAATTTGACGCTCAAAGCTCGTCATCGTTTTGCCTTGAATGCCAATCGGATAAAATCCAGCTAGCCCTATAGAACGCTGTTGCATGAATGTGAAAGCCACCTCAATCTTAGCCTCTACAGAGCGTTGTAATTCAGACCATTCACAATGTTGCTTGCGATGTGTTGCATCTTCTTTTAAGAATTTCTTCAACGCTTCTTGAATGCGCACCGGTTCATCATAAATGATAAGTCCATCCTTTGCATAAGATAGCAATGTACTATCTGCGTCATCGCTGGTTAAGAAGAATGGTGTAACCGTATAGGCATCTACCATTTCGATAGATCGTTGTGTATCTACGGAGAAATGGCGCATCGTGTCGATTTCATCGCCAAAGAATTCCATACGTATTGGATCATCACTATTCACAGGAAAGATATCAAAAATATCTCCGCGCACAGAAAAATGACCACGTTGTTCTACCTGGTCTACGCGTTCATATCCAATTTTAACTAATTTTTCTAACAGCTCATCTCGCTCTATAGATTGAGAAACCTCAAGATGCACACTTTGAGATATAACATATTGAGGACTCACTACATATTGCGTGGCCTCTTCTATTGTAGCGAGGACTACAACAGGACGATTCCAGGCCAACATACTGAGCGCTCGCATTTGAGCCCCTTGTCCTTCAAGGCTACGAGCTACGGTAGTAAATTCTACACGTTCTGTAATAGGAAACGGCAATACCTGCACATTAGGCCAGAAAAACGCCAAATCCCGTTCCCACAATTCTTTATGTTCTTTATCGTGCACCACGATAATAATAGATTGTACTTGTTCCTCTGGAATAGCACGGCTTAAGAGGAATGACTTTTGTGATCCACTTAAACCATATATAACTGACTTTCCCTTTTGGCGAAACGCCTTTAGCCCATCTGTCATAGATGGGTTTTGTGAAAGCAGTGTGTCAATTGAAGTATCCATACTGCACCATATATAATGATTATCTATATAATATCTTAAACATATCTATTACAAGTACAATAGTACTGATAATTTATTATAGCATATTTACGAATATGCAAAAAAAAAGCCTGTTTCCTTGAACAGATGTAAATGGGCAAAAAAAAAGCACCTACAGGTGCAAATATAGTTGGTGCGGGAGAAGGGACTTGAACCCCCACGCCGTAAGGCGCCAGATCCTAAGTCTGGTGCGTCTGCCAATTCCGCCACTCCCGCGTACCGACTGAAACTATAATACCACTTATTATATATGTCGTCAATCATTTTTTGTAATTTTTATGAGACTTCATCATATATATAGAATTAACAATTTCAAGATGTCTATGTATCTATCAACTCTAAAGTTCCAAGAATCAAAAAAAGAGATGGTCCAAACACCTAACCTAGGTGCTAGGACCATCTCTCTTTTTAGGATGATGATGAATAAATGCATGCCCTACATTTACCAATAAATATATTAACAGACATAACAAAAGCCATGCTGATAATACCAAACGGTATATTCACCATGACTACTCTAACGATACAAAGATTATAATTTGTGTACTACAAAACATCATTTACACAAAAAAAATCCTTTTTACGGGTACGTAAAAAGGGAGTCTCAAACTTCTCCTCCCTATCACTCGTAGGTCAAATGGTGAATGTTGAATAGGCAGTTCTCCTGACTCGGTGTCAACGCTCATCTAGCCTTCCCAGTTTCCCAGTGACTTAATTAGACTCGCTCAACCATACAGTGGCGGGACCGTGCTGGCCTTTAACCAGCTTCTCTATTATGCTTTTCAGCACCTATTCCCAAATATGATGTTGTCTATGTGTTTATATTATCACCGTATGTTACTTTCGTCAAACGTTTTTTACATTTTCATAAATAAATATTTATAATACACTAATAACAAAAGACTATATTTCAATCTATCTATTATCTCATCATGCTTTCATGTATAATGATAGAGTAATTTACATTATGGAGGTCATTATGTATATCGGAGACATTATAAAAGCATTCCGCGAGGAACATCAACTTTCACAAGAAACATTTGCAGCAAAAGCTGGTTTAACAGTTAGCGAAATCAATACACTAGAACAAAACTTTCAAGACGGGTCTTCTACACCCGTACCAGTTGCGATTCGACAAATAAAAGGCATTGCTCAAGCCATGGAACAACCAATGCCGGTTATCATGAGTCGAATACCATCCGACCAACAAGTTGTGGTCAACGTCGTCGCTGAATCAGATCAGCCTCATGCCAAATAAGGAGCAAACACCACACTATGAAAAAATTAGCTATTCTAACGCTTACATTCCTTGCCTTAACGGGTAGTGCCTACGCAGTTAATATAGGTGACCTAGAGAACGCTAGAGGCTATTCCTATATGTATCGCATGAACGGTCAACAATACTATGCAGATAATCGCGTCATCGTTCGTGCAGGCGAAGGCAATAACTACGAAATCATCGCAAAAACATATAGCCATCAAGGTGCCATGTATTACATGACAGAATATATCAATCATTACTATTTCAACCAAGATGCTGATACCATCTATTGGACACAAGACGAAATCAATCTAATTGATGCTCGTACAGGTCAAATTCTACGTAGAAACATTAAGAAAAACCCTAAGCTAAAAGAATTAAAACCAGATACATATGGTTATATGCAAGCCATCTATTCTAAAAATATGGCAATTGCTGCAGGACAATTAAAAGAAGTATCCAACTAACAAAACGGAGCTGTTAATACAAAGCAGCTCCGTTTTATTATTGTTAAGCCTCCGTATATAAGGTCCTACAAATTAGTACAGGCCTGTACTATCTCTGAGATGGCCTATCTATATGAGGTCCTACGAATTAGAACAGGCCTGTTCTATCTCTGAGATGGCCTATCTATATGAAGCCTACAAATTAGAACAGGCCTGTTCTATCTCTGAGTTGGCCTATCTATATGAGGCCTACGAATTAGAACAGGCCTGTTCTATCTCTGAGACGACCTATCCATATAGGGTCCCTACGAATTAGAACAGGCCTGTAGTATCTCTAAGTTGGCCTATCTATATGAGGCCTACAAATTAGAACAGGCCTGTTCTAATTCTAAAAAGGACCTAATAGTGTCTAGAAAATAAAAAATCGAGACTAGTTGATTAGAAATTAATTAACTAGTCTCGATTTTTTTATTTCTATATTTTTGTAAGGGATGCCTTGCCCCCAATATTCATGGATTACACCTGCATAGTTGCCCAGGTGAGTACATCATAAATGAGGGCTACCACAACAGCCATAGCTAATTGTCCACCAATATAGACAGGCACAAGGTATATAAAAAAGGCCCATAAGGCGCCGATAATTTTCATCCACACGGATCCAAGTTGTTTACTTTCAACCCAAGCCACAAAACGGTCTAGAGGGTTAACGATTTTTATAATCCATCTAGGAACGTCCTTATCTGGATTACACGCGGGTAGGTATAACAATACTAGTGGCAATACAATAGCATCAATGGCAAGTAATGTGGTTAGCGTTAAAGAAAACCAGTCAGGTTCCCCTTCCCAGGTCACAGGATGCGAATAAAAACGAAGCCCCCACAAATAGGCTTTATATACGATATACGGTTCTAATAGCCATAATAGGGGCTTGGTAATATGCATAATAAACACTCTCTCTAAATTATAAATAGTATATTAATTATAGCATATTTTTACGTTTTACTGTTTCAAGCATTTTAGATCGTACTGTAGATTCTGTATCGAGTTTGTGTTTTCCACCGTACCACGCCATGTCGGCACCAGCAAGACGGAACATGATTTTACCATAAGCGCTGTTAAGGGTCGTGCCAACGTCTGCAGCGCGTGCTACAGAACCTTGAGTAAACCAAACTTGGTGAGATTGGTCATCATAATGGCCTATAGGCTGCACCGTTTCTACACTATAGAGGGGCTTCCAGTCCTTCTGAAAGCTAAGCGCCACGGTGGTTCGTTTCATCCACGCCTTGCCATTGGTATGCATATCATTATTGATATTGGACACAGCCACTGCATTGATAGCGGAATTCACCGCATCAACATTAGAATACCGCGTCGTTTTACGCTCTGTTGTATCCATTACCAACGGTCCGCTTTCACCAATCTGATGGTCCGGCAAATAGGCCGGCGAAATATGAAATTCCTCAGTATTCACTTGTCCATTTTTCGTAGATGGCGCCGTATCACTGGCCCACACAGTAGGAGCCAGTAATACCCCACACAACACATACACTAAAAATCGTATATACACTTTTTTACAAATTGAGAGCTTCCATCCATTCTTTTTCTTTAAAGCCTACCAAGACCTTATCTTCTAATACCAAAATCGGACGCTTTACGAGCATACCGTTGGATGCCAACAAAGCTAATTTTTCCTCTTCGCTAAGACCTGGCAACTTATCCTTTAATTGTTGCTCACGATAAATCAAGCCAGACGTATTAAAGAATGCTTTCAAATCCTTACCAGATTGAGGATACCATGCAGCGATTTCCTCAGCTGTAGGATTTTCAGATTTAATATCACGGTCCGTGTACTCAATATGATGATCATCTAAAAACTTCTTTGCTTTTTTGCACGTTGTGCATTTTGGATATTCTACAAATAACATAGGAACTCCTTTATCTACATATAACACTAAGAATCATTATTCATATGTATAGTGTAGCAGATACATCGATTAATTTCAATTTATTGTTTTATATATCATCTGTTGGAATAGCACCTACTTAATTATCGCTTATGATAATCTTCGTCACTTTGCTCCCATTATGTTCAAAGAATATACCGCGAATGTTATCGCTATTATATCTAAGATATCCATAGAACCACCGGTTATTAAAGTCGATAAAATCAGGGCGTCCATAGACGTCCATAACCTTTTTCAAGTTGTCGCCAACGGCAATGCCTCGAGCAGTTACAGCATCGCGATTGCTTACGGTTATATACCATACGATAGGTCTGCTATCTTGCATCAAGGAATGTCCGAATTTAATGCCTCCATAGGTAAGCTCATCACGTTTTTCACTAGTCGGCTGACCAAGGCTAGCCTTTACCGCATCAAAAGATGTACCAAGGGACACACCTGCAATTTTCATATCTTCAGCAGGCAAATGGGCCCCTATGACCTGACCAGGTCTATAATGACGATATTGCTCTGCCTTTGGCCAACTTGGTGAAAGTTTAGCATTACTTGTTTCTAAACGATCCATGGCTTTACTCAACCAACTGGCATCAGCAACAGAACTCATATTGCCAGCCAGTAATACAGCAATACCCAAACTAAGTGCTATAGATTTTGTTCTCATTATTCTCTCCTAAACTCTCAAAACTATATGATATAACAATATAATAACCTAACCCCAAAAAGCACAATGCTTCTCAGCATCAGTATACTATGCTGAGAAGCATTGTGCCTATTGTTTTATGGTTTATTCGTATTTGACGATATATACAATTCTATCTATAATATAAGAGGATAGTCAGACGAGTCGAAACGTCAGGCGCATCTCGAAAATAGTAAAATCTTAGGAAATGGCCTTTCAGTTATCTAGTTACACTAGGCAACGGAGGGCTATTTTGCTATTGCTAGACAAATAAGCGCTATAAGGGCTCCAAAGGATATCAATAACTATCATATTATATGAATATATAGATATAACGCTATCTTAGAAAATCTAAGATAGCGTTTTTTATGCCCATACACATGGTGTTTTCAGTAAGTTCTGAATGATATTGTGCCCTGCTATGACGGTCATGACTGACGGAGCGCAATAGGTAAATTCTGGATCCGGCAAAATCGTTTTGATGTAGCAATCTTGTGTTTCCATAAATGATTTGTATGTATCGAGTGAAAATAGTCCATAGTTACCACATAGTTCCCATCTATCTTTAGCGAGAAGGGCCAAAAATTCATCGGCATGTTGGTCATATGCAATGTTAGGTAAGGTGCTGGTTGTTAGCCCTGTATCACTATTTGTACATGGAGAAATATAATACATATACCCTCTTGGTGTGATACAAAGCATCCAGGGAATTGCTCTAGACATAAGGGTTCGTTTAAAAACGCCAAATACTTCTTGTAATCTTGATTTTCGCACATACAGAGCATAAAAGGTTTCCCTATATTCCGTTGGATCATCAGGCGTATCGAGATAGGTTTGTTCCACTATATCAAAGGGAACATTACATATATTTGCTAGGTCTTCAATCGAATGGCGCCATATTCCTCTACGAACTAAACTAATACGCCTTTTGGGGAATAATAAAATATATTCACTGCCAATATAATCAGATAAAGCACCAAAATGAATGCCATCTTGCCGATTAAACTCAGGAAATTGCATACGCCGATAATCAGCGTCAATGCCCGTACAAGCGTAGCTTTCACCTAAAACAGTGCTACCATAGGTCTCAATCTGATGAGGGTCCCAGTCCCCTAAGTTATCGCCATACCGCATCTTGCCATGATCATAACGAAGCATCTTGGTATGCCCCGTAGGAGACACGCAGAGCACGCAAGGATACCCATACTGCTGCGTATACCAACCGCCCACGCTGTGCCAATCCGCAATCCGATTTTCAGGCCATGCAAACAAGGTCATTTCCACCGGCTGCTGTCCATGTACACCATTCACGGACGCCGTGCCATGAATCGTATGCTTATACCAATTTCGACCAACCATATACTGCCATGCCAACGGTGGCGTCGGACCACGTTGGCCAACAGGATTACTAATCACAATGAGCAGACCCATCCGCGCTTTTCGATAGGGTCTAACGATATCATTAATTTGGCGCACTAAACCTTGATTCATAGGACATCCCCCTTTTACCTTACTAATCTTGATGAAAGCTAACGCTGTTTACACCTTTAGTATAAATGAGTAGATGTGTAAAATTTAGTGCATAGAGGCATGCAAACTCATTACTGCTTAACATATAGGAAAGTTATATAATTATACTTAATAAAGAGAATCTAAGTATTGTTATAGCTCTTATAAAAAGGAGCATGTAAGTAGGAGAAGCTATTATGCCAAAATTACCACTCATAGTGAGTGCTTTCATCATGAGCACTATACTGTCGCCAGTAGGGGCCATCGACGTCAACATTCCTGGTGCGGATTCTAAAATTCCAAAAGATGCGTATATAAATTATCAAGCCACAAACCAAGCCATTGAACAGGATGTGGCAAATTATATAGAAACCTTAAAGAGCACTGATAAAGCCAACGGTATTAGTAGAAACGAACTAGCCTATGCCAAAGAGGCCTCTATATATCGTGGCGAGCATTACCACAATACAGTGATTTCCGTTCACAATCGATACAGCCAAATCCGGCTTTCATTCCCCGTAGCAGGCATAAAAAGCGAATATAATATCGGCCGGTATAAAAATCCAAATCGCACCATAGAGGATTATCGCGTTATAACCGATAATGGCAGTCTTAATCTAGAAATCGACTATGCAGATTACAAAGATCAGGATTGGCGCAACACTAAAATTGCCTATGAAAAACTAACAGATAAGGACGTTCGTAAGTTCTTACAAGATAATGCAAAGAAGAGTCCAGAAAAGCATATTTCTGATATAAAGGCAACTGTATTTTCATACCCTACTATTACCTATAGTACTTGGGACAGTATGAAAATGCCTTACCTCAAAAACGGCCAAAAAACGACGATGACCGTCGATACCATCAACTTTAAACATATGGGCTTTGCCATACGGTATCCTCTATATCACGCAGGTATCGCCTATTTCGATAATAAACCGGTGTTGAATAAGGTGCCTACTGACAATCTACTCGCCAATTACGTGCTTCCATCAGTGAAAAATCTCAATGAGTTGAATCAATATTCACGCATAGAAAATCTAAATGGCATACAGTATCGCGTACCTAAGGATGCCATATTCGATGGTGAAAGTAAAGAAGATCATCAGGATATTAGATATTACAAAAAGGGAGATATAACATTCTTTGTTTCTACTATCAATCTTACTAATAATCCGTATACTCGTAATCTTATCATTGATGGGCATTACAATTTCAGTAGGAATTTACATTCATTCTGGAATATATACCGGTACCACCCAACACCAGAGTATATTAATTACGCTGTTGTATGGAATAATAATATACCTGGCCTATCCATACATAGTTATGAACCATATAGTGATATTCAAATCCTAAACTTTGAATCCTATGATGGCACCTATGGTTTTATCTATACCATCTTTTATCCGAACTTTTTAAGTGCTGATGAAGTTCAAAAATTACGGAATATGATTGAGTTCTTTGATTCTACGAATAATCCGGAGTTTAAACTACAGCAACATGTTGTGTTTCCAGAGAGTCGCTAACTAGAAAAGTAAATACAACTAATCTGCTATCTTAAGATACACAAACAGCCAGTACCGCAATCGCAGTACTGGCTGTTTGTATGTGTAGTGTATTCTATTCTGTTATTATACAACTATTTAGAATTTTTGAGGTCTCTATTTTGTCTTGCCTTGTTTTTCATGTTGTTCTACAAGAGCAAGAAATTCTTTAAAGTTGTTGATTTTAACGGCTTGCCATGTGCCATCATCAAGTTTTTTCATAGCAAGGTTAAATGTTACGTCTTGGTTAAGTTCTTTGGAGTTAAATGTAACAGGCACAACAGCGCTATTACCATCAACAGTGGCAGAACCAATGCTTTTGAACTCAAGGTCTTTAATGCCTGTTTTTTCTTTCATGTCATCAGCGACTTGTTTTTCACGAGCATTTTGATTTGAATCTTCAGATTGCTTTGCAATGGCATTGTAAATTTCATTGCTCAAAATTGGGACAATCTTTGGTTTCAAACCTTGAAACATCACTTCAGCAAGGCCTTTGAGCGGATTATTCTTAATTTCAGGGTCTTCCAATTGCATAGCTACAACATCATCATAGCCTGAACCGATGATAGAATCTACATCGACATGTTTTTTGAAAGCATTCACATCGTGTTTTTCTACGGCTTCACGAGCAAGATTCAAGGAATAGACTGGTGTTTTTGTGAAATACAAGAAATACCAACCTAGAGCAATAGCCACAATGGCTACTACCGCAGCAAGAATAATCTTCTTTTTAGACATACAAGTCTCCTTTCATAGAGATAAAACTATTAGTTAAGCCTTAGGGTAACTTAAAAACATACGCTTCGTCAAGATATTTCAAAGCAGGGAACGCTTGCTTATGGGGACGTTTAATCAGTGTTGCCATCTCTACCATACTACGAATATCATGGTAAGACTTCTTCACCTTATCATCTTTGTAAACAACTTCAATACTGTACACATATGTATCATCATGGATTGTGAAATAGGTATAATTACTACCATTATCAAATTTTACACTACCACTGAAAGCAGGCACACCATTATTCCAAATAGTAGCATTATCATTAACTGAATATGGATATTTTCGGCTCACCGTATCCATAGTAGAAAAAGCACCTGCATAAAAATTTGTTTTATCATTGGGAAAAATCGGACGACGCTTAACTAGCTGCACTATACCGCCACCTTCATACACACGCGTTTCCTCACCATAGGAGGTAGGCTCATAATCGGCTTTTCGCTCACTATTCTTGAATACGCGATATACAAAGTTTCCCCATGTTTTAACAGTGGCATAACGATCGATAGCTTTTGTATCCTCTACCGATGGAATCATATAATTCGCCAACGCCGCTTCTGCATACCTAATATGATCTGGATTACCATTGCCACGATTTATGATATTAACACGATACACATGATTCATATCACTAGGCAAGGAAAACTCAATCCCCGTACGCGTACGAGGCTCAGTTTCTCCCTCTTTTCCAGGAATAGCTGTCATAATGCCATACGTCTGCTGCCATTGACCATTTTTTACCGTTTTATATGTGAAAGCACGATTTGTATATGTAGTCTTATCATCTACATCTACTACGATATCTGCATTCATGCTTTTAATATAATATTGATGTCCTTCATTTACTACATTAGCAACTGGATTAGTACCGTCATTGCCCACCTTACTTTCTAAACTTGGATAAGGCATAGAAAAACGAATATGTTGTGTATCATTGTCAAAAATAAACACCGTACTCTGATTTGCTTGGCGTTTTAAATACTTAGCATTACCATCCATATATGCCTTGGCTTGCTCTACGGTCCTACGGCCATTTTTCACAGTCTGTGCTACAACAGGACCTGAACGACGTCTAAACTGAGTCTCTACAAGATCCATATCAGCACTATTATAAGAATAGCTTTCATAAGCACCATCTGGTACCATAGCATCGCCACCAGGGATATCTATATTTGCACCATGTGCTGTCACCATAAGGCCAAACGAACAAAGGCCTATTAAACATACTCTCTTAATCATATACATACCTTTTTATCAATATAAATGCCTTTACTTGTT
>OKAA01000191.1_pt1 | contig 20664 bp, 4 predicted proteins | sample 1611051 | NCBI WGS metagenome assembly OKAA01 (sample SAMN04436707, study PRJEB24849) | human gut metagenome | biome: human gut; feature: NICU; material: stool | host: Homo sapiens | place: USA: Saint Louis, MO | collected 2010-09-04
GAGAGCTTATGCGATACCTATTATTGGGGAGGATATAGTTAGTGCAATAATTGATGTCTACCTAATTAAAAAAATGAAGAGTGTTTTTAATTAAAGCACTCATCTTTGTTGTGGGCGCATAAAAATGGCGTCGTTGTTTTTATTTTTCTGATTACGAGATGTAAGAAAACTGAAATCTATAAAGCGTATTGGTAGCAGTAAGCCAAGGGCGGTAGCGTTCACTTTCTGAATAAGTTGAGCATCCTTTATCCTTTCTAATCCACAAAAACATTTTATTCACAATGTAATATCAGGAGACAACATGGAAGACGAAAGTAATCCGTGGCCTAGTTTTGTTGATACATTCTCTACGGTATTGTGTATTTTTATATTTCTTATGTTGGTGTTTGCACTTAATAATATGATTATTATGTATGACAACTCAATTAAAGTTTATAAAGCAAATATAGAGAATAAGACTAAATCTACTGCTCAAAATAGCGGAGCCAATGACGATTCAAATGCTAATGAAATAGTTAATAAGGAAGTGAATACTCAAGATGTGTCGGACGGAATGACTACAATGTCAGGTAAGGAGGTTGGAGTATACGATATCGCCGATGGTCAGAAAACTGATATAACGTCTACAAAAAATGAGCTTGTTATTACGTATCATGGCAGGCTGAGAAGCTTTTCAGAAGAGGATACTCATAAAATAGAGGCTTGGTTAGAAGACAAAACTAATAGTAATTTATTGATAGAAATGGTTATTCCTCAGGCAGACATCTCTTTCTCTGACTCTTTACGACTGGGATATGAACGGGGAATTATTTTAATGAAAGAGATCAAGAAAATATATCCTGATGTAGTTATTGACATGAGTGTTAACTCCGCAGCATCAAGTACAACGAGTAAAGCTATTATCACGACTATTAATAAAAAGGTGTCAGAGTGAAATATATAAATCATTACCGCTATTTGTTTGTCTGTTTTTTCCTTGCCATGCTCCCTTTTTTCGCTTTATCTCTTCCCGGTATAAGAGAGTATGTTTTTGATAACTTTATGGTTTCTGCAATTTACAATGGAGTCATTATTGCCATTTATATTACAGGTTCTTTGTGTGCATTATTCACTATTCTTAAAAATATTTCAGCAAAAGACATATTAATAGCTCAGGACGCCAGTAGAAAAAATAGCATTCTTTCTAACCTCAATCAGGTTTTGTTTGCCGGGGAACCCAAACAGTGTGATTTCAATTTGCTAATGGAATTAGATGACAATGTGTCTACCGCCCGTAATCAACGATTGTCATTTATTATGAGCTGTAGCAATGTGTCGACGCTTGTTGGCCTGTTGGGGACGTTTGCGGGTCTGTCTATTACGATTGGTTCAATCGGGAACTTATTGAGCTCGCCATCAGATGTTGGCGGTGATAATGCAAGTAATACACTCAATATGATCGTGACAATGGTAGCGTCGCTTTCTGAACCATTGAAAGGGATGAATACCGCATTTGTATCTTCTATCTATGGTGTTGTTTGCGCCATACTCCTGACCTCACAAAGTGTTTTTGTTCGCAGCTCCTATTCCCTTGTTTCTACGGAAATCAAAAAATTAAAAATCATAAGCAACAGATCCAATAATAAACAACGAAGCCTGCGGGTTGAATCAGAGACGCTTGTAGAATTTAAAGAGTTGTTTAAAGCGTTTTTTGATAACTATCTGTCAGTTGAAAATTTACGGACGCAGGATGAAGAAAAGAAACGAGAGATGCTATCAGATAGCTTTGTCACTTTGCAAAACCAACTATTGGATAACTCAGCAAAACTAGAGCAACTTTCTACGCTGATTGATGGTTATCTGGTAAGCAGTAACGAAAATCTCAAAAAATTATCTGACGGTGTAATAACAATTACCTCGCGTTTATCTGAAGGTAATATCCTGCTTGCTGATAATAATGCACGACTGGAGGCAATGAGTACAATACAAAATATTATAGATAAAAAGAATGATTCAATAATGGCATCAGTTGATAAATGCTATCAGGAATCTCTTTCACATGGTAAGACCATAAACGATATTGCCGCTGGCAGTGCCGATATTTCCCATACTCTCGATGGGCTGAGAAAAGAAATGGATGAGGATATGAATAATGTTCATTTAGCGCTATCCGATCTATCGGCTACTGATAAAAAGATTATTGCCAATACTAAAGAGATTAGTGCTGAAATGGTTAGCTACCGTGATACCTATATGCCATTAATGGAAAAAATAACATCTATGCATCAGGAAATAGTAAAGCAACGTTTGTTAAACAAGGAGGAAAAAAATGAAGATTAAGATGTTTTTTCTGACGACTGCTTTTATTACACAAAGCACATACGCCAGCGAGCTTCCGGTCATTCCTCTAAGAGATTTAGTTAATGCCGCATTAACGCATCAGCCCTCTGTTGCTGTTTCATATTATGAGACTGAAAAGAAAAACAGTGACTTAGATCTTTCACGGGCAGCACTTTATCCTACCCTGGATCTAACATCTGGCCTTAATAATAACAGGAAAGAGTCATCAGGTACCGAGAGGAACGTTGAAAATAAGGTGTCTTTATCATACCGAATAACGGATTTTGGAGTGAGGGGGGCTAATATCAGGAAATCTGAATATGAAAGAGATAATAGTAAAACTGACTATGAAAAAACAAAGAATATAGTGTCTCAGGAGGTTGTGACAACCTATTACAACATCAGTAAATATCGTGAAATGATTGATGGCGTAAATCTGGAGAAAGAGTTTTATAAAAAGATGCTGGAAACTTTTTCGTTGCTGGTATCTTCCGGTGTAGCGATGCAATCTGATATGCGTAAAGTACAAGTATCTATCGATGCATTAAATACCAGAAGCATTATGTATCAGTCGATGTTGGATGATGAAATGTATAAAATGCAGAATATGACTGGTCTGAATTTATCGCCAGTTCAGATTCAAAGCGATGAAAAATTCAACCTCTTCAAAAAATATATCTTTGTCGAAAGCCCTGAAAAACTTATGGACATGGTGATGAAATACAACGATGACTATAAGATGCTTGTCAATACCCGAAAAGCCGCGACCGAAGATATTAATGCCGCAAAATCATCCTATTTTCCGACTGTAGATCTTGTTTCCAGCTATGTACAGAATAACCCGAGCGGTAGTGCCAAAAAAAGTGATTATGAAGATGAATTTAAAACGGGTATCAATGTCAGTTTCAACATTTTTAATGGGTTCAGAAATTCAGCCCAGGAAAGAAAAATGGTGGCAAGTTACTCGCAGGCTAAGCTGCAAATTGACGATTTTTTGATTAAAACGCGTTATAACATTGATTCACAACTTTCAAGATACGCCGCTGCAAAAGAGACTTACTCAGTGGCGGAACGTTCACATACAAACGCGTTACAGCTTACTGAATTATATGAGCAGGAGTTTCAGTTAGGGCAAAAAAGTTTGCTTGATTTAATTTCAAGCCGTAATGAAGCATTTCAGGCATATGTAAGCATGATCGACAGCAAATATAGCCTGTATATTTTAAAGCTACAGCAACTCTCATTGATTTTTCATTTAATGGATTATTTAAAAGGAAATACTGAAAGTGAGTTAAATGTAATGAAATGAATAGAAGACAAAGCGATCATCTCATGATGATAATTATTTCTTTGACGATCTTAATTATTATCCTTACCTACTTTATAGAAATTAATTCAGTGGTTCATGGTCAGGGCGTTATCACTACTAAAGATAATGCTCAGTTAATATCTCTTTCTAAAGGAGGGACGATACAAGATATTTATGTAGCCGAGGGTGATACTGTAAAAAAAGGAGAACTCCTTGCAAAGGTCGTTAACCTTGATCTGCAAAAAGAATATCAAAGGTATAGAACTCAAAAAGGGTATCTGGATAAAGATGTTAACGAAATATCTTTCATTCTTGATAAAGAAAATGAGAGTGGGTTGATTACCCTGGATGGCACCCGTTCTTTAAGCAATAAAGAGGTAAAAGCGAATATTGAATTAGTGCATAGTCAGATAAGAGCTAAAGAGTTAAAAAAAACCTCTCTTGATTCTGAGATTAGCGGATTACAAGAGAAGCTGAGTTCGAAAGAAAAAGAACTCGCATTGCTTGCCGAAGAAATAAATATTCTTTCCCCACTGGTAAAAAAAGGAATTAGCCCATATACCAATTTTCTTAACAAGAAACAGGCGTATATAAAAGTTAAGTCTGAAATTAATGATATTGAAAGTAGCATCACTTTAAAAAAAGATGATATTGAGTTGGTTGTTAATGATATTGAGGCGCTTAATAATGAATTGCGACTATCTTTATCTAAAATAATATCTAAAAATCTTCAGGAACTTGAGGTTGTTAACTCTACATTAAAAGTAATAGAGAAGCAGATAAATGAGGAGGATATCTATTCACCGGTTGACGGTGTAATTTATAAAATCAATAAAAGTGCCACTACTCATGGTGGTGTGATTCAGGCGGCGGACTTACTTTTTGAAATAAAACCAAAAGTAAGGACTATGCTGGCCGATGTGAAAATATTACCCAAATACCGTGACCAAATATATGTAGATGAAGCCGTTAAACTGGATGTGCAGTCAATTATCCAACCAAAGATAAAATCGTATAATGCGACTATCGATAATATTAGCCCTGATTCCTATGAGGAAAATACCGGAGGAACAATTCAGCGTTATTATAAAGTAATTATTGCATTCGATGTTAATGAAGATGATTTACGGTGGTTAAAACCAGGTATGACTGTTGACGCCAGTGTAATTACCGGAAAACACAGCATTATGGAATACCTGTTATCTCCCTTGATGAAAGGCGTGGACAAAGCCTTTTCAGAACCAGTTAATACTAAACGATTAGATACACCTTGAGAGTGAATATAATATTATGGGAAATAAAAGCATACAAAAGTTTTTTGCCGATCAAAATTCTGTAATTGATTTATCTTCTTTGGGTAATGCCAAAGGCGCAAAAGTTTCTCTTTCCGGGCCAGACATGAACATTACCACGCCGCGTGGTTCAGTGATCATTGTCAATGGCGCTCTTTATTCAAGTATCAAAGGCAATAACCTCGCTGTTAAATTTAAAGATAAGACTATTACCGGCGCTAAAATTCTGGGCAGCGTAGATTTAAAAGATATTCAACTGGAGAGAATTGACAGCTCATTGGTTGATTCTGCTCAGGTAGAAAAGAAAGGTAATGGCAAACGACGAAATAAGAAGGAAGAAGAGGAATTAAAAAAGCAGCTTGACGATGCTGAAAACGCAAAGAAAGAAGCTGATAAGGCGAAGGAAGAAGCAGAGAAAGCTAAGGAGGCAGCAGAAAAAGCGCTCAATGAAGCGTTTGAAGTACAGAACTCGTCAAAGCAAATTGAAGAAATGCTGCAGAACTTTTTGGCTGACAATGTAGCAAAAGACAATTTGGCTCAGCAAAGCGATGCTTCCCAGCAAAATACACAGGCTAAAGCAACGCAGGCTTCTAAACAGAACGATGCTGAAAAAGTTCTTCCTCAACCTATTAATAAAAATACCAGTACTGGCAAAAGTAATAGCAGTAAAAATGAGGAAAATAAGCTCGATGCCGAGTCTGTTAAAGAGCCGCTTAAAGTCACATTAGCGCTTGCGGCCGAGAGTAACAGCGGTAGCAAAGATGATAGTATAACTAATTTTACCAAACCTCAGTTTGTAGGTAGCACTGCTCCCAATGCCACGGTTATTATTAAAATTAATGGTATTGCTGTCGGTCAGGCTGTAGCGGATAGTTTGGGTAACTTCACCTTCACAGCGCCTGAAACATTGACTGATGGAACATACAATCTGGAGGCAGAGGCCAAGACTGCTGATGGAAACGGTAGCGCCAAACTTGTCATTACTATCGATTCCGTTACCGATAAGCCAACATTTGAACTTTCGCCTGAAAGTAGTGTGTCTGGTCATAAGGGCTTAACGCCGACCTTGACGCCTTCAATTGTTGGTACGGCGGAAGAGAATGCTAAGGTTGACATTTATGTAGATAATAAACTGGTTGCCAGCGTTGATGTCGATAAAGATGGAAACTGGAGTTATGAATTTAAAGATAATGAATTATCTGAGGGCGAAAATAGTATAAAAGTCGTTGCCGTGGATAAAGCAGGTAATAAAAACGAAACGACGGATAGTATCATAACCGACACCATTCCTCCGGAAAAGCCGACGATTGAGCTGGATGATAGTAGTGATTCCGGCATTAAAAATGACAACATTACAAATAGCACCCTGCCAACATTTATTGGTGTGGCGGAACCCGGTTCTACAGTCTCTATTTATCTTGGACTTAAACATCTTGGTGAGGTCATTGTTGCTAAAGATGGGACATGGAGCTATACGCTTACTACGCCGCTCAAGGATGGCGAATACAATATAACAGCAACTGCTACTGATATTGCCGGGCATACCTCAGCGACGGCAAATCTGCCTTTTACTATTGATACACGTATCAGCTATTTCAGCGCTGAGATTGAAACGACTGATGATAGCGGTATTGTCGGAGATAACGTTACTAACAATACTCGCCCAACCTTTACAGGTAAAACTGAGCCAAATGCTATTATCAGTGTCATAAATAGTGAGACTGGCGAAGAGGTTATTTTTAAAGCGAATGACAAGGGCGAATGGACGTTCAATTTCACTTCCGACTCAGTGGAAGGGGTTAACAATCTTACGTTCACCGTTGAAGATGTCGCTGGCAACAAAAAGGATTTTTCCTTTAGTTACGTTATCGATACTGTTGCCCCTGTACCTCCGACGGTTTCTTTGGAGGATTTTGTTGTTTTACCGAATGGTATAATTTTATCAGGGAATGATTTACCGGCTTTAGTCGGTACGGCAGAGCCAAAGTCTACCATCTTATTGATGCGAGATGGTAAATTATATGACAGCATTGAGGTTGACTCAAACGGGACCTGGAATTATCAGTTTAGTAATAAATTTCTTCAGGGCGCCTATGATATTGAAATCATTTCTCAGGATGCCGCCGGCAATAAATCCTCTACTGTTAAATATTCTTTTACTATTCAAACTGAAGTTGTACCTCCAAAAGCGGAACTCGATGCCAGCGATGATTCCGGTGCAAAAGGCGACTGGATTACCAATAAACATAATGCTCTGACATTACTGGGAACAGCGGATAGGTTTGCTACCGTAAATATCCTTATTGATGGTAAAACGATAGGCGTGACGACTGCGGATGCAGACGGTAACTGGAATTTTGATATTTCCCGAAATCTGTCTGACAATGTTTATAAGATTACGGTTGAATCCATCGATCCTTTAGGAAGAACGTCATCTGTAGATTATCAGCTTACCATTGATAGCTTTACGCCGATCCCTACTGTTATGTTGCATGATAGCGCTGATTCTGGCGTTAAAGGCGATATGATTACTAAAATTAATACGCCGTTGTTTACCGGGATGGCTGAAGCTAATGCTAAGGTTTCCATCTATGTTGACGGTGTGTTAAGTGGTGAGGCTATTGCTGGCGATGATGGTGTATGGAATTTTCAATTTACCACAGCGTTATCCGATGGCTCGCATGACGTAACGGTAAAAGTAGAAGATATTGCCGGTAATACTGCCTCCTCATCAGCGTATAATTTCCAAATCGTAACGCAAACGCAAAAACCAACAATAGAGTTGGTCAACGATACGGGGGTTGATAATACAGACCATATTATTAATGAAAAGAATCCTGCACTGACAGGAACCGCTGCACCCTATTCAACGGTTAAACTCTATATTGATGGCGCACTGATCGCTGAGGTCAGAACAAATAAAGATGGCAGATGGGAGTATACCCTGAAAGCCGATCAAGGTTTGGTTGATGGCGATCATAGAATAACCGCTTCAGTTGAAGATATCGCTGGCAACATTGCCCATTCGGATCCTTTCTTAATTAGCGTCGATACTGCTATTTCAATACCGATAGTTTCATTGAGCCCGGATTCAGATTCGGGAATTGCAGATGATAATTTAACGAATATCGTTAAACCTACCTTGCACCTAAAAGATATTGATCCGGACATTATCAGTGTTCAGGTATGGGATGCCATGTCTGATACGCAGATCGGTGTTGCCACGCAACAACCTGATGGTTCATGGGCCTATACCTTTACTTCAGATTTAACGGAAGGCTTGCATCAGGTTTATGTCAAGGTTGAGGACATTGCGGGTAATAAAGCGAACAGTGCGGTATTCGATTTTACTATCGATACCACAGTATCAACGCCGGTGATTTCCCTGCTTTCTAAGGATGATACGGGGGTTACAGGCGATAACCTGACCAATATCAATAAGCCAGGTTTTGCTATTTCCGGTGTTGATGCTGATGCGCATCGGGTCGTCGTACAGGTGATGCACAATGGCGTGAGCGAAGAGATCGAACTTTCCCACCTCAATGGTAGTTGGTTATTTACACCAGGGAATACGTGGGCGGATGGCAGCTACACGTTAACGGTGAAAGTAGAAGATAAGGCAGGAAATACCAACTACTCAGCGCCGCTGACGGTCGTTATCGATACCCAAATCGCCATTGATGGGGTGGAACTGGTCAACGATAGCGGCGTGAAAGGCGATAATATGACCAACGACGACCGTCCCCACTTTCGTGTGACGGTACCTACGGATGTCAATGAAGTCCGTCTGAGCATTGACGGTGGTAATTCGTGGGTTCAGGCAACTCCGGGCGTGGCAGGAAGCTGGGAGTATATCTGGCCGACAGACCTGGCAGATGGTCAATACACGCTAACGGTGGAAGCGACTGATAAAGCAGGCAATACAGTGACGAAGACCATCGATTTCGCGGTGGATACCACGCTGTCAGTGCCGGTCATCGTACTGGATAGCGCGGACGACACCGGCATCCAGGGCGATAACATGACGAATAGCACCCAGCCGACATTTGCCCTGCAGCATATTGATGATGATGCCGTTCGCGTTACGGTCAGCGTGGAGCATGGCGGCGTCACCACCACATTTGACGCCACGAAAGGCACAGGCGGATGGAGCTTTACGCCGACAGGGGCGTGGGCGGATGGTGATTATACCCTGAGTGTGTCAGTCGAAGATAAAGCGGGGAACACCAGCCATTCTGCATCGTTGACGGTGACGGTGGACACGCAAATCGCCATTAATAACATTGAACTGGTCAATGACAGCGGTATTCCCAACGATAATCTGACTAATAACGTGCGTCCGCACTTCCAGGTGACGGTACCGACGGATGTCAACGTGGTGCGCCTGAGCATTGACGGCGGCAAGACGTGGTTCAACGCGACCCAGAGCGCGACGCCGGGCGCCTGGGATTATATCTGGCCGGATGATGTGGCCGACGGAGGCTATACCCTGACGGTAGAAGCGACCGACAAGGCGGGAAACAAGACGACGCAGGAACTTGATTTCACCATCGATACCACTCTGTCTGTGCCGACCCTCTCGCTGGACAGCGCAGATGACAGCGGCATCGCGGGCGATAATATCACCAATGTTAAAACGCCGGGCTTTACCCTCAACAATATTGATACCGATGTCAGCCGGGTGATAGTGGAGGTAATGCACAATGGCATTAAACAGGAGGTGCCACTGGTTCAGACCGGCGGACAGTGGCGCTTTGCGCCGACCAGCGACTGGGCGGACGGCGACTATATCCTGACGGTGAAGGTAGAAGATAGGGCCGGAAATGTGAAGCAGTCCGCGCCGTTGACGGTGACAGTAGACACGCATATCGCCATTGACCGTATTGAACTGGTTAACGACAGCGGTATCCCCGGCGATAATCTGACCAATGAAGCGCGCCCGCACTTTCAGGTGACAGTACCGGCGGATGTTAACGGTGTAAGACTGAGTATTGATGGCGGCAAAACGTGGTTTGACGCCACGCAGAGCGCGACGTCGGGCGTCTGGGATTACACCTGGCTGACGAATGTGGCTAACGGCCCTCACACCCTGATGGTGGAAGCGTCCGACAAGGCGGGAAACAAAACGACGCAGAAACTGGACTTCACCATCGATACCATTCTGTCAGAACCGACGATTACCCTGGACAGCGCGGATGATAGCGCCGCTGGCGATAACATCACCAACGTTAAGATGCCAGGCTTTACCCTCGGTAATATCGACGCCGACGTGACCAAAGTGGTGGTGACGGTGGCGCATGATGGTAAGAACCAACAGATAGAGTTGATTAAGAACGGCGGTGTGTGGCGCTTTACGCCGGGCGCAGCCTGGACCGATGGCGACTATACGTTGACGGTAAAGGTAGAAGATAAGGCGGGTAATACAAATTATTCTGCGCCGCTGACGGTGACTATCGATACGCAAACGTCTATTGATCGCATTGAGCTTCTTAATGACACGGGTATTGTCGGGGATAACCTGACCAATGAAGCACGTCCACAGTTTCATATTACGGTACCGACGGACGTGAACTCTGTGCAACTGAGTCTTGATGGCGGCATCAACTGGGTTAACGCAACGCTGACGTCTGACGGCGTTTGGGAGTATATATGGCCGACAGATCTGGTCGAAAATACGTATACCCTGACAGTGAAAGCAACCGATGTTGCAGGCAACACGGCGACGGAAACGCTCAATTTTATCATTGATACCACATTGTCGACACCGACCATCACGCTGGATAGCGCAGATGATAGCGGCACCGCCAACGATAATAAGACTAACGTTAAAACGCCGGGTTTTATTATCGGCGGTATTGATTCTGACGTGACTCAGGTCGTCGTGCAGGTGATGCGCGATGGTCACAGCGAGGAGGTGGAGCTGACGCAGACTAACGGGCAGTGGCGTTTTGTACCCGGCAGCGCGTGGACTGATGGCGACTATACGCTGACGGTAACGGTGAAAGATGAGGCGGGTAATATTCGCCACTCAGCGCCGTTGACGGTCACCATCGATACGCAAATCACCATTGACCATATTGAACTGGTCAATGACAGCGGTATTCCCGACGATAATCTGACTAATAATGTGCGTCCGCACTTCCAGGTGACGGTACCGACGGATGTCAACGTGGTGCGCCTGAGCATTGACGGCGGTAAGACGTGGTTCAACGCTACCCAGAGCGCGACGCCGGGCGTCTGGGATTATACCTGGCTGGCTGATGTGGGAGAGGGTAAGCATACCCTGACAGTGGAGGCGACCGACAAGGCGGGAAACAAAACGACGCAGCAACTGGACTTCATCATCGATACCATGCTGTCAGAACCGACTATCGTGCTGGACAACACGGACGACAGCGGAACAAAAGGCGATAACCTGACCAACGTAAATAAGCCGACGTTTTTACTGGGTAATATTGACGCAGACGCGCGGTATGTCACGGTTGAGGTGCAGCATGGCGGCACGAAAGAAGTGCTGACGGCCACCAAAGGCGCGACCGGCATCTGGAGCGTGACACCGACCGGCACATGGGCAGATGGCGACTATACGCTGACGGTGAGGGTGGAGGATGATGCGGGGAACGTAAAATACTCAGCGCCGCTGACGGTCACGGTTGATACCCAAATCACCATCGATGTTATTGAACTGGTTAATGATAACGGTATTCCCGGCGACAACCTGACCAATGACGTTCGTCCACACTTCCGCGTCACGGTGCCAGGGGATGTCAACGAGGTACGTCTGAGTATCGACGGCGGTAATACGTGGGTTCGTGCAACACAGGGCACGGCAGGGATCTGGGATTACACCTGGCCGAAAGATGTGACCGACGGGCTACATACCCTGACGGTAGAAGCGACCGATAAGGCGGGAAATAAGACGACGCAGACGCTCGATTTTACCATTGATACCCGGCTGTCAACGCCTACCATCGCTATGGATAGCAGGGACGATACAGGTGCCATTGGCGATCATATTACGAGCGTCAAAAGACCGGGCTTTACCATTGGCAATATTGACGCCGATGCGCACTCGGTCATTTTGCGGATCACACAGGGCGGCAATAGCCAGGAAGTGACACTAACCCAGGTTGGAGGACAGTGGCGCTTTACGCCAGATGCTGACTGGGCGGACGGTAGCTATACGCTAACGGTAGAAGTCCAGGATAACGCGGGGAATGTTCGCCAGTCCACACCGCTGGTGGTGACGGTGGACACGCAAACCAGCATTACTGATATTACATTGGTCAATGATCATGGCGTGCCTGATGACAATCTAACTAACAGCACCCGTCCGCAGTTTGAGATCACGGTGCCGGCGGATGTGAATTCTGTGCAACTGAGCATTGATGGGGGCGCAAACTGGGTGAGCGCGACGCAGGGTATCGAAGGCGTCTGGGGCTATACCTGGCCAACGGATATGGGCGATGGAAAACACACCCTAACTGTCATGGTCACCGACAGAGCGGGCAATACGGCGACGCAAACGCTTGAATTTTTCATCGACACCCGGTTGTCGACGCCGACCATTGAGCTGGATAGCACGGATGATACCGGTACGCCTGGCGATGATATGACCAATCGCACCCGGCCAACTTTTATTCTGCAGAATATCGATTCGGATGTTATCAACGTTACAGTCAGCGTCACGCATAATGGAACGACAACCTCGTTTACTGCGACACAGGGGGCTGGAGGATGGAGCTTTACACCGCCAGCGCCGTGGGGCGACGGTGATTATACGCTGACGGTGACAGTGGAGGATCGGGCGGGAAATACGCGTCCGTCTACGCCGCTGACGGTGACAGTGGATACGCAAATAGCCATTGATCGTATTGAATTAGTCAACGATAGCGGCGTCCCTGGCGATAATGTGACAAAACATGTGCGTCCGCAGTTCCAGATCTCGGTACCGGATGATGTGGAAAAGGTTCTTCTGAGTATTGACGGCGGCACGACCTGGGTTACTGCAATCAAGAGTTCGACGGCTGGCATTTGGGATTACACCTGGCCGACGGATATGCCAGAGGGACAGCATACCCTGACCGTGGAAGTGACTGACGGTGCGGGTAATAAGATGACGGAGACGCTCAATTTCACTATCGATATCACGTTGTTAACGCCAACCATTGAGCTAGCGCCCGATCAGGATACCGGACAGAATAAGAACGATAATCTGACCAGCGTCACTCAGCCGGTATTTGTGTTGGGGAGTATCGATAAAGATGTTCGACACGTGGAATTGAGTATTGAGCATAACGGCACGTTTAAAACGGTGGTACTCACCGAATCAGCCGACGGCTGGCGCTATCGACCGGATTCTGCTTTGGCGGACGGTAGCTACACATTCACCGTGACGGTAACAGATGTGGCAGGCAACCAGCAAACATCCGCGCCTTTAAAGGTGACGATAGACGGTACGTTGACTACGCCGGTGATTGAACTGGCAGCTGGCGAAGATAGCGGTACTGTTGGCGATCGCCTCACCAATCACGATCGGCCTGTGTTCGACATACATCAGGTTGATTCTGACGTTACGCGCGTGATGGTCAAAGTAACTTACAACGGTAAAACGCACGAGGAAGCGGCGGTATTCACCAATGGTCAATGGCGCTTTACGCCTTCTGCGAGCTGGGCTGATGGCTCATATCAGTTAGCCGTTGTGGTGGAAGATCTGGCGGGGAATGTAAAAGAGTCTGCGCCGTTTGAGGTGCGTATTGATACCACGACAACCATTAACAATATCGTATTGCTTAATGATACTGGCGTGCAGAATGATCAATTAACGAATGTTGCCAAACCGTCATTCAGAATTGACGTTCCCGGTGATGTCGTCCAGGTACGCGTAACCCTGGATGGTGGCGCTAACTGGAATGTGATACGCAAAAATGCCGACGGACAGTGGATTTTTGACAGCCCGAATACTCTGGTTGACGGCACATATACCCTTCGCGTAGAGGCCACGGATGAGGCAGGTAATATTGCGAATAAAGATTTAGTATTTAATATCGATACTAATATACAGGTTCCTACTATTGCTTTAGACGCAGGACAAGATACCGGAGCGAATACCGCCGATAATATTACTAATATTTCACGACCCACCTTTACGATTGGTAATGTTGACCCCGATGTTATCAAAGTCGTGGTGACGATTGATGGTCATGATTATAACGCGACTAAGGTTGGGGCTGGTTGGCAATTTACACCAGGCAATGCCATTCCGGATGGTTCTTATAATATTACCGTTACGGTTGAAGATAAGGCCGGAAATACCGCGACATCGAAACCATTACCTGTTGTGATAGATACGACGGCTGAAATTGAAAGCGTCACGTTGGTTACAGATAGCGGTGATAGCGATGTAGATAACATTACCAAAGTCGACAAGCCGCAGTTTAGTATTGTTACCGCTGATGATATTACCCATGTGCGCGTTAAAATCGATAACGCCGCTAATTGGATTGAACTCACAAAAGGAGGGGATGGCCGCTGGATATTTAATGTCGGTTCGGCATTACCTGATGGGCAACACACTCTCTTGGTTGATGTGACTGATATCGCCGGCAACGTTGCGCAAGAAACGCTGCAGTTTACGATTGATACGACTCTGCGAGAGCCGACAATTGTACTCGATCCCACCCATGATACTGGTGATGATACTAATGATAATCTTACCAGGATTAACAAACCGGTGTTTATTATCGGTAATGTCGATAATGATGTATCACACATTGTGGTTCATATTGATGGTCGGGATTACACCATTGGAAACACAGGGGGGAATTTAACCTTTACGCCGGATCAACCGCTGTCTGACGGTCAGCATACGATCTCTGTTACCGTAACGGATATTGCTGGTAATACCAAAACATCGGCCGAACTGCGGATTGAAATCGACACGCAGGTTCAGATTGACAGTGTTACGTTAACAACAGATAGCGGCGTCAACGATCACGATAATGTCACCAATGCTACCCGTCCCTCTTTTGAAATTGCAACGCCTGATGATGTGACATCGGTGCTGGTTTCTTTCGATGGCGTAAACTGGACGCCCATCAGTAAAAATGCGGCCGGGCAGTGGGAATTTACTGCAGGTAGCGCATTGCCTGATGGTCATTATACTCTCCATGTCCAGGCGACGGATCGGGCAGGGAATACGGCAAATTCCACGCTGGGCTTCACCGTGGATACGCAGATTGACGGCCTGAGCGTCGTGATGCTGGACGACGCCGGAAAGGATTCTACGGATGGTATTACGAATATTACCTCTCCACGTTTTGAAATTTCAGCCAGAGAACCGCTGCAGAGCGTGACGGTAATTTTAAACGGGAAATCCAGCACACTGACTCAGGGGGCAGGTAATAAATGGCTGTTTACCCCTGATACACCGTTAGTGGATGGAACTTACAAAATAGAAATAGTGGCTGAAGATATCGCAGGTAATAAAATTAGCAAAGAGGTATCATTCACAATAGACACTATTGTTTCTGATCCCAGTATTGATTTGCTGGATGCGGATGATACTGGCGAAAGCGCTGTTGATAATATTACGAGTGTCACTACACCACGTTTCGTTATTGGCAATGTACCCGCCGATATTGATACTGTTGTAATCAGAATTAACGGCGTTTCTTATCCGGTTACGGCAAATGGCAATAACCTCTGGGAATTTCAGGTTCCCGTTGCGTTAAACGATGGCGTATATGAAGCCGTTGTTGTCTTCAGAGATATTGCCGGAAATACTTCTGAAACTAAGCTGCCCTTTACCATTGATACCACGACAAGCGTCAGTGTCAGAATGGAGCCAGCGTCTGATACCGGAAATTCCAATAGCGATAACCTTACGAATAAGCAAAATCCCAAATTCGAAGGTACTGCAGAGCCCAATGCGAAACTGGTGATTACCATTGTTGACGATAAGTCAGGTCGGGAGGTTTTAAAACAAACGATTACGGTTGGCGCTGATGGCAACTGGAGTGTGACGCCGAATATACTGCCGGATGGCATGTATACCATCAACGTCGTCGCAACAGATGTCGCGGGAAATACTGCGCAAACGCAGGAAAGATTCACTATCGATACGGTTACGATCGATCCCACCATTCGCCTTTCGGATCCATCTATTGATGATCAGCATGAAGCAACCAGCCTGCGTCCTGAGTTCAAAGGGTTTGCCGAAGCGTTCTCGACGATTATGATTCAGTGGGATGGGAAAGTGGTCGGCTCGGCAAACGCCAATGCGAATGGCGAATGGAGTTGGACGCCGCCATCAGTATTAGCGCCAGGCTCCTATGTTGTGAGCATTGTTGCCAAAGATAAAGCGGGTAATGAATCGTCGCAGGTCGACTTTCCTGTCGTAATACCTGTTATTGATGTCACGCCTCCAACCATAAAGCTCAGCGAGGAGAGCGATAGTGGCGCCTTAGGAGACTTTACCACGAATAATAAAACGCCGACCCTGATTGGGAGCACGTTACCTAATACGATTGTGAGTATTTATGTGGATGGCGTGAAGGTCGGCGAGGCGACAGCGGATACAGCGGGTCGATATACTTTCCAGTTATCGGAAATGAAAGATGGCCATTATGTCGTCCAGGTGGGTATCGTCAACCCTCGCGATAATAGCGAACTGCGTTCTACCGCCGTTGATGTCACTATCGATACCGAGGTTGCTGAACTGGTATGGAATATATCTGGAATGCATGAGGGCGGATATATCAATACGGTGACGCCGGAGATTGGCGGCACCAGTGAGCCAAACAGCAAAATCACTATCTTTGTGAATGGCGTTGAAAAAGCGATTGCTTATACGACAGGCGCAGGACACTGGGGCGTAGTATTACCCGCTTTGGGTAATGACGGTAATTATGAATTAACGTTTAAAGTTGAAGACGTTGCCGGTAATATCAGAGAGTTTGGTCCGCAGAATGTAATACTGGATACAGTAATTTCGCCGTTAACCGTGGTATTACGCGAAGCTGATGACAGTGGCAAAGTTGGCGACTGGATCACCAATAAATCTCATGTCACCATCGATGGTACTGCCGAAGCCGGAAGTACTTTAACCATCAGGAATCCGCAGGGAGTGGTTATTGCTACCCTGGTGGTAGGCAATGATGGTCGATGGAGCGCAGAATTAGATCTGCGTGAAGGTAGTAATGCCTTTGTCGTGGTATCGGAAGATAAAGCGGGCAACAGTCAACAAAAAGAGATTCTGATAGAACATGATACGCAGATTGAAATCAGCGATATTTCATTAAGTCGGGATACTAATAGCGGTGATAAATATGATCTGATTACCAATAATAAGTCTCCGGTACTGGTTGCCATGACCGATCCCGGCGCGACGGTACAGGTTTATATTAATGGTGTGTTACAAGGCACAGTAGAGGCGAGTTCGTCAGGTAATATTAGCTATACCATGCCGGCAAATAGCGCCGACGGCGAGTATCAGGTGCAATTTGTTGCTACGGATACTGCTGGTAACCGGGTTGAGTCTGCGATTACAACCGTGACAATCGATTCTCAAATTGCTGTCTTTGATATTGATGAAGATTCATTACCGGCCCTCTCTAATAACCGAGCGTTGTCAGTCTCAGGTGTCGGGGAGGCTGGTTCTCAGGTCAGCATCTTTGTCGATGGTAAATTAGTCAACGTTGTTATGGTTGAGGCTGATGGCACATGGCGCGCGCCGATACTGCTGCAAGATGATGGTACGTTTAATATTCATTTCAGCATTACTGACGTTGCTGGCAACACTGAAGTGAGCAAGGATTATAGCGTGGATGTCGATTCATCAACCGACTTCCCAACGCTCAACCTTGAAGATGCAAGCAACTCTGGTTCACTTGACGATCTGATTACTAATCACAACAAGCCTGTATTAGTTGGCACCGCAGAAGCGGGAGCCACAATCCATATTTATGTGGATGAAAAGATCGTGGCAAATGTTCTTGTGCTTGAAGATGGAACCTGGTCCTATCAGTTTGATAATGCGTTAAAAGATGGTGAATATTCTATCCGTGTGGTTGCCGAAGACCCGGCAGGTAATACGGCAGAATCGCCTCGCTTACTCGTCACGATAGATACCAGTACGTTTATCGATAATCCTGCTATGGTGGCAGGTTCTGATAATGGTATTTTCAGTAATGATAGTATAACGAGTCAGACCCGGCCTACGTTTAGTATTTTTGGAGAAATGAACCAGAGTGTTCAGATTTTCATTGATGGAGTGCTAGTCGATACGATCACGGTGACCGACAGAAATCAAGTTTATCGACCTGAGTCACCGTTGGGCGATGGTTCCCATAGCATTTATTATGTTATCACCGATAAAGCAGGCAACACGGCTACCTCGAAAACGCTAAACTTTACTATCGATACCTTTAATACGACGCCTGTCGCCATTGATTCTATCGGTGGACAAACGTTAGCAGAGATGACCGGTAGTGATGGCAAAATATATATAACGGACACGACACGTAACTTATTGTTTAGTGGCAGTGCCGAGCCCAATAGCAAAATAGAAATCATCATTAATGGCTTAAATGTGGGGGAAGTTTGGGCTAATGACAAAGGCCACTGGCAGATGCCGGTGAACCCGCTTTATTTCACAGAAGGCCAGCTGGATATCAATGTTAAATCTACGGACCGTGCTGGTAACGTAAATCAGGAAAAGTATTCCATTTGGGTCGATACGCATATCCAGGTATTTACCAGCGAGCTTGATGACAATAAATCATCATCGAAAACGGACTGGTGGAGTAATAGCTCCACTATTACCATGAGAGGTATGGGGGAAATTGGCGCTACGGTATCATTAATCGTGGCAGGGGTCACGCTGGCAACCGCTGTCGTTGCGGCTAATGGGCAGTGGGAGTTATCGACCGATCAGCTTCCGGAAGGGAAATACGATATCACGTTGAGTATTGAGGATAACGCAGGCAACCGTAAGGAAGAGGTACATGAAATATTTATTGATCGAACGCCGCCAAACGCTCCGGTCGTAACGTATTCAGATATTGTCAACGATCTAATTATTATGCAGGGGACGGCGGAAGCCAAATCTCAGCTAATAATAACCGATAGTAATGGGAATACTTATACGTTAACTGTTCCTGATAATGGTAAATGGAGTATGGCGATCCCGTATCCATCGGAAGGGAAGTTTACCATTACGAGTGTGGATGCGATTGGTAACCGGAGTGATGATGTCCCTCTCGATATCATGAAAGAGGTTCCCGTTATTTCATTATCTCCAGACTCGGACAGTGGTACGGTGGGCGATAATATTACGCGAGATAAGCAACCTACCTTTATTATCGGGAATCTGGAAAGCGATGTTGTGGTCGTTCAGGTCGATATCAATGGGACCGTATATAATGCTGAAAAAAATGCCGATGGCGTTTGGTTCTTTACGCCAGGTACACCGTTAACTGATGGTTCCTATACGATATCGGTAATCGCAAGCGATGCCGCGGGTAATCAGAAAAACTCGTTACCCATTACCGTTACGATCGACAGTACGTTGACAGTGCCAGAGATTGCGTTGGCAGCAGGTGAAGACAATGGCGCTTCAGACAGCGATAACGTGACGAATCACACCCAACCTAAGTTCACGCTGCAGCATATTGATGCTGATGTGACCGGGGTGACCGTAAACGTGACGCATAATGGCGTGACAGACATCTATCAGGCGACGCAAGGCGCGGATGGCTGGACCTTCACGCCGCCAGCCGCCTGGAATGACGGTACCTACACGCTGAGCGTGACGGTGGTGGATCGCGCGGGGAACTCACAGCAATCTGCTTCGCTAGCGGTGACGGTTGACTCAACGGTGACGGTAACAGCGGATAGCCAGCATGACGATGCGAGCGATGACGCCACGGCAACAGCGGTTACTCCACCGGAGTCTGAAACAGTGAATGCCGAAAGCGCTACGCATCTTCGTACAGTGCCGTCTGCGGCGGAAGAAAGCGTGGTGAAGGTGACAGCCTATAGTATTACATTGTTAAACGCTGACTCTGGGGATGAAATAGATCGTTCAATTAGTCAGACACCTTCTTTTGAAATATCAGTACCTGAGAATATTGTTAATGTCAGTGTTATGTTTGAAGGAGAAGAGTTTACTCTGCCGATAACTAACCAGAAAGCAATATTCGAAGTTCCGCTATCTTTGGAAGATGGTGAATATACTATGGACGTGAAATTCATTGATAAGGACGATGATTTCCTGATTAAGGAGAAAACATTCTCAGTCGATCACTCCTCGGCGGATATTGTGAACGCAATGAATGCAAGAGGAAAGACCGAGGATGATATTAATGATTCCCCTTCAACGAGTTCTGTAGGGCACAACAATAACGGCGCTATTGATGTTTTCGCCGTTAATGAAGTTACGCTACCTGTAGATAATCAAGAAGAACACGCATAATAACGGAGACCCCTCACCTTTGGGTGAGGGGGTTTAATTATGGATAAAAAACTAGAACCTTATTATTTAAGTGCGGAAACGGCATTATCTATAGTGTCTAAAAAATTCAACATAAAAATTGATATCAAAGAGGATGATATCAATTTAAGATTTAAAAAGTACGACAGAAATAACACTGACGACTCTATACAAATGAAGAATTTCTTTTTGTCGTTGAATATTCCTGGTATCCCAACTGCATACGCCCTTTCCCTGATAAGCACTGGGAA
>OKAA01000204.1_pt1 | contig 19688 bp, 19 predicted proteins | sample 1611051 | NCBI WGS metagenome assembly OKAA01 (sample SAMN04436707, study PRJEB24849) | human gut metagenome | biome: human gut; feature: NICU; material: stool | host: Homo sapiens | place: USA: Saint Louis, MO | collected 2010-09-04
CCTTGCTGTGCTGCATCCGCCTGGGTGATCGCATTTCCGCCAGTAATTGGCGTACCGGATGCGTTACCAACTTGCAAAGTTTGCCCTACATTCAGGCTATACGGGGCAGAAATACTGTTTCTCTGGGCCAGATCGCGGAAATCGTTCCCGGTAATCCAGGCGATGTAAAAAAGCGTATCACCCTTTTTCACGGTGTAAGTACTGCCACCCGTATAGCTACCTTTCGGAATATTCCCATACTGGCGATTGTATACGATTCGCCCATTTTCCATCTGCACGGGTTGTTCCGTGACCGGTTGAGTTTGCATGGGCTGCGTTACAGGTCGCTGAACGGGTTGAATTTGCGGCGCTTGTTGCGGCGTTTGTTGCGTCGTCGCGCCCATTTTTGGCGGCGGTGTGATCAACATCCCGGAATTGGTATTTGATGACGAACCACTGTCCACAGACGTGACCGGCGCCGGAGGGTTTGACGAACTGGTACAACCTGCCAGCCATAGTGAAACCAGTGATAGTGCCGCAATGCGACTAACGGTGAATTTTGGGCTTCCCGCGCTCATTTATCCCCCAGGAAAAAATTTGGTTAACAACCAGTGACGTAAGAACCGTGCAACGCATTAAGTGAACACGGGAAAATGTGTTCACGATACGCTTAACCCACCGGGAATAACCAGGAAAACTCCAGGTATTCGTTTCGGCTTCATCAGGCGTAAGAGTGGGTGTTTGCAGGGCAAACTAGGCCAGCTCTCCCTTGACTAACGGGACGAAGCGAACGGCCTCCACGGTATCGATAATAAATTCGCCGCCCCGGCGACGCACGCGTTTCAAAAACTGCTGCTCATCGCCCACGGGCAGAACAAGAATGCCGCCTTCATCCAACTGTGCCATGAGCGCGGTAGGAATTTCCGGCGGCGCGGCCGTCACAATGATAGCGTCAAACGGCGCACGCGCCTGCCAGCCTTGCCAGCCATCGCCATGACGGGTAGAAACATTATGTAAATCGAGCTGCTTCAGGCGGCGGCGCGCCTGCCATTGCAGCCCCTTAATCCGCTCAACGGAGCAAACGTGATGCACCAGATGCGCCAGAATCGCCGTCTGATAGCCGGAACCGGTGCCAATTTCCAGCACCCTGGATTGCGGCGTCAGTTCGAGCAGTTCCGTCATTCGCGCCACCATATAGGGCTGCGAAATCGTCTGACCCTGGCCTATCGGCAAAGCGATATTTTCCCAGGCCTTATGTTCAAACGCTTCATCAATAAATTTCTCGCGCGGCACTGCGGCAAGCGCATTAAGCACCTGCTCATCTCTGATACCCTGCGCGCGCAATTGTTCAAGAAGAGCCTGTACACGTCCACTTACCATTGCGTGCCAACTCCCACGCTGTCTAACCAGTCTGAAACCACATCATGCGCGCTGTGCGCGGTTAAATCCACATGCAACGGCGTGACGGAGACGTAGCCTTCATCCACCGCCGCGAAATCGGTATCCGGCCCGGCATCGTATTTATCACCCGGCGGGCCAATCCAGTACAATGTATTACCGCGTGGATCTTCCTGCGGGATCACTTTATCCGCTGGATGGCGGCTACCGCAGCGAGTCACGCGGATGCCTTTAACCTGCGCTAACGGTAGATCCGGGACATTCACGTTGAGAATACGCCCGGTACGCAACGGCTCCCGGCTTAACCCTCGCAAAAGCGCGCAAGTCACGGCTGCAGCCGTATCATAATGCTGATAGCCGTTAAGGGAGACCGCTAATGCCGGAAAGCCGAGATGACGACCTTCCATCGCCGCGGCGACTGTACCGGAATAGATCACATCATCGCCCAGATTCGGACCCGCGTTAATACCGGAAACGACAATATCCGGACGCGGACGCATTAAGGCATTAACGCCCAGATAGACGCAATCGGTCGGCGTCCCCATCTGTACGGCGATATCGCCATTATCAAAGGTAAAAGTACGAAGCGAAGATTCCAGCGTGAGGGAATTAGACGCGCCGCTGCGGTTACGATCCGGGGCTACGACCTGTACATCAGCAAACTCACGCAGCGCTTTCGCCAGCGTTTGTATACCGGGCGCGTGAACCCCGTCATCGTTACTCAGCAATATGCGCATAATCACCCATTGTGTTGATCAGTTCCCTTACTACGCTGGTGGCAAAACTGCCTGCGGGCAGCCAGAAACGTAACTCGACGGTAACGTCATCCCACCAGTTCCAGCTTAATTGTTGCGGATAAAGCAGCATCGCTCTGCGCGACGCCTCTACTTTTTCGCGCAGCAACAGCGATTGCAACACCGTTTCCTGGGCAATGGCATCTTGCTCAAACGCCAGCGCCGCACGCTGTGTTCCCCACTCTCCGCTGCCCGGCAACGATGCTGTAATCATCAGCTCTTTTTCGTCTACCCGGCGCTGCAATTCAGGCAGTTCTTCAGATGTCGCGACGAACCAGCTTCCACGCCCCGCTAATTGTAGCGCATCGCCGTCAACAACTTGATTAAAGTCTGGTTTCTTCAGCCGCTGGTGAACAATTTGATTAAACAACGCGCTACGTGCCGCCGACAACCAAAAACTGCGTTTATTGCGATCGCGCACCGGCGCGTTACTTTGCGCCCAGCGCAGCGCGCCCTGCAAGTTGCTGCCGCCAATGCCGAATCGCTGTGCGCCGAAATAGTTCGGCACGCCGCCATCGCGAATCGCCTGCAATCGCGTTTCGACATCGCGGCGATCGCTTATTTCACGCAACACCAGCGTAAAGGCATTGCCTTTCAGCGCGCCTAAACGCAGCTTACGCTTGTGACGCGCGTATTCCAGCACTTTACAACCTTCCAGCTGAAAGGCGCTGAAATCGGGCATCTCTTTCCCCGGCACGCGCGCGCACAGCCACTGCTCGGTAACGGCGTGTTTATCTTTTTGCCCGGCAAAGCTCACTTCGCGAGCGTGAATTTTCAGGAATTTCGCCAGCGCGTCAGCGACAAAACGGGTATTGCAACCGTTTTTCAAAATACGCAGCAGAATGTGCTCGCCTTCACCATCCGGCGTAAAGCCTAAATCTTCAACCACCACAAAATCTTCCGGATTCGCTTTCAGCAATCCGCTACCTTGTGGTTTTCCGTGCAGCCAGGTGAGATTGTCAAACTCTGTCATTTCGCCGCCTTCATCAGCAGCGCGACCGCTTCGCAGGCAATGCCTTCTCCGCGTCCGGTAAATCCGAGCTTTTCCGTCGTCGTCGCCTTCACGTTAACGTCATCCATATGGCAGCCGAGATCTTCGGCGATAAAGACACGCATTTGCGGAATATGCGGCAGCATTTTCGGCGCCTGCGCAATAATGGTGACATCTACGTTGCCGAGGGTGTACCCCTTCGCCTGAATACGACGCCAGGCTTCACGCAGTAGTTCGCGGCTATCCGCTCCCTTAAATGCCGGATCGGTATCCGGGAAGAGCTTGCCGATATCGCCAAGCGCCGCCGCACCCAGCAGCGCATCGGTCAGCGCATGTAACGCCACATCGCCATCGGAATGCGCCAATAGCCCTTTTTCATAAGGGATACGCACGCCGCCAATAATAATCGGCCCTTCTCCGCCAAACGCGTGTACGTCAAAACCGTGTCCAATTCGCATTATGCTTTCTCCTGGTGGATGGTTCGGGTCAGATAAAATTCCGCCAGCGCCAGATCTTCCGGACGGGTGACCTTGATGTTATCCGCGCGACCTTCTACCAGCGCCGGATGAAAACCACAATACTCCAGCGCTGACGCTTCGTCGGTGATGGTCGCGCCTTCATTCAGCGCACGCGTCAGACAATCGTGCAAGAGTTCGCGGGGGAAAAACTGCGGGGTGAGCGCGTGCCATAAATCGGCGCGCTCTACGGTATGGGCAATAGCGTTTTTCCCTGGTTCGCCGCGTTTCATGGTGTCGCGCACCGGACTGGCGAGGATACCGCCGACCCGGCTGTTTTCGCTGATGGTCAGCAACCGCGCAAGGTCATCCTGATGCAAACAGGGTCTTGCCGCGTCGTGCACCAGCACCCACTGCGCCTCCGCAACGGCCTGTAACCCGGCCAAAACGGAATCAGCGCGTTCGTTGCCGCCATCCACAACGGTGATTTGCGGATGATTCGCCAGCGGAAGTTGGGCAAAGCGATGATCGCCAGGGCTGATAGCAATAACAACGCGTGTCACCCGAGGATGCGCCAGCAGCGCATGAACTGAGTGCTCCAGAATGGTTTTATTACCGATTGAGAGATACTGCTTAGGACATTCTGTTTGCATTCGGCGGCCAAATCCGGCAGCCGGCACCACGGCGCAAACGTCCAATAAAGTGGCTGCCATGTTATATCCCTGGATGGTTTATCGATGAGTTTGCCCCGCCGTTGCCGCGCGTTTTGAGGCGTCAGGCACCAGACGATAGAAGGTTTCGCCCGGTTTGGTCATGCTAAGTTCGTTGCGCGCGCGCTCCTCAATCGCTTCCTGGCCGCCATTGAGATCGTCAATTTCGGCAAAAAGCTGATCGTTACGCGCTTTAAGTTTGGCGTTTGTCGCCTGCTGCGCGACCACATCATCGTTGACGCGGCTATAGTCATGTATGCCGTTCTTACCGAACCACAGCGAGTACTGTAGCCAGACCAGTAAAGCCAGCAACAGCAGCGTTAGTTTACCCATCCTGCCCCCTGAAAAACGGCATCATCATCCCATAACGTCCTCTGTGACTCCACATTCAGGACGGGATTGCCGCGACAACGCCGGCAAATGTACCACATTTGCCGGATGTTACGTATACCCGAGTAAGGAGAACATAATCTCATTGTTGGTTACGGTTTGAATTATGACCGGAGGCGCAGTGATAACCCGTCTACCCTAATAGCCATATAAATAACGCGCCGAACAGCGCGCCTACGGCCAGTAGAGTAAACATGATGCTAAAAAGTATTTTGCCCTTTACCAGCAAATGCAACGCAATGCCGATAATCACCGATACCGGCATTAACGCAAGGAAAAAGGGCCAAGTATAGAGGAAAAAAAACAGCGTGTTAGGGCCATAAAGCAGAAAAGGGATCCCCAACGCCAGCAGCCATGACACAAAGCCGACCACCGCCCCCGGAAATGCACTGGTGGCGTCATCGTCGACCATGAAGGCGTCTGACCTTGTGAAAGTAATGTTATGGCTATTACGCATATTAAATCCTGTAACCTTGACCATACCGGGCATACAAGCCCGGTGGTGTCTCAGGATCTGATAATATCGCGCCGTCTCAGCAGGTCTAATAATTGGGAAACCAAATTTGTTACTAATTGTTCACCATTAAGATGAACCTGGGGCGAGTCAGGCGCTTCGTAAATGGCGTCGATGCCGGTAAAGTTACGCAACTCGCCCGCACGCGCTTTTTTATACAACCCTTTAGGATCGCGCTGTTCACAGATAGCCAGCGGCGTATTGACATAAATCTCGATAAAACGATCGTGGCCGACGCGCTCTTTTACCAGTTGCCGCTCGGCGCGGTGCGGAGAAATAAATGCCGTCAAAACAATCAGGCCGGCGTCCGCCATCAGACTGGCCACTTCGCCTACCCGCCGGATATTTTCCTGGCGATCGGCATCGCTAAAGCCTAAATCACGGCACAAACCGTGGCGCACATTATCGCCGTCCAACAGGTAGGTACTGACGCCACGCTGATGTAACGCCTCTTCCAGCGCGCCGGCCACCGTTGATTTTCCCGAACCGGAGAGTCCGGTAAACCACAGCACCACGCCACGGTGGCCGTGGAGCTGTTCACGGGCGGCGACAGTAACGGGATGAGAGTGCCAGACCACGTTCTCATCATGCAGCGCCATGTTTATCTCCCAACAAATCGCGGGCGTCCCAGTGCGGAAAATGACGGCGTACCAGCGCATTCAGCTCCAGCTCAAACGCACTGTATTCCACGGACGGCGTCGCTCCGCGTTCATCCAGTTCCCGCACCATGCCAGCGCCCACGGTGACGTTAGAAAGTCGGTCGATAAAAATCAGCCCGCCCGTCACTGGATTTTGCTGATAAATATCCAGCGCGAGCGGCTCATCGAATGTCATCTCTACCAGACCAATACCGTTTAACGGCAGGCTCTCGACGTCTCGTTGGGTCAGATTGTTGATATCAACCTGATAGCGAATAGCCTCGATACGCGCGCGGGTTTTCTTACCCGCAAGTTTAACGTCGTAGCTTTGGCCCGGCGCCAGCGGCTGTTCCGCCATCCATACCACGTCGATCGCGGCGTGCCGCGCAGGTGCCAGCGTCTCGTTTGCCGCCAGCAGCAGATCGCCGCGGCTAATATCAATGTCGTCGTTGAGTACCAGGGTAATGGCTTCGCCCGCACAGGCTTCTTCTTTGTCGCCATCAAAAGTGACGATACGCGCCACGCTGGATTCCACGCCAGACGGCAGCACTTTAATGCGCTCTCCGACTTTGACGCTACCAGACGCCAGAGTGCCGGCATACCCCCGAAAATCAAGATTCGGGCGATTGACGTATTGTACCGGAAAGCGCATCGGCTGCCGGTCTACCGCACGCTGTATGTCTACCGTTTCCAGGACTTCCAGCAGCGTCGGGCCGCTGTACCAGCGCATGTTCGCGCTCTGCGCGGCGACATTATCCCCTTCCAGCGCCGAAAGCGGGACAAAGCGAATATCCAGATCGCCCGGCAACTGTTCAGCAAAGGTCAGGTAATCTTCGCGAATACGGGCGAAGGTCTCCTCGCGGTAGTCAACGAGATCCATTTTGTTGATTGCCACCACCAGGTGTTTGATCCCCAGCAGAGTGGAGATAAAGCTATGGCGACGCGTCTGATCCAGCACACCTTTACGCGCGTCGATCAATAGGATCGCCAGATCGCAGGTGGACGCCCCGGTCGCCATATTACGGGTATATTGTTCATGGCCCGGCGTGTCGGCGATAATAAATTTTCGTTTTTCCGTGGAGAAATAGCGGTACGCGACGTCAATAGTAATGCCCTGCTCACGCTCGGCCTGCAGCCCATCTACCAGTAGCGCCAGATCGAGTTTTTCTCCCTGCGTGCCATGACGTTTACTGTCATTATGCAGAGAAGAGAGCTGATCTTCATAAATTTGCAGGGTATCGTGCAGCAAACGACCTATCAGCGTACTTTTACCGTCATCAACGCTGCCACAGGTTAAAAAACGCAGCAGGCTTTTGTGCTGTTGGGCAATCATCCAGGCTTCGACGCCGCCTTCATTGGCGATTTGTTGTGCAAGTATGGTGTTCATGGCGGCTCCTTAGAAATACCCCTGACGTTTTTTAAGCTCCATCGACCCCGCCTGATCGCGGTCAATCATCCTCCCCTGGCGCTCGCTGGTGGTAGAAACCAGCATCTCTTCGATAATTTCCGGCAGCGTTTGCGCGTGGGATTCCACCGCCCCGGTGAGCGGCCAACAGCCAAGTGTACGGAAGCGCACCATCCTTTTTTTGATGACTTCGCCAAGCTGGAGATCGATACGATCGTCATCCACCATCATCAACATGCCGTCACGTTCCAGAACCGGGCGTTCAGCAGCCAAATACAGCGGCACGATGTCGATGTTTTCCAGCCAGATGTATTGCCAGATATCCTGCTCTGTCCAGTTGGAGAGCGGGAAGACGCGTATACTTTCGCCTTTATTAATCTGACCGTTATAGTTACGCCACAACTCTGGACGCTGATTTTTCGGGTCCCAGCGATGGAAACGGTCACGAAAGGAGTAAATACGTTCTTTCGCGCGGGATTTTTCCTCATCGCGCCGTGCGCCGCCGAACGCGGCATCAAAACCGTACTTATTCAGCGCCTGCTTTAACCCTTCGGTTTTCATAATGTCGGTGTGTTTAGCGCTACCGTGAACGAACGGATTGATGCCCATCGCCACGCCTTCCGGATTTTTATGTACCAGCAATTCGCAGCCATATGCGTTGGCGGTACGATCGCGAAAGGCGTACATCTCACGGAATTTCCAACCGGTATCAACGTGCAATAGCGGGAACGGCAACGTACCCGGATAAAACGCCTTACGCGCCAGATGCAGCATGACGCTGGAGTCTTTACCAATGGAGTACAGCATGACCGGATTAGAGAATTCCGCTGCCACTTCACGGATAATGTGGATACTTTCCGCCTCCAGTTGCCGCAGGTGGGTGAGTCGTTTTTGATCCATAACCGTTCCTTTGCAATACCGTTTTTTGCTAAACATTTCGATTACACGACTATAGGGAGCGCAGGAGAGTGAATGAAATGACGAATTGGAATGAGTAGTTCCTCAAAGGAATAACGCGGCCCAAAAACCAATATCAAAAAATGCTTAACGTACCGGATTGCCAGCATTTAGGAGCAAATGAAATTGTATTAACACGATCGCGGTTTCATACTAACCACGTAAAATTTTGTTCTGTATTTAAGGACTCATTATGTTTTCCGCAACGCGCCGCTTTGCCGTCATTCTGGCGCTCGGCGTAGGCTTTATCCTTCCTGCACAAGCAGCATCACCAGGGCCTGGTGAAATAGCGAATACTCAGGCACGACATATCGCCACCTTTTTTCCCGGGAGAATGACTGGCTCCCCCGCCGAGATGTTATCTGCCGATTATTTACGCCAACAATTTACCCAGATGGGATACCAAAGCGATATTCGAACGTTTAATAGCCGATTTATTTATACCACGAAGGATAATCGCAAAAACTGGCATAACGTGACGGGCAGCACGGTCATCGCCGCCCATGAAGGGCGCGTGCCGCAGCAGATCATCATTATGGCGCATCTGGATACCTACGCTCCGCAGAGCGACGCTGATGTCGATGCCAATCTGGGCGGTTTAACGTTACAGGGAATGGATGATAATGCCGCGGGATTAGGCGTTATGCTGGAACTGGCGGCGCGTCTGAAAGATATACCGACCCATTATGGGATTCGTTTTATCGCCACCAGCGGGGAAGAAGAGGGAAAGCTAGGCGCGGAAAATTTACTCAAACGAATGAGTGACGCTGAGAAGAAAAATACGTTACTGGTCATTAATCTCGATAACCTGATTGTTGGCGACAAGCTCTATTTTAATAGCGGGAAAAATACGCCGGAAGCGGTGCGTACACTGACCCGCGATCGGGCATTAGCGATTGCGCGCCGTTATGGTATCGCCGCCAACACCAATCCGGGACGCAATCCATCCTACCCCAAAGGAACGGGTTGCTGTAATGATGCGGAGGTTTTCGATAAAGCGGGAATATCGGTGCTTTCTGTTGAGGCGACGAACTGGAATCTGGGTAAAAAAGACGGATACCAGCAACGCGTGAAAAATGCATCCTTCCCGAACGGCAATAGCTGGCACGACGTACGGCTTGATAATCAACAGCATATAGACAAGGCGCTGCCAGGGCGGATTGAGCGCCGTAGCCGCGATGTAGTGCGGATAATGCTGCCGTTGGTAAAAGAGCTGGCGAAGGCGGAAAAAACGTCTTGATATGCTGGTGAAACGTGTTTATCCCCGCTGACGCGGGGAACACTCAGCTAACCATTTCCAGAACTCGTCCATAAACGGTTTATCCCCGCTGGCGCGGGGAACACAAGTGGAACGCTAATTCAAAATACCGCCGATTCGGTTTATCCCCGCTGGCGCGGGGAACACAAACTGTCTACCAATTCCCCGATGGTATTTTGCGGTTTATCCCCGCTGGCGCGGGGAACACGGCCAAGCGCCAGAATGGAGTAATTGGTTTAGCGGTTTATCCCCGCTGGCGCGGGGAACACGGGTAGACGGTGATTTCCCCTGATTTTACAGCTGGTTTATCCCCGCTGGCGCGGGGAACACGCAAAATTTATTACGTTACGATCTCGGTTACGATCGGGAAGCCAGCGACTTTTTATGGGATAAAGATAGAGAATTTTCTACCCGTCTGGGTGAAGAGAGTGTTGATGTTTATCTCGCCAGAAAAGACATTGATGGACAGCTACGCCCTTTAGTTGATGAAATAGATTTCTGCTGGGAAAAAAGTCGCTTATCCGTCCGAAAATCATGGTGGCAAAAAAATTCTGGTACATTCCAATGTCCAGATGAGGAAACATTAGCCTGTTTCAGAAAACGCCACCATCGCCCTTCCGGACAGATTGTGCTGGTATCTGATGCCGGAGAAGCTAGCTATTACAGTAAACGTTTTGGATTGGTTGGATAACAGGTATTATTCTAACTCCGTTGTATAGAGAAGTTATTACATTAGATTCACTAAAATCTTTGTAGCTTCTCTATCTACATCCATTTCCATGAATACCTTTAATTAATTAAATTTAACTACTTCATTTCATCATACTTTATCTCTCAGCATCAACACCATTCATGACAAACCAAAATTTAAAAAAACGACCATTTGCGGCGAATCATCTACCTTTTGTCTGAATTATCGTCACCACAAAGGATTACCAACCATAAATGTGCTGTATTAATAATGTCGTTCAAATTCTCTCCTGTAGTAAACCTTGTCTGTTTAATAAAAAAAGAGAATTGAACGATATATTTTGCTCCGGATATTGAATAATATAAATTTGAAGGAAAATATTATGCCAGTCACTTTAAGCTTCGGTAATCATCAAAATTATACGCTTAACGAAAGTCGGCTTGCTCATCTGTTAAGCGCAGATAAAGAAAAAGCAATCCATATGGGGGGCTGGGATAAAGTCCAGGATCATTTTAGAGCGGAAAAAAAGGACCATGCGCTGGAAGTGTTACACTCCATCATTCACGGACAGGGCCGTGGTGAACCTGGAGAGATGGAAGTTAACGTAGAGGATATAAATAAAATTTACGCCTTTAAACGGCTACAACATCTGGCCTGCCCGGCTCATCAGGATCTGTTTACTATCAAGATGGACGCTTCTCAGACACAATTTTTACTTATGGTCGGCGACACGGTGATTAGCCAAAGCAATATTAAGGACATCCTCAATATATCAGATGATGCAGTGATAGAATCTATGAGTAGAGAGGAGAGACAGTTATTTTTACAAATATGTGAGGTGATTGGTTCGAAGATGACCTGGCACCCGGAATTACTTCAGGAGTCGATTTCAACTCTACGAAAAGAAGTGACGGGCAATGCACAAATCAAAGCGACGGTTTATGAGATGATGCGTCCCGCAGAGGCTCCAGACCACCCGCTTGTCGAATGGCAGGACTCACTTACTGCAGATGAAAAATCGATGCTGGCCTGTATTAATGCCGGTAACTTTGAGCCTACGACTCAGTTTTGAAAAATAGGTTATCAGGAGGTACAAAGTGAAGTCGCTTTTAGCATGATGCATCCGTGCATCTCCTATTTACTACATAGCTATTCACCGTTTGCAGAGTTTAAACCAACAAATTCTGGTTTTTTAAAAAAACTTAATCAGGATTATAACGACTATCATGCAAAAAAAATGTTTATTGATGTAATTCTCGAAAAGCTATATCTAACCCATGAACGTTCTTTGCACATTGGTAAAGATGGGTGCAGTCGTAATATATTACTGACATAAAGATAGTCAGTAATATAACCAATTTAAAATCCGGCTGCCTGCCGGATTTTTCATAACAGCAAGTATAATCATACCGCGTAAGGACAATCACCCTTCATGCAGCCCGCACTCGCGCTTCAGTCCGAAGAAGCGTGTCTCTTCTTTCGCCATACCCGGCTCCCATTTGCGGGTGGTGTGCGTATCGCCCACCGACAGATAGCCCTGATCCCACAGCGGATGGTATTTCAGGCCGTGCTTTTGCAGGTACTGGTAAACGGTACGGTTATCCCAGTCGATAATCGGTAGCACTTTAAACACGCCGCGCTGGATAGCGAGAACGGGTAAATGCGCGCGGCTGCCGGACTGCTCGCGACGCAGACCCGCAAACCACGTCTGCGCTTTCAGCTCTTTTAGCGCCCGGTTCATCGGCTCGACTTTGTTGATCTCATTGTATTTCTCAATGCCCTCAACGCCCTGCTCCCACAGTTTGCCGTAGCGCGCCTCCTGCCAGGCCGGACTTTCGCCCGCGCGGTAAACTTTCAGGTTGAGTTTGAGTTTGTCCGTTAGCTCATCAATAAACTGATAGGTTTCCGGGAACAAATAGCCGGTATCGGTGAGGATCACCGGGATATCCGGGCGAATCTGGTTCACCAGGTGCAGGCTCACCGCCGCCTGGATACCAAAGCTTGAGGAGAGCACGTATTCGCCGGGCAGATTTTCCAGCGCCCAAGCCACGCGTTCTTCGGCAGTCAGCGTTTCCAGTTGAGCGTTGGTTTCCGCCAACGCCAGTACGCGATCGACTTTTGGCAGTTCATTCAATGCGTTGAGATCGAGTTGGGGCATAAGTTCCTCACTGTTTGCCTTGCCTGATGGCGCTGCGCTTATCAGGCCTACACAGACGCCATCCGGCAATTCAGGTTATTCCCAGAAATCACGCGCGGGATCGAGCACCGGGCGAATGATGCCCGCACGCACCGTAAAGTCGCCGAAGCCTTCACCCGCTTCACGCTCTTTCGCCCAGCGCCCAATCAGTTCATCCAGCGAGGCCAGAATATCCGGCTCGGTGATATTTTCTTGATACATCCGTGGGATACGACTCCCGATGCGGTTGCCGCCAAGATGCAGGTTATAACGACCAGGCGCTTTCCCTACTAAGCCAATTTCCGCCAGCATCGCGCGGCCACAGCCGTTCGGGCAGCCGGTCACGCGCATCACGATATGCTCATCAGGAATGCCGTGTTTTTCCAGAATCGCTTCCACTTTGTCCGTGAACGACGGCAGGAAACGCTCGGCTTCCGCCATTGCCAGCGGGCAGGTCGGGAACGACACGCAGGCCATTGAGTTTTCACGCTGCGCGCTCACCGCATTCATCAGCCCATGATCGCGCGCCAGCGTCTCGATTTTCACTTTCTGGCTTTCCGGCACGCTGGCAATAATCAGGTTCTGGTTAGCGGTGATACGGAACTCGCCCTGATGAATCTTCGCGATCTCCAGCAGGCCGGTTTTCAGCGGACGCCCCGGATAGTCCAGAATGCGACCGTTTTCGATAAACAGCGTCAGGTGCCAGTTGTTGTCGATCCCTTTCACCCAACCGATGCGATCGCCGCGACCGGTAAACTCATACGGGCGGATCGGCTCGAATTTGATCCCCGCGCGACGCTCGACTTCCGCTTTAAACGTCTCCAGTCCCACGCGCTCAAGGGTGTATTTGGTTTTGGCGTTTTTCCTGTCAGTACGGTTGCCCCAGTCACGCTGCGTGGTCACCATCGCTTCCGCCACCGCCAGGGTGTGCTCCAGCGGCAGATAGCCAAACTCGCTGGCGGTACGGGCATACGTTTTCTTATTACCATGCTCAATAGACAGACCGCCGCCCACCAGCAGGTTAAAGCCGACCAGCTTGCCGTTCTCAGCAATCGCCACAAAGTTCATGTCGTTGGCGTGCAGATCGATATCATTTTGCGGCGGGATCACCACCGTGGTTTTAAATTTACGCGGCAGATAGGTTGCGCCGAGGATCGGTTCTTCGTCAGTGGTCGCGACCTTCTCCTGATCGAGCCAGATCTCCGCATACGCACGGGTGCGCGGCAGCAGATGTTCGGAGATCTTCTTCGCCCACTCGTAGGCTTCAGCATGCAGCTGAGACTCGTACGGGTTAGAGGTACACAGCACGTTACGGTTCATATCGTTGGCGGTCGCCAGCGCGTCCAGTCCGACCGAATGCAGCATCTGGTGCACCGGCTTGACGTTCTTCTTCAGAATGCCGTGAAACTGGAAGGTCTGGCGGTTGGTCAGACGGATACTGCCATAAATCGTGTTATCCGCCGCGAATTTATCGATCGCCTGCCATTGCGTCGTAGTAATCACCCCGCCCGGCAGGCGGCAGCGCAGCAGCATCGCGTGGCGCGGCTCCAGCTTCTGCGCCGCACGCTCAGCGCGAATATCGCGGTCATCCTGCTGATACATGCCATGAAAACGTATTAGCAGGAAGTTGTCGCCTTTAAAACCGCCGGTGAGACCGTCGTTCAGATCTTCCGCAATGGTACCGCGCAGGTAGTTGCTTTCCAGCTTCATGCGCTCGGCATCGGACAGTTTACCTTCGACCACCAGTGGGCCTGGATGTTTTTCGCTCATTAGTAGACATCTCGCTGATAACGGCGCTCTACGCGCAGCTCACTTAAATATTCATCTGCCGATTCGAGGTCCATACCACCGAATTCAGCGATCACTTCCAGCAATGCTTTTTCGACATCTGCGGCCATGCGCCTGGCGTCGCCGCAGACATAAATATGCGCGCCATCATTGATCCAGCGCCACAGCTCGGCACCCTGTTCACGCAGCTTGTCTTGTACGTAAATTTTTTCTTTTTGATCGCGTGACCAGGCGAGATCGATACGGCTTAACACCCCCTCTTTCACGTAGCGCTGCCACTCCACCTGATAGAGGAAATCTTCGGTAAAGTGCGGGTTGCCGAAGAACAACCAGTTCTTGCCTTCCGCCCCTTCCGCCGCACGCTGTTGCATAAAGGCGCGGAACGGCGCGATGCCGGTGCCGGGGCCAATCATAATGACCGGCGTTTCCGGGTTAGCTGGCAGGCGGAAGTTGTCGTTGTGTTCAATAAACACACGCACTTCGCCCTCTTCTTCCACGCGGTCGGCAAGAAAGCTGGAAGCGCCACCGGCGCGGGCGCGGCCTTCAATGTCATAACGAACAACGCCAACGGTGATATGCACTTCGCTCTCCACTTCAGCCTGTGCGGAGGCGATGGAGTACAGACGCGGCGTTAGCGGGCGCAGCAGGTCGATTAGCGCCTGAGCATCCAGCTGCGCCGGAGAGAAACGCACCATATCAACAATGGGCGTGGTCGCGGCGTAATGCTGGAGCTGCGCTTTGTCACCCACTAATGGCAACAGCGACTCACTGCGCGTCAGGGTCGCGTAGTTCTCAACAATGTTGGCGGTATTCACCGTCAGCTCGAAGTGCCACTCCAGCGCTTCGGCGAGCGGCAGGGTTTTACCGTCAACCGTCACCGGCTCATCGCCTTTCAGCCACAGCAACTCAACCAGCTCCTTCACCAGAGCCGGATCGTTCTGATACCAGACACCCAGCGCATCGCCCGGCTGATAGCGCAGGCCGGAGTCTCCTAAATCAATCTCAATATGACGAACGTCTTTTTCCGAGTTGCGACCGGTGATTTTCTGATTCACGGAGAGGGTCGCGGTCAGCGGCGCGTCTTTGGTATAGGGGCTGGTATGGATATCGTTTACCGCGCCAGTAGCGACGGATTGCGAAGGTGCCGCGACAGGTGCGCGGGACTTCAGAACATCAACCACGCGGGCGCGCCATTCGCTGGCAGCAGCCTGATATTCAACGTCAGCATCGACACGGTCGAGCAGACGTTCACCGCCCAGTTCCGCCAGTTTGCTGTCGAAATCTTTTCCGGACTGGCAGAAAAATTCATAAGAGGTGTCGCCGAGGCTAAACACGGCAAAAGCGGTGTTTTCCAGTTTCGGCGCTTTTTTCGAGAACAGGAACTTATGCAGCGCGACGGCCTCTTCCGGCGGCTCGCCTTCTCCCTGGGTGGACGTCACTATCACCAGCAGTTTTTCACTGGCAATCTGTTTGAATTTATAGTCGCCGGCGTTCACCAGTGTCACATTAAGGTTGGCCGCCAGCAGATCATCACGCAGCGCTTCCGCCACACGACGCGCGTTGCCGGTTTGCGAAGCGGAGATAAGCGTAACCCCCGGCATCTTCCCCTCAGGAGCAGGCGTGACGGCAACAGCGCCTGAGCGCGGGTTCAGTACGCCCCAAAAATAGCCGGAGACCCAGGCAAGCTGTTCGGGAGTAAGGTCGGTTGTCGCGGCCTGAAGGCGCGCCAGTTGCTCCGGATTAAGCGGAAGCAACCCAGTCAGTGGAGCCGGTGTCGTCATGCGTCGTTATGTTCCAGTAAGCAAAGCGGATCTATACACAAAATCATTCAAGTTCGCTGTAGCCCAGACTGTAAGCTGATCGCGCCCCAGGAGCGTACATAAATACGTGACTGGGGTGAGTAAACGCAGTCAACACAGATGCGGCTTGAAGGATGAAGTGTATAAGCGATAAATCCCAAACTAAGGATAAGGTTAACGGTGAGAGGAATAACAATTAAAGAAGGGTTGGAAATAACAAATAACCAAATGAACTAACCTGTTTTAGTTATCGTTATTAACGCCAAAATCGATTTCATAATTGATTGATAATTATTAAATTTTCTGGAAATTCTTAAATTAATTGCCCGTCACAAGGCGTAGAATGGTTTTAGTTAATGATAAAAAATGCGCTTTCCGGTACCCTACGGCGGTTTTTTTATTGCCTGAGAGTTCATCATGTCCACCACGTTGTATAAAGATTTCACCTTTGAAGCCGCTCACCGCCTGCCTCACGTGCCTGAAGGGCATAAGTGCGGCCGCCTGCACGGACACTCGTTTATGGTGCGTCTCGAAATTACCGGTGAAGTCGATCCGCATACCGGTTGGATTATGGATTTCGCGGATCTCAAAGCGGCGTTTAAACCTACTTACGATCGTCTTGATCACTACTATCTGAATGATATTCCAGGGCTGTCCAATCCCACCAGCGAAGTGCTGGCAAAATGGATTTGGGATCAGGTTAAGCCCGTCGTGCCGCTACTGAGCGCCGTGATGGTGAAAGAGACCTGTACAGCCGGCTGCGTCTATCGCGGCGAATAAGGTTTATTAACGCATGGGCTGGATGGCAAATTGATTCCAGCCCATCCACACGACGTTTCATCAGTGAAAACATTGTCCAGCGCGCGGTGTTAAAAGCGCAGCACATCACCGGTTGCAGGTGCGGTTATTTCCGGTAGCCACAACCGCCCCCAGGCCCCTGTACAGTGACAACCGCATAGTTTTTCAGGTTTGTGTTCTTGCAGAAAGCGCCTGACTCGCCACATCGTGAACGGTGATGCGCAGCGGAGATGAAATCCGCCGACAAGCGCGTAAATCCGCTTTATACCGGTAATGTTCTGACAGTGCCGGACAATATTTGCGATCCCCCGATGCCCGCATCCCGTAATGATGACTAATCCTTTTGCCGATTGGTAAATCAGTACGCCCTCATCCAAAATAGAGTCCGGCTCCGCATCGTGGCCGCCAAAAATGCCGTAGGCTTCAGGCGCGACCACAGGTATTTCCCCTGACCAGATAAAGTTTTCGCCAATCGGCAGGGGGTCACGCGTGTACATCATTCGGTAGCGTGAATAGTCCACCTCACGCGACAATTTTTTTATTTTGCGGGTAATACCGAGAAAAGTCATTGCCGCATAACGTTCGCGCGCAATATCGGGATGGCAGATGATTCGACTGTTATCAGGAAGCCACGGCACGCCGCCGCAATGATCGTAATGACCATGCGAAAGCACCACAGCAGACATATCGGACAGGTCGATCCCCATCGCCGACGCGTTTTGCATAAAACTGCCATCAGGGCCGGTATCGAACAAGATAGACGTAGACTCATCCTCGACCAACAGGCTTAATCCTGGCCGGGCCTTCAACGATTTATCCGCTCCAGCTCCCTTATGATTTTCGAGCAATGCCCTGATCCTTAACGCCATGGCCTTCTCCTGTATAAAAGCCTCCCCGGGAAAACGCGGCCTTTTTACTTTACAGGTTTGTAGCAGCCATTACTGGTACACAGATTATGATTATGCAACGGCTATCCTTGTTGGGGCGGGGAACACGGTTTTTCGTCGAAATCAATTTGCCACTCGTGCGGTTTATCCCCGCTGGCGCGGGGAACACCCCATCAGTGTCGTAGGCAATACGTAACGTATCGGTTTATCCCCGCTAGCGCGGGGAACACCTGACCAACAACAAAACCAACGTGGCCACCACCGGTTTATCCCCGCTAGCGCGGGGAACACATTATGAGCACAAATTGCTAATTATTCCCTCTCGGTTTATCCCCGCTAGCGCGGGGAACACGTCTTAAAGCGAACCGACTCACAAAGGATGAGCGGTTTATCCCCGCTAGCGCGGGGAACACACTAAACGTATATCATTGTTTATAAACTATTTTTTATCAGCACCACATTCCACCAACATAATCGCAACAATTTAAATTATTAAAGAACAGCTAATTTGCTGATTTTGATGCAAAAAAGTTCATAGAATGATTTTTTCTTTAAATTTACCAAAATAGCGTGATCCGTGCATCGCTATGGAAAATTTATCAGCACTTTTATACACTCATCGAAATTCGCATAGAGAAAATAAACAATGCAAGGTAATGGATGAGTCACAGACGGCGTCGGCAGGCCGTCCGTAAAATTGATAGAGCATCAGGCGATATTTAAATATTTATGCGTTTGCATAGACAGCCGCCAGTTACGCGCAATACAAGTTTCAATACACAGACGCGTCGCGTCTTCTTTCTGGCTAATGGGCTGCAAAGCAATCACGCGCGGTTTATCATCGCTCAGCGTGGCTAACAGTTCATCCAGCGCCTCAATATCACGAACTCGCCCAACGGGATGCTTGATTTCATTAGCACGCTCCAGCGCCTGGGAAAGCACATCATATCCCCCGCGCATATTCACTTTTGGTGAAACCGTTACCCAGGTGTTAGGCGTACAGCGCACTTCGTGCGTCCCGCTGGTTTCAATCTGACAACTAAAACCACTCTTTTCAAGCAGATCGGTGAGCGGCATGAGGTCGTGAATGCAGGGTTCGCCACCGGTGATGACAACGTGACGCGCGGTATAGTCCTGACGATTAATCACCGCCAGCAGATCTTCACTGCTCGCAGCACCCCATTTGTCGCTCTCTTTGGTTTTTGCCAGAATGCTGAACAGAGACACTTCCCGATCGCTCAGTTTATCCCAGGTATGCTTAGTATCACACCAGGCACAGCCGACCGGACATCCCTGTAAACGAATAAAAATAGCGGGGACGCCGGTAAAATAACCCTCGCCTTGTAGGGTCTGGAACATCTCGTTAATCGGGTACTGCATAGCGTTCTCTGTTAAGGGGATAATCGTTAATTATTGCAGATTTCGTCTGCCCGGTCATGCACAGCGGCTGCGCTATTGAACAGATACAAAAAAACCCGCCGAAGCGGGTTTATACGTTAAGAGGTAAAAGCAGGATTACGCCTGGCCTTTGATCTCTTTACGACCATTGTACGGTGCTTTTTCGCCCAGAGCTTCTTCGATACGAATCAGCTGGTTGTATTTAGCAACGCGGTCAGAACGGCTCATAGAACCGGTTTTGATCTGGCCTGCAGCGGTACCAACAGCCAGGTCAGCGATGGTAGCGTCTTCAGTTTCACCAGAACGGTGAGAGATGACAGCAGTGTAGCCAGCGTCTTTCGCCATCTTGATTGCAGCCAGAGTTTCGGTCAGAGAACCGATCTGGTTGAATTTGATCAGGATGGAGTTAGCGATGCCTTTCTCGATGCCTTCTTTCAGGATTTTGGTGTTGGTTACGAACAGGTCGTCACCAACCAGCTGGATTTTGTCGCCCAGTACTTTGGTCTGGTATGCAAAACCGTCCCAGTCAGACTCGTCCAGACCATCTTCGATGGAAACGATCGGGTACTGTTTGGTCAGTTCTTCCAGGAAGTGGGTGAATTCTTCGGAGGTGAACGCTTTGTTGCCTTCGCCAGCCAGAACGTATTTACCGTCTTTGTAGA
>OKAA01000206.1_pt1 | contig 19638 bp, 16 predicted proteins | sample 1611051 | NCBI WGS metagenome assembly OKAA01 (sample SAMN04436707, study PRJEB24849) | human gut metagenome | biome: human gut; feature: NICU; material: stool | host: Homo sapiens | place: USA: Saint Louis, MO | collected 2010-09-04
AATCCGCCACGAAGCCGAACGGCGTCTCCTGTGGCTGATAGGCAGGCACAAGCTGATTATTGGGGTCGGCAAAGGTTTCGGTGTGGATCCACGCAAAGTGCGCCACGTCCAGAAAACCCTCTACCTGACGTCCGGCAAAGCCGTTCACCTCAAACGCCGGGCAGTTAATCTGCTGAAATCCGTCGTCATCCCAGTGCGGCATGGTGGGCAGCGGCGCGGGGTTTTCCGGATCATAGGCCAGGCAGGCCCAGATCAGCCCGAACCGCTCTTCGACCGCGTAGTTAATCAGGTTCAGCTTCGCCGGAACGGGCTGGTCGGGGCTGGACGGAATACGGTTGCAGCGTCCGTCCTCCCCAAAGCGTAAGCCATGATAGGGGCAGATAATCCCGTGCTCGTCGTGAAAGCCGAGCGTCAGCGGCACGCCGCGGTGCGGGCAAACGTCACGGGCGACCACGACCTGGTCGTTAATGCGGTAAATCACCAGCTGTTCATCCAGCAGCGTCGCTTTGACCGGCGCCGGACCGACGTCGCAGGCGCGCGCGACCGGATGCCAGCATTTCGCCAGACGCAGCCAGTCCTCTGGCTCAAACGTACAGTGGGCGGGTGGGGTCGGTTCTCTTTTCATCGTTGTCCCTCTTGCGTTCAGCCTAACGGGCCGCCCTGAATGGTCTCGCACAGACCGTTGATGATGCGCTCTCCGGTCTCCTCTTTGAGCTCCTGATACCAGGCCTGCGTCAACGCCATATCTTTGCCGTGGGTGACGTCGCAGCGCTTGCGCGCCTTCAGCACCAGGTCGCGTACGCGGTCGCAGCGCAGCGCCTCGTACTGCCGCAGCGCCAGCGTGATGTTGTGGTTTTCACGCAGGCATTCCCCCAGCACCACGGCATCTTCCATCGCCGCGCAGCCGCCCTGGCCGATATCCGGCGTGGTGCTGTGCCCGGCATCGCCCAGCAGCGCGACGTTGCCGCGCACCAGGCTGTCGAACGGCTCAATGTCGTGGATTTCAATCCGATTGGTCGTTTCAGGATCCAGCGCCGCGATAAGCTTCTGCACCGGCGGTGCCCAGCCGCGGAAGTAGCCCGTGAGATCGGCGCGCAGGGTGGTGCGATCCTCCGCCAGGCCTGCGGGCAGCGGCACGTCAAAAAAGAAATAGAAGCGTCCGCCGGAGACGGGCATCAGCGACACGCGTTTGCCTTCGCCAACGAAGGTGGTCCACTGGTGCGCCGGGGCGATCTCTTCGTCAATCTTCACCAGCCCGTTCCAGTTCACATAGCCCGCGTAGCGGCGCTCCGGGGTGTATCCCAGCACGTACGGGCGAACCGCCGAGTGGCTGCCGTCGGCGGCAATCAGGAAATCGCCGGCGGCGGTGGTGCCATCGGTGAAGGTCACGCTCACGCCCGCGTCGTCTTCATGGACGCCTTCGACGCGCTTGCCGAACTGCACCTTGTCGCGACCCCAGAAGTCCAGCATTTCGCGCTGAAGCTCAGCGCGCGAGACGGGGCAGGGGCGCCCGCCGGTACGCTCAACCAGCGGGGCAAGGCTAAAGCAGGTCAGGGTATCGCCGCGCCGGTAATCCTTGTAGGCCATAAAACGCATCGGCCCGCCCCAGGTCTCGATGATGTCGCCCATGCCGAGGTGCTGCATGCATTTCACGCCGTTAGGCCAGATGGAGATGGCCGCCCCGACGGGCCTGATCTCCTTTACGGCTTCAAACACGGTACAGTCGATGCCCGCTTTCTTCAGCGCGACGGCGGCGCTCAGGCCGCCAATACCCGCGCCAATAACGATTGCTTTCATGCTTCTCTCCTTTTGCAGGGTGTAAAGACAGTCAGCAATTTGCGTACCAGGCTGCAGCATGGCGAAAACGGCGTTGTAAGGGAGACGTTTGCACTGCTAAGGTGCGTAAACGCGGTGAGCGTGCCTTTTTATGAATCAAAAATTTCCTGGTCGACCTTGTGGAATCGACTGTTTCACGCCTGTGCTCAGGGTGGCGTGGTTTGTGCAATAGCCTGGAGAAGGACAATAAAGGAGACACTATGATCGCACTGCACGACTTCAATCATCTTCCCCATGAACAGGCGTTAGCGCTGATTCACCCCTGCGTGGCGCTTCCCTGCTGGGCCGATGCGCTGGTTCACGGGCGGCCTTACGCCAGCCGGGACGAATTGTTCAGTACGGCGAAATCGCTGATGCAAAACTGGGACGAAGCGGCGCTGGCGCGCGGCGTTTACAACACCTACACCGAAGACAACCTGCGCTATTCGCAAAACGCGGCGCTGGATATGTATAAAGAAGTGAACACCGGCACCAACCTGCCTGCGCAGATTGACCTCTACAGCGTCGACGGTGACGAGTACAAATTCCTCTGCATCGCCAAAGGCGGCGGTTCAGCCAACAAAACCTATCTTTACCAGGAAACCAAAGCGCTGCTTACCCCGGGCAAGCTGAAGAATTATCTGGTCGAGAAGATGCGTACCCTCGGCACCGCGGCCTGCCCGCCGTACCATATCGCGTTTGTGATTGGCGGTACGTCTGCTGAAAGCACGCTGAAAACCGTTAAGCTGGCCTCAACCAAATACTACGATGGGCTGCCAACGGAAGGTAACGAACACGGTCAGGCGTTCCGCGACGTGCAGCTTGAGCAGGAGCTGCTGGAAGAAGCGCGTAACCTGGGCCTCGGCGCGCAGTTTGGCGGCAAATACTTCGCTCACGACGTGCGCGTGATCCGTCTTCCGCGTCACGGTGCTTCCTGTCCGGTGGGGATGGGCGTTTCCTGTTCAGCGGACCGTAACATTAAAGCGAAGATCAACCGCGACGGCATCTGGATCGAGAAGCTGGAGAACAACCCGGGCAAATACATCCCTGAAGAACTGCGTAAAGCGGGCGAGGGGGAAGCGGTTCGCGTGGACCTGAACCGTCCGATGAAAGAGATCCTCGCGCAGCTTTCGCAGTATCCGGTTTCAACGCGCCTTTCCCTGAACGGGACGATTATCGTGGGCCGCGACATCGCCCATGCGAAGCTAAAAGAGCGCCTGGACAACGGCGAAGGGCTGCCGCAGTACATTAAAGATCACCCGATCTACTACGCAGGTCCGGCAAAAACGCCTGATGGATATGCTTCCGGCTCGTTAGGCCCAACCACAGCGGGCCGTATGGACTCCTACGTCGACCAGTTGCAGGCCAACGGCGGCAGCATGATCATGCTGGCGAAAGGCAACCGCAGCCAGCAGGTGACGGACGCGTGCCACAAGCACGGCGGCTTCTACCTCGGCAGCATAGGCGGCCCGGCAGCGGTGCTGGCGCAGGGCAGTATCAAGAGCCTGGAGTGCGTGGAGTACCCGGAACTGGGTATGGAAGCGATCTGGAAAATTGAAGTGGAAGACTTCCCGGCGTTCATCCTCGTGGATGACAAAGGTAACGACTTCTTCAAACAGATCCAGTCTTCCCAGTGTTCGGCGTGTGTGAAGTAAGTCTGTAAATTGCCGGGTGGCGCTGACGCTTACCCGGCCTGCATTCGCGTAGGTCGGGTAAGGCGCAGCCGCCACCCGACATCAAAAAGAGCGCACAAAGCGCCATAACGTTTCTCAGAAGTCATCAATACTTATCTCTTAAGCATGTGAGCAATCCCATCTTTGTTATCAAGGAGTAAGTAATGACAATGCATCGCCGCGAGAAAGACTCCATGGGCGCCATCGACGTCCCGGCCGACAAGCTATGGGGCGCACAAACCCAGCGTTCGCTTGAGCATTTCCGCATTTCGACAGAGAAAATGCCCGTCTCGCTGATCCAGGCGCTGGCGTTGACCAAACGCGCTGCCGCCAAAGTCAATCAGGATCTGGGCCTGCTGGATGCCGATAAAGCCACCGCCATCATCAATGCCGCCGACGAAGTGCTGGCGGGCAAACATCCCGACGAATTCCCCCTTGCCATCTGGCAGACCGGCTCAGGCACCCAGAGCAACATGAACATGAACGAGGTGCTGGCGAACCGCGCAAGCGAGCTGCTTGGCGGCGTGCGCGGCATGGAGCGCAAGGTCCACCCGAACGATGACGTGAACAAAAGCCAGAGTTCCAACGACGTGTTCCCGACGGCCATGCATGTGGCGGCCGTCATCGCTATCCGCGAGCAGCTTATCCCGCAGCTCAACGTGCTTAAATCTACGCTTAACGAGAAAGCGCAGGCCTTCCGCGACATCGTTAAAATTGGTCGTACGCACCTTCAGGACGCCACGCCGCTGACGCTCGGCCAGGAGATCTCCGGCTGGGTGGCAATGCTGGAGCACAACCTTAAGCATATCGACAATAGCCTCCCGCATCTGGCGGAGCTGGCGCTCGGCGGGACGGCGGTGGGCACTGGCTTAAACACCCATCCCGAGTACGCGGTGCGTGTGGCCGAAGAGCTGGCGAAGATCACCGGGCAACCGTTTGTTACCGCTCCGAATAAATTCGAAGCGCTGGCGACCTGTGATGCCCTGGTGCATACCCATGGCGCGCTGAAAGGGCTGGCGGCCTCGCTGATGAAAATTGCCAACGATGTGCGCTGGCTGGCCTCCGGCCCGCGCTGCGGCATCGGCGAAATCAGCATTCCGGAAAACGAGCCGGGCAGCTCCATTATGCCGGGTAAAGTGAACCCGACTCAGTGCGAAGCCATGACCATGCTGTGCTGTCAGGTGATGGGTAATGACGTGGCGGTTAACATGGGCGGCGCGTCGGGTAACTTCGAGCTTAACGTTTATCGCCCGATGGTGATCCATAACGTACTGCAATCGATTCGTCTGCTGGCCGATGGCATGGAGAGCTTTAACGAGCATTGCGCGGTGGGCATTGAGCCTAATCGCGAGCGAATCAGCCAGCTGCTGAATGAGTCTCTGATGCTGGTAACGGCGCTGAACACCCATATTGGTTATGACAAAGCGGCCGAAATCGCTAAAAAAGCGCACAAAGAGGGGCTTACCCTGAAAGCCTCTGCGCTGGCGCTGGGCTACCTGACGGACGCCGAGTTTGATGCCTGGGTCCGCCCGGAAGCGATGGTGGGCAGCCTCAGATAATCACTGCGCCACATACAGGTGCAGCCGCGGAATAATCAGCTGTAGCGGCTGCGCCTGGGGTTTATAGCGATGCTGAACGTTTTCAGCATCGTAGTTCAGCAGTTCCCCGATATCCGGCACCACCGCACCCTGATCGGCATCGTAGAGCGCAATCAGCGGCGTCGGGCAGGCGTATTGCACCTGCTTTTGTTGTCCGGCGTACCAGACGCGAGCGATAGGCTGCACCTTCACCGGACGCTTTATTTTAAGACGGGTATCAGCCGGCAGGGAGGCAATGCTGTGGTACTCCTGCTCCAGCCGTTCAATCCACTGTTCCCGCGACCACGGGGCGACCGTTCGCGGCGATTTCAGGCTTTTCTCCAGCTGAGCCAGGATCTCATCGCGCGTGAAATTTTTAATGATGTGCTTGTTGGCCCAGCCGAAGCGCAGCGTGGCGGGATGGCGCAGTACCGTCAGCGTGCGGTAAGCATTCAGGGTGATCAGCCCCGGAAGCTGGCGATGCACCCATTCAAAACGGGCAGCCGGCGCCAGCCCGGACTCAACGGTTACAATCTTCTCGAAGGCGGCTTTCAGCGTATTGATATGCGTAATCTGCGTCTCAATTCCTTCACGCGTTGCGGCATCCGTTTGCAGACAGATGACGCCGGGCAGGCGAACGGCAGCCTTACTGCTACGATTTTCGGACTGCTGCTGGATGAAAAGGCGACGATAGTGCTGCAATGTCAGTTCCAGCGCCGCCTTGCCAATATGCTGCGTCACCTCAATGGTGTTCAGCGGGTCGTGTTCCGCGCCTTTCGCCACCTCGGGCAGGGAAAAGACGCGGGCGGCCAGCAGGCGGCAGTCATGAAGTTGCCCCGTCAGGGTCAGTAACGCCTGCTCTATTTCCCGAAATGTGGTGTTAAGCCTTCCAATGAGATCGTAAGTTGCCATGGTAGCCCTTAATTAGTTACAACATACTACTGATATAGCACAACACGCCGGGTCAGGCCAGCGTGCGGTTTAGGTCAGGCAGGTACGGGAAGGGGAATGTTGTGATAGATCGGCCAGCTAAAGACGAAACGGGCCCCACCCAGCTCGCTCGCTTCGCAGCGAACCGAACCGCCCATCGCCTGGGCAATAGAACGGACAATAGCCAGCCCCAGACCACAGCCGCCGGTAGCCCGATCGCGGCTGGGATCGAGGCGCACAAACGGCTCGAAAACTTTTTCACGCTCCGCCGGCTCAATGCCGGGGCCATCGTCTTCCACACACAGAATGGCCTGACTTCCCTGCAAATCTAAACCTATGCGCAGCGTCGTTTCGCTGTAACGCATGGCGTTGTTCATCAGATTATCCAGCACGCGCTCCATCAGGCGCATGTCCAGTGCGCCGTACGCGCCGGGGGTAATGGCTGTCAGCAGTTTTCGCTGAGGGTTAACGCTCTGCACATCGTTAATATGCGTCTGTAGCCAGACGGGGAGATCCGGTGTACTGAGGTGCAACTCCGTCTGAGGCCGATCGAGGCGGGCATAGGTCAGCAGCTCTTCAATCAGCGCTTCAAGCTGGCCAATATCCCGATTGAGCGCCTGCGATTCCGCCCCGGAGAGGTTCTCGCTCATCTCCAGGCGATAACGCAGGCGTACCAGCGGAGTGCGCAGTTCATGCGCAATGCCGTCGATCAGCTGCTTCTTGCTGGCAATCAGGGCGTTGATATTATCGGCCATCTGGTTGAAGGCAATACCGAGCCGGTCAAAACTGGAACCGCTGTCGAAATGGATGCGTTCAGTTAAATGACCCTCCCCAAAACGCTGTGCGGCGGATTCCAGTTTCAGCATGTCCTGCCAGTGCGGTCGCATCCAGATGAACACAGGGAAAGCGAGCGAGATGGCAATAAAGCCCAGCAGGGCAAGATCCAGTAGGCGCATCTGGTGCAGGTAATAGAGATAGGGCACCGGCCCGACGGCCAGGACATAGTGGCTGCGTGGAATACGCTGAATGAAGGTATATTTCTCGTCCAGTGCGACGATGTCTCCGTCGCGCAGACGCTGCATCGCAGGCGGCGCTAAGTCAAAATCCTTCATGGGTTCGATACGCAGATCAAACGACAGATTCAGATCCAGCTCTTTTAACGTGCGCGCCCAGTCATGGGGAGGAATTTCGCGCAGCTCGCTACGCATCAGGTAGAGCGAGCTTTTCATCAGATCGTCCAGGGATTGCCTGCCCGCGCGCTCTGCGGTGAATTTATAGACCAGCCCGACCAGCATAGTCATTACCAGAAAGCAGACAAACAGCAGGAGATAAAACTGCACAAACAGCTTTTTCATTGGATAGCACCGCTAAATCAATCAATTAAGAACCTGGCTTTACTTCGTCAGCCCTGCGTGGACAACCATATCACCACAGGAGCGAAGAAGGTTGATGATACACTTTCTTCGAAAACAGAGGGAGCAAAGTGAATAGCACGATTATGCGGAATAGTTACATTTAAAGAGCAATGTTGTAAAAAAGCCTGCATTAAGCAGGCAATAATAATGATGGAGAGTATTTTTTATCATTCTGAGTGAAATAAATGCTGTGTTATAAACCGGACGCGTGTCCAAAAATATTATAAATATTGTTTGGCAACATCAGATATGTCCTGAGAGGTAAGTTCTCTGTCTGAAGCAACATAGAGAGAATCATGATCGCCGGTCAACGAAGGAAAGCTTGCAGTCATGATCTGAAGATTAATTTCTTCGCCATTCGGATAAGTCTGGCGTACAGACGTTATGCCCTTAAGCACGATAATGACTTTGCTGGGATTGGCATTAAAAAAAACGATCACCTTTTTCATATATCACTCTGCATCTCTTTGTGATTGGGCAAGGTATGAATGTTCCAGAAGTGAGACTACCTTCCATTTTTTGCGCGCTTTGGGAAATAAAAGCAAGCAATATCCTGCCTTAACGTGTATGGTGGCACTCCTTTTCATTCAGGAGCAGCCTATGTCGGGACGTAAAAACTCGCAACTCCGTCGCAATTATTTAGTCAAATGTTCATGTCCAAACTGCGCTAAAGAGTCAGAGCACAGTTTCACTCGCATACAAAAGGGGGCCCAACTTGTCTGTCCCTACTGTAGCGCTTTGTTTAAATCCTCTCAGCGTCTCTGAAGAAATACGCATACAATAAGTGGAAGAGATGATGCTTTTGAGATCGCCTGACCTCATTAACAAGGCCCGGTCTGGTCAGGGAAAACTATCATCGTTATCGCGGGTCCTTGTTAATATAATTTATCGCAAAGCGTTACATTCGCAGCAGCAGGGCCTTTATCACCGCTTACGATGATAAATTCGACTTTCTGACCTTCAAAAAGTGTTTTGAAGTTCTCTCCCTGAAGGGCAGAGAAATGCACGAAAACATCTTTGCTGCCATCTACAGGGGAGATAAAACCAAAGCCTTTATCTTCCTTAAACCACTTAACCAGACCTAAAATTTTTGATGACATAAAGACCCCATTTGAACATTTTCGAAGTGATAGAAAAGCTAATAAACATATAATGCTAAGGTATGGACTCAAAAGGAGGGGATATCAGCGATAGCGCCTGGTTATGAGAATTGTCATGCAAGGTGTCAAACTATTATTGGATCGGACTAACGAGACCATTAATGCACGGGCAGGGTTAATTAGCAATTTTTATTTTGGCCTTCCGGATGGCTTTCTTAAAAGTGCACGATAAAAATTAATTTAGTACACGAAGCCAGAGTTGCCAGGCGTGACTACAGCCCAAATGTCCCTACAGGAGCATTTGGGCTGTAGTCACGGAGATTTATCCGGACAAAGGCAGCGCAGCAGAAATATTAATTATCATGAACTCAATATTTCCGATTTTCGCTAATGTCTGGATTTACCTGTGCTGACAATCAGTGGGTTGGTGGCAAACCCATGCGGGCATTTCCGCGCGTTGCAATGCACCGCGTATGTGCATATCTCCTCTTGCTGGTTTCGATTGTATGGGCAGGCCATCTTGTTTTTAATTTCACTCCACAACATTTCGTTGTAAGGGGATATGTTGTATATCGATATAGGCTTGAAAACACCATTAATGAAGACGCCATTTTTTGTCGGATATATCCTGTCGCCGGGGTACAAATAGACATCGCTTTCATACCAAATGATGAGTTTCAAGAACTTGAGTCCCAAGATGCTTGAATAAACGATTCCCGTGTTAGGACAAATTACCGAGCTAATGACTCTCCATGACATTGCTATACCTCTTTCATTAAATAATTGAGAGAGTATAAGGTTTAGCATGAGAATTAGATTTCTGCAAACGCGTAACCCATTGAAAAAGATCGATATTATTTATATGGTTGCCATTATCCCCTTTGTTTTCATAAGGATAAGATAATGATTAAGTCAATTGTAAAGATTATTTTTAGCTCATTGTGCATTTAAGTGACGGATTTTTGATCGATGATAGTGCCCGATCTGCTGAATATATATTGTACTATAGCAATCAAATACATTAGGACTACTTTTGTTTAGGCGAAAAATGCCCATCAAAATAGAACTGGAGAGAGGAAGCAGACCAGGGGATATTTCATAACTGACGATGCATATAATCGATAACTTTCGACGAATACCGATAACAATTCCGATGCATCGTGAGTTATTTTTCGAATATTCCTGTTTGCACCTTTTTCAGGTTTCCCAGGCGTGCGGTGCAAACAGATAGCCCTTATTGCGTACGGTTTTAATGCGGTAAGGTTCCGTGGCGTTATCCAGTAGTTTTTTACGCAGTCGTGAAATCGCCACATCAACGCTACGATCCATTCCGTCGTAACTTACGCCGCGCAGATTTTTCAGTAATGCATCCCGGTCCATAATTTGCCCGGCATGGGTTGCCAGCTCCCACAGCAGGTCAAAATCTGCGGTTGAGAGCGCAATCAGCTCCCCGGAAAGCATAACCTGTCGGTTGACCGGGTCGATAGAAAGCGTGCCGAAACGCATCGCTTTATGCGGCGTTAAAGAGGGGGCAGGCGCTTCACGCTCAGCGCTGGCACGCTGACGCAGATGCAGGCGCAAACGGGCGAGCAGAACCGCCGGCGGCGTGGTTTTCAGGATGTAGTCATTCGCTCCCATCTCAAGCGACAGAATATGGTTCATATCGCTGTCGAGAGAGGTCAGCAGCACGATCGGGCCGTCCCACTTCGCGCGCAGATCCCGGCAGAGCGTCATACCATCTTTCCCGGGCAGCATGATGTCCAGCAACACCAGGTCCGGATTTTCGCGGGTGACGACGTCTTCAGCGCGATCGCCACGAGGCTCGACAACCACTTCCATATCATGTTTACCCAGATAAGCGGCGATCAATTGTCCCACTTCGGGTTCATCTTCAACATAAACAATCTTATTCATACAACGTCTGTCATCGCGAAAAACGTCAACATACACCGCACAACCTTAACCTTCCATTAATCTTTCAAAATTAGCCGGAGTTCCGTTATCCTGCACGGGAATGTTATTTGATTGTTAAGGGAAAAGAATGGGGCTGGTGATAAAAGCCGCGCTGGGGGCGCTGGTCGTGATGCTGATTGGGGTGCTGGCTAAAACGAAGAACTACTACATTGCCGGGCTGATCCCGCTGTTTCCCACCTTTGCGTTAATCGCGCACTATATTGTGGCCTCTGAGCGGGGTATTGAGGCGCTGCGCGCCACCATTGTGTTCGGGATGTGGTCGATCATCCCGTATTTTATCTACCTGCTGTCGCTGTGGTACTTCACCGGTTTTCTGCGTCTGCCCCTGGCGCTGGGCGGGGCGGTGGTCTGCTGGAGCCTCAGCGCCTGGGTGCTCATCTTCTTCTGGAGCCGCTTTCACTAGCGCAGCGGGCGGCCACCGTCCACGGCAAACGTTCGGCCCGTGACGTAACAGCTGGTCAGCAGATAATCGACCAGGTCGATCACCTCTTTCTCGCCAGGCGCAATTTTCATCAACGACTTGTTGAGCGCCTGCTGACGATACTCGGCATCATCGCCTTCGTTAAATAAAATCATCGCCGGAGCGATCGCGTTGACCTTTACCTCGGGCGCCAGCTTGCGCGCGAACGAGCGGGTCATATTATCCAGCGCGGCTTTGCTGGCGGCGTAGGCGATGTGTTTGTCGCTTCCTCGCTCCACCACGTAATCGGTGAAATGGATAATGTCGCCTGCGGCATGGCCGTGTCCGCGCAGCAGATCCTGTAGGGCATGGTTGAGCAGATAAGGCGCATTAACGTGGATCTGCATCATGCAGGCGAGCGTTTCGCTGAGCGAATGTCCTGCTTTTTCGGGAAGCCAGGTACTGGCGTTATGAATAACCGCCCGCAGCCCGTGGGTGGTCGATTTCACTTTGTCCGCGAAGGCGAGAATACCTTCATCCGTGGAGAAATCCGCCTGAATGCAGACTGCTCCGGCATTTCGTAGCCCTTCAATGGAGGGATATTCCGTGCGGTAACTGACGATAACCGGATGGTGAAGGTTGAGAAAGTGATGGGCGAGGGCGAGGCCGATGCGACGGCCTGCGCCAGTGATCAATATTGGGCGTTGCTGCGTGTGTCCCATCGTAATCTCCTTTTCAGTTCAACAATGGGACAGGCGACGCTATCCCATTAACATCCACGTTGCCGGTACGGCAGCGACTAACAGCAAACCTATCAACGCCATTTCGCGGCGCTTAAGGGCATTATCAAGCTGATGCGTACGGCGAGCGTAGATAAACACCAGCAGGCCAGGGGCGTAGAGCACCACGGACAGCAGCAGATGCATCGGGCCGGAAGCATACAACAACCATAGACCGTAAATACAGGCGCCGACGCCTACCGCATAGTGTGCAGGGCGGGTCGCAATTTTTAACAGATATGCGCCCACTAAGAAATAGGGTACCAGAATCATCTCGGAGGCGATGGTCAGCAGCGTGTTATAGTCCGATCCTGTGAGCCAGATCAGCACCAGACAGACCTGCACGCTGATGTTGGTGAGCCACAGAGAGGCCGATGGCGCACTGTTTTTGTTCTGACGGGCAAACAGGCGCGGGAACGCTTTATGCGTGGCGGCCAGGAACGGGACTTCCGCTGCCATAATGGTCCAGCTCAGATAGGCGCCGCAAACGGAGACAATCAGACCCGCCGCGATAATCACATCCCCCCAGGGACCCAACATTTTCACCATCAGCCCGGCCATGGACGGGTTACGCATTTCCGCCAGTTCAGGGCGGGCCACCACCCCGAGCGACAGCAGCGTCACCAGCAGATAAACGCCCAGCGCCGCCAGTACGGCCAGCAGCGTGGCGCGTCCCACGTCGCGCTTGTTACGCGCGCGGGCAGAGACCACGACGGCACCTTCAACGCCGATGAACACCCACAGGGTGATCAGCATGGTATTTTTCACCTGTTCCCAGACGGGAACGCCCAGCGCAATGCCGCTGAAATCGAGCGTAAAGACATCGAGACGGAAGGCGAGGAAGGCCAGCACGACGAACAGGCCAAGCGGCACCAGCTTGGCCAGCGTCGCCACCAGGTTAATGCTGGCCGCGGTCTGGACGCCGCGCAAAATCAGCCAGTGAACAATCCACAGCAGCACCGAGGCGCCGACGATGGACTGCCAGGTATTGCCGTCGCCAAACAGGCGCAGTTCGGGCGTATCGGTAAAGAAGCTGAGCGCCGAGAAGACGATAACCAGATAGGAGACGTTGGCGATCACCGCGCACAGCCAGTAACCCCAGGCGGAGCAGAAGCCGATCAGCTCGCCGAAACCTTCCCGGGCGTAAGTGAATATTCCGCCGTCCAGATCCGGTCGGATACGGGTCAGCAGCAGCATGGCGAATGCCAGCAGCAAAATCCCGACACCGGTAATGCCCCAGCCAATCAGTAATGCGGCCGGGCTGGCGACGGCCGCCATGTTCTGCGGCAAACTGAATACGCCCGCGCCCAGCATTGAGCTCAATACAAGTGCAGTTAAAGCACTCAGGCCAAGTTTCTTTTCCATTGGCTTCCTGTTATGAAAAGTCCAAATCCAGAATAATTATTTCGCTAAGGCGCATAAAAATGGTGGATCACGCTAAGGCGCGGGATTTTACGGAGTGTGAAGGATGCATGCAATGACGTGTGGCAGAAATCAGAAAAAAAGTAACAAAAAAGGCGGCACTACGCCGCCTTTATGAAACCGTTTTGTTACTTGTACAGATCGGCGCTGATGGTCAGGTTGTTACCACGTTCCTGCCACTGGCGGGTGATGTGGTAATACTTCGCGCCTTTCTTCGCAGCACGCTTCGCCACCTGATAGGAGATTTCCGTCATGTTGCCATAGTTGCCCGTAAACTTGATGCTGTCGAACGGCACCATCTGCGCGGCAGTGGCTTTGTTCAGCTCTTCAATTTTCGTGCCGTCTGGTAACGTAACGGTATAACGACCGCCTTTGGTGGATTGGGTTTCAAAGAAACGACCCACTTCAGCGCTTGGTGCCGCAGACGTTGCTACGCCCGGAATTTCCACTTTCTTCGCTTCTTCACCGCCTTTCGCTAACGCGGCACGACCCGCATCTGAATCCGCTGGAATGGCATCCGGGCTTTGCACGACGCGTTTTTTCGCATCTTGCTTATAGATGAAGGCGGTGATGCGCTGGTTTCCGCCCTGGTTGGCATCAACCTGACGCACGATATAGAACGCGTAAGCGCCTTTTTCTCTCGCGGCTTTGGTGATGGCATCGTTAACTTCAGGCTGGCTGCGGTAGAAGCCCTGAACGGTCACGGTGTCATACGGTTCCAGCTGAACAGCCTGATCTTTCGGCAGTTCAACAATGCCGTTAATCACGCGGTTTTTCTGTTCATCTGCTTTTGGGGCATTCTCTTTGTACAGCGCAATCGTCACGCGCTGGTTGCCGCTGTTGCCCTGATCGGACTGGTCAACAACGTAAAACGAGGCAGCGCCGTTTTTATCGGCGGCTTTTGATGCAGCGGCGACGGCATCGCCAATTGAGTTATAGCGACCCACAATGACCGTATGGTCAAAAGGTTTTAACGCTGCCGCTTGCTCCGGCGTCAACTCTGTCGCGGCATTCGCAGACAGGGCGGTCGCGGAAAGAAGTGCGGACGCCAGGAGTGTGTTCTTAAGCTTCATAAAAATAATCCTTCGCCTTGCGCAAACCATGTACTGGTATTGTTGTTAATTTGAGACGGTCCCGATTATGGCATTTAAAACCCGTCGCTGTCTGCGCCATTTTTCACTGCCTGTGCTCACTGAATCACCTTATTCGATAACATTTAGTGATATGTTGAAAAAACACGCGTTTGACAAGTAAAACTGATAAAGCTTATGACTTTTACAAGTTAATTTAATGTTAATGAGTTGTTCTTTTATGGCGCTATATCATGTTTTTACCGCTTCGCTTGCGCGAATTATCGGTTCTGGCGATGAATTTAAGGTAAATATCACTGTCAGTGACGCCGATCGCTTATTTTTCACAGATAAAGTAAGAAATAGTGTTTTCTGGCGGTAGATCACGGGCGCTATTTTCAGTAGGTTATAGAAAGTTTGTTACTGTTTTATTTTCCGGGGTTAATTGTGTCTCATTGCTTGCGTGATGGCGAAAAATGATACAAACCGCGGGCACTTATCGTTAAACCATCATCAAAAACCGATGGAAGGGAAAACTATGCGTATTGGGGTACCAAAAGAACGGTTAGCCAATGAAACCCGCGTAGCGGCAACACCAAAAACGGTGGAGCAACTGCTTAAACTGGGTTTTACCGTCGCGATTGAAAGCGGCGCGGGCAAACTGGCGAGTTTCGATGACGAGGCCTTTACTCAGGCAGGCGCGGACGTTGTGGACGGTGCTGAGGTCTGGCAATCACCCATCATTCTGAAGGTCAACGCACCGGAAGAGAGTGAAATTGAACTGCTGAACGCGGGCACGACGCTGGTGAGCTTTGTCTGGCCAGCCCAAAACCCGGAGCTGATGGAGAAGCTGGCGGCACGCGGTGTCACCGTGATGGCGATGGACTCCGTGCCGCGTATTTCGCGCGCGCAGTCTCTGGATGCGCTGAGCTCCATGGCGAACATTGCCGGCTATCGCGCCATTGTCGAAGCTGCGCATGAGTTTGGTCGCTTCTTTACCGGTCAGATTACGGCGGCAGGTAAAGTACCACCCGCGAAGGTGATGGTGATTGGTGCCGGTGTGGCAGGTCTTGCCGCTATCGGGGCCGCAAACAGCCTGGGCGCTATTGTTCGCGCGTTTGATACCCGGCCGGAAGTGAAGGAGCAGGTGCAGAGTATGGGCGCCGAATTCCTTGAGCTGGACTTCAAGGAAGAAGCGGGCAGCGGTGATGGTTACGCGAAGGTCATGTCTGAAGCCTTTATTAAGGCGGAAATGGCGCTCTTTGCGGCGCAGGCAAAAGAGGTGGACATCATTGTCACCACCGCGCTTATTCCGGGTAAACCGGCGCCGAAGCTGATCACCCGTGAGATGGTGGACTCCATGCAGCCGGGCAGCGTTATTGTCGATCTGGCGGCGCAAAACGGCGGTAACTGTGAGTATACCGTGCCAAACCAGGTCACGACGACCGCGAACGGCGTGAAGGTGATCGGTTATACCGACCTGCCAGGGCGTCTGCCAACCCAGTCCTCTCAGCTGTACGGCACGAACCTCGTTAACCTGCTGAAGCTGCTCTGCAAAGAGAAAGACGGCAACATTACCGTTGATTTTGATGATGTGGTGGTGCGTGGCGTTACCGTGGTGCGGGAAGGGGAAATCACCTGGCCTGCACCGCCGATTCAGGTTTCCGCTCAGCCTCAGGCTGCGCCGAAAGCAGCGCCAGAGCCCGCGGAGCCAGCAAAACCTGCGTCGCCGTGGCGCAAATACGCCATCATGGCGCTGGTTATTATCCTGTTTGGCTGGCTGGCGGACGTCGCGCCAAAAGAGTTCCTTGGCCACTTCACCGTCTTCGCGCTCTCCTGCGTGGTGGGTTACTACGTCGTGTGGAACGTCTCCCATGCGCTGCATACCCCGCTGATGTCGGTCACCAATGCCATCTCCGGGATTATCGTGGTCGGGGCATTGCTGCAAATTGGTCATGGCGGCTGGATCAGCTTCCTGAGCTTCATTGCGGTGCTGATCGCCAGTATCAATATTTTCGGTGGTTTCACCGTGACTCAGCGCATGCTGAAAATGTTTCGTAAAGGCTAAGGGGTAGCATATGTCTGGAGGATTAGTTACAGCCGCATACATTGTTGCTGCAATCCTGTTTATTTTCAGTCTGGCGGGGCTTTCCAAACACGAAACGTCTCAGCAGGGAAATAACTTTGGTATCGCCGGGATGGCGATTGCGCTGATTGCCACCATCTTTGGGCCGGACACCGGCAACGTGGCGTGGATCCTGGTGGCGATGATCATCGGCGGCGCGATTGGTATTCGTCTGGCGAAACGCGTTGAAATGACCGAGATGCCGGAGCTGGTTGCCATTCTGCACAGCTTCGTGGGTCTGGCGGCGGTGCTGGTGGGCTTCAACAGCTACCTGTACCACGAACCGGGCCTGGAGCCGATTCTGGTGAACATACACCTGACCGAAGTGTTCCTCGGCATCTTCATCGGTGCGGTAACCTTCACCGGGTCGATTGTGGCGTTCGGCAAGCTGCGCGGGAAGATCTCTTCCAAACCGCTGATGCTGCCTAACCGCCACAAGCTGAACCTGGCGGCGCTGGTCGTTTCCTTTGTGCTGCTGGTGGTCTTCGTGCGTACCGAAAGCGTAGGCTTGCAGGTGCTGGCGTTACTGGTGATGACCATCATCGCGCTGGCGTTCGGCTGGCATCTGGTGGCGTCTATCGGCGGAGCAGATATGCCGGTGGTGGTTTCCATGCTGAACTCCTACTCCGGTTGGGCGGCGGCGGCGGCAGGCTTTATGCTGAGCAACGACCTGCTGATTGTCACCGGTGCGCTGGTCGGTTCTTCCGGTGCGATCCTGTCTTACATCATGTGTAAGGCGATGAACCGTTCGTTTATCAGCGTCATCGCGGGTGGCTTCGGTTCTGACGGCTCATCAACCGGTTCTGATGAGGAAGTGGGTGAACACCGTGAAATCAGCGCGGAAGACACCGCAGAGATGCTGAAAAACTCGCATTCCGTCATCATCACCCCAGGCTATGGCATGGCGGTGGCGCAGGCGCAGTATCCGGTGGCGGAAATCACCGAGAAACTCCGCGCGCGCGGCATCAAGGTTCGCTTTGGTATTCACCCGGTGGCGGGGCGTCTGCCAGGCCACATGAACGTGCTGCTGGCGGAAGCGAAGGTGCCTTACGACATCGTGCTGGAAATGGACGAGATCAACGATGATTTCGCCGACACCGACACCGTGCTGGTGATTGGCGCCAACGACACCGTTAACCCGGCGGCGCAGGACGATCCGCGTAGCCCGATTGCGGGTATGCCTGTTCTGGAAGTGTGGAAGGCGCAGAACGTCATTGTCTTCAAACGCTCTATGAACACCGGCTATGCTGGCGTGCAGAACCCGCTGTTCTTTAAAGATAACACCCACATGCTGTTTGGCGACGCCAAGGCCAGCGTGGATGCGATCCTGAAAGCGCTGTAATTGCGCTTCATCCTGAAAAACCGCCCCCTGGGGCGGTTTTCTTATTTCTGCGGCCAGCTTTTCTCCTCTGTCTATACTTTACCCTTTGTGTAATACGAGGAGGTGTAATGCGATTTTTGTCCCGCTTCGACATCATCGAGCTGATGATGACGCCATCTTTCTGGATCGGCGTCGCCACGGTGGTCTTTGTGACTCTGCTGGTGTACTGGCTGCTGACGCGCCTGATCGCCTTCGTTAAGAAAGGGATCACCACCTGGGGCGACAAGCACCCCAGCACCAACCGGATGCGCTTTATCCTGACGGATATGCTTAACCGCACCAGCCGCGTCCTGCTTTTTATCGTGGCACTGTTGTTCAGCTTGCGTTTCGTCGACTTACCGGATCATCTCTTTGGTACCGTGAGCCACGCCTGGTTCCTGGTCTTCGCTATCCAGGTGGCGCTGTGGATGGATCAGGGGGTGGTGTCGTGGCTTCGTCACGTCATGCTGGCGCCGGGAAGCCATAAAAACCCGGTGACGCTGGTGATCACGGGGCTTATCCTCCGTGCCATTGTCTGGTCAGTGATGCTGCTGTCTATTCTTGCTAACGCGGGCGTCAACATCACTGCTCTGGTTGCCAGCCTTGGGGTAGGGGGTATTGCTATCGCCCTCGCGGTGCAAACGATCCTGAGCGACGTGTTTGCATCGCTCTCCATCGGTTTTGATAAGCCGTTCGAAATCGGCGATTTTGTGGTGTTTAACGATGTCGCCGGGACGGTAGAGCACATTGGCCTGAAAACCACCCGTATCCGCAGCCTGAGCGGGGAGCAGATTGTCTGCGGGAACGCCATCCTGCTGCAACAGACGCTGCATAACTACAAACGGATGCAAACGCGCCGGATCGTCTTTACCTTCGGGGTTGCCAGCGACACGGCGCCGGACAAACTGCGTTCAGTGGGTGAGATGGTCAAACAGATCATTACCGACGTCGGGGAAACGAAGTTTGACCGCGCCCATTTCCTGGGCTTCGATCGCGATCGCCTGACCTTCGAGGTGGTCCATATCGTTAATACGGCGGACTACAACAAGTACATGGATATTCAGCAGGAGATCAATATTCGTATTCTGGAGGGGCTGAACCAGCAGGAGATCAAGCTGGCGCTGCCGAGCATGGTTCTGCACGCGCCCTGGATGAATGCCGGCGACGAGGCACCGACGCAGCGGTTGAGCGAAGCGCAATAAAAAAAGCCCGCCGTTACCGGCGGGCTTTCATTTTGGGGTCAATCGTCTTCCTCATCGTCCAGCTCAACCGGCGTCTGATACTGATCCGGTTTGATGACCAGAAGGTCGCAGCGCAGATGGTCGATCACCTGCTCGGCGGTATTCCCCAGGAACGCGGCAGAAATACCGGTCCGGCCAATGGTGCCCAGCACCACAATCCCGGCCTGCAAATGCTCCGCCAGATCCGGAATAACCTCTTCCGGTAACCCTTTTTCTACGTGGGTCATGTTCTCATCGATACTGAATTTCTGGCGCAGCGCTTTCATGGCCAGCAGATGCTGACCGCGAATCGCGTCGTTATATACGCTCGGGTCAAATTCAGGCAGCTCGATGGCGATATTGATTGGCGTAACCGGATAGGCGCCCACCAGATGGACTTCGGTGTGGTTAACCTGGTCGGCAAGCTGAAGCGTCTCCTTCACCAGCTTCTCGTTCAGCGAATTGTGATAATCCTCTTCGCTGGCCAGATTCACCGCCACGACGGCTTTCCCGCCCTCAGGCCACGGCTGATCTTTCACCATCCATACCGGGCAAGGGCATTTGCGCAGCAGATGCCAGTCGGTCGGGGTGAAAATCACGGATTCCAGTTTGTCATGCTGGTGCGCCATTTTCAGCAGCAGGTCATGCCCACCGGCCACCACTTCCTGAATAATGGCTTCGAAAGGTCGGTTGTGCCAGACCACTTTGATATCAATCGGTACGCCCGCTTCCAGGTAATACTTCGCCTGCTCGCGGATCCACGCGGTACGCTGGCTGA
>OKAA01000223.1_pt1 | contig 18717 bp, 17 predicted proteins | sample 1611051 | NCBI WGS metagenome assembly OKAA01 (sample SAMN04436707, study PRJEB24849) | human gut metagenome | biome: human gut; feature: NICU; material: stool | host: Homo sapiens | place: USA: Saint Louis, MO | collected 2010-09-04
TAATTAAAGGATACATAATGAGTAGCGTAGATATTCTTGTTCCCGACCTGCCTGAGTCCGTAGCAGATGCAACCGTCGCCACCTGGCACAAAAAACCAGGCGACGCGGTAACCCGTGACGAAGTGCTGGTAGAAATCGAAACTGACAAAGTGGTACTGGAAGTACCGGCTTCAGCGGATGGCATTCTGGATGCAGTCCTGGAAGATGAAGGTACGACCGTTACTTCTCGCCAGATCCTGGGTCGCCTGCGTGAAGGCAACAGCGCGGGCAAAGAGTCCAGCGCCAAATCTGAAGAGAAAGCGTCTACCCCGGCCCAGCGCCAGCAGGCGTCTCTGTCCGATCAGACCAACGACACGCTCAGCCCGGCGATCCGTCGCCTGCTGGCTGAGCACAGCCTTGATCCGGCAGCCATCAAAGGCACCGGCGTGGGTGGCCGTCTGACGCGTGAAGACATCGACAAGCATCTGGCAAAAGCGCCTTCTGAGGCGAAAGCGGAAGCGAAAGCCCCTGCGGCAGCACCAGCGGCACAGCCCGCTCTGGGCGCTCGTAGCGAAAAACGCGTGCCTATGACCCGCCTGCGTAAGCGCGTGGCCGAGCGTCTGCTGGAAGCGAAAAACTCCACCGCGATGCTGACCACCTTTAACGAAGTCAACATGAAGCCAATCATGGATCTGCGCAAGCAGTACGGTGACGCGTTTGAAAAACGTCACGGTATCCGTCTGGGCTTCATGTCCTTCTACGTGAAAGCGGTAGTTGAAGCGCTGAAACGCTACCCGGAAGTGAACGCGTCTATCGATGGCGATGACGTGGTTTACCACAACTACTTCGACGTCAGCATGGCGGTTTCTACCCCACGCGGCCTGGTTACCCCAGTTCTGCGTGACGTAGACACCCTGGGTATGGCTGACATTGAGAAGAAAATCAAAGAGCTGGCCGTGAAAGGCCGCGACGGCAAGCTGACCGTTGAGGATCTGACCGGCGGTAACTTCACCATTACCAACGGTGGTGTGTTCGGCTCGCTGATGTCTACCCCGATCATCAACCCGCCGCAGAGCGCGATCCTGGGTATGCACGCCATTAAAGATCGTCCAATGGCGGTAGACGGTAAAGTGGAGATCCTGCCGATGATGTACCTGGCGCTCTCTTACGATCACCGCCTGATCGACGGCCGCGAGTCCGTAGGCTTCCTGGTTGCCATTAAAGAGCTGCTGGAAGATCCAACGCGTCTGCTGCTGGACGTCTAGTTTTTGCAGTCTTGCCCGGCGGCGCGTTGCTTGCCGGGCCTACAAAGCACTACCTAACGATTACCTGAAGGATGGATAGAACACATGAACTTACATGAATATCAGGCCAAACAGCTGTTTGCCCGGTATGGCTTACCGGCTCCGGTGGGTTATGCCTGTACTACCCCGCGTGAAGCAGAAGAAGCCGCGTCTAAAATCGGTTCCGGCCCGTGGGTAGTTAAATGTCAGGTTCACGCTGGTGGCCGTGGTAAAGCGGGCGGTGTGAAGGTTGTTAAGAGCAAAGAAGAGATCCGTGCGTTTGCTGAACATTGGCTCGGCAAGCGTCTGGTAACCTACCAGACAGATGCGAACGGCCAGCCGGTTAACCAGATCCTGGTTGAAGCGGCAACCGACATCGCGAAAGAACTGTACCTCGGCGCAGTCGTAGACCGTAGCTCCCGTCGCGTGGTGTTCATGGCGTCTACCGAAGGCGGCGTGGAAATCGAAAAAGTGGCGGAAGAGACTCCGCACCTGATCCACAAAGTGGCTATCGATCCGCTGGCGGGCCCAATGCCTTACCAGGGTCGTGAGCTGGCGTTCAAACTAGGTCTGGAAGGCAAGCTGGTTCAGCAGTTCACCAAGATCTTCATGGGTCTGGCGACCATCTTCCTGGAGCGCGATCTGGCGCTGATCGAGATCAACCCGCTGGTGATCACCACCCAGGGCGACCTGATCTGCCTCGACGGCAAGCTGGGCGCTGACGGCAACGCGCTGTTCCGCCAGTCCGATCTGCGTGAAATGCGCGATCAGTCTCAGGAAGATCCGCGTGAAGCGCAGGCTGCACAGTGGGAACTGAACTACGTGGCGCTGGATGGCAACATCGGCTGCATGGTTAACGGTGCGGGCCTGGCAATGGGCACCATGGACATCGTTAAGCTGCACGGCGGTGAGCCAGCGAACTTCCTCGACGTGGGCGGTGGCGCAACTAAAGAGCGCGTAACCGAAGCGTTCAAAATCATTCTCTCTGACAGCAACGTGAAAGCGGTTCTGGTGAACATCTTCGGCGGTATCGTACGTTGCGACCTGATCGCCGACGGTATCATCGGCGCGGTAGAAGAAGTGGGCGTTAACGTTCCGGTTGTTGTACGTCTGGAAGGGAACAACGCTGAACTCGGCGCGAAAAAACTGGCTGACAGCGGCCTGAATATTATTGCAGCGAAAAGTCTGACGGATGCAGCTCAGCAGGTTGTTGCCGCAGTGGAGGGGAAATAATGTCAGTTTTAATTAATAAAGATACCAAGGTTATCTGCCAGGGCTTCACCGGTAGCCAGGGGACTTTCCACTCCGAACAGGCGATTGCCTACGGTACGCAGATGGTTGGCGGCGTAACGCCAGGTAAAGGCGGCACCACGCACCTGGGCCTGCCGGTGTTCAACACCGTGCGTGAAGCGGTAGAAGCGACGGGCGCAACCGCGACCGTGATCTACGTTCCGGCGCCGTTCTGCAAAGACTCTATTCTGGAAGCGATCGACGCAGGCATTAAGCTGATCATCACCATCACCGAAGGCATCCCGACGCTGGATATGCTGACCGTGAAGGTGAAGCTGGACGAAGCAGGCGTGCGCATGATCGGCCCGAACTGCCCAGGCGTTATCACTCCGGGCGAATGCAAAATCGGCATCATGCCGGGCCACATTCATCGCCCAGGCAAAGTGGGCATCGTGTCCCGTTCCGGTACCCTGACCTATGAAGCGGTTAAGCAGACTACCGACTACGGTTTCGGTCAGTCCACCTGCGTGGGCATCGGCGGTGACCCGATCCCGGGCTCTAACTTCATCGACATCCTGAAGCTGTTCCAGGAAGATCCACAGACCGAAGCGATCGTGATGATCGGTGAGATCGGTGGTAGCGCGGAAGAAGAAGCGGCTGCTTACATCAAAGAACACGTGACCAAGCCAGTTGTGGGTTACATCGCGGGTGTGACTGCGCCGAAAGGCAAGCGTATGGGTCACGCAGGCGCGATCATCGCCGGTGGTAAAGGTACGGCTGATGAGAAATTCGCAGCGCTGGAAGCCGCAGGCGTGAAAACCGTTCGCAGCCTGGCGGATATCGGTGAAGCACTGAAATCCATCATTAAGTAAGTCCTCTCTGCTCCCCGAATGGGGCGCGTTGAAGTATAAAAAAATGTCCGTTTCGACATGGTTGGCCGCTGTAAAGCGGCCTTTTTTTATTGTCTGCGTTTAGCCACCAGAGTGAATTTATAGTCGTCGGTGTTAAACACGTTGCGACTGTATTCAAATACCCGGCCGTCTTTCAGAAAGCCGCGGGAGACTTTTTCCAGAATCGGTTTTGCCGGATCGATCGCCAGGGCGGCAATCGCCTCGTCCGATGGCATGACTGGCACCAGCTCCTGCTCGCTGCGATCGATAACCATCTTTTTGATCTGCTCAATGTAATGGTATTTCGACTGTTCCATCACTTCCCAGGTGAGGTCGGGGAACATCGCCAGCGGCATCCATGTCTCTTCCAGATTCACCGGCTTTTCCCTGATGAAGCGTACGCGCTTGACGTGCCAGACTTTATCATCCGGATTGAGCGCCAGTTTTGCCGCGAGCCGCTCATCGGCTTTCACCACTTCGAAGACGCTGACGTCGCTGTGCGTATCGACGTTGCGATCCGCCAGCTTTTCGTAAAAGCCGGTGAGCTGATAAACATCGTAATTCACCCGCTCCTCTTTTACATACGAGCCGCTGCCCTGAATACTTTCGATGATCTGCTCGTCGGCGAGCAGCTTCAGCGCCTGCCGCACGGTGACACGGCTGACGCTAAACGCCTCCTGAAGGCTGGATTCCGTCGGCAGCGCGTCGCCAGGTTTTAACTCACCGGCATTAATTTTCTCGCGGAACGCATCGGCGATCTGCCGGTACATCGGTTTATTGCCCATTGTGTCGCGCCTTTTAAATACCTTTTCAGGGAATTATGCCTTCAGCGGTAAATTTGTAAATAATACAAATAAGATACAAATATCGGTGTTAGTGAAAATGATCACATAAATGTATTATCCGGTCTGCCACAATCCTCCCCAGACAATAACTTTGGATAGGTGAGGATCTTTATGAACCTGACGACTCTGACCGACCCCCGTGCTGTCTGCGTGCAGGCGCAGTTCACCAGCCGTGATGAGGCAATCCGTCAGCTTGCGACGCGGCTGGTGGCGTTGGGCAAAATAGCCGACGCCGATACGTTTCTGGCAGACGTTTTCCATCGGGAATCGCTTGGCCCGACGGCGCTGGGCGAGGGGCTGGCCGTACCCCATGGTAAATCAGTGGCGGTAAAGGAAGCGGCTTTTGCTGTGGCCACACTGCGCGAGCCGCTGGCCTGGGAAGGCGTGGACGGGCCGGAGGAGGTCGAGCTGATTTTTCTGCTCGCCATTCCTCCCGCTCAAGCGGGGTCAACGCATATTCAGGTCCTGACGGAACTGACGTCTCGCCTGGCGGATGACGAGCTCAGGGCGCGCGTGATGACGGCGACCAGCGCGGAAGCGGTGCTTGCGGCGCTGGAAACGGCGCCTGACGCACAAGAAACCGCCGTTGCGGAGAATGCCCCGACGATCGTCTGCGTAACCGCCTGTCCGGCCGGGATCGCCCATACCTACATGGCAGCGGAATATCTCGAAAAAGCGGGACGTAAGCTCGGCGTCAATGTGGTGGTCGAAAAGCAGGGGGCGAATGGTATTGAGGGGCGCATCACCGCGCAGCAGTTGCAGGAGGCAAAAGCGTGTATCTTCGCGGCGGAAGTGGCGATCAAAGAGCGTGAGCGTTTTCAGGGGATCCCCGCCATTTCCGTGCCTGTCGCGGAACCCTTGCGCCATGCGGAAGCGCTCATTGAGCGTGCGCTGGCGCTACAGCCTGTATCCGATGCGCGTCCTGCGCACGTCGACTCGGACGCGAAAAAGTGCGTTAAAACCGAACTCAAGCAGGCGCTGCTCAGCGGTATCTCTTTTGCGGTGCCGCTGATTGTCGCTGGCGGCACGGTGCTGGCCGTGTCGGTACTGCTGGCGCAAATCCTGGGCTTGCAGCATCTGTTCGATCAGGAAAACTCGTGGCTGTGGATGTACCGCAAACTGGGCGGCGGGATGCTCGGTATTCTGATGGTGCCTGTTCTGGCGGCCTATACCGCTTACTCGCTGGCGGATAAACCTGCACTTACGCCCGGCTTTGCGGCGGGTCTTGCCGCCAATATGATCGGCTCTGGTTTTCTCGGGGCCATCGTCGGCGGGCTGATTGCGGGCTACCTGATGCGCTGGGTGAAAAACCACATCCGGCTGAGTAGCCGCTACAACGGCTTTCTGACCTTTTATCTCTATCCGGTGATTGGTGTGCTGGGCGCAGGCAGCCTGATACTGTTTGTGATCGGCGAACCGGTGGCCTGGATCAATAACGCCCTGACCGCCTGGCTTAACGGTCTGTCCGGCGCGAACGCGCTGCTGCTGGGGGCGATCCTGGGCTTTATGTGCTCGTTCGATCTGGGCGGTCCGGTCAACAAAGCCTCTTACGCGTTCTGTCTGGGAGCGATGGCCAATGGCGTATACGGGCCTTATGCGATTTTTGCCTCCGTCAAAATGGTATCGGCCTTTACCGTGACGGCATCAACGATGCTGGCTCCGAACCTGTTCAAACAGTTCGAAATTGAAACCGGCAAGTCCACATGGCTGCTGGGGCTGGCGGGCATCACCGAAGGGGCAATTCCGATGGCTATCGAAGATCCGCTGCGGGTCATCGGCTCATTTGTTCTGGGGTCAATGGCGACCGGAGCGATTGTCGGGGCGATGGGGATTGGGCTATCCACCCCAGGCGCGGGCATTTTCTCGCTCTTCTTACTGCATGATGCCGGGATGGGCGGCGTGATGGCCGCTGTTGGCTGGTTTGGCGCCGCGCTGATTGGCGCCGCAATCTCTACGCTCATTTTACTGCTCTGGCGACGCCAGGCCGTGAAGAGCGGCACCTACGTGACTGAAGACATACCATCGTAAACACGCACTGACAGGAAACGAAGATGAAAGCTGTATCTCGCGTTCATATCACGCCACATATGCACTGGGACCGGGAGTGGTACTTCACCACCGAAGCGTCACGTATTCTTCTGGTCAATAATATGGAAGAGATCCTCACCCGTCTTGAGCAGGACGCAGAGTATAAATACTACGTTCTCGACGGCCAGACGGCGGTGCTGGAAGATTATTTTGCCGTAAAACCGGAAAACAGGCCACGCGTGAAGGCGCTGGTGGCGGCCGGGAAGCTGATTATCGGGCCGTGGTATACCCAGACGGACACCACCCTTGTCTCCGGCGAGTCGATTGTCCGAAATCTGATGTACGGCATTCGCGACTGTCTGGCCTTTGGCGAGCCGATGAAAATTGGCTATCTGCCGGACTCCTTCGGCATGTCCTCCCAGCTGCCGCACATTTACAACGGTTTTGGCATCACGCGCACCATGTTCTGGCGCGGGTGTTCCGAGCGGCACGGTACCGATAAAACCGAATTTCTCTGGCAAAGTCAGGACGGTAGCGAAGTGACGGCACAGGTGCTACCGCTGGGCTACGCGATTGGTAAGTACTTACCGGAGGATGAGGCCGGGCTGCGCAAACGGCTCGACACGTACTTCGAGGTGCTGGAAAAAGCCTCCGTGACGAAAGAAATTTTACTGCCTAACGGCCATGATCAGATGCCGCTCCAGCAGAACATCTTTGCGGTGATGGATAAGCTGCGCGAAATCTATCCGCAGCGTCAGTTTGTGATGAGCCGCTTCGAGGAGGTGTTTGACCACATTGACGCGCACCGCGATGAACTGGCGACGCTGAAAGGGGAGTTTATTGACGGTAAATATATGCGGGTGCACCGGACGATAGGCTCCACGCGGATGGACATTAAAATCGCCCACGCCCGGATAGAGAATAAAATCGTCAACGTCCTTGAGCCGCTGGCCACGCTTGCCTGGACGCTGTGCTTTGAGTATCACCACGGCTTGCTGGAAAAAATGTGGAAAGAGATCCTCAAGAATCACGCCCACGACAGTATCGGCTGCTGCTGTAGTGACAAAGTGCATCGTGAGGTGATGTCACGCTTCGAGCTGGCGGAAGACATGGCCGATAACCTGACATGCTTCTATATGCGCAAGATTGTCGACAACATGCCGCAGAGCGAGGAAGACAAACTGGTGATATTTAACCTCACGCCCTGGCCGCGTGAGGAAGTGATTAACACCACGATACGTCTGCGTGCCAGCCAGTTCCGCCTGCTGGACGATAGGGGGAATGAAATCCCTTACTGCCTGCGCAGCGCGCGTGAAATCGACCCCGGCTTGATTGACCGGCAAATTGTACATTACGGCAACTACGATCCCTTTATGGAGTTTGATATCCAGCTCAATCAGATCCTGCCATCAATGGGCTACCGCACGCTCTATATCGAGCCGCACGTGGCTGGCAAGCTGCTGGCGGCAGAAAAATCGTCGGAGGCGTTACTGGAAAATGCTTTCTGGGAAATAACGTTAAACGACGACGGCACCCTGCGTCTGCTCGATAAAGCGTCCGGGCTTATCTATGACCGCGTGCTGGAAATAGAAGAGAGCTCGGATGATGGCGATGAGTACGACTACTCGCCTTCACGGGAAGAGTGGAGACTCACTTCCGCACAGGGCGAGCATGAGGTTGAGGTGATCCACGAGGCCTGGCAGAGCAGGGCGGTGATCCGCCATCGCATGGCGGTGCCGGCGGATCTCGCCGAACGTTCTGCGCGTCAGCAGACGGGAACGCTTGAGGCAGAGCTCACGGTCACGCTCAGCCATAACAGCCGACGTATCGACGTTGAGGCGCGTCTCGGAAATCACGCGGATGACCACCGTGTGCGGGTGCTGATCCCGACGCCATTTACCACAGACACGGTGTTAGCCGATACCCAGTTCGGTTCGCTGACGCGACCTGTACAGGATGAAGCGATGGCGAACTGGCAGGAGGAGGGCTGGAAGGAAGCGCCGCTGCCGGTGTGGAATCTGCTCAACTACGCGGTGCTCCAGGAACGGCGTAACGGGATGGCGCTGTTTACCGAAGGATTGCGCGAATTTGAAGTGACTGGCGAGCGTCAAAAAACGTTTGCCCTGACGTTGCTGCGCGGCGTGGGTGTGCTTGGGAAGGAAGATTTACTGCTGCGCCCCGGCAGACCGTCCGGGATCAAAATGCCGGTGCCTGATTCGCAGATGCGGGGCCAGTTAACCTGTCGCTTTAGCCTGTTCAGTTTTAATGGTACGCCCGTCAGTGCTGGCGTTGCGCAGCAGGCGAAGTCGTGGTTAACGCCAGTGCACTGTTATAACAAAATCCCGTGGGATGCGATGAAGCTTAACCGCGCCTCTTTCACCACTCCCTGTAGCTATAGCCTGCTAACGCTGGCGCCTAACGGATGCGTACTCAGTGCGCTGAAAAAAGCGGAGGATCGTGACGAGATGATTCTTCGTCTGTATAACCCTTCGGAGACCCGCTCCTGTGACGTGGCTTTGTCTGTGAACCGTGAGGTCCAGGCCTGTTGCGAAACGGACATGAATGAGTTGTGCAAAGCGCAAGGGGAGGAGGGTTCAGCCATTACGGGACCGTTCCGGCCAGGCCAGTCACGCACCTTCAGCATAAAAATTGAAAGGTAATCCTCAAAACAAAATAAAGGCCGCATTCCTGCGGCCTTTATTTCATCGAATAGTCACGAAACGGTGTTAATTTTAAGATTATTAAAGGTGAATGAAATGTAATCGTTTCGGCGGGTAGCAAAGCGAAAGAAAAATACTGTGAAGCTGATAACATTATATGTTTATCTTCCGGCAAAAAGCGTTTTTTCTCGTGCGTTAATAAAAATCACAACTGTTTATATTATCATCTGGCTTTTATAACCAATAACGCCTTTAAATATACATATTATTAACAAGGTTTTTACTATCCGTACCACAAAGAAACATCATTAACAGCTCTGGCTGTTTTTGATTTAAATCAATGTTTAATCCTTGGAAAAAGGCTCCAAAAGGCGTTAAATTGTTCCCGATCAAAATGGCCGAAAAGTGGTAATTTTGCTATAAATTGATCGCCGTCGAAAAACGTAAATCTGTTCGAATAAAAACCTGTTTATTGTAAGGGTTTTACGGCGTAATATATTTGCGGGATCAATTTGGGTTTTTTATTAACATGTTTGTAACTTTTCATCATTACTGTTTCCTTCCCGAGGGGATAGTACGATGGAAGGCCGCAAATAAATTTGTATTGGGGCATGCGTGTGACCCTTTCTAACGGGGTTCACTCTCGGAGTCTTCATGCGATGAGCAAGGAGTCATAATGTTAGACGTAGTCGAACTGTCGCGCTTACAGTTTGCCTTGACCGCGATGTACCACTTCCTGTTTGTGCCGCTGACGCTCGGTATGGCGTTCCTGCTGGCCATCATGGAAACGGTATACGTCCTCTCCGGCAAACAGATTTATAAAGATATGACCAAGTTCTGGGGCAAGTTGTTTGGTATCAACTTTGCTCTGGGTGTGGCTACCGGTTTGACCATGGAGTTCCAGTTCGGGACAAACTGGTCGTACTACTCCCACTATGTTGGGGATATCTTCGGTGCGCCGCTGGCCATCGAAGGTTTGATGGCCTTCTTCCTCGAATCCACCTTTGTAGGTCTGTTCTTCTTCGGCTGGGATCGTCTGAGTAAAGTTCAGCATATGTGCGTCACCTGGCTGGTGGCTCTGGGGTCCAACCTCTCCGCGTTGTGGATTCTGGTAGCGAACGGCTGGATGCAAAACCCAATCGCTGCGGATTTCAATTTCGAAACCATGCGTATGGAAATGGTGAGCTTCTCTGAACTGGTGCTGAACCCGGTAGCACAGGTGAAATTTGTTCACACTGTGGCGTCCGGCTATGTCACCGGCGCGATGTTCATCCTCGGTATCAGCGCTTACTACATGCTGAAAGGTCGTGACTTCGCCTTTGCTAAACGCTCCTTTGCTATTGCTGCCAGCTTCGGTATGGCTGCCGTACTGTCCGTTATCGTACTCGGTGACGAATCCGGTTACGAAATGGGCGACGTGCAGAAAACCAAGCTCGCTGCGATTGAAGCAGAATGGGAAACGCAACCTGCTCCGGCCTCCTTTACCCTGTTCGGCATTCCTGACCAGGACAAACAGGAAAACCATCTGGCGATTCAGATCCCTTATGCGCTCGGCATTATCGCTACGCGTTCCGTGGACACGCCGGTTATTGGCCTGAAAGATCTCATGGTTCAGCATGAAGAGCGTATCCGTAACGGGATGAAAGCCTATGAACTGCTGGAGCAGCTGCGCGCCGGTTCTACCGACCAGGCCGTTCGCGACCAGTTTAACAGCATGAAGAAAGATCTCGGTTACGGCCTGCTGCTGAAACGCTATACGCCTAATGTGACTGACGCGACCGAAGCGCAGATCCAGCAAGCGACGAAAGATTCCATTCCTCGCGTTGCGCCGCTGTACTTCGCTTTCCGTATCATGGTGGCGTGCGGCTTCCTGCTGCTGGCGATCATCGCACTTTCTTTCTGGAGCGTGATTCGTAACCGCATCGGTGAGAAAAAATGGCTGTTGCGCGCGGCGCTGTACGGTATTCCACTGCCGTGGATTGCGGTTGAAGCAGGTTGGTTCGTCGCCGAATATGGTCGTCAGCCGTGGGCGATCGGCGAAGTGTTGCCGACAGCCGTGGCGAACTCATCGCTGACCGTGGGCGATCTGCTGTTCTCCATGTTCCTGATTTGCGGCCTGTATACCCTGTTCCTGGTGGCAGAATTGTTCCTGATGTTCAAATTTGCACGCCTTGGCCCAAGCAGCCTGAAAACCGGTCGCTATCACTTTGAGCAGTCCACCGTGACTTCTCAGCCGGCACGCTAAGACAGGAGTCGTCAAATGATCGATTATGAAGTACTACGTTTTATCTGGTGGCTGCTGGTTGGCATTTTGCTAATTGGTTTCGCTGTCACCGATGGGTTCGACATGGGGGTGGGGATGCTCACCCGTTTCCTCGGTCGTAACGACACCGAACGTCGAATTATGATTAACTCTATCGCTCCACACTGGGACGGTAACCAGGTGTGGTTGATCACCGCGGGCGGTGCGTTGTTTGCTGCCTGGCCGATGGTTTACGCTGCGGCGTTCTCCGGTTTCTATGTGGCGATGATCCTGGTGCTGGCGTCTTTGTTCTTCCGTCCGGTCGGTTTTGATTACCGTTCCAAGATTGAAGACCCGCGCTGGCGCAACATGTGGGACTGGGGCGTGTTCATCGGTAGCTTTGTGCCGCCGCTGGTGATTGGCGTGGCCTTTGGCAACCTGTTGCAGGGCGTACCGTTCCATGTAGATGAGTATCTGCGTCTGTACTACACCGGTAACTTCTTCCAGTTGCTGAACCCGTTTGGTCTGCTGGCGGGTATCGTAAGCGTAGGGATGATCATCACGCAGGGGGCGACTTACCTGCAAATGCGCACCGTTGGCGAACTGCACCTGCGCGCGCGCGCCACCTCGCAGATTGCGGCGCTGGTGACATTAGTGTGCTTTGCGCTGGCGGGCGTTTGGGTAATGTATGGTATTGATGGTTATGTCGTGACATCCGCGATTGATCATCATGCCGCCTCTAACCCGCTGACTAAAGAAGTGGCGCGTGAAGCTGGCGCCTGGCTGGTGAACTTTAATAATGCTCCGATCCTGTGGTTGGTTCCGGCTCTGGGCGTGGTTCTGCCGCTGCTGACTATCCTGACTTCCCGTATGGAGAAAGGCGCGTGGGCATTCCTGTTCTCTTCGCTGACCCTGGCCTGCATTATTCTGACGGCGGGTATCGCTATGTTCCCATTTGTGATGCCGTCCAGCACGATGATGAATGCCAGCCTGACCATGTGGGATGCGACATCCAGCCAGATGACGCTGAACCTGATGACCTGGGTTGCGGCGGTGTTCGTACCGATCATTCTGATCTACACCAGCTGGTGTTACTGGAAAATGTTCGGTCGTATCACTAAAGAACATATTGAAAGCAACACCCACTCTCTGTACTAAGTAAGGAGCTTAAAATGTGGTATTTCGCATGGATTCTGGGAACGCTTCTTGCCTGTGCATTCGGGATCATTACCGCCCTGGCGCTTGAGCACGTTGAAGCGGGTAAAACCGGTCAAGAAGAAAGCTAATGATTCATATTGTCGCTATGCAATATACAAAATCATTTAAGTTGCATCGCGGCGGCAAGGCTGCGAATCCCCAGGAGCTTACATCAGTAAGTGACTGGGGTAACAAATCTGTCAGGAACAGATTTGAACGCTGCTTGCAGCGGCCCTGTAAGGGGGAGGCCCAGGGATGGGCCGACTAACAGCCGCAGCCAACAAAGAGGCAGCTTAGAGGATGAAGTATATTTATGCGGTAATGGACAAGCGCCCCTTAAGGGCGCTTTCCTTCGTGATGGCGATAGTGCTGGCAGGATGTATGTTCTGGGACCCGTCACGGTTTGCCGCCAGGACCAGCACGCTTGAAATCTGGCACGGATTATTGCTGATGTGGGCGGTTTGCGCAGGCATAATCCACGGCGTGGGTTTTCGCCCTGAATCCGTACACTGGCAAGGGATTTTTTGTCCGCTCCTTGCGGATATCGTCCTTATCGTCGGCCTGATTTTCTTCTTCTTGTGAATAAGAAACCTCCTTAAAAATATAGGGGCTTGCATAAGCCCATATATTTTTACTCTCCCTTAACTTCCCCCCATTCCCAAGCCTCATTCCCACGCGTATAGTAGCAACGTTTAAAAGCTCTACTTTTGTTGCATTACCGGGATGTAAAGTGAATACAAGGCGATATACAACGGCATTCTTGAGGCATTACGGCGGCAAGCGGATGACGCCAACAAAGAGGCTGCAGGGATGAATAAGTATATGTTTCGATGGTCAATTCGAGTTTATTACGAAGACACGGACGCCGGCGGTGTGGTTTATCACGCCAGCTATGTCGCTTTTTATGAAAGAGCGCGCACGGAGATGCTGCGTCACCATCACTTCAGCCAACAGGTGCTGCTGGCGGAGCGGGTCGCCTTTGTGGTGCGCAAGATGACGCTGGAATACTATGCGCCTGCGCGGCTCGACGATATGCTTGAAGTTCAAACAGAAATTACGTCAATGCGTGGCACCGCTTTGGTTTTCACGCAACGCATTGTCAACGCAGAGAACACGCTGCTAAATGAAGCAGAGGTTCTGATTGTTTGCGTTGATCCACTCAAAATGAAGCCTCGTGCGCTTCCTAAGTCTATTGTCGCGGAGTTTAAGCAGTGACTGACATGAATATCCTTGATTTGTTCCTGAAGGCAAGCCTTCTGGTTAAACTTATCATGTTGATTTTGATTGGTTTTTCAATAGCATCCTGGGCCATCATTATCCAGCGAACGCGTATCCTGAACGCCGCTGCGCGTGAGGCGGAAGCGTTTGAAGATAAATTCTGGTCCGGAATCGAACTATCGCGTCTGTACCTGGAAAGCCAGGGGAGACGCGATAGTCTGTCGGGCTCGGAGCAAATCTTTTATAGCGGGTTCAAAGAGTTTGTCCGGCTCCATCGCGCCAACAGCCATGCGCCGGAGGCAGTGGTAGAGGGGGCGTCGCGTGCGATGCGCATCTCCATGAACCGAGAGCTGGAAACGCTGGAAACGCATATCCCGTTTCTTGGCACGGTAGGCTCAATCAGTCCTTATATCGGTCTGTTTGGCACCGTATGGGGGATTATGCATGCGTTTATCGCCCTGGGCGCGGTGAAACAGGCGACTCTGCAAATGGTTGCGCCGGGTATTGCCGAAGCATTGATTGCCACGGCGATTGGTCTGTTTGCCGCCATCCCTGCGGTTATGGCTTACAACCGACTGAATCAGCGCGTGAACAAGCTGGAACTGAATTACGACAACTTTATGGAAGAGTTCACCGCGATTCTGCACCGCCAGGCGTTTACCGTAAGCGAAAGCAACAAGGGGTAAGCCATGGCCAGAACGCGTGGACGAGGTCGTCGCGAACTTAAGTCCGAAATCAATATTGTACCGCTACTCGACGTACTGTTGGTGTTGCTGCTGATCTTTATGGCAACCGCGCCGATCATTACCCAGAGCGTGGAGGTCGACTTGCCGGAGGCGAATCAGTCGCAGGCGGTCAGTAGTAACGACGATCCACCGGTCATTATTGAGGTTTCCGGAGTAGGGCAATACAGCGTAGTGGTTGATAAAGATCGAATGGATCAACTGCCGTCTGAACAGGTGATCGCAGAAGTAAAGCGTCATCTGCAGGCTAATCCGAAAACAGTCTTTTTAATCGGCGGCGCGAAAGAGGTGCCGTACGATGAAATAATTAAAGCGCTGAACTTGTTACACAGCGCGGGCGTAAAATCGGTTGGCTTAATGACGCAGCCAATCTGAAGTCTGCGTCCCGTTGGCTTGAAAGACGGCGAGTAACAGGCGAACAGTTTTTTGGGAACCGAGAGTGTCAAAGGCAACCGAACAAAACGACAAGCTCAAACGGGCGATAATTATTTCAGCCGTGCTGCATATCATCTTATTTGCAGTGCTGATCTGGAGTTCGTTTGATGAGCATATAGAGGCTTCTGCCGGCGGCGGCGGTGGTTCCGCTATCGACGCGGTGATGGTCGATCCTGGCGCCGTTGTGCAGCAGTACAACCGTCAGCAGGATCAACAGGCCAGCGCCAGACGCGCGGAAGAAGAGCGTAAAAAGCTGCAACAGCAGCAAGCAGAGGAGCTGCAGCAGAAGCAGGCTGCTGAACAGGAGCGGTTGAAACAACTTGAGAAAGAACGTTTAGCGGCTCAGGAGCAGCAAAAGCAGGCTGAAGAAGCGGCAAAACTGGCGCAACAGCAGCAGCAACAGGCCGAAGAAGCGGCGAAAGCGGCGGCGGACGCGAAGAAAAAAGCGGAGGCCGAGGCGGCGAAAGCGGCGGCGGACGCGAAGAAGAAAGCGGAAGCCGAAGCGGCGAAAGCGGCGGCGGAGGCGAAAGCAGCGGCGGACGCTAAGAAGAAAGCGGCTGCCGAAAAAGCGGCCGCCGCAGAAGGCGTCGACGATCTGCTTGGCGATCTCAGCTCGGGTAAGAATGCGCCGAAAACCGGCGGCGGCGCGAAAGGGAATGGTCAGCCATCGAAAGATAGCGGTACATCGGGCGCTAACGGTGGGGCGACAGGCGCTGATATCAGCGCCTACGCGAAACAGATTCAGGTCGCCATTCAGAGCCGTCTGTATGATGCGAGCCTGTATCAGGGCAAACAATGTGTCTTGCATATTAGCCTGGCGCCGGATGGCTCATTAAAAAGCATTACGTCTGAGGGCGGCGATCCGGCGCTTTGTCAGGCGGCGTTAATGGCGGCAAAAACCGCGAAAATTCCTAAACCGCCAAGCCAGGCTGTTTATGAGAAAATAAAGGATGCCAAACTAGACTTTAAACTGTAGATACTTTTCTTTATGGAAGTTGGAGCGGTTGAGTTGTTACTGGTCCTGGTGGTTTTGTGTATTTGAGTTTGTTAACATTCTGCTAAATTATCGTGGGTCGCAGGCCCAGGTATGGGAGATATGATGAAGCAGGCATTACGAGTAGCATTTGGTTTTCTGATGCTGTGGGCGGCGGTGCTGCACGCAGAAGTCCGTATCGAGATCACCCAGGGGGTGGACTCGGCGCGACCGATTGGCGTTGTGCCTTTTAAATGGGCCGGGCCGGGCGCTGCGCCTGAAGATATCGGCGGCATCGTGGCGGCAGATTTACGCAATAGCGGTAAATTTAATCCGTTAGACCGGTCACGACTGCCGCAGCAGCCAGCCACCGCTCAGGAAGTTCAGCCTACCGCATGGTCTGCGCTGGGTATTGATGCTGTCGTTGTTGGACAGGTCACGCCGAATCCGGACGGTTCCTACAATATTGCTTATCAGCTGGTTGACACTGGCGGCGCGCCGGGGACTGTACTGGCGCAAAACTCTTATAAAGTGAACAAGCAGTGGCTGCGTTATGCAGGCCACACTGCCAGTGACGAAGTCTTTGAAAAACTGACGGGCATTAAGGGCGCGTTCCGTACTCGTATCGCCTATGTGGTACAGACTAATGGCGGTCAGTTCCCGTATGAACTGCGTGTGTCGGATTACGATGGTTACAATCAGTTTGTGGTGCACCGTTCTCCGCAGCCGTTGATGTCTCCGGCGTGGTCTCCGGACGGCTCAAAACTGGCTTACGTGACATTTGAAAGCGGTCGCTCCGCGCTGGTTATCCAGACGCTGGCAAACGGCTCAGTGCGTCAGGTTGCGTCCTTCCCGCGTCACAACGGCGCGCCGGCCTTCTCGCCGGATGGGACGAAACTGGCGTTCGCGTTATCGAAAACAGGAAGTCTGAACCTGTACGTCATGGATCTCGCCTCCGGCCAGATTCGTCAGATAACGGACGGGCGTAGCAACAATACGGAGCCGACCTGGTTCCCGGACAGCCAGACTCTGGCCTTTACCTCTGACCAGGCTGGACGTCCGCAAGTGTATAAAATGAACATTAACGGCGGTGCGGCGCAACGTATTACCTGGGAAGGTTCGCAAAACCAGGATGCGGATGTCAGCAGCGACGGTAAATTTATGGTAATGGTAAGCTCAAATAACGGGCAGCAGCACATTGCCAAACAAGATCTGGTGACGGGGGGCGTACAGGTTCTGTCGTCAACGTTCCTGGATGAAACGCCAAGTCTGGCACCTAACGGCACGATGGTAATCTATAGCTCTTCTCAGGGGATGGGATCTGTGCTGAATTTGGTTTCTACAGATGGGCGTTTCAAAGCGCGTCTTCCGGCAACTGATGGTCAGGTGAAATCGCCTGCCTGGTCGCCGTATCTGTGATAATAATTAATTGATTACTAAAGGAATTAAAGAAATGCAACTGAACAAAGTGCTGAAGGGCCTGATGATTGCCCTGCCTGTTATGGCAATCGCGGCATGTTCTTCCAACAAGAACGCCAGCAATGACGGTAGCGAAGGCGGTATGCTGAACGGCGCCGGCACGGGTATGGATTCGAACGGTAGCGGCAACATGTCATCTGAAGAGCAAGCGCGTCTGCAGATGCAGCAGCTGCAGCAGAACAACATCGTTTACTTCGATCTCGACAAGTACGATATCCGTTCTGACTTCGCGGCAATGCTGGATGCGCACGCTAACTTCCTGCGTAGCAACCCGTCTTACAAAGTCACCGTAGAAGGTCACGCGGACGAACGCGGTACTCCGGAGTACAACATCTCCCTGGGCGAACGTCGTGCTAACGCCGTTAAAATGTACCTGCAGGGTAAAGGCGTTTCCGCTGACCAGATCTCCATTGTTTCTTACGGTAAAGAAAAACCTGCCGTACTGGGCCACGACGAAGCGGCTTACGCTAAGAACCGTCGCGCTGTACTGGTTTACTAAGAGAATTGCATGAGCAGTAACTTCAGACATCACCTGTTGAGTCTGTCGTTACTGGTTGGCATAGCGGCCCCCTGGGCCGCTTTTGCTCAGGCGCCAATCAGTAGTGTCGGCTCAGGCTCGGTCGAAGACCGCGTCACTCAACTTGAGCGTATCTCTAACGCTCACAGCCAGCTTTTAACCCAACTTCAGCAGCAGCTCTCCGATAATCAGTCTGATATCGATTCTTTGCGCGGCCAAATCCAGGAAAATCAGTATCAACTGAATCAGGTGATGGAGCGCCAGAAGCAAATTATGCTGCAGCTGGGGAGCTTAAATAATGGCGGCGCAGCGCAGCCAGCGGCTGGTGACCAGAGCGGGACGGCAACCACTGCGACCCCCGCCCCGGATGCCGGTACGGCAACCTCAGGGGCGCCGGTACAAAGTGGCGATGCGAACACCGATTACAATGCGGCAATTGCGCTGGTGCAGGATAAGTCTCGCCAGGATGATGCGATTGTGGCGTTTCAGAACTTCATCAAGAAATACCCTGATTCTACTTATCAGCCGAACGCCAATTATTGGCTGGGCCAGTTGAATTACAACAAGGGTAAAAAAGATGATGCCGCCTATTATTTCGCCTCGGTAGTAAAAAACTATCCTAAGTCGCCGAAGGCTGCGGACGCGATGTACAAAGTTGGCGTTATCATGCAGGACAAAGGTGATACGGCAAAAGCGAAAGCGGTTTATCAGCAGGTGATTAACAAATATCCTGGCACTGATGGCGCGAAACAGGCGCAGAAGCGTCTTAACGCGATGTAATACGTACCATGCGACCAGAAAACGCCTTTTTTCTGGTCGCGTCGTGCGATTCCTAAGCAGTTGAGCCCTCTGCGTCGAAATTTTTGTTGCGCTCAAATCTGAAATCAGTAATATATGCCGCCGTTGCCACGGGATATTAAACAACTCGAAAGCAACGCAAAAGTGGGTCGTTAGCTCAGTTGGTAGAGCAGTTGACTTTTAATCAATTGGTCGCAGGT
>OKAA01000237.1_pt1 | contig 17661 bp, 18 predicted proteins | sample 1611051 | NCBI WGS metagenome assembly OKAA01 (sample SAMN04436707, study PRJEB24849) | human gut metagenome | biome: human gut; feature: NICU; material: stool | host: Homo sapiens | place: USA: Saint Louis, MO | collected 2010-09-04
GTCGTGCCGTCGCGCTGGTCGTCGGATATCGCCAGTCTGATCAAACTGGCGGCACAAGACAATGACGTCACCCGTATTTTCGTCAATCCGGCCATTAAACAACAGCTTTGCCTCGATGCCGGAAGCGATCGTGACTGGCTACGTAAAGTACGCCCCTGGTTCCAGCATCGCGCGCATATGCACGTGCGTTTACGCTGCCCTGCCGACAGCCTGGAGTGCGAAGATCAACCTTTACCCCCGCCGGGCGATGGATGCGGCGCTGAACTGCAAAGCTGGTTCGAACCGCCAAAACCTGGCACCACAAAGCCTGAGAAGAAGACACCGCCGCCGCTGCCGCCTTCCTGCCAGGCGCTACTGGATGAGCATGTACTCTGATGGACAATTTTTATGATCTGTTTATGGTCTCCCCGCTGCTGCTGGTGGTGCTGTTTTTTGTCGCCGTACTGGCAGGATTTATCGATTCTATCGCCGGGGGCGGAGGGCTGCTCACTATCCCTGCGCTGATGGCCGCCGGGATGTCGCCGGCAAACGCGCTGGCGACCAATAAATTGCAGGCGTGCGGCGGCTCCCTCTCATCTTCGCTCTATTTTATTCGCCGTAAAGTGGTAAACCTGGCCGAGCAAAAGCTCAATATTCTGATGACGTTCATTGGCTCGATGAGCGGCGCGCTGCTGGTGCAGCACGTGCAGGCGGATATTTTGCGTCAGATCTTGCCCATCCTGGTGATTTTCATCGGCCTCTATTTTTTATTGATGCCGAAGCTGGGCGAGGAAGATCGCCAGCGCCGCCTGTATGGATTACCGTTCGCGCTGATAGCCGGGGGATGCGTCGGGTTTTACGACGGTTTTTTCGGGCCTGCCGCCGGGTCGTTTTACGCTCTGGCGTTTGTCACCTTATGTGGCTATAACCTGGCGAAATCCACGGCACATGCCAAAGTGCTTAACGCTACCTCCAACGTTGGCGGCCTGCTGTTATTTATCATCGGCGGCAAAGTGATCTGGGCGACGGGCTTCGTGATGCTGGTTGGTCAGTTTTTAGGGGCGCGAATGGGGTCGCGTCTGGTGTTGAGCAAAGGCCAAAAACTTATCAGACCGATGATCGTTATTGTCTCGGCGGTGATGAGCGCCAGGTTACTTTATGATAGCCACGGACAGGAGATCCTCCACTGGTTGGGGATGAATTAATGAACAGTACGCACCATTACGAACAGTTAATTGAGATTTTTAACGGCTGCTTTGCCGAAGAATTTAATACCCGTCTGATTAAAGGCGACGACGAACCGATCTATCTTCCTGCTGACGCGCAGGTACCGTATCACCGCATCGTCTTTGCGCATGGGTTTTACGCCAGCGCGCTGCATGAGATTTCTCACTGGTGTATCGCCGGTAAGGCGCGCCGCGAACTGGTTGACTTTGGTTACTGGTACTGCCCGGACGGACGCGACGCGCAGACCCAAAGTCAATTCGAAGACGTTGAGGTGAAGCCACAGGCTTTCGACTGGTTGTTTTGCGTGGCGGCGGGGTATCCCTTTAACGTCAGTTGCGACAATCTGGAAGGCGATATTGAGCCGGATCGCGTGGCGTTTCAGCGCCGGGTTCATGCGCAGGTAATGGCGTATCTGGAGCAGGGCATTCCTGAACGTCCGGCCCGCTTCATCAAAGCGCTACAGAATTACTATCACACGCCCGAACTTAAGGCGGAACAGTTCCCGTGGCCGGAAGCGCTTAATTAAAGCCAGCGCCACGTTTACAATGAGGAAAGAAGATGATCGCGGAGTTTGAATCACGCATTCTGGCATTAATTGACGATATGGTAGAGCACGCCAGCGACGATGAGCTTTTTGCCAGTGGATACCTGCGTGGCCACCTGACGTTAGCCATTGCCGAGCTGGAGAGCGGTGATGACCACTCCGTCGAGGCGGTCTATGCCAACGTTAGCCAAAGTCTGGAAAAAGCGATCGGCGCCGGTGAACTGTCGCCGCGCGATCAGGCGTTAGTCAAAGCGATGTGGGACAATTTGTTCGACAAGGCAAAACAATAACGCCGTGGGCCGGAAGGCGACGCTTGCCGCCTTCCGCTATTGACTGGCCCATTACTTCACCGCTTTTCCCTTCAATAACTTTCTCACCCATAACCGATTCGGATTTAACGCCGCCAGCGTACTGGCATCCAGTGGAATCGGCTCGTTACTCATCTGCGCCGCCAGAATTTCTGCGCATAATGGCGCTGAGCACAAACCACGCGATCCCAGCGCGCCGAGCATAAATAAACCCGGATACACAGGCGCAGGCGCCGCTGACGTTTTATTATCGGCTAAATCGGCGTAATGCGTCAGCGTGGCGTGGTAATCCGGGACATTGCCCACCATCGGCAGATGGTCGCGGGTGGCGCAACGCACGCCGCAACGGGCGCTGTTGCCGCTAACGTCAACCTCTGTGGCCCAGTTCGCATCCGGAAAACAGTCAAGCAGACGCTGTCGGTTCTGACGCTGATCTTCTTCGCGCCAGACGGTGCTTTCATCGCCCCGGTGATAGCTGGCGCCGATACAGTGCTGCTGATTATGCGGATTTTGCGGCGTCAGATAGCCGTCGTAGCATAATACCTGACGCAACGCCGAGAGGGCGGGGGGGGTGGGAATATGACTGACCTGCCCCCCGACGGCATAAATCGGCAGCGGCCGGGTCTGATCAAAACGGTTAATCTGATGGCCGTTCGCCAGGACGACGGTCTCATGGCTGGCGGTTTCACCTGACGTAAAGCGCAGTTGCCAGCGCGACTCCTGCGCAACGAGCGACGTGAGCGTATGGCGAAAGCGCGTTTGTAAACCCTGTTCGGTCGCCAGTGCGATGACTGCGCGAGTTAATTGTTCCGGGCACAGCCAGCCGCCTGCCGGATAGGTAATTCCTCCGCAGCGTGTCGTCACGCCAACCGCCTGTTCCGCCTCTTCGGCATTGAGCGCCGAGGCCAGTCCGGCGGGCAGCGCCAGGGACAGCATCTGGGCAATTTTCTGCTGGCTTTTCTCATCCCATCCGAGCTGCGTCACGCCGCACCAGTCATGATCAAAAGAGACGGGCAGGGCATCATACAGGCGACGGGCAAAGGTGAATGCGGTCGGGAAAAAGCGATTAATGGCAGCGTCATGTTTGCTAAGGAGCGGATAAAGCGCGCCCTGTCGATTACCAGAAGCGCCCTGGGCGGGCTGATCATCTGCGCAATAGAGCGTCACCTGCCAGCCGCGACGCAGTAACGCCAGTGATAACAGCGCGCTGGCGATGCCGCCGCCAATGATTGCCGTTTCACGTTTTTCGCTTCCGCTGCGGTAAAACCAGGGCGCGGAAAGGGTCGGCATGAGGTGTTGTTCCATCACTCCGTAAAGCATCTCGCGTTTACGTCCGAAGCCTTTGCGTTTTTGCATGGTAAAACCGGCTTCCTGTAATCCCCGACGAACGAAACCCGCCGAGGTAAACGTCGCCAGCGTTGCGCCGGGCCGCGCCAGCCGCGCCATCGCGTTAAACAGGTTTGGCGTCCACATATCCGGATTTTTCGCCGGGGCAAAACCGTCGAGGAACCAGGCGTCGACTGTTTGATTCAGCGTGGCGTCCAGTTGGTCGGTCAATTCATTAATATCGCCAAACCACAAATCCAGCGTCACCCGGCCCCGATCCAGCAATAGGCGGTGGCATCCCGGGAGCGGCAGCGGCCATTGCGCCTGCAGCTGCTCTGCCCAGGGCGCGAGCTCCGGCCAGTGTTGGTGCGCCAGCGCCAGATCGCCGCGCGTTAACGGGAATTTCTCAAAACTGATGAAATGTAACCTTTGCAGCGTCGCCTGTGGATGCTCAGAACGAAAGCCGTCAAACGCCTGCCACAGCGTCAGGAAGTTGAGTCCGGTGCCAAAACCGCTTTCCGCGACTATAAATAATGGATGTGAATGTACGGGAAATCGCTCCGCAAGACGATTGCCGCCAAGAAAAACGTAGCGTGTCTCTTCGAGTCCATTGTCATTAGAAAAATAGACATCATCAAAATCTCGGGAAACAGGTGTACCCTCAGCGTTAAATTCGAGTGTGGCGGGTTGTATGGCGTATTGTTTCACGTAAGTTACTCGTCTGACGGGCGGTATCGCGATCTTAACGATGTGTGCCTGATGGCGCAAATTTCCGTACTAAATGGCTGATCGGACTTGTTCGGCGTACAAGTGTACGCTATTGTGCCAATCGAAACTTAAAAATAGTGCGAATTACAGAGGTATTGAATGAAACGTGCAGTGATTACTGGCCTGGGCATCGTTTCCAGCATCGGTAATAACCAGCAGGAAGTCCTGGCATCTCTGCGTGAAGGACGTTCAGGGATCACTTTCTCTCAGGAGCTGAAGGACGCCGGCATGCGTAGCCAGGTATGGGGCAACGTAAAACTGGATACCACTGGCCTCATTGACCGCAAAGTCGTGCGCTTTATGAGCGACGCCTCCATCTATGCTTATCTGTCTATGGAGCAGGCAGTGGCCGACGCCGGTCTGGCGCCGGAAGTCTATCAGAATAACCCGCGTGTCGGCCTGATTGCAGGTTCCGGCGGCGGCTCCCCGAAATTCCAGGTCTTTGGCGCAGACGCCATGCGTAGCCCGCGTGGTCTGAAAGCCGTGGGCCCGTATGTGGTGACGAAAGCAATGGCATCCGGCGTTTCCGCCTGCCTCGCTACGCCGTTTAAAATTTATGGCGTGAACTACTCCATTAGCTCCGCTTGCGCGACCTCCGCACACTGTATCGGCAATGCGGTTGAACAGATCCAACTGGGCAAACAGGACATCGTTTTTGCTGGCGGCGGCGAAGAGCTGTGCTGGGAAATGGCCTGTGAGTTCGATGCGATGGGCGCACTGTCCACCAAATATAACGATACGCCTGAAAAAGCGTCCCGTACCTATGATGCGCACCGTGATGGGTTTGTCATCGCGGGCGGTGGCGGTATGGTTGTTGTCGAAGAGCTGGAACACGCTCTGGCGCGCGGCGCGCATATCTATGCGGAAATCGTCGGTTACGGCGCAACATCCGATGGCGCAGACATGGTTGCTCCGTCTGGTGAAGGCGCAGTACGTTGCATGCAGATGGCGATGCACGGCGTAGACACGCCGATCGACTACCTGAACTCTCACGGTACCTCTACTCCGGTAGGCGACGTCAAAGAACTCGGTGCAATCCGTGAAGTGTTTGGCGATAACAGCCCGGCAATTTCTGCAACCAAAGCGATGACCGGCCACTCGCTGGGTGCCGCAGGCGTGCAGGAAGCTATCTACTCTCTGCTGATGCTGGAGCACGGTTTTATCGCGCCGAGTATCAACATCGAAGAGCTGGATGAGCAGGCTGCGGGTCTGGACATCGTGACCGAAACGACCGAGCGTGAACTGACTACCGTAATGTCTAACAGCTTCGGTTTTGGCGGCACCAACGCCACGCTGGTGATGCGTAAGTTGTAAGCCTGACTATTACGTTGTAGTATCAATAATGAAACAGGTCGCTAATGCGACCTGTTTTTTCATTCAGGGAACAACAAATTATATGGATATTCTATAAATGCCAACTAATACATTAGATAAAATTAGGCATAGTTTGAGTTGCGTGGCTGTTTTATTTGGTTTGCTTGGTATTTTTGTTTTTGCCTCATTTTCGCCTTCCTATGCCTGGCTTTATTTGGGAGGTCTGGCTGCGCCTTTTATATATAGTATTGTTTTTGTCTATGCGATTGCCGCCTGGAGTATTTATTCAAAGTATTATCCGTTTTTATCATTGGGCCGCTTATCATTTGTGGAATGTTTTTTTCCGGCGCTGGCCCTGGTGTGCCTTACCGTTCTCTACAATGCTTTTAGTGGCCCGGAACCCTGGATGGCCGAGTTATCAAGGCAATTTTTTCTTCATAAATTTCTTAACACGCTGGCGATGTGCTTTCTGGCTCCTGTGGCGGAGGAAATTATATTCAGAGGGTTTTTATTAAACAGCAGTATCGGTTGGGGTCGGTACTCAAGAGTTTCCGGTATTATTATTACCTCACTCGCTTTTGCATTTATGCATACACAATATCTCTTTGCGGTGACTTTTGTTTATCTGTTTGTTTTTTCATCTATATTATGCGTTGTTCGAATGAGAAGTCGTGGGTTAATGATACCGATAATACTTCATGTTTTAAATAATGCCTGGGTTATTTTCGGCTTACTGTTTTCAGCGACGGAATAAGAGCCTAATGCAATAGGCTCTTTAACCTCTTCGGTACGAACAAGAGACCGATGGCGGTTCCCTTTTTTAATGCTTCTTATATTCCGGCGCGACTTTCGCTGACCAGGCCTCAGCCTGGGTGATGGCGCCTGCGTCATAAATCGGCTGTTCATAACCCTTATCAGCATCCCGAACGCGGTAAATTTTCCAGCGTCCCTCTTCCCAACGGGTATAAACTTCCAGGTGGATGGGCGTTGACTCTGTAGCCAACAGAACATCCACTTTTTCTCCGCCGAGGAAAGGGTGTGCCTTCCCAACCCGTAACTGTGGAATCCACTCTGGCGCATAGTCCTGCGCATACATAAAATAATCAGCCCCCACAATCTCCTGTTCATAAAGGGACTGTATTAGCGCCAGGCGATGAATAACCTCTTTAGCGACGTAACGTTGCATTAAGGCGGTGGTGTCGTCAGGGGGATTCACATCGTTCGTGAACGTCGTCATCCATGAGGTATAGAACTGCTTCACGGCCTGCGTACTGTCGTGATGAGGCGCAGAGCAACTACAAAGCAACAGGATAAGCGCGACAAGGGAGAACGTTTTCATTAATTCTTCCTGTAGATGGTATATGAGGGCCTGGCTGCCCGGTAGCCCGGGCCGGCCCACATATCGCGTTGTTTAAAATCTGAATACCACTCTGTGCCATCATATATCGCCATGTGACCGCTCGGGTTTCCGCCAGCGTAAGGTTGAATAATGATGACGTCACCCTCGCGCGGCATTTCATAGGTACCAATAGCGGTGAATCCGGCGCTTCTTAACATTGGGCCATAATCTTTTGCATGATATGTATGCCCCAGCGTGATACCGCCCGCCTGAATTGCCTTTCGGGTAAATTCCGCACACCGGCCTTGAGAATGAGAACCTGCATGCGTTTTGGCATAATTAACCGCCATTCTTTTATCCCAACTCATAATGATTCCTGTTAATAAAATACGTAATAGCAACGACGTAATGCTTTAACAGTATTTGATTCGGGAAGCATGACAAATAGTGCTATTACTATTTTCAATAGAATAAGTTTAAATATTTATTAATTGTTGAGATTGATAAGTTAGGGCCAATTTATTCAACATTAATTATTATTCTGCGGTATTGGCATCATTTTTTATTTGCATATCGCCATAGCGCGACGGCCAGATCTCCTGCGGCGTGATGCCAAGCGCGTCCGCAATAATCTGTTCGGCTCTCGGCCAGGAGCGGGTAAAGACATTGCGCAGTGAATCAGGTGATAAACCGGCCTGACGAGAAAGATCTCTGAGCGTAATACCTCTTTTTCCCAGTGCACTTTTAATATCTGCACGATGCCAGTCTTGGCTTTTTGGTTCCATTCTGTAATCCTAAGAAGATGTGTTATCGGCACCGATATTTTTAAAGTGAAAATTAGCGTGAGAAAAAGAAAGTTACTTTCTTTTTCACTCTAAGAATAGTGCCAGAAAGAAAGCAAAATTTCGCGCAAAAGAAGAAATATTTTTATTTCATCAAAGGAAAGGAAAGAAACCGATGGCAAAGGAATGGTTCACGGTTAAGGAATGTCTTGGCTTGCCGGGGTTTCCGGGAAGCGAGCCTGCGGTTCGCGAACGTTTGTATAAGTACAGCGAAGGGAAAGAGGGGGTCAGGCGTAAGCGTGTTAAATCAAAGGCCGAGGAGTCTCATATATCTGTTTTCCCTCTTTATGTTCATCGTTATCTGGACGACAGCGGAGAGGAACCGACGCCAGAACCCATTTCCTTACAGGAAGCGGAGCCTGAAGATATTTGGGAGATGATGTTCAGGTTACTGACGCCAGAACAGCGCAAGCAGGTGACCGGACGGTTTAAGGTGAGAGGGATGAAAGCGGTCTTTCCCTTTCTGTTTGATGACACGCCGCCACGTTGATACCCTGGCTGCAATTTCAAGGTTGACAAGTTTCGCGTCTCACAGGCAGACTTCACTCTCTACATTATCCTTCCGATAATGCGTAAGCGTTTAACGTTATCCAACGCACCTTAATCCTGACGTTCAGGTAGAGGGGGGCGTGGCCTTTCCCCGCCTTACTCTGCATTCTGGAGTAATGCATGACAGCAGTTAGCCAAAAAACAACGACCCCGTCTGCGAATTTTTCGCTGTTCCGCATCGCCTTTGCGGTTTTCCTGACCTATATGACGGTCGGCCTGCCGTTACCCGTCATCCCGCTTTTTGTCCATCACGAACTGGGCTATAGCAATACGATGGTTGGGATCGCCGTGGGCATTCAGTTTTTTGCGACGGTACTGACGCGCGGCTATGCCGGACGGCTGGCGGATCAATATGGCGCTAAACGATCGGCGTTACAGGGGATGTTTGCCTGCGGGCTGGCGGGCGCCGCCTGGCTCCTGGCCGCGCTGTTGCCGGTTTCCGCGCCGGTAAAATTCGCGCTGCTTATTGTCGGGCGTTTGATCCTCGGATTTGGCGAAAGTCAGCTGCTGACCGGAACCCTGACCTGGGGACTGGGGCTGGTTGGCCCAACGCGTTCCGGTAAGGTGATGTCGTGGAACGGAATGGCGATTTACGGCGCGCTGGCGGCCGGTGCGCCGTTGGGCTTGCTGATCCATAGCCACTTTGGCTTCGCGGCGCTGGCGGGGACGACGATGGTTTTACCGCTGCTGGCCTGGGCATTCAACGGCACCGTGCGTAAAGTGCCTGCGCATACGGGGGAGCGACCTTCACTGTGGAGCGTGGTCGGGCTTATCTGGAAACCGGGTCTGGGTCTGGCATTGCAGGGCGTGGGTTTTGCCGTCATCGGTACGTTTATTTCACTTTATTTTGTCAGCAATGGCTGGACGATGGCGGGATTCACCCTGACCGCGTTTGGCGGTGCGTTTGTACTGATGCGCATATTGTTCGGTTGGATGCCGGACCGCTTTGGCGGCGTGAAGGTCGCCGTTGTCTCATTGCTGGTTGAGATGGCAGGACTGCTGCTCTTGTGGCTGGCGCCGACGGCCTGGATAGCGCTGGTAGGCGCGGCGCTCACCGGGGCAGGGTGTTCATTGATTTTCCCGGCGCTGGGCGTGGAGGTTGTGAAACGCGTACCTGCACAGGTACGCGGTACGGCGCTCGGCGGCTACGCCGCGTTTCAGGATATCTCCTACGGCGTTACCGGCCCGCTGGCGGGCGTGCTGGCCACGTCATGCGGCTATCCTTCCGTATTCCTCGCGGGAGCGATCTCCGCGGTGGTTGGCATCCTGGTGACGATATTATCGTTCCGGCGTGGTTAAGAAACCAGCCAGAAAAGCGCCAGTACAATTATTAGCGCGATAAACAACAGGCCTGGCCGCGCAGACAGATTTTTTACGGTTTCAATCATCGGCGCGAACGGGCGGTAGATGGGTTGAATAGAGAGCGGTTCAAGCTCATCCGCCTCTCGCTCTACGCGACGCAGGAAAATATGGTTAAGTAAATCCTGTACCTGTGCGGTGGTCAGCACCGTTTGCGGCTGAATTTGATAAGTGTGTTGGGCATACTCTTTGATCGCTGTGAGTTCGTCCGGTTCCAGCGGTTGTTTTAACGCAGCTTGCAGCGTATGTAGCGTAGGCGCGTGTTGTAGTGACAGCGTCTGCCGCGCCTGTAGCCATGTCGCCAGATGAGTAAACTGCTTTGCCGGAATGAGCTCGCCGCTTTTCACGCCGGAGAGTTCCAGCATTGATTGCCAGATAAGTTTGTTTGACTCGCCGGTCGCGGCCGCCAGCTTCGTCACCAACTGATTCAACGTATTATGTTCAGCAGGCAATAATGGCCGATCCGTTGCCGGACGTTGCTGCGGCTGCGGAATGGAAAGCTGTCCCTGTTGCAGGAGCGTCAGCACGTTTTTGAGTTGATCGGGCGTAAGCTGGCTAAGCGCGGTTTGACCGTATTGCTGACGGATAAAATCGCTGACGGCCTGACGATTATTCCCGACGCCAAGCAGCTCTGTTAGCTGTGAAAGCACCTGACGATTGGCGTGATTTTGCTGCGCTACGCCCAGACGCTGGGTAAGATTCTGTTCAGCGGCGGGGAAGTGGCGCGACAGTAGCGGCGCGTCATTTTTTATCCCCAGATCGTGTTTCATTCCGGCCCATACTTCCGCGCTTTGCTGCTGGGTCAGTGAAATCAGGCGCGTGATCAGCCTTTCCAGTACCGTACGCTGTTGCATGGAAAGCGGCTGCTCGCTCGCAGCGGAAAGAGGATTACGCCCTTCGCCTGGAGGCTGTGCGGGGGCGCCGGAGATGGGATGCATAATTAATTATCCTTTAACCATAAATCTGAGCAATATATGCCTGGCGGCCAGATTATGGCACACTTGTCCGGTTAACTCTCGTTCTCAAACAGGTACGACAGTCGTGAAAATTCTCGTTGATGAAAATATGCCTTACGCCCGCGAATTATTTAGCCGCCTGGGTGAGGTAAAGGCAGTGCCGGGTCGCCCGATCCCCGTTGAAGAATTGAACCATGCCGATGCGTTAATGGTGCGTTCGGTCACGAAAGTGAATGAATCGCTGCTGAGCGGCACGCCGATTAACTTCGTTGGTACTGCTACGGCAGGCACCGATCATGTGGATGAGGCATGGCTGAAGCAGGCGGGCATCGGTTTTTCAGCCGCGCCCGGCTGTAATGCTATCGCCGTGGTGGAGTATGTGTTTTCCGCGCTGTTGATGCTGGCCGAACGTGACGGCTTTTCGTTACGCGATCGCACTATAGGGATTGTCGGCGTGGGTAACGTCGGAAGCCGGCTACAGACCAGGCTTGAAGCGTTGGGTATCCGCACGTTGCTGTGCGATCCGCCACGCGCCGCACGCGGGGACGAGGGTGATTTTCGTACGCTGGATGAGCTGGTGCAGGAAGCGGATGTCCTGACTTTCCATACGCCGCTCTATAAAGACGGACCGTACAAAACGCTGCATCTGGCCGATGAGACGCTGATCCGTCGACTGAAACCCGGCGCCATTCTCATTAACGCCTGCCGCGGCCCGGTGGTGGATAACGCCGCATTGCTGGCGCGACTCAATGCCGGGCAGCCGCTGAGCGTGATGCTTGATGTGTGGGAGGGCGAACCGGATCTTAACGTCGCGCTACTGGAAGCCGTGGATATCGGCACGTCGCATATTGCCGGCTATACGCTGGAAGGCAAAGCGCGCGGCACCACCCAGGTCTTTGAGGCGTATAGCGCGTTTATCGGTCGCGAGCAGCATGTCGCGCTGGAGACATTACTGCCTGCGCCTGAGTTTGGTCGTATTACGCTTCATGGCCCGCTGGATCAACCGACGCTGAAAAGACTGGCGCATTTGGTGTATGATGTGCGCCGCGACGATGCGCCGCTGCGTAAAGTCGCTGGAATTCCGGGTGAATTTGATAAATTGCGTAAAAATTATCTTGAGCGCCGTGAATGGTCGTCTTTATACGTGATGTGTGACGACGAAACGGCAGCCGCCTTGCTGTGTAAGCTAGGTTTTAACGCTGTTCATCACCCGGCACATTAATGTCTTCTTAATGCTCCCTGTCGAATAATGCGACAGGGACGCTTATGTATTTCTGGAGTAAATCACCATGTCTGAAGGCTGGAACATTGCCATTCTGGGCGCAACGGGCGCCGTAGGCGAAGCCCTGCTTGAAACACTGGCTGAACGCCAGTTCCCGGTCGGTGAAATTTATGCGTTGGCGCGTCATGAAAGCGCCGGCGAGCACCTCCGTTTTGGTGGCAAGTCGGTCATTGTCCAGGATGCGGCAGACTTTGACTGGACGCAGGCACAGTTGGCGTTTTTCGTTGCCGGCGCAGAGGCATCGGCTGCCTTGATAGACGACGCGACCAATGCAGGTTGCCTGGTGATAGATTCCAGCGGTCTGTTCGCGCTGGAGCCTGATGTGCCGCTGGTCGTGCCGGAAGTTAACCCGTATGTACTGGCGGATTACCGCAACCGTAACGTGATTGCGGTCGCCGATAGTCTGACCAGTCAACTGCTGGCGGCGCTCAAGCCGTTAATCGATCAGGGGGGACTGTCGCGTATCGCCGTCACCAGTATGTTATCAGCGTCCGCACAGGGGAAAAAAGCGGTCGATGCGCTGGCCGGACAGAGTGCGAAGCTGCTTAACGGCATACCGATTGATGAAGATGATTTCTTTGGCCGCCAGTTGGCGTTCAATATGCTGCCGCTGCTGCCGGATCGTGAAGGCAGCGTGCGCCAGGAACGTCGTATCGTCGATGAAGTGCGTAAAATTTTGCAGGACGATGGCGTGATGATCTCCGCCAGTGTCGTGCAGTCGCCGGTGTTCTATGGCCATGCGCAGATGGTGAGCTTTGAAGCGCTCCGTCCGCTGGCGGCGGAAGAGGCGCGCGAGGCGTTTTCCCGCGGTGAAGATATCGTACTGTCAGAAGAGACGGATTACCCGACGCAGGTGGGCGACGCTTCCGGCAATCCACAGCTCTCTATTGGCTGCGTGCATAATGATTACGGTATGCCGGAACAAATTCAGTTCTGGTCAGTGGCGGACAACGTGCGTTTCGGCGGCGCGCTGATGGCCGTTAAAATTGCGGAGAAGCTGGTGCAGGAGTATCTGTACTGATGACCGGACAGCAATCATCGCCGGTCTATAAAATTGCGCTGGGTATTGAGTACGACGGCAGCAAGTATTATGGCTGGCAGCGTCAGAATGAAGTGCGCAGCGTGCAGGAAAAGCTGGAAAAAGCGCTCTCGCAGGTGGCAAATGAACCTATTAACGTGTTCTGCGCCGGGCGTACCGATGCCGGCGTTCACGGCACCGGGCAGGTTGTCCATTTCGAAACGACCGCATTGCGCAAAGATGCGGCATGGACGCTGGGGGTAAATGCGAATTTGCCTGGTGACATTGCCGTGCGCTGGGTGAAAACTGTACCGGATGATTTTCACGCGCGATTTAGCGCTACGGCTCGCCGTTATCGCTATATCATCTACAATCATCGACTGCGTCCTGCGGTGTTAGCAAAAGGCGTGACGCATTACTATGAGCCGCTGGATGCAGAGCGGATGCATCGCGCGGCGCAGTGTCTGCTTGGCGAAAATGATTTTACCTCGTTTCGCGCGGTGCAGTGCCAGTCGCGCACGCCGTGGCGTAATGTGATGCACATCAACGTTACCCGCCACGGCCCTTATGTGGTGGTCGATATCAAAGCGAATGCCTTTGTTCATCATATGGTCAGGAATATTGTCGGCAGCCTGCTGGAAGTAGGCGCTCACAACCAGCCGGAGAGCTGGATCGCAGAGCTGTTAGCGGCCAGGGACAGAACGCTGGCGGCGGCAACGGCGAAGGCGGAAGGGCTATATTTGGTTGCGGTGGATTACCCTGACCGGTTTGACCTTCCAAAACCGCCAATGGGCCCGCTATTTCTGGCGGACTAATCCGAATCGCACACCCGAAACGTGTCGGGTAGAAAGGCAAAGACAAATATGGACCTGATCTACTTTATTATTGATTTTATTCTGCACATCGATGTGCATCTGGCGGAGCTGGTCGCGGAGTACGGCGTCTGGGTGTACGCTATTTTGTTTTTGATTCTGTTTTGTGAAACCGGCCTGGTCGTCACGCCGTTCCTGCCGGGCGACTCGCTGCTGTTTGTCGCCGGGGCGCTGGCTTCGCTGGAAACCAACGATCTCAATGTGCATGTCATGGTGGCGTTAATGCTGATCGCCGCAATTGTCGGCGATGCGGTAAATTACACGATTGGTCGACTGTTCGGCGAAAAACTGTTCAGTAATCCGAATTCGAAAATTTTCCGCCGTAGTTATCTGGATAAAACCCACCAGTTTTATGAAAAACACGGCGGTAAAACTATCATTCTCGCTCGCTTCGTGCCGATCGTCAGAACCTTTGCGCCGTTTGTGGCAGGGATGGGGCACATGTCCTATCGGCATTTTGCCGCCTATAACGTCATCGGCGCGCTGCTGTGGGTGCTGCTCTTTACCTACGCCGGTTATTTCTTCGGTACGATACCGTTGATTCAGGATAACCTTAAGTTGCTGATTGTGGGGATTATCGTGGTTTCGATATTACCTGGCGTCATTGAGATTGTCCGGCATAAGCGCGCTGCGTCGCGTGCCGCAAAATAGAAAGTAACTCAGCGGTTCGACCACTTTTTTATCCAAAGTTTCGGGCTGTTATGTTTTAATGTGCAACATTCATGGTCTGTTGGGGGCAAAAATGGCATTATGCGCCCCTTATAATAAAGCTGACTAAGGTTCAGGCAGAAAGGTCACCAATGAGCTGGATTGAACGAATTAAAAGCAACATTACTCCCACCCGCAAGGCTAGCATTCCTGAAGGGGTGTGGACCAAGTGTGATAGCTGCGGTCAGGTTTTATACCGCGCTGAGCTGGAACGTAATCTTGAGGTCTGTCCTAAGTGTGACCATCATATGCGCATGTCGGCGCGCAATCGCCTGCATAGCCTGTTAGATGAAGGTTCCCTTGTGGAGTTGGGTAGCGAGCTGGAGCCAAAAGACGTGCTCAAGTTCCGCGACTCCAAAAAATATAAAGACAGACTGGCGTCCGCGCAGAAAGAAACCGGCGAGAAAGACGCGCTGGTGGTCATGAAAGGGACGCTTCACGGTATGCCGGTTGTCGCCGCCGCGTTTGAATTCGCGTTCATGGGCGGCTCAATGGGGTCTGTCGTTGGCGCACGCTTCGTTCGCGCCGTTGAACAGGCGCTGGAAGACAACTGTCCGTTAGTGTGTTTCTCTGCTTCCGGCGGCGCGCGTATGCAAGAAGCGCTGATGTCGCTGATGCAGATGGCGAAAACCTCGGCGGCGCTGGCTAAAATGCAGGAACGTGGTCTGCCCTACATTTCGGTATTGACCGATCCGACAATGGGCGGCGTTTCCGCCAGTTTTGCGATGCTGGGCGATCTCAACATCGCCGAGCCAAAAGCTCTGATTGGCTTCGCCGGCCCGCGCGTTATCGAACAGACCGTTCGCGAAAAACTGCCGCCAGGATTCCAGCGCAGTGAGTTCCTGATCGAAAAAGGCGCTATTGATATGATAGTCCGCCGCCCGGAAATGCGCCTGAAGCTGGCGAGCATTCTGGCGAAGCTGATGAATCTGCCCGCGCCGAACCCGGACGCCCCGCGTGAAGGCGTGGTGGTGCCTCCGGCGCCGGATCAGGAGTCTGAGGCCTGATAACTGAAAAGGGCAGGGCCGCAGGCTCTGCCCTTTTGCTTTTCACCGTAAAGAAGCAGCGGAAACAATGAAAAACAAATCTATACCTCAAGCTGCGTCGCCCCTGGCCTCGTGGCTTTCTTATCTGGAAAACCTGCACAGCAAGAGTATCGATTTAGGCCTTGAGCGCGTAAGCCAGGTGGCAGCGCGTCTGGACATCCTCAAGCCTGCGCCGTTCGTTTTTACCGTTGCGGGAACCAACGGCAAAGGTACGACCTGTCGCACGCTGGAGTCGGTGTTAATCGCGGCGGGATACCGTGTGGGCGTCTATAGTTCGCCTCATCTGGTACGTTACACCGAGCGCGTGCGCGTGCAGGGGAAAGAATTAGCGGAATCCGCGCATACCGCGTCCTTTGCGGAAATAGAAGCGGCACGCGGCGATATTTCATTGACCTATTTTGAATATGGCACGTTGTCGGCATTGTGGCTGTTTAAACAGGCTAACCTTGACGTGGTGATTCTGGAGGTCGGGTTGGGCGGGCGCCTGGACGCCACAAACATTGTGGATGCCGATGTAGCGGTAATTACCAGCATCGCGCTTGACCATACTGACTGGCTGGGGCCGGATCGCGAAAGTATCGGCCGCGAGAAGGCCGGGATTTTTCTCGCGGAAAAACCCGCTATCGTCGGCGAACCGGAAATGCCGGCAACCATCGCGGATGTCGCGCAGGAGACCGGCGCGCTGTTGCGGCGTCGTGGCGTTGACTGGCGTTATGAGGTGACAGCGACCCACTGGGCGTTTACCGATGGTGACGGCACGCTTGCCGGACTGCCGTTGCCGCAGGTTCCTCAGCCGAATGCCGCCACCGCTCTGGCCGCGCTGCGCGCCAGCAGGTTGAACATTGACGAGCAGGCGATTCGCGACGGTATTGCGCAGGCTACCTTGCCGGGACGTTTTCAAATCGTGAGTGAGTCGCCGCGCGTTATCTTTGATGTCGCCCATAATCCCCACGCGGCGGAATACCTGACGGGTCGTCTGAAAATGTTGCCGAAACGCGGGCGCGTGCTTGCGGTGATTGGTATGCTGCATGATAAAGATATCGCCGGCACGTTAGCCTGGTTGAAAAGCGTGGTTGACGACTGGTATTGTGCTCCGTTAGAGGGGCCGCGCGGCGCGACGGCGGAACAACTTCTGGAACATCTGGGGAAAGGGAATGTCTATGATAGCGTCGCGCAGGCATGGCAGGCCGCTATCGACGCGGCGCAGCCAGAAGATACCGTGCTGGTGTGCGGATCGTTCCACACCGTCGCACATGTTATGGAAGTGATAGACGCGGGGAGAATCGGTGGCGAGTAAGTTTCAGAATCGTTTAGTCGGCACGATTGTGTTAGTCGCGCTGGGGGTTATTGTGCTTCCCGGTCTGCTGGACGGACAGAAAAAGCATTATCAGGATGAATTTGCTGCGATTCCACTGGTACCGAAGCCTGGCGACCGTGATGAGCCGGATATGATGCCTGCCGCAACGCAGGCGCTGCCGACACAGCCGCCGGAAGGGGCGGCTGAAGAGGTGCGGGCGGGAGATGCGGCAGCGCCATCTCTGGACCCATCGCGCATGGCGTCTAACAATGTCGAGCTTGATCCGATACCGGCGGAGACGCCTAAACCGAAGCCGGTTGAAAAGCCGAAGCCGCAGCCTAAACCGCAACAGCCGGTTGTCGCCGCTTCCACGCCGACGCCCGCGCCGCAACCAGTCGCCGACGATAAACCTGCGCCGACCGGCAAAGCCTATGTCGTACAGTTGGGCGCGCTGAAAAACGCGGATAAAGTCAACGAGATAGTCGGCAAGCTTCGTTCCGCCGGGTTCCGGGTTTATACTTCCCCCTCAACGCCGGTACAGGGTAAAATAACCCGTATTCTCGTCGGGCCGGATGCGTCGAAAGATAAGATGAAAGGATCGCTTGGCGAGCTCAAGCAGATTTCCGGGTTAAGCGGCGTGGTGATGGGATATAGCCCGAACTAAGGCGCGTTTTGCCTGAGCGCGCAGCGTTAAGGCCTACGGTGTTCACCTGGTAATAGCCGAAGTTCTGTAGGCTGGATAAGGCGTTTACGCCGTCATCCGGCAGAAGGAATAAACCTGGTATCCTGCGCTTATCAGGCCGATGGAAGCTCTTCTGGTCGTGCCCGAAGAGATAAAAAGTGTGATGGCGTTGAATATTTTTTCAGCGCCATTTTTATTTACGCGTGGGAAGGAAATCCCTACGCAAACGTTTTCTTTTTCTGTTA
>OKAA01000255.1_pt1 | contig 17060 bp, 18 predicted proteins | sample 1611051 | NCBI WGS metagenome assembly OKAA01 (sample SAMN04436707, study PRJEB24849) | human gut metagenome | biome: human gut; feature: NICU; material: stool | host: Homo sapiens | place: USA: Saint Louis, MO | collected 2010-09-04
ATTGCTACGTGAGAAAGGGGTTGAGTCTGTGGAACTGCATGCAGGTCACCATCAAGTAGTACAGTGGCTAGGATTATCGTTTAATATCGATACATTAATTGCCACCTGGATTACGATGGCGATCGTCATCATCATTTCCTTACTTGCTACGCGAAATCGAGCTTTAGTGCCTTCAGGTGTACAAAATGTAGTGGAAACTATATTAGAAGCATTGGAAGGTCAACTATCGCCAACGCTTGGCAAATACTGGCCGATGGTGAGTTCATTGTTATTCACATTCTTCTTATTTATCTTTGTTGGTAATGAACTTGGTTTGTTGCCAACGCTACATGCTGTTACATCGCCTACGGCGGATATTAATACAACAGCAGCACTCGCATTGTGCAGTAGCTTTATAGTTTGGGGAATGGGGATTAAAATTAAGGGCTTATCTTATTTTAATCATTTCTTACAGCCTTATAAGGCTATGCTAGTTCTAAACATATTTGAAGAAATAGCAAAACCTATCACATTAGCTTTCCGTCTATTTGGTAATATTGTAGCTGGCGAAATTTTATTGGAAATCCTTTATAATTTGCCTTGGTTCGTACCTGTACCATGGGTTTGGATTGCTTTTAGTTTATTTATTGGTATCATTCAAGCTTTTATTTTTACAGTTCTAACAGCCAACTATTTAGGTATGGCATTAAGTGAAGAACACTAATTTTAATGGAGGATTTATTATGGAAGTTCAAGGTTTATTCGCATTAGCTGCGGCAATCGCAGTAGGTTGTGGTGCTATCGCGGCAGGTATTGGTGACGGCATGGTAGCTAGTAAAGTTATTGAAGGTATTACACGTCAACCTGAATTGCGCGGTCAATTAACGTCCACAATGTTCGTAGCTATCGGCTTAATCGAAGCTATGCCTATCATCGGCGTAGTAGTTGCTTTCATTTTATTGTTAAGATAATAGCGAGGAGGAACGACCTTGGTAGATTTAACACTAGGGACAATTCTTGCTCAAATGCTAAACTTTTTTATATTAGTTTGGATTTTAGCCCGTTTTGCATATAAACCATTGGTTTCTATGATGCAAGAGCGTAAAGAACGCATTGCTAAGGACTTAGCAGATGCTCAAGCTGCTCGTAATGAAGCGGAACAATTCAAAGCTGATTATGCTGCGCAAATAGCGAATGCACGTCAAGAGGCTCAACAAATCGTTGAAAAGGCAGTGCAACAAGCAGAAGCGACTACGCGTGAACAATTGGCAGCGGCTCGTGAACAAATTGAACGTGAAAAAGAACGAGCTCGTCAAGATATCGTAAACGAACGTGATCGTGCTATGAATAATTTGCGTAACGAAGTTATTTCCTTATCTGTTGCAATGGCGACTAAGGTTGTGGCAAAAGATATGGACAGCGAAACTAATACAAAATTAATTGAAGACGCTATTGCGAAACTTGATAGTAAAACGATAGGGTTGTGATATTATGAGCACAGAAATTGTAGCAGATAAATACAGTTCAGCTATGTTAGAGCTAGCTCAAGAACAAGGTAATTTAGTAACTACAGAAGAAAATCTTTTATATGTGGCCTCTGTTCTTAATGAACAACCAGAATTGGTAGGGTTTATTAATAATCCTATTGTGGAAGCAGATGCAAAGATTTCTCTACTTGGAAAGGTCTTTGGCACTGCTGTAGAAAAGACAGTACTTCATTTCATGTATGTCATGGTTAAACGTGGCAGATATCGTTATTTGCAAGATACAATTAGAGCTTTCATAAAAAAATCTCGCGAAGCACGAGGTATTTTAGAAGCAATTGTAACTGTAGCAGAACCATTAACTGATACATTGCGTGATGATGTACAAGCTAAATTACAAGCGATGACCGGCAAGGATGTCATTGTATCGGTGCGTCAAGACCCTAGAATCATGGGTGGTATTATCATTCAAATCGGTGATAAACGCATTGATGGATCGATTGCACGTCGCTTAGACGAATTGAAAAAAACGTTAGTACGAACTGACTCTATTAGATTGGGGTGAATGGGTATATATGAAAATGAAGCCTGAAGAAATCACTGCTATAATCAAACAGCAGATTCAGGACTATGATGTTGACCTTAATGTCGATGACGTGGGTACTGTCCTCGACGTAGGGGATGGCATCGCCCATATTTATGGTCTTGAAAGAGCCATGGCCGGTGAATTGTTAGAATTACCACACGGCGTATATGGCCTGGTTTTGAACTTAGAATTAGACAATGTTGGTGCCGTACTACTTGGTGACGACTTCTTGATTAAAGAAGGCGATGAAGTACGCCGTACCGGCAAAATCATGGACGTACCAGTAGGGGATGCCCTTATTGGTCGCGTAGTTAATCCGTTGGGGCAACCTATCGATGGCAAGGGTGCTATTCAAGCGACAGAACGTCGTCCTGTAGAACATCCAGCACCTGGTATTGCGGATCGTCAATCTGTAAACGAACCTTTGCAAACAGGTTTGAAGGCTATCGATGCGATGGTACCAATTGGTCGTGGTCAACGTGAGCTTATCATTGGTGACCGTGGTACAGGTAAAACTGCAATTGCTCTTGATACAATCATCAACCAAAAGGGTAAAGATGTAATTTGTATCTATGTAGCGATTGGTCAAAAAGAATCTACCGTAGCTCGTGTAGTACAAAAATTAGAAGAAACAGGCGCATTGGATTACACAATCGTCGTTTCTGCGAGTGCTTCCACAGGCGCTCCACTTCAATACATTGCTCCATATGCAGGTGTTGCAATGGGCGAATACTTTATGTACAAAGGAAAACATGTACTCTGCGTATATGATGATTTAACAAAACAAGCGGCTGCATATCGCGCTATGTCTCTATTATTACGTCGTCCACCAGGGCGTGAAGCGTATCCAGGGGACGTATTCTACTTACATAGCCGTCTATTGGAACGTGCTGCTAAACTTTCACCAGAACTTGGTGGCGGCTCTATTACAGCGTTGCCAATCATTGAAACGCAAGCTGGTGACGTATCTGCTTATATCCCAACAAACGTAATTTCCATTACTGATGGTCAAATTTTCTTGGGCACAGATATGTTCTACTCCGGTATCCGTCCTGCTGTTGACGTAGGTTTGTCCGTATCTCGTGTAGGTGGTAGTGCACAAACTAAAGCGATGAAACAAGTAGCTGGTCAATTGCGTTTGGACCTTGCACAATATCGTGAATTAGCAGCATTTGCTCAGTTCGGTTCTGATCTTGATGCAGCCACAAAAGCACAATTAGATCGTGGTGAACGATTGACTGAAATGTTGAAACAAGGTCAATATGAGCCAATGAGTGTAGCTGAAATGGTTATTAACCTATATGCTGGTACTAAGGGATACTTAGCTAGCATTCAAGTAGCTGATGTGTTGGCATTTGAAGCGGAATTATTACGTTTTATTCGTGCAAATTATCCTGAAATTATCAGCAATATTGAAAGCACAAATAAACTTGATGAAGCAACAGAAAACTTGTTAAAACAAGCTATTCCAGAATGTGTAGAAGCCTTTGGTGCTACACATACATTAGTTTCCCGTAAGGAGGCGTAATGTATGGCTAGTGCACAAGATTTGCGAAAGCGTATAAAGAGTGTTACTAATACGCAACAAATTACAAAAGCGATGAAGATGGTAGCTTCTGCTCGTCTTCGTAGGGCTCAAGCAAAAGCTGATGCAACGCGGCCATACGCAGAAAAAATAGGGCAAATCTTGCGTCATATCTCCACTAGTGATTTACGAGATTATGTAAGTCCTCTACTTGAAAGTAGACCTGTAAAACGGACTTGTTATATCGTTATCGGTGCTGACAAGGGCCTTGCAGGCGCCTATTCGTCTAATGTATTAAAATTGGCAATAGAACAAATCGGTCAAAAAACACCTGATGAATATTGCCTCATTACAGCTGGGCGAAAACCAAAGGATAGTTTAAAATCTCGTCACTATCATATTGATCAATCGTACAGTGGTTTTTCCGATAAACCGAGTTACGAACATGCGCGACATATTATGGATCATGCACTTTCATTATATGAACGTCATGAAGTTGACGAAGTTATCATGATTTATACGCGCTTTGTAAATTCTATGACGCAAATTGCACAGGCAGAGTGCATTCTACCGTTAGAGCAACCAGATGATGAAGTAAAGGGCGAAGAGTATGAATTTATGCCGGACCCTGCAGCAGTTCTGGATGCATTATTACCAAAATATTTAGAAATTACCGTATATAATGGATTATTACAAGCGGCGGCAAGTGAATTAGGTGCTCGTATGACAGCTATGACATCTGCTACTGATAATGCTGGGGATCTCATCAGTTCCTTAGGGCTTGAATATAATAAATTACGTCAATCCAGTATTACGAATGAAATTTCTGAAATTGTTGGCGGTGCCAATGCCTTGCAATAGATAAGGAGAGACCTCTTAATGAGTAATAATATTGGGAAAGTGGTGCAGGTCATCGGCCCAGTTGTAGACGTGCGTTTTGAAGCTGGTCATTTACCAGCTATCTATAACGCCATTCACATCTACCATGACCATAAAGCGCACGATAGACAAAAAATTGTAGTAGAAGTTATGCAACACTTAGGGGACGATATGGTTCGTTGCGTTGCTATGAGTTCTACTGATGGTATGACCCGTGGTATGGAAGCAGAAGACACTGGTGCTGCAATCTCCGTACCGGTTGGTGAAGGCGTATTGGGTCGTATCTTTAATGTGTTGGGTGAAACCGTAGACCATGATTCAGCTCCTGTAGTAGCAGATGAAATGTGGCCTATCCATCGTCCAGCACCTAAATTTGATGACCTTTCACCAGATACACAAATTCTTGAAACGGGTATCAAAGTCGTAGACTTGATCGCACCATACGTAAAAGGTGGTAAAATCGGTTTGTTCGGCGGTGCCGGCGTAGGGAAAACTGTATTGATTATGGAATTGATTCACAATGTTGCCACAGAACATGGTGGCTATTCCGTATTCTCTGGCGTAGGTGAACGTACTCGTGAAGGTAATGACCTTTGGAACGAAATGAAGGAATCCGGCGTTATTAATAAAACAGCCTTGGTATATGGACAAATGAATGAGCCACCAGGGGCTCGTATGCGCGTTGGTTTGACAGGTCTTACAATGGCTGAATATTTCCGTGATGTGAAGAAACAAGACGTGCTCTTGTTTATCGATAACATCTTCCGTTTTATTCAAGCTGGTTCCGAAGTATCTGCTCTTTTAGGTCGTATGCCATCTGCTGTAGGTTATCAACCTACATTGGCAAATGACGTAGGTGCTTTACAAGAACGTATTACATCTACAAAAGAAGGTTCCATTACGTCTGTACAAGCCGTATACGTACCTGCCGATGACTTGACTGACCCTGCACCAGCAGCTACATTTGCTCACTTGGATGCAACAACAGTATTGTCTCGTTCCATCGCGGAACTTGGTATTTATCCTGCCGTAGATCCACTTGATTCTACAAGCCGTATTTTGGACCCTCATGTACTTGGGGATGAACATTATAACGTGGCTCGTGGCGTTCAAGAAGTGTTGCAAAAATATCGCGACTTACAAGATATCATCGCAATTCTAGGTATGGAAGAATTATCTGATGAAGATAAGTTAACTGTATCTCGAGCTCGTAAAATCCAACGTTTCTTGAGTCAACCATTCTTCGTAGCAGAAGTATTTACCGGTTCTCCTGGTAAATATGTACCATTGCAAGAAACATTGCGTGGCTTTAAAGAAATCCTTGATGGTAAACATGATGATTTACCAGAAGGCGCATTCTATATGGTTGGTACCATTGATGAAGCCGTTGCAAAAGCAAAGGAAATGCAAGAGAAGGGGGAATAATCCATGGCGGAACCTATGACCCTAACGATAATAACACCTGATGCGATTGTATATGATGGTAAGGCTGACTTTTTCGTAGGGCATGCTATCGATGGCGAATTTGGTGTATTGCCTAATCATGCACCTATGATTATTGCCCTCGATATAGCCCCTTTACGTGTCGATAATCCTGATGGACAACAGCATACATTTGCTGTTTTCGGGGGCTTTGTTGAAATTGAACACAACAAGGTGAGCATTGTAACACCTAATTGTGAAAGCCCAGAAACCATCGATATCGATCGCGCGAAACGAGCAAAAGAACGCGCTGAAGGCCGTTTGTCTAATCCTACACCTGATATAGATGTAGAGCGTGCTGAACTCGCCTTAGCTCGGGCATTACTTCGTTTAAAGGTAACACAACGCATATAGTAGTTATACATTGATATAGCCTTGGTAAATAAGGAGTACTCTTGTAGTACTCCTTATTTGCTTGTATACGCAAAAAGGGTGTCACCCATGTGGGTGGCACCCTTTTGCTGTTGCATTGTTTTGAATTATAATACACTAACACCTTTTAGTGAGTAAGCTGTATTTTTTGGTTGTTCTACTTGAAATTCATAGTCTGGAACAACTGGCATTTCTGCATTAATACCAGGAGCTTGATAACGATCTCGATCTGTTGGAACACGTTTATATGGTAATTGTTCAAGTAAGTCTTTTATGACTTTATTCCATATGGATTTATGTGTTGGCATAGTCAAGGTATCATCGATTTGGTTAAAACCACTACGGATGGTGTGAACGATACCTTCATTAGTATCGTAGAAATAAATCATAGCAGATACTTTAGCTTGAATGTGAATGTCGTCGCTATCATCATGATAGTATTGGCTGAGATAGGACGTTGGTAATTGTACATATATGTCTTGCATTGGCACAGGCATAATGACAATTTCGGAATGTTGTGATGCTGCTACTTCGGCTAAATCAACGGCTGTGATTTGTGCTAATGGTGTGTTGGTGCTTACTACGGTTGTATCATAGTATGGATAGCGCAAGACATTTGCCACTGAATCGGATAAATATTTACCAAAGGCAGCCGTATTTTCATTGCGCAATGTTGTTGGTACTACAAGTGTTACCTTGCGAGATGGGAAATTGTCTAAATGGCCATCGTAGTTAGCCTTTCCCACTGTAGATGGTGTATTTGACGTGGTCGAAGTAATTTGAATCGGCGACGTTTTGATAGTGCCAGGATCAAGGATGATCTTTACTGGCGCAATAGGAATAGAACGGGCTTTTGTAGTTTGAGCATCTACATTTGCTGCATTAGCGATTGTAAAAGTTGAAACAAATGCTAAGGCGAGACAAAAACTGATACGCATGGTTGCTTCTCTAAAGTTCATATTCGACTCTCCTTGATATAAATATAATCAAAACTATATCTTACAGTATACCATAGTTGCAATAAAAAAGAAGCAAGCGTCAGCTTGCTTCTTACTGTGGTGGACGATGACAGGATCGAACTGCCGACATCCTGCTTGTAAGGCAGGCGCTCTCCCAGCTGAGCTAATCGCCCATATAAAATGGTGACCCGTGGGGGATTCGAACCCCCGATACCGCCGTGAAAGGGCGGTGTCTTAACCACTTGACCAACGGGCCGTGTATAAAATTGTTCCCCAAGGTTAAAATGAATATGGTGACCCGTGGGGGATTTGAACCCACCGATCCCGCCTTGAGAGGGCGGTGTCTTAACCACTTGACCAACGGGCCAGAAAAAAGTGGTGATCCATCCGCGACTCGAACGCGGGACACCCTGATTAAAAGTCAGGTGCTCTACCAACTGAGCTAATGAACCATGTTGGCAGGGGTGGCTGGGATCGAACCAGCGCATAACGGAGTCAAAGTCCGTTGCCTTACCACTTGGCGACACCCCTACAATGATTACGATGTGTAGGTTTGGGGTGAGTAGTGGGGATCGAACCCACGCGTAACGGAGCCACAATCCGCCGTGTTAACCGCTTCACCATACCCACCACCTTGTAGGTATCGAAGACACTGTCTTCGTAACAAAGAGAATTATATCTGTTTTAGAAGTTTGTGTCAATAACTTTTTCTAATTTCATTAACTTTCAGTTTTGAAATTAACAAGCTATATACTTCTAATATAAAACTCTTTCACATCCTAATAAAAAGGAAGTACCACCGTTAAAATGTTTTTTAACGAATGGTGCTTCCCTATTATACATATAAATTATTTATTTGGCAAATAGTTTTTTACAAAATTTGGTAATGCAAACGCAGCCTTTTGAATATCCTTGTTATAGTACTTAGTTTCAAAGTTTTGTTCACGATTTGGTTTCCATGTTAATGGGTCGTATTTTTTAGATCCAACCGTAAAGCAATGCATCCCGGCCGGATAGATTGGAATGTATGCGGTGTACAAACGAGCGATTGGGAAATGATTATTTACATAACCAAACACCTTCTCAACGAGTGGTTGATGAAGCATAGGAGATTCGGTTTGTTGTACAAATAGACCATCTGCTTTTAGAGCTTTCAACGTATTCTTATAAAACTCTTCCGTAAATAATCCTTCACCAGGACCAATTGGATCAGAGCAATCCACAATAATAACGTCATAATAATCTTCAGCCTCTGCCATAAAGCCAATACCGTCACCAATCTTTACTGTTAACTTAGGATTGTTTTCAATCATAGCCTTAGAAATAGTAGGTAGGTATTGTTTTGCCAATTCTACAACTTTACCATCAATCTCAACCATGGTAACTTCTTTAACGCAATCATGGCGTACGCATTCTCTAGCTACACCGCCATCACCGCCACCGATAATCAGTACCCGTTCTGGATTTGGATGCAAAAACAATGGTACATGAGCAATCATTTCATGGTAGATAAACTCCTCCCGTTCAGACGTTTGGAATACACCATCTAATGCAAGCATCATGCCATATTCTTTAGACTTAAACACTTCAATTTTTTGAAATTCAGATTCACCAGAATAAAGTACCTCTTCTGCTTCAGCACTGAGACGTAAATGAGGCGTTTGCTCTTCTGTAATCCATTGACTCATAATAACCTCCTATATAGGTAGAGCGATAGCTTTCACCATCGCTCTCATAATACTAATATTATTTCTTAGTTATATAACAGAATCCACCGCCAAGAATGGTATCTTGCAACCAATGAACTAGTGAGAAATCACGGATTTCCCCTTCATCAAAAATACCGCAACGAATATCATCACCATCCATGAACATCTTATAAATAGGCACCCAATGCCATGTATAGAGCGCAGGTTCTTTACCTTTATGACGATTTAAGAACGCTACAGGAACATCCTGTGATAATGCATCGTGAATAAACTGCGCCGCCGCCTCTACTTCTACGCGGGATGCAGAAAAGGGCGACACATTAAGCATGTGTACCTCATAAGGCAAATTCTTATCATCAAACAAACGACTAAGGCCGCGTTCCATCCATTGCGTTTTATAAACGCCACCACCAAATCTTGGTTTTACATAGTTCCACACGACATTCATACGTTCTAATGCTAATGTATGATTCGCCGTAGTAGACACATCTAATAGGCCATCTCGAAATTCAGAATAACTCAATACCTGTGTAGCTGATGTAGGGCCACAACCAGACAAACGTTGCCATTCATCATCAAACCATTCTTGATCATAGCCGTGTGATATAGTCCCATTTACATCGATATCAAGCCACTCCGGATGTTTAACAGATACATCATTCATGAGATTAACCTTCGATTACTTCCACTGTTTCCATGATATCGCCTTGATGGATACCATCAACTACATCCATGCCTTCGATTACTTTACCAAACACAGTATGTACACCATCTAAATGAGGTTGTGGTTCGTATACGATAAAGAATTGGCTACCGCCAGTATTAGGACCACGGTGAGCCATAGACAACGCACCGCGTTCGTGTTTATGAGGATTGCCAATCAATTCGTCTTTAATTGTGTAACCAGGACCGCCTGTACCATTGCCATTAGGGCAACCACCTTGCGCTACGAAGCCAGGAATTACACGATGGAATGTCAATCCATTATAGAAACCTTTATTAATAAGGTCGATAAAGTTTTGTACTGTGCCAGGTGCTTCTTTGTCAAATAATTCAATTACAATGTCTCCACCTTTTGCCATATGGATTTTTGCTTGTTTCATTGTTCAGGTACCTCCAAAATTGTACGCAACACATGTGCTGCTAATATAAAACCTGCCACTGGTGGCACAAAACTACATGTTCCCGGGCTCGTTGCTTCGCCGCGGAACTGTGGTTTTGTCGGTTTTTCTGTAGAAAATAAAACTAATTGTTTTTTTATACCCCGTTTCTTGAGTTCCCGGCGCATAACGCGTGCCAACGGGCATGTATGAGACTTATTGATATCTGCAATCATAAGTTTCTCTGGGTAAAAGCGATTACCGCCGCCCATACAGGAAATAACAGGGATGCTTTCACGTTGACAAACCTCGATAATATTGAGTTTTGCCGTTACCATATCAATGGCATCGATCACATAATCAACGTTCAAGCTTTGAATAAATCCAGGATATTTCTCCTCAGTATACATAATATCGTGAGTTTCTATCACTACATCAGGATTGATGGAAAGAGCTCGCGCCTTTGCGACCTCCACCTTACGTTCTCCAATGGTATCGTGTGTCGTAATCATTTGACGATTTAAATTGCTAGGTGCAATGGAATCACCATCAATAATAACGATGCGCCCTACACCAGCACGTACTAGCGCCTCAAGGGCACCACCGCCGACACCACCAACACCAAAGAGCGCAATAGATGTATCCTTTAATGTTTGGATTTTATCAGGACCAACCAACCATTCTAAACGAGTTAACATATATTCCATTAATATTTACCCGCCGGAATGATTTCTGTCCAATATCCATCAGGATCAGCGATAAAATAAATACCCATGTCGGCATTTTCATAGGCTACAACACCCATCTCTTTATGTTTTTTTAAAGCTGCTTCATAGTCATCTACATAAAATGCCAAGTGGAATTCATTATCCCCTAAATTATAAGGGCGATCCCAATCGCGCAACCATGTAAGTTCTAATTCATGCGCCGTATATGGACTTTTTAAATATACAAGGGTAAAAGCACCGCTTGGGTCTTCCAAGCGACGAGCCTCTTCAAGCAGTAAGGCCTCTTTATAGAAGGCTAAACTCTTATCAAGATCCTTAACATTTATATTATTATGAGCAAATGAAAACTTCATAGGACCTCCTTATGTAAATACAGTATATTTTTGTAGGAATTATCCTCTTTTAATAGTATCACATTTTGCAAATTTATAGCTAGTTAATCACAAATTTTGCCGTACTACCTTCATCACCACGTGTGACTTCTAAATGGGCAGGTATCCGCGTCTTTAACTCAGGTACATGGGAGATCATACCGATGAGGCGCCCCGATGATTGTAGTTGTACCAATGTTTCCATAGCGAGCTCCAATGTATCAGGGTCAAGTGTACCAAACCCTTCATCAATGAACATCGTATCCATATGAATACCACCGGCATAACTTTGAATCACGTCGGCAAGACCTAAGGCAAGTGCCATAGAGGCCAAGAATGTTTCTCCCCCTGACAAGGTATTCGCAGGTCTAGATTGTCCTGTGAAAGCGTCCATTACGGCCAAATCGAGGCCTTGCTTACCACGGCCGCCACCGGTATAGTCTGAACGCTCCAAAGAGTAACGGCTACGGCTCATCTTTTGAAGACGTAAATTGGCTGCATAAACAACCTCATCTAAAATGGCCCCCAATACATAGCGCTCAAAGGTGACATTTTTAAAACCTTGTTCACCCCCATTAGCGAGATCATTCAATCGACTTAAGAAGGCTACTTTCTCTCGGGCCTCACCCATAGCCGATTCAATTTCCTCTAGTGAAGCAAGTGTAGTTTCTATATGCTGTGTTTCTTTATCCCAAGCCGCTAAATGGCCCACCAATGTATCACGACGTTCTACCGCTGCATCATATACTTCATCCGAAACAGTATCGCTAGGTTTAACCACAGTCTCCGTAGTCTTTAGTGCCGCATCATATACAGCTTGTGCTGTACTAAAGGCCTCTTCCAAGTCATATAACTTAGATTTAAAATCCTCTAACGCATTAAAGTCACTCAATGCTTCTACAAAATCAATTTCACTTAACGATATAGATTGCAATGACTGTATATATTCCCCATGGAGCGAATCTAGATTCTTTTGTTCTTCTTTTACTTGAGCAGATAAGATTTCTAGTCGACCTCGTTTAGCACTTAGCTGCCCTCGAGCCTCCTCTAATTGTTTTGTGGTCACTGTTAACTGCGCATCATACTCTTTAATTTCTGATGCTAAGAATGTCACTTGTTTACGCCACAACTCTATATCCGTAGTAGGCAACGACTCTGATAAGGAATCTATTTTTGCTTGTACAGAACTGATACTAATCTCTAGTTCATGCAATGCTTTAAGCAACTCATTATGTGCAAGTTCTGATTTAGCCAACGTATCCTTAGCGGTGCTTAACCTACGCTCCGCATCAGAAATAGTCTTACCTAGCTGTTCAGATTCACCACGTAACGTTTTGAATCGTTCCATTTGAGATAACAGAACTTGTTGAAGCGATGCAAAGTTTTCCTTAGAAAAACCATCTATAGAGGACTGAAGAATCGAAACTTGTGCGTCCATATGGTTAGATAATTCATGCATCCGCCCCACTAACGCATCCCTTTGACCAACTTCATTCGCTTGTTGTTGTAACGCTTTATCACGAATACCTCGAGCAGCTTCAACCTCATCCTTAGTAGGATATAATTCTGGCTTAGTTGCTAAATGAGGATGTTCTGTAGATCCACATACTGGGCAAGGCTCATCTTCTTTCACGAAAGGAACCAGTTCATACGCGCGCCCTTCTTGCATTAAATGCTCTAGCCGCTCTAAATGTACCTTCGCCTCTTTCACTGTTTTATCAAGAGCTGCTAAGGTCTCATCCTTAATGTCGATTTCTTTTTGAACCTGACTAATTTCTTCTACCAACTCAGAATATCTGTGCACATGATTAAGCTGTTCTTGAATAACAGGAACCTGCTCCAGTAGTGTACTATTCTCTTGAAAGCGTTTACGTAAACCCTCAACATCTACTTCTATCTGTTTGATGAGCTGGCGTTGTATCTCTAGGTCCGCTTCACTTTTTTTACTATCCAATTGTTTTACATTACCACGTAGTGTAGACATCTTTTTTTTCAACAATCCTAACTCATCAAACTTTTCAGACTGTTGTTGGAGTTGAGCCAAAGTAGTCCTCTTAGATTGTATCGTCTCAGCTTGAGATGCTAACGCTTCATGAACCTCTATACAGTTAGTCTCATGTTGAGTAGCAGTGTCCACACTTTTTTCTGCATCGGACAGTGCCCGTTCTAATGTTGTTAAACTAGACTGTTTATCAATATATTGTTGATACAATGCATGAACTGGAGATAAGGAATTGAGGAATTGAACCTTTTCACTCAATTGTGTGCGTTCAGGTTCTTTAGCTTTCACCAAATCTAATCGAGATGTAGCCTGTGCTAGAGATTGTTGCGCTTGATTATATAGGGCCCATTCCTTACGCAAGGCATTAAATTGTTCTACCTCATTAACCGCCCTATCTCGTTCTACTACAAGTACATCACGATGTGGTACTCGATTAGATAATAGTTCACGTACATGTTCGACAGTTAGCACTGGAGTCTCTTCATCATGAGGAATAGACTGTATCAACGCCGTTTGTTTCATCAAATTTTCTTCAATGCCAGCTTTTTCGTCATCATAAGCTGATTTAAGAGCCTCTTGTAGTTTTCGATATATCTCTGTTCTAAAGAGCGTATGTAGTAATTCCTCCCGTTCATTTGTAGAGGCGACAAGGAGTTTTCTGAATTCCCCTTGTGGCAATAGAACCACTTGTAAAAATTGATCCTTCCGAAAACCTATGATTCGTTGAATCGTATCGCGAATGGCAGCCGCAGAGGTGGCGATAACCTTCCACTCACCAGCTTTCATTTCATAGACAGTGGCACTAGCGTTCTGTTCGCGCATACCTGTACCGCGTTTTTTGGCTACCATCTGTTTTGGTAATCTTTCAACACGATATTGAGCATCTCCGATAGCAAAGGAAAAATCTACACGCGTCATCCGCTCAGGTTCCGCAAAATCGCTGCGGATAGCATCGGTTTTACGCACTTCTCCGCTAGGCTCACCATATAAGGCGTACACCATAGCATCTAAAATGGATGTTTTCCCTGCTCCTGTTGGACCAGAGATAAGGAACATAGAATGATTCTCTAATTCGCTAAAGTCCAAGGTAACCGAATCTCGATACGGACCAAAGGCTTCTATAGTTAAAGATATAGGCTTCATCTAGTCCTCCTTTAAAATTCGATCCCATACAGAGTTGATATATTGTTGCTCACGCTCTGTTAAGGGGTTCTTCCACACGGTTTCAGCAAACTGATTAAATAATTCACGCTCGTTTAACTCTTTAAATACGGCATCCCCCATATCTACCACAGGTGTTGCTATGCGCCCTGCCAATTCAATGGTCATACATCGATGATAAACCTGACGCAACTTAGCCATACCATCCATGATAGGCATCGTATCTAGAAGGCGTGCCTGCACGTAATCATCCTTATGTTTCGTTTGAAGGGCTGTATTATTTAAAAGGTCCTCAAAATAACCTTCCAAGATGACTACATCCCGCTTCGCCTCTACAGGGATTGTACTAATATCTACCTTCCCGGTTGTATCCATATCAATAATAGTAAAAGATTTCTTCTGCCCATGTTCATCAAAGGAATACTTCAATGGCGATCCGCTATAGCGAATATGGTCTGCCCCCATCCGTTGCGGTCCATGTAAATGTCCAAGAGCTGTATAGTGAAAGTTTTTAAAAACGTGAGGGCTCACCTGTTCACTACCCCCTACAGACAATGTTCGTTCCGAACCACCTACTTCGCCGCCCATTACAAAGGCGTGACTGATGGCAATGCTACGCATCTGTTTTGGCACTTGTTCATATAGATAATCACTCCAAGCCTGATACATTTGGTCATAATTGTGTAAATTAAGTGCGACCGCTTCTTGATCCGTATCATCTACATAGGAAAATAAAGTATCATCAGTCATATCCGTATCAACTGGTTTTGATTCACTGGAGTTCAGTCCCAAAGCGTCACCTATACGACGAGGTTCGCTAAACGGAATAGGACAAATGGCCACCCTACCATCAGCGCCTTCAAATTCAAAGGGTTGTAATGCATGATAAGGGGATCCCCAAATATGAATGCCCGATTCACTTAGCATAGACCGTCCCACTTCAAGGCGTTCCGCTCCATCGTGGTTTCCACTCACTACAAATAGAGGAACCTTATAATCCATAGCGAGACGAGTAATGATAGAGTCCCATAATTCAATAGCTTCAATGGGTGGTACCGCCCTATCAAATACATCCCCTGCCAGCAAGATGCCATCGATTTTTTCTTCTTTCAAAATAGTAAAGAACTGATGCTCCAACACATAAGCTTGGTCATCTGTTAAATACTGACCATAAAAAATACGACCTAAATGCCAATCCGCAGTATGTAAAAAACGCATTTCATCCCCCTTTCCAGTTCTCCCTATACCTTATATATTTAGTTTATACCAATTATTATATAACTCAATTTATTTTGCTTGATTATTGATTATCTACGATAGAGCGCAACATAGCAATTTCTTTTGCATAGCCATCTAATTCATTTGGCGTTTCTAAATAGAATGGCAAGCTCGTCAGTTTAGGATGTGTCACAATACGAGCAATTGCATCGATACCGATATGACCTTCCCCAATTTTTTCATGACGGTCTTTATGTGCCCCCATAGGATTTTTTGAATCATTCAAGTGAATAGCTTTCAAACGGTCGAGTCCAACAATACGATCGAACTCGTCGATGACACCATCTAAATTATTAACGATGTCATAACCACCTTCGTGAATATGGCAAGTATCTACACAAACACCCATGTACTCTTTTAATTTTACACCGTCAATAATACGAGCAATTTCTTCAAAACGAGAGCCGATTTCCGTGCCCTTACCAGCCATAACCTCTAAAAGAACCGTTGTTTTCATGCCTGGGAATAAGATTTCATTCAAGCACTCTACGATGTATTCGATGCCTTGGTCAACACCTTGCTTTACATGACTGCCGGGATGAAAGTTATACATCTGGCCTGGTAAATATTCCATGCGTTCTAAGTCTTCTGTCATGGCTTGTTTTGCAAAAGCGCGCAAATCTTCCTTAGCTGCACACGGATTATACGTATACGGTGCATGGGCTAACAAGGTACCAAAGTTATGTTCTTTCATATACGCACTAAGGCTATTCATATCCTCCACATCGAGAGCACGCATGCTACCACCGCGCGGATTGCGCGTAAAGTATTGGAATGTATTGCCACCAATCTTAGTAGCTTCCTTTCCCATATGTAAATACCCTTTTGATATTGATAAATGTGAACCTATAATAAACATTAAATTTCCTTTCCACTCTATTTTTACTCAAAAACCCCCTGCATCTTATACGCAGGGGGCGTCTGTTAGTGACTTTCTTTTTTTGCACATTCTGGGCATACGCCTTCGAATGTAATTTGTTGTCCTGTAATTTGATAAGCACTAGCTTTTCCAGCAATATCAGCAATAGCATGTAGATCGACATTCATCATATCTTCTACCTTGTTACAACGAACACAGCGAATATGTGCATGAGCTGTTGTATCCCAATCATAATGTGCGCGTTCATCGCCCACTTCCAATACCTTAACAAGGCCAATTTTTTCAAAAATTTCCATTGTTTTGTATACGGTTGCTAAACTCATGCTTGGATGTGTAGGACGCAAGCTATGATAAATCATCTCTGCTGTTGGGTGATTGTGATGACCACGCAAAGCATCATAAATTGCAATTCGTTGAGGGGTTACCTTAAACCCTTCGCTTCGCAAAATTTGTGCGATATCCATAATAATCTACCTTTCTCCACTTGGAAACATATCGGTACTCTATGGTCCACATTGTCAAACACGTTCATGTCGGTAAACAGCGCTCCCGACTGAAACAGCAT
>OKAA01000266.1_pt1 | contig 16411 bp, 14 predicted proteins | sample 1611051 | NCBI WGS metagenome assembly OKAA01 (sample SAMN04436707, study PRJEB24849) | human gut metagenome | biome: human gut; feature: NICU; material: stool | host: Homo sapiens | place: USA: Saint Louis, MO | collected 2010-09-04
ATTTACAGATACGGCGACCAGGCAGGTGATTTTACCTGTCCATCAGTTGCCGGAAGACGCGCTTTGAAACGCCCATCTGTAGAAACCAGATTCAGCACGGATCCCATCCCCTGAGAAGAGCTGTAGATTACCATGGTGCCGTTAGGTGCCAGACTTGGCGTTTCATCCAGGAACGTTGACGACAGTACTTGTACGCCCCCCGTTACCAGATCTTGTTTGGCAATGTGCTGCTGACCACCCGCAGTACTGACCATTACCATTGTTTTACCATCGGCACTGACGTCAGCATCCTGGTTCTGAGAACCTTCCCAGGTAATACGCTGCGCTGCTCCGCCGTTGATATTCACTTTATAAACTTGTGGGCGACCTGCCTGGTCAGACGTAAAGGCCAGATTCTGGCTGTCCGGGAACCAGGTTGGCTCAGTGTTGTTGCTACGACCATCCGTGACCTGACGGATCTGACCAGAACCAATATCCATCACGTACAGGTTCAGGCTACCGGTTTTAGACAGGGCAAACGCCAGTTTGGTACCGTCCGGAGAGAACGCAGGCGCACCGTTGTGACGCGGGAATGACGCAACCTGACGCACAGCACCGTTAGAGAGCGTCTGGATGACCAGCGCGGAACGGCCGCTTTCGAAGGTCACGTACGCCAGCTTAGAGCCGTCCGGAGACCATGCCGGAGACATCAGCGGCTGTGGTGAACGGTGTACGGTGAACTGGTTGTAGCCATCGTAGTCAGAGACGCGCAGCTCATAAGGGAACTGGCCGCCGTTGGTCTGTACTACGTACGCGATACGGGTACGGAACGCACCTTTAATACCGGTCAGCTTCTCAAACACTTCGTCACTCGCCGTGTGGCCTGCGTAACGCAGCCACTGCTTGTTCACCTTATACGTGTTTTGAGCCAGAACGGTACCCGGCGCACCGCCAGTATCCACCAGCTGATAAGCGACGTTATAGCCGCCGTCTGGCGCAGGAGTAACCTGTCCGACAACCACGGCATCAATACCCAGTGCAGACCATGCAGCAGGTTGAACTTCCTGAGCGGTACCCGGCTGCTGCGGCAGACGAGAACGATCTAAGGGGTTAAATTTACCGCTGTTACGCAGGTCAGCTGCAACAATGCCGCCAATATCTTCAGGCGCAGCGCCCGGGCCTGCCCACTGGAACGGAACGACACCGATTGGACGCGCTGAGTCGTTCCAGTCGGTAATGTCGATGCTTACTGTGGCATGCACTGCTGACGTCAACAGTACTAAAAAACCAAAAGCTAATCGTAATGCCTGCTTCATCATATCTCCCTTATCCGAACAATAAGTCCTGGATAATTTAGCAGAAGGTTAACAAACTCAAATACACAAAACTATCAGAACCCGATAACCGCAGCTCTGCTTATGGCTTAAAGTTCAGCGAAGCGTCTTTGAACACTTCATAGACAGCCTGTGACGGAGGTTTTGGCAATTTTGCCTGGTTCACTGCCACAAGTGCAGCCTGGCATAACGCTTCATCTCCCCCTTCTGACTCAACGCTCAGCACCATACCATCCGTAGCCAGTTTAATATGCAGTCGGCACGTTTTCCCGGTATAGAGCGATTTATCGTTAAGTCTGCTGGCAATAGCCGCAGCAATCTGATTCTTATAGTCGTTGATCTCAGCGCCAGAAGCACCGTTGTTCTTAGTGTTACCACTTCCTGCCGGTGCTGCGTTACTTCCTTTCGCCCCACCGCCCGTTTTCGGTGCATTCTTACCGGAGCTCAGGTCGCCCAGCAGATCGTCAACCCCTGCGGCAGCGGCTTTTTCCGCAGCAGCGGCCTTTTTAGCCGCGGCTTTTTCGGCAGCCGCTTTCTTATCAGCAGCGGCTTTTTCCGCAGCGGCGGCTTTTTCTGCCGCAGCTTTCTCGGCGGCGGCCGCTTTTTTCGCAGCATCGGCAGCCGCTTTCTTCTCTGCTTCCTGCGCAGCTTTTTTGGCGGCTTCCGCTTCGGCTTTCTTCTGTGCGTCAGCGGCCGCTTTTTTCGCCGCTTCAGCTTCTGCTTTCTTCTTCGCATCAGCAGCGGCTTTCTTCGCCGCTTCGGCTTCCGCTTTCTTCTGCGCATCAGCCGCCGCTTTCTTCGCCGCTTCTGCGGCTAACTTAGCCTGAGCATCTGCCTGCGCCTTCGCGTCTGCTGCGGCTTTGGCTGCCGCCTCTTCCGCCTGCTTCTGCTGTTCCTGAGCTTTCTTCGCTGCGGCTTCAGCCTGTTTCTGCTGCTCCGCCTGCTCTTTAGCGGCTTCCTGCGCCTGCAAACGCTCTTTCTCAAGCTGCTTCAGACGTTCCTGCTCGGCGGCCTGCTTTTCACGCAGCTCTTCCGCCTGCTGTTGCGCCTGTTTTTCACGCTGTTCTTCCGCGCGTTTTGCGCTCGCCTGCTGCTGTTGCTGGCGATTATAGTTCTGCACTACCGCACCGGGATCCACCATGACGGCGTCGATGGACGAGCCTCCACTGCCGCCTGATGCATCAAGGTGCTCATCGAACGAACTCCAGATCAGTGCTGCAAAAAGAATTACGTGCAGCACTGCGGAGACGATTATCGCTCGCTTAAGCTTGTCGTTCTGTTCGGTTGCCTTTGACACTATCGGTTCCCAAAAACTACGCAGATGATCAAATAGGCTGAGTCATTAAGCCAACCGACTTAACGCCCGCGCTATGTAGCAAGTTCAGCGCTTTGATAATTTCATCATATGGTACGTCTTTCGCACCACCGATTAAGAAGACCGTCTTCGGATTTGACTCCAGACGTCGTTGCGCTTCAGCAATAACCTGCTCTGGCGGAAGCTGATCCATACGATCTTTCTCTACCACCACGCTGTACTGCCCTACGCCGGAAACCTCAATGATGACCGGAGGATCGTCATTGGTGCTTACCGCCTGTGATTCTGTCGCATCCGGCAGATCAACTTCCACGCTCTGGGTGATGATGGGCGCTGTCGCCATAAAGATCAGCAGCAGCACCAGCAGCACGTCCAGTAACGGAACGATATTGATTTCGGACTTGAGCTCGCGACGACCTCGTCCACGCGATCTGGCCATGGTTTACCCCTTGTTGCTCTCGGTGCTGGTAAACGCCTGACGATGCAGAATCGCGGTGAACTCTTCCATAAAGTTGTCGTAGTTCAGTTCCAGTTTGTTCACGCGCTGGTTCAGACGGTTGTACGCCATTACCGCCGGAATTGCGGCGAACAGACCGATTGCGGTCGCGATCAGTGCTTCTGCGATACCCGGTGCAACCATCTGCAACGTTGCCTGTTTCACCGCCCCCAGGGCGATAAAGGCGTGCATGATCCCCCACACCGTACCAAACAGGCCGATATACGGGCTGATGGAGCCAACGGTTCCGAGGAAAGGAATATGCGTTTCAAGATTTTCCAGTTCGCGGTTCATGGAGATGCGCATCGCACGCGACGCTCCTTCTACCACGGCTTCCGGCGCATGGCTGTTAGCGCGATGTAAGCGAGCGAACTCTTTGAAACCGCTATAGAAAATTTGTTCGGAGCCTGAAAGGTTATCACGGCGTCCCTGGCTTTCCTGGTACAGACGAGAAAGCTCAATACCCGACCAGAACTTATCTTCAAACGCTTCGGCTTCGCGGCCGGCGGCATTGAGGATACGCGTTCTCTGGATGATGATGGCCCAGGATGCGATTGAAAAACCAATCAAAATCAACATGATAAGTTTAACCAGAAGGCTTGCCTTCAGGAACAAATCAAGGATATTCATGTCAGTCACTGCTTAAACTCCGCGACAATAGACTTAGGAAGCGCACGAGGCTTCATTATGGTTGGATCAACACAGACAATCAGGACTTCAGCTGAGTTCAGTACCGTATTCTCTGCATTGACTATCCGCTGCGTGAAAACCAGTGAAGTTCCGCGCATTGATGTAATTTCTGTTTGAACTTCGAGCATATCGTCGAGTCTGGCAGGCGCAAAATACTCAAGCGTCATCTTGCGTACCACGAAGGCAACTCGCTCAGCCAACAGCACCTGTTGACTAAAGTGATGATGGCGCAGCATCTCTGTGCGTGCCCGTTCATAAAAAGCAACGTAGCTGGCGTGGTAGACCACACCACCGGCATCAGTATCTTCGTAATAGACACGTACCGGCCATCGAAACAGCGTTGTATTCACTTTACATCCCGGTAATACAAGAAAAGTTGGAGCTTTCAAACTTCGCTACTATACGCGCGGGAATGATGGTTTGGAATGGGGGAAAGTAAACGGAGAGTAAATTTTTATGGGCTCGGGTAAGCCCATAACGTTAACGGACATTTCTTATTCAGAAGAAGAAGAAAATCAAACCGGCGAGGAGAACCAGATCGGCAATCAGTGGGCAGAAGATGCCCTGCCAGTGAAGCGCTTTCGGACGAAAGCCGACACCGTGAATCACGCCTGCGCACACCGCCCACATAATCAGGAAGCCGTGCCAGATTTCAAGCTCGCTGGTTTTCGCCGCGAAGCGCGACGGGTCCCAGAAGATACAGCCTGCCAGCAGTAATGCCATAATGAGGGAAAGCGCCCTCAAGGGGCGCTTATCCATTACCGCATATAACGTTGCGATAATATTCATTAGTGCTTTTCTTCACCTGCTTTGGTCGCTTCTACATGCTCAAGCGCCAGGGCAGTGATGACACCAAACGCACAGGCAAGAAGCGTCCCTAAAATCCATGCGAAATACCACATATTCAGCTCCTTACTTAGTACATAGAGTGGGTGTTGCTTTCGATATGTTCTTTAGTGATACGACCGAACATTTTCCAGTAACACCAGATGGTGTAAGCCAGAACAATCGGAACGAACACGCAAGCCACATAGGTCATTAAGTTCAGCGTCATATGGCTGGACGTTGCATCCCACATGGTCAGACTGGCATTCATCATGGTGCTGGATGGCATCACGAACGGGAACATCGCAATACCGGCCGTCAGGATGATGCACGCCAGCGTCAGGGAAGAGAATACGAACGCCAGAGCGCCTTTCTCCAGACGAGACGTCAGCACGGTCAGCAGCGGCAGCAGCACACCCAGAGCCGGGATAGCCCACAGCACAGGGGTATTGTTGAAGTTCACCAGCCATGCACCGGCCTGACGCGCCACCTCTTTGGTCAGCGGGTTAAAAAAATTGCTTCTGGAACTGTTGACGGCTCGTCTGCAAATGCTCCGCTAAGACTTTCGGTTCACGAAAAGTTTGAGAGAATGTCTCTGGCTTTTCTTGATAAATAAAGTAATCTACCAACTGTTGCGCTGCTTTTTCGCCGGAACGAGACGGTGCACTGCAGCTTGCTAACGCTCCAATGAATAACAGAAATAGTGGTAGTAGCTGTTTCTTCATTTCTCATCCTCATTTCCTCAAGTCTTTGTCTCTCTTCTAGTTAAGCAACTTCTCAGCCATTTGTCAAAGCTATTTACTATCAATTATTTGCGGAATTCTGCTAATTTTTGATAACTTTGTGCTAAAACTTGTTGGGTTTCTTGAAAAACAGGATACAGTTCTTGATAAACTAGCAATTGATCCGCTCGTGGCGTGACCGTTTCATGAACCAGCACCTGTTGCGCCGCTGCTTGCAAATTTGGTAACTGCCCTAAGCCTTGCCAGCCTAGCAAAACAGCGCCTAATGCCGAAGCTTCGGTGCTATCAGTGAACGATAACGTTTCTCCCAGCACATCAGCCATGATTTGACGGAACACAGGGGAATCAGCAAAGCCGCCTGTCGCCCGAATCTCCTGAACGGGTCCACCGAGTTGTTTCAAATCCTCTAAAATAGTTTTTAAATTGAAACAGATGCCTTCCACCACCGCTCGAGCTAAATGTCCAGCATGGTGATTTTTGCGCAAGCCAATAAAACTTGCGCTCGCCTCTGCATTCCACAGCGGTGCTCGTTCACCAAGCAAATAAGGATGAAACAGTAAGCCATTTGCCCCAGCTGGCACGGTTGCAATTTTGGCCATAATTGGGTCATAGAGATTGGTCCCGTTTTGGAGAGCTTGCTGACGTTCTTCTGCAAAAATCGTTTGGCTCGCCCAATCTAACGCAACTGCACCATTACTACTTGCGCCACCAATCACCCAGTGCTGTTCATCTAGAGCAAAACAAAATGTTTCACCTTGCGGATGCAAAAAAGGTTCTTCGACAATATACCGAAGTGCGCCGCTCGTACCAACGGTCAAAGTCGCTACACCCATTCCTAGCGCTCCCAAACCTAAATTAGACAATGGACCATCCGCGCCACCAAGAACTAAAACCGTTTCCTCCTCAACACCAAGCATCTCTTGCCAAGAAGGCGCTAATGCTGGAAAAATGAACGTTGACGGGGCAACTTTTGGCAACTGTTCCTCCTCAATAGATAAATACGCTAAAATCGACGATTCCCATTGCCGCGTGTGAATATTAAATAAACCCATCCCCGAAGCACTACTATAATCTGTCCAGTATTCGCCAAAGAAACGGTAAAAAATGTAGTCCTTAATCCCAATAAACTTGGCCGCGCTCTGCGCAACGGCTGGCTGATTTTCCTGCAGCCAGCGAATCTTGTACAAAGGCGCCATTGGATGAACTGGCATGCCTGTCAATTGATAAAATAATTGGGCCGCTGGCGTTTCTTTTAACGCTTCCGCATAATCAGATGCTCGTGTGTCAGCCCAAGTAATCACTTGGGTCAATGGGCGTCCTTGCGCATCCATGGCAATTAAGCCATGCATCGCTGAAGCAAAAGAAATGAGCCCAATTGGTTGATTCTTCACTTGTTGTGTGACGGTTCGAATACAGTTCACCACAGCTTGGAACAGCGTTTCTGGGTCTTGCTCCGCCATTCCTTCAGTCTCTTGAATTAATGGATAACGCACATAGCTAGAAGCTACGACTGTGCCATTTGCTTGAAAAGCCACTGCTTTGGCTTGCGTGGTGCCAACGTCGACACCAATCGCTAATTTTTCCATTTGATTCCCTCATTTCTTGTTTCTTTTATTATTCCTAACAAAAAAAGATTTGTCTAGTCAAACGAAAAAGTTTAAAAAAAGCGTAGTTTATTTTTAAGGAGGTAACCTATGTTTTTCTTGAGTCTCTTTTTGATTGGTGCCTGTTTCGGTTCTTTTTTATGCTTAGTGGCGGAGCGCTTACCAGTAGGGCGTTCTTTGTGGTGGCCCCCTTCCCACTGTCAAGGTTGCCACCAGCCTCTACAACTCTATGAATTAATTCCAGTTGTTTCGATTTTGCTGCAGCGCTTTCGTTGTCGAAAGTGTCAACAGCCAGTAGCTAAGAGTTATCTTTTAGCAGAACTTGTCATGGGCGGCTTAACCGCAAGCTGTTTTTCAGCTGGCCTGACGATTGATGCTTTGATTCTCTGGTGGTGGCTGACGAGTGCTTTCACATTATCCTTGATTGATTACTGGTATTTAGTGGTTGAACCGAAGATTCTTTATCCTAGTTTTCTTGTGCTTTGTTTGCTGAAAGTGACGGGTCAGCATTCGTTTTACTTACTGACTGGTCTTTTTTGTTTTTGTTTTTTCCAAGCCGTCTTACATTATTTTCCGGAAGCCATGGGGCGAGGGGATCTTTTGTTACTGGGTTTGTGGGGCTGTTTTTTACAGGTACCTCAGTTGCTGATGCTACTATTTTTTGCCAGTAGTTATGGCCTAATCTATGGCTACAGCTGTAAATTTTTGGGGTATCCAGTTGAACAGACACTTCCCTTTGTCCCCTTTTTAAGTTTGGGCTTACTCACAATCAGTTGCTTATAGCAAATAAAAAAAGCCGTAAGGAGCATGCTCCTTACGGCTTTTTAGGGTTTATTTATTGATGTTTTTCATCGCATCTTCAGCAGCCATTTGTGCTTCAATGTCTGAAATACTATAAACGTTTTCGCTAGCTACGCCAACTTCTTTTGGTTCCATGTTACGGTAACGAGCCATACCAGTACCAGCTGGGATGATTTTACCAATGATAACATTTTCTTTCAATCCAAGTAATGGATCTTTTTTGCCACGGATAGCAGCATCTGTTAACACGCGTGTTGTTTCTTGGAAGGATGCAGCAGATAAGAAGCTGTTTGTTTCCAATGACGCTTTGGTAATACCAAGTAAGACTGGACGACTAGTAGCAGGGACGCCACCAGCAACTAATGTGTCGTAGTTACGGTCTTTAAATTCTGCGATGTCCATTAATGTTCCTGGAAGGATTTCAGTGTCACCTGGATCCATTACGCGGATTTTACGTAACATTTGGCGAACCATTACTTCGATATGTTTGTCGCCGATTTCTACCCCTTGCATACGGTAAACACGTTGTACTTCACGTAATAGGTAGTTTTCAACAGATAAAACATCACGAACTTGTAATAATTGTTTTGGATCAATTGAACCTTCTGTCAACGGTGCACCACGGTGGATGATGTCGCCTTCAGCAACTTTCATACGTGCAGTGTAAGGGACAGTATAGGTACGTGTATCTGTTTTTCCTTTGATGGTTACTTCTTTTTGACGTGTGGCAGGATCTTCAGAAATATCGATAACTTCACCGGTTACTTCTGTAATCACTGCTTGCCCTTTCGGATTACGTGCTTCAAAGATTTCTTGGATACGAGGTAAACCTTGAGTGATATCGTCACCGGCAACCCCACCGGTATGGAACGTACGCATGGTTAACTGTGTACCAGGTTCCCCGATAGATTGAGCGGCGATTGTACCAACTGCTTCTCCGACTTCAACGTCAGAACCAGTTGCCAAGTTACGTCCGTAACAGTGCTTACATACACCATGTTTTGTGTTACATGTAAAGACAGAACGGATGGTTACTTTTTCAATACCAGCGTCCACGATTTCTCTGGCAAGATCTTCAGTGATTAATTGATCCGCACCAATGATGATTGCACCAGTTTCTGGATGAACAACTGATTTACGTGTATAACGACCTAATAGACGTTCGTCTAATGGTTCGATAATTTCATTACCTTCACGAATGGCTTCGATTTCAAGACCACGGTCAGTGCCACAGTCGTCTTCACGAATGATTACGTCTTGGGCAACGTCAACTAAACGACGTGTTAAGTAACCTGAATCGGCTGTCTTCAAGGCCGTATCGGTCATCCCTTTACGAGCCCCGTGAGTTGAGATAAACATTTCTAAGACAGAAAGTCCTTCACGGAAGTTTGAGATGATTGGTAATTCCATGATTCGTCCATTCGGAGCGGCCATCAAACCACGCATACCAGCTAACTGTGTAAAGTTGGAGATGTTACCACGGGCTCCAGAGTCAGACATCATGAAGATTGGGTTACGAGCTTCCATACTTTCGATCAGTTTTTGTTGGATTTCGTCTTTGGCACCGTTCCAAACGCCGATTACACGTTCATAACGTTCGTCATCAGTAATTAAACCACGACGGAATTGTTTAGTAATTGTTTCAACTTGTTTGTGGGCAGCATCAATGATTGCTTGTTTTTCATGAAGAACCATGATATCGGCAATCCCTACTGTCATCCCAGCATAAGTTGAGTGTTTGTAACCTAAGTCTTTCATGCGGTCAAGCATTTTAGAGGTTTCCGTAATGTGGAATCTCTTGAAGACTTCAGCAATGATATTTCCAAGATTTTTCTTCTTGAATGGTAAAACTAATTCTTGCTCTTTAATGTGTGCAGGAATGTCTGTACCAGCTTCTACGAAGTATTTATCTGGTGTTTGAACAGTTAAGTTATAGTCTGTTGGTTCGTTCAAGTAAGGGAACTCAACAGGCATGATTTCGTTAAAGATGATCTTACCAACTGTGGTGATTAAGATTCGTTCTTTTTGCCAATCAGTAAATGGTTTGTCACCTAAAAGTGTTGTTTGAACCCCAATCCGTGAGTGTAAATGCACGTAGCCATTTTGCCATGCTAAAACAGCTTCGTTCATGTCGCGGAAGATCATGCCTTCCCCTTCACGGCCTTCTTCTTCCATTGTTAGGTAGTAGTTACCTAAAACCATATCTTGAGATGGTGTAACAACTGGCTTACCATCTTTCGGGTTCAAGATATTTTGGGCAGCAAGCATTAACATACGAGCTTCTGCTTGTGCTTCTTCATTTAGAGGCACGTGAACCGCCATTTGGTCTCCATCGAAATCGGCATTGTAGGCTTCACATACTAATGGGTGAAGACGAATCGCACGACCTTCAACAAGAACAGGTTCGAAAGCTTGGATTCCTAATCTATGCAACGTAGGTGCCCGGTTAAGTAAAACTGGGTGTTCTTGGATAACTTCTTCTAAGATATCCCAAACTTCATCTTCGCCACGTTCGATTTTACGTTTCGCATTTTTAATGTTTGTCGCAATTTCACGTTGTACTAATTCACGCATTACAAATGGTTTGAATAATTCAATCGCCATTTCTTTTGGTAAACCACATTGGTACATTTTTAAGAACGGACCAACGACGATTACGGAACGACCAGAATAGTCAACACGTTTACCTAGTAAGTTTTGACGGAAACGACCTTGTTTCCCTTTCAACATGTGAGAAAGAGATTTCAATGGACGGTTACCTGGTCCAGTAACTGGACGGCCACGACGACCATTATCGATTAAAGCATCGACCGCTTCTTGTAACATCCGTTTTTCGTTTTGAACAATGATGCTTGGCGCATTTAAGTCTAATAAACGTTTTAGACGGTTGTTACGGTTGATAACACGGCGGTATAAGTCGTTTAAGTCACTTGTTGCAAAACGACCACCTTCCAATTGAACCATCGGACGTAAATCTGGTGGAATAACTGGGATAACATCCATTACCATCCAGCTTGGTTGGTTACCAGAAGCACGGAAGGCTTCTAAGATGTCTAAACGACGGATGGCACGTGTCCGTTTTTGACCAGAAGCTGTTTTCAATTCTTCTTTTAATTGCGCAACTTCGCCATCTAAATCGACGTTATCTAATAATTGTTTCACGGCTTCGGCACCCATAGCAGCTTTGAAGGCTTGGCCATATTGTTCACGTTTTTCACGATATTCGCGTTCCGTTAACAATTGTTTTTTCTCTAATGTTGTGTCACCTGGTTCGATGACAACGTATGAAGCAAAATAAATGACTTCTTCCAATGCACGAGGGCTCATGTCTAAAACAAGACCCATCCGAGATGGAATTCCTTTAAAGTACCAGATATGTGAAACTGGTGCGGCTAATTCAATATGTCCCATACGTTCACGACGTACTTTTGAACGAGTGACTTCAACGCCACAACGGTCACAGACAATACCTTTATAACGGATACGTTTATATTTACCACAAGCACATTCCCAGTCTTTGGTTGGACCAAAAATGCGTTCACAGAATAACCCTTCACGTTCGGGTTTTAATGTACGGTAGTTAATTGTTTCGGGTTTTTTAACTTCCCCATAAGACCAGCTTCTGATCTTTTCTGGTGAAGCAAGCCCTATTTGCATACTTTCGAATTTATTTACATCGATCAAAAGGAATTCCCTCCATTTCCTTATTTAGAGAAGCTGAGTCAGCAACTTGTTAGCAAATGGCAAGCATCACTTGAAAGAAGGTCTGACGACACTTGGAACAAGTAATGGCTTGCGCAGTTGCAACAAAGTCGCAGTTGAATCAACTCATCAGAGTGGTAGCGACAAATTAGTCTCTGTCTTCGGCTGTTTCAATTTCTTGAACAACGTCTTGTGCTTCTTCTTTCACGACTGATTCTGCTTCTTTTTCCAGCTGTTTCGCTGATTGTTGTTCCGCAAATTTGGTTAGTGCGTCAACGGTGATTAAATCATCATCGTCATCGTCCATATCGCGTAACTCAATCTCAGCTTCCTCAATGTCCAAGACACGCATGTCTAAACCAAGTGATTGTAATTCTTTCACTAATACTCGGAATGATTCAGGCACACCTGGTTTTGGAATTGGTTCACCTTTAACGATGGCTTCGTATGTTTTCACACGTCCGACAACGTCATCAGATTTGTAAGTTAAGATTTCTTGTAATGTGTAAGCAGCACCGTAAGCTTCCAGTGCCCAAACTTCCATTTCCCCGAAACGTTGTCCACCGAATTGAGCTTTACCACCCAACGGTTGTTGCGTAACAAGAGAGTAAGGTCCGATTGAACGAGCATGCAATTTGTCATCAACCATGTGGGCTAATTTAATCATATACATGACACCAACGGAAATACGGTTATCAAATGGTTCACCTGTACGTCCATCGTAAAGAACTGTTTTAGCGTCGCTAGCCATACCAGCTTCACGAACAGTTTCCCAAACGTCTTCATCGGTTGCCCCATCGAAAACAGGTGTTGCGACGTGAATACCTAATTGGCGAGCAGCCATACCTAAGTGTAATTCAAGTACTTGTCCGATATTCATACGAGAAGGTACCCCTAATGGGTTCAACATGATATCAACAGGTGTTCCGTCAGGTAAGAATGGCATATCTTCTTCCGGCATAATACGGGAAACAACCCCTTTATTTCCGTGACGTCCCGCCATTTTATCTCCTTCGTGAATTTTACGTTTTTGAACGATATAGACACGAACTAACATGTTGACACCTGGTGATAATTCATCGCCAGCTTCACGAGTAAAGATTTTCACATCATGAACGATACCGCCGCCACCGTGAGGTACACGGAGAGACGTATCACGAACTTCGCGGGCTTTTTCCCCGAAGATTGCGTGTAATAAACGTTCTTCTGCAGATAATTCTGTAACCCCTTTAGGTGTGACTTTCCCAACTAGTAAGTCGCCATCTTGAACTTCAGCACCAATGCGGATAATCCCCATTTCGTCTAAGTCTTTCAATGCGTCTTCCCCAACGTTTGGAATTTCACGGGTAATTTCTTCAGGTCCTAATTTTGTATCACGTGCTTCTGATTCATATTCTTCAATATGCACAGAAGTGTAGACATCGTCTTTAACTAAACGACGGCTCATGATAATGGCATCCTCGTAGTTGTAACCTTCCCATGTCATGAAGGCAACTAAGACGTTTTGCCCTAAAGCCATTTCGCCTTCTTCCATAGAAGGTCCATCCGCTAAAGTATCGCCTTTTTCAACTTTTTCACCTAAGTGAACAATTGGGCGTTGGTTGTAGCTTGTTCCTGAGTTAGAACGACGGAATTTTGTAACCATATATTTGTCTAATGCGCCATTGTCGCGACGAACGCGAATTTCTTTTGCATCGACGAATTCTACGACACCGTCATGTTTACATAGTAAAGCAGCACCTGAGTCATGGGCTGATTTATATTCCATACCTGTACCTACCCACGGAGAGCGTGGTTGAATTAACGGCACCGCTTGACGCTGCATGTTGGCACCCATCAAGGCACGGTTGGAGTCATCGTTTTCTAAGAAAGGAATACATGCTGTTGCGACTGCGACTACTTGTTTTGGTGAAACGTCCATGTAGTCAACTTTGTCTACGGCAACTTCTAAGTTTTCACTTTGTAGACGCGCCATAACAACATCATTGGCAAATGTGCCATCTTCATTTAAAAGTGAGTTCGCTTGCGCTACGATATAATGGTCTTCGATGTCTGCTGTTAAGTAATCTACTTGATCAGTAACACGGCCTGTCGCACGATCAACACGGCGATAAGGCGTTTCGATGAAACCAAATTTATTCACTTTCGCATAACTAGATAAACTATTGATCAACCCGATATTCGGTCCCTCAGGCGTTTCAATTGGACACATACGACCATAGTGAGAGTAGTGAACGTCACGAACTTCATAACCGGCACGGTCACGAGTCAAACCACCAGGCCCTAAGGCTGATAGACGACGTTTATGGGTTAACTCACCTAATGGGTTTGTTTGGTCCATGAACTGTGATAACTGTGAAGAACCAAAGAATTCTTTGATACTTGCTACCACTGGACGGATGTTAATTAATTGTTGTGGTGTCAATGTTTCTGTGTCTTGAATAGACATTCTTTCACGAACCACACGTTCCATACGGGCTAAACCAATACGGAATTGGTTTTGTAATAATTCGCCTACTGAACGGATACGACGATTACCTAAGTGGTCGATGTCATCGACATTGCCGATATCTTCCATTAAGTTGAAGAAGTAGCTCATTGAAGCAACGATATCTGCTGGACGAACTGTTTTTACGCTGTCGTCTGGATAGCCGTTACCAATCACATTTACGATACGTTCAGGATCTTTTGGTGAAAGAACTTGAATCACTTGGATTGTCATTGGTTCAGTTACTACCGCATCTTCACTTGGATAGTAAGTTACGCTGTTTAAGCCGTTGTCAATGTATTCGCCTAATGTTTCCATGATTTGGTGTGTTAAAACCGTGCCTTTTTCGACAATGATTTCACCAGTTTCTGGATCAACTAGCGTTTCAGCTAAGGTTAAGTTTAAGAGACGTGTTTTTAAGTCTAATTTTTTGTTAACTTTGTAGCGACCAACGTTTGCCAAATCATAACGTTTTGGATCAAAGAAACGTGCAGTTAACAAGCTACGTGAGCTATCTGCTGTTTTTGGTTCGCCTGGGCGAAGACGTTCATAAATGTCTTTCAAGCCTTCTTCTGTACGAGAATCACTTGCGTTTTTGTGTAAATCTTTTTCAATTGTGTTGCGTAAGCTTTCGCTGTCGCCGAAAATTTCGAAGATGGTATCATCTGAACCGAAACCTAAAGCACGAACTAACACAGTTAAAGGAATTTTACGTGTGCGGTCAATCCGAACATAAGAAATGTCTTTCGCATCTGTTTCCATTTCTAACCATGCACCACGGTTAGGAATCACTGTTGAGCCAAAACCTTCTTTGCCGTTTTTGTCCACTTTTCCATGGAAGTAAACACCTGGAGAACGAACTAATTGGGAAACGATAACACGTTCTGCCCCGTTGATGATGAAGGTACCCATTTCTGTCATTAATGGGAAATCGCCGAAGAAGACTTCTTGGGATTTAATTTCACCTGTTTCACGGTTAGTTAAACGTAATGTTACATGTAATGGCGCAGAATAGTTGGCATCATGTGCGCGGGCTTCTTCTACTGTGTACTTTGGTTCTTTTAATTCATAGTCAACAAATTCTAAGGATAAGTTTCCTTGGAAATCATCAATTGGTAAAATGTCTTCAAACATTTCACGAAGTCCCTCATCTAAAAACCATTGATAAGAGTCTGTTTGGATTTCAATTAAATTTGGTAATTCCAATACTTCACTGATACGTGCGAAACTTCTACGTTCGCGATGCTTTCCGTATTTTACTACGTGTCCAGCCAAGCTCTTCACCCCTCTAGTTATAAGTCTATCAAAACACCGATCCGAAAAATTACATTTACGTTACATATATTAAATATATGTAACAAAAAGCATTTTTTGCAGTTTTTAAGCAAAAAAAAACCAAAAATAGAACATGCTTCCGAAAAATTTTCTGGCGTTTCTACTTTTGTTTTCCTATAAAAAACCGGAACGGACAATATTTCGCTCCTGCTTCGTCACTTTCAGATAGTTTTTGCTCTATAGATTCTACTACCTTTGTCTAGAAAAGTCAAGGGTTTCTTTAAGGTTTTCTTTTTCATAAAAAGGAGTTTTTTTGTAAAGGGTTTAAACGAAAAAATGCGTAATAAATAATTACGCATTTTTTCAACAACTAGAAAATATATTCAATTATTTGGTCAATTTTCGCCATATCTTTTAATGGCAAATGCTCAATTTGACTTAATTTTCTTTCAGTGAAGTCCAAAGATTTCAGTTGTGAGATCACTACTTGTCCTTGGGTTTCTATGTCATCGGGCAACGTATATCGAGTGGGAATATTTTTAATGGTGGAAGTAATCGGGCAAATCACAGCAAACATGGTTTTCCGATTAAATTCATATCTTGACACGACTAAACCAGGGCGTCTCTTCTGAATTTCTTTACCTGCAGCAGGATCAAAATCAATCCATACAATATCTCCTTTTTTGGGAATGTACTTCTTTTCAACATTCATTAAAAAAGTTCTCTCCCCTCAGGTGCAAGATCATGCCACTCATCTTTTTCATAATACTCACCTTCTGGACCTTCACTAAATGGATCCTGAATTTTAGGGACTAATGTAATTGTACCGTCGTCAGAATACATCACAATATATTCTTGGTCGACTTTTGGTTTTTTACCATTATCAGTGGGTAAAGTTAAAACGACCGAGCTTCCTTGTCTTCTTGATTTAGTTGTTAGCATGAAATCACTCCCTTCGCTTCATTATACTATGCCTTTGCAATGATGGAAAGAATTTTAAATCACACTTAATGTGACTGAGTTTACTATATAATGCGTAATAAATAATTACGCATTTTCCCTTATCTTCCTATTCGCACACAAAAAAACGAATGCAAAGATGCATTCGTTTTTGACTAACCGCCACCTAATAAAAAGTCTAGGACATTCATGCCGCCGC